>Ga0233425_10002279_pt1 | contig 38576 bp, 19 predicted proteins | sample Watercolumn_Towu_2_FD_181712 | JGI IMG/M metagenome (GOLD analysis project Ga0233425, IMG submission 181712) | Freshwater microbial communities from Lake Towuti, South Sulawesi, Indonesia - Watercolumn_Towuti2014_140_MG | ecosystem: Environmental > Aquatic > Freshwater > Lake | place... | reverse complement strand
GCGACGACGGGAACCCTTGCACCAAGGACTCCTGCGACCCTGCCACCGGATGCCAGAACACCCCGGTCCAGGGCGGCTGCGACGACCAGGACGTCTGCACCGTGGCCGACCACTGCGACCAGGGCGTCTGCGTCGGCGAGCCCATCGACTGCTCGGACGGCAACCCCTGCACCTACGACAACTGCGACGCGAAGGGCGGCTGCGTCTACACCTACAACACCATGGCGTGCGACGACGGCGACCCGTGCACGGTGGCAGACGCATGCTCCAAGGGAGCGTGCGCAGGTGTGGCCGTCTCCTGCGACTGCCAGGAGCAGGCCGACTGCCTCAAGCTCGAGGACGGCAACGTGTGCAACGGCACCCTCGCCTGCGACACCGCAGTCCTGCCGCACAAGTGCGTCGTCGACCTCGACACCATCGTCGCGTGTCCCCCCGCGTCCGGAACGGGCAAGGAGTGCCTCGAACCCACGTGCAATCCGGTCACCGGTGAGTGTGGCCTCGCTCCTGCCAACGACGGGGGAGCCTGCAACGACGCCAACGCCTGCACCTTCGCGGAAGCCTGCGTCAAAGGGGCGTGCACCGGCGGGGTGCCCCCCAACTGCAACGACTCCAACCCGTGCACCACCGACTGGTGCGACCCCGGGGTCGGTTGTGTCCACGATGACAACAGCGCTCCCTGCTCCGACGACAACATCTGCACCGCGGGCGATCACTGCGCTGACGGGCAGTGCGTGCCCGGCGACCTGCTCCAGTGCGACGATGCCAACCCGTGTACCGCAGACACCTGCCAGCCCGGCATCGGGTGCTCGCACGCGGCCCTCGAAGGGCCTTGCGACGACGGCAACTCCTGCACCACCGGCGATGCCTGCGCGGCAGGGCAGTGCAAGGGTGTCGGGAGCCTCGAGTGCGACGACGCCAACCCCTGCACCAAGGACGTCTGTTTGCCCCAGGGCGGCTGCGCCCACGAGCCGCTCGTGGCAGGCTGCAGCGACGGCAATCCGTGCACCGTCAGCGACCAGTGCGTCAACGGAGTCTGCACGCCGGGCACCCCCATCGCGTGCGACGACGCAAACCCCTGCACCACCGACTCGTGCAACGGCGGCGCGTGCGTCCACACGCCGGCCGGCGGCCTCTGCTCCGACGGAAACGCATGCTCTGTCGGCGACCACTGCGAGGAGGGCGAGTGCGTGCCCGAGGACGTCGTGGACTGCAACGACGCCAACCAGTGCACCACCGACTGGTGCGATCCCGCGGTGGGATGCACCCACACCCACAACAAGATGCCGTGCAACGACTCCGATGCGTGCACCCAGGGCGAGTCGTGCCTCGCCGGGGTCTGCCAGGGAGGAAACCCGGTTGCGTGCAACGACTCCAACCCCTGCACCACCGACGCGTGCATCAGCCCCGCAGGCTGCCTCCACACGCCCAACCAGGCCCCGTGCAACGACGCGAACCCCTGCACCGTGGAGGACACGTGCGGAGGAGGGGCGTGCCTCGGCGGACCCCCGCTGGACTGCTCCGACTCCAACCCCTGCACCGACGACTCCTGCGACCCGGCCAAGGGTTGCGTGCACGCTCCCAACGCCAGTCCCTGCGATGACGGCAACTCCTGCACCACCGTCGACGTGTGCCAGGCCGGCACCTGCAAGGGAAGCGGCGCGCCCGTGTGCGACGACGCGAACATGTGCACCGTCGATTCGTGCTCCCCGGACGCGGGCTGCATCCACGATACCAAGCCCATGCAGGGTAAGCCCTGCGTCACCGATGAGCAGGGCGTCTGCGGCACCACCGGCTCCTGCAACCTCGGTTCGTGCATCCCCTCGGGTCTCGCATGCGACGACGGCAACCCCTGCACCGACGACACCTGTGACCCGCTGACCGGCGCATGCCAGCATGCCGCCAACAACAAACCGTGCGACGACTCCAACCCGTGCACAGACGCAGACACGTGCACCGCGGGCACCTGCCTGGGCATGGACCTCGTGTCCTGCGACGACGGCAACCCCTGCACTACCGACAAGTGCAGCCCCCTGTCCGGCTGCCAGAACACCAACAACACCCTGCCGTGCAACGACAACGACGCATGCACCACGTCCGACGCCTGCTTCCAGGGCGTCTGCTCCGGCAGCGGCACGCTCAACTGCAACGACGGCAACGTCTGCACGACCGACACGTGCGACCCCGCCACCGGCTGCGGCCATCTGCCCGCGGTCGGTCAGTGCGACGACGGCAACATCTGCACTCCCACGGACACCTGCGTAGCCGGACAGTGCTCCGGCACCGGCTCCCTCGACTGCGGCGACGGCAACGCGTGCACCACGGACGCGTGCGACCCCAAGCTCGGGTGCACCCACGCACCCAAGTCACCCTGCTGCGGAAACGGAGCCAAGGAAGCGGGTGAGGAGTGCGACGACGGCAACCTCAGCAACGGAGACGGCTGTAGCTCCAAGTGCGCGCTGGAGCCCCTGGCTTCCTGCAAGGCCATCCGCGCCAAGTTCCCCACCTACGGATCCGGCGACTACACCATCGACCCCGACGCCGCGGGACCCGTGGCCCCGCTCGTCGTCCGCTGCGACATGACTACCGATGGCGGCGGCTACACCATGGTCCGATTCAACGACGGAGCGCTGGCAGGTGGCCAGGACACCTACCGCGCCTATTGCGCTGCACGGGGCATGGAGGTCATCTGCCCCAGGACCAAGGCCCACGCGATGTCCATCCAGTCGTGGAACAATGGCGAGCCCCCCAACCTCGTCAATGTCTTCCCCAAGTACAACGGCGCCTACGGCCTGTCCAACTGGAACGGCCGTTGCCAGGGCCAGTCGTGCGGATTCTGGATGTCCGATTCCGACTCCTGCGGGTGCACCAACTTCGAGCCCAACGGTGACAACGACACCGGAAACGCTCTCTACCGCCGCACCACCGGCTGCGACTTCGGCAACTGGAACGACGCGGGCGGCACCATGGATATCCATGGCTGGGTGATCTGCTCGACCAACGACAAGTGACCCCGTCCAACCGCGACGCACCTCAAGGTAATCCATGCGACACGATCCTTCCCTCTTTGCGGCAACCAGGCGAGCGGCCCGAGTGCTCCTCACCCTTGGCACCGGGCTGCTGGCCGCTGCCTGCTCATCCGGCGGAGGAGCGGGCGGAGACACCGATTCCCCGGTACCTCCCTCCGACAGCTGCTGCGCGGAAGCCGTCCCCGCTGACGTCAGGGACTCGCAGGACGCGGCAGAGCCTCCCTACGGAATATCGCACGGGATGCCGAGACCCGCTTGCCAGTATGTTCCGGACCCGGGCCGCACTCCGTGGGCCATGCCCGAGGTCGTCGCAGCAGGGTGGTCCCAGCCGGTCAAGCTCGCGGGCGAGATCAACACCCCGTGCCCGGAAGACGCGATCGAGGTCTCCCCGGACGGCTCCATGCTTTACTTCTACTGGTCCCCCACCGTTGGAGCGGAAGCTGCAGAGTTGCTCACCGGAACCACCGGCACCTATCGCGCAACGCTGGCACAGGCGGGCCCGCCCCGCTTCGAGGGCCCCACGTTCTTCGACCTCAGGGCCGGCACGCTCGCCGGCGCATGCGACGGCGAGCTCAGCTTCAACCCCGATGGCACCGAGGTCTTCTTCCATTCGCTGAGGGCCGAGAATACCGGATTCCAGCTCGACCCGCCCACCGACGACTTCCTCGACATCTACGTCGCGCAGATCGTGGACGGCAAGCCGGGCCCGGGGACCAATCTCGGAGCGCCCGTGAACTCCCCGTCCCCGGACGGCGAGCACTGCCTCTCCCCGGACGGGATGTCCCTCTACCTCTCCTCCGACAGGCCCGGCGGCGTGGGCAAGGTCGACATCTGGGTCTCCCAGAAAGGCGACGACGGCTGGAGCGACCCGTCGAACATTGGAGCGCCGCTCAACTCCCCCGGGGGCGACCTCCAGCCCGCGTTCGCACCGGACGACCCGGACACCCTCTACTTCGTCTCGGACCGGGACGGGCCCCCGTCCATCTACGTCTCGCACCGCGAGGCCGCCTCGTGGACGCAGCCCCAGATGATCCTGACCGGCTTCGTGGGCGAGCCGACGCTGGTCGCGGACGGGAGTCTCCTCTACTTCGTCCACGTGCTGGTGGACGACGACGGCGTGTTCGGCGCAGACATCTGGTATCTCATGCGCCAGGAACGGGGGAGCGGTGGCTAGTCCTCGATGGGCGGGTCGAAGCCGTCTCCGGCAAGGTCCACCCAGATCGGATTCGTGAAGGAGAGCGAGGATCGGCCCGGGTAGACCGGGGCCAGCGTCTCGTCCTTGTCGAACGCAACCACGTGGTACCAGGTGTCCGCAACCGGGAGCAGCTCCAGCGTGGCTTCCAGGCGCACCACCCCGGAAGCGCCGGACACGTCCCACTCCTCCACCACCTCGCCGTTGCCCATGAGCCGCACCGTGTCCAGCGGCACCCAGGACGCAGCGTCCACCCGGACCGCGATCTCCACGCTGCCGTCCGGACCGGGCACCACCGTGCTCCCGAGGTCCTTGCCGTCCACGCTGAACGTCACGAAGGGCGCGCTCGTCACCTGCGAGCGGAACGCCAGCAGCGCATCGAAGAACGCCTTCTCGGTCCCCGTGGCATCCCCCGGGGTCACGGCCTGGGACAGCAGCACGAGGTTGCGTGGCTGGCCGGCCCACGAGTCCAGCTCGTGCGAGTCCGGGTTGCCCGTCGCCACCTTGGCGTGGCCGCGGTTCAGGAAGCTGTACCAGTCGGGCATCGTCAGCGCCTCGATCTCGTCCCAGGACGCGCCGGAATTCCACACCTCGATCGCGTCGAACGTCAGGTCGAACTTCTTCGGGTCCGCGGAAGACGGCCCGACCTCCGGGTCGAATCCCACGAAGTCGAAGTACCCCTGGCCGTCCCGGGGATGGTTGAGCTGCACGACGCGGCAGCCGAACTCCTCGTGCATCGTCTTCCAGATCTCGGGCTCCGGCCTGTTGCCGCCGACCTCGCCCGCAGGCGTGAAGTAGACCCATGGCACCACGAAGTACTTGAGCATGTCCTCCGCCGCAGGGGTGCACGAGAGCCCGTTGAAGTGTCTGCCCACCGGCGACACCTCGTTGCCCACCACCGCGACCAGCAGATCCGCGGCGCCCAGCGAGTTCACGACGGGTGCGAAGTCCGTGAAGATGTCGTGGTCCGTCCCCACCCACAGGTCCAGTCCCTCGGACGCTTCCGCCTTCACGCGGTCCTCCCGCAGCATCTGGCTGTCGATGCCGAACTCGGAGTGGTTGTGCCCGTCGCCCGCGAGCCAGCCCGCGGTGTCCACCTCGTGCTGGATGCCGCACGTCGCCTCCACCACCGAGCCCGCAACGACCGTTGCATTCACCCGGCTGACGCTCCACTCCGGCCCGGAAGACCCCTGGACCGTGTAGTCGCCCGCGGGAAGGAAGAAGGTCGCCTTGCCGTCAAGCGTCGGAAGCATCCCCACCCGGCCTGCGAAGAACCCCGCATCCGCTCCGGCCTGCACCGTCACCCGTGCGGGCACGCCCTTGCCGCTGCCGTCCTCCACCTGCACATCCAGCCGACCGGGATCCGCCGGGTCGAGATCCAGAGGGCCGGCCGTCTCCCCGAGGACGGCGTCGAACGTCTCGGAGACCGGCAGGAACCCCTGCCCGGAGAGGGTCGCCGTGTACTTGCCCACGGGTACCTTGAACGCGAATGCTCCGGCTGCATCCGGGTTGGCCGCTCCCGTGAACTTCCCGCCGTTGCCCGTGATCTCCAGCGACAGCCGCGTCCGATCGAATCCCGGCGTGTCGATGGCAGCGGACCCCTCCACCTGCACCAGCGACAGGCCCCGCTCCTCCCAGAACCGGTTGAGCGCGCCGAGGCTCCGGCCCGGCACCGCATAGAGGCAGCGCTCCACGGTCCGGCTTTCTCCCGGAGGGATCACGACCGAGTCGTACAGCAGCGCGTTCAACTCCTGCTCCGAGAGGGCCAGCGACATCTTGACCCCTTTGGCCGGGGCCAGCAGGAAGCTGACTTCCACGTCGTCCGACCCTATCCAGTCCACGTTCCCCTGCTTGATGAGACCAGGCACGTCGAATCCCGCGCCCGACCCGAACGTGCGCCCCGTCTCCGAGAACACGACGCCGTCGCCCACGGGAAGCGTCATCTCCGTGTCGCCCGGGTTCGAGAGCGTGGTCCGGATGGTCAGGCAGTCCGCGCCCGCGGCCAGAACGTAATCCACGGTTGCGTCCACGTTGGCCGGCATGAGAGGAGCAAGGGAAGCGATGAGCGGGATGGGGCCGTCCTTTCCCGTGACACGGATCACCGCCTCGCCGTCGGACCCGTCCTTGACGACCAGGATGCTCTCTGCGCGCACCGAGCGGAGGAACCCCGCGACCGGGAAATGCTCCTCGAAGTGGTCGTCCACGCCCGCCGGCGCCAGGTCCAGCACCCCGCCGCCGTACGGGCCCCAGAGGGAATGATCCGGACCGCCAATGATGGCCGCGATGCGGCCGTTGTCGATGCGGTAGTCGCCGACGCGACCCACCGCCTGCCTGCCCTGAAGAAGGTCTGCGTCCGACTCCACCAGGAACGCACGCGGCATCAAGGGCTGCACGGTGTCCGACGCTCCGTCGGTCGTTTCCGCGGTTTCGTCCGTCCCGCCAATCTCGGCAACCCCATCGGCTCCGCCGGAGTCGGGTGCGTCTCCCGGCACGTCTCCGGTGCCATCACTTGCGGCATCCAGCCCGGCAGTATCCTCGCCGCTTCCCGACGCGCCGCACCCGGCCGCGGCCAGGCACAGGAGCACGACTGCCGCCAGGCCCGACAGGCCGTTCAACCTCTCGTTGCAACCTCTCCACGTCATGAATCCCTCCGTCCGATGCGCCTCGCTTTGCGACGCCTCACGGCCACCGGCTTGCTCGTATTGGTCCCCGCACCTCGCTTCTCCACGCTGCCCTACCACTGGCACTGGTAGCCGCTGAAGTTGCCGTTGCGCGACCAGGTCACCTTGTCGAACGACCACACCTGCTTGCCCACGGTGGGCACGTCGATCTCGCTGTACTGGCGCCCTTCCGAGTCGCACGACGGCGAGTAGCTGGCCCCGCCGTACATCCAGCCCGTCGCAGTCCCGGTCTTCACCACGGAGGTCGCGCTCACGCACGTGTTGCTCCCGGTAGCGATCCAGCACAGCGTCTTGCATTGCGCCTGCACGTCTCCATGCCACACCGGCCTGAGCGAGGTCTTGTCGTCTACTCCGCACGGGGCAAGGATGGTGAACGCCGCGGGCGGCACCGAGAACCATACCTCGTTGCACTGGTTGCCACTCCATTCCTTGCACTGGATCTTGAACCCCTGCCGCTCCACGACCATGGCGGTGTTGCCCGGGATCAGCTTGGACGGCTTGGTGCAGTTCGCCTCGCACCCGTCGCCGCCAACGAGGTTGCCGTCGTCGCACTGCTCGCCGGGTTCCAGGACGCCGTTGCCGCAGCAGGGCGATACCGGTGCGTGGGTGCACCCGAGCAGCGGGTCGCACCCGTCCGTGGTGCACTGGTTCCCGTCCCCGCAGTCGAGCTTCGGACCGGGCACGCACTGGCCCGCCTGGCACAGGTCGCCATTGGTGCACAGGGAGTTGTCGGTGCACGACGGGCCGGTGAGCGCGGCGTGGTCGCACCCCGTGGCAGGCAGGCAACTGTCCTGCGTGCACGCGTTGCCGTCGTCGCAGTTGAGCTTGCCGCTGGACGTGCACTGGCCCCCGCTGCACACGTCGTTGAGCGTGCACGCATTGCCGTCGTTGCACGCAGCAGCGTTGTTCTCGTGCACGCAGCCGGTAGCCGGAGCGCACGAGTCGTTGGTACACACGTTGCCGTCCGCGCAGTCCGGCGCGGGGCCGGGCACGCACTGTCCGAGCTTGCACGTATCGCCCACGGTGCACGCGCTGCCGTCGGTGCAGGGGAGTGTGTTGGCCGTGTGCACGCACCCCACGACAGGGTCGCAGGAGTCGTCGGTGCACGGGTTCTTGTCGTCGCAGTCGGCCGGCTTGCCGGGCTTGCACCACGCCGCCGCACACGTGTCGTTGAGCGTGCACGCGTTGCCGTCGCTGCACGCGGTCTGGTTTGGCACGAACTGGCAGCCGGCCTTGGGCGCGCAGGAATCGTCGGTGCACGAATTCCCGTCGTCGCAGGTGAGCTTCTCGGACCAGATGCAGACCCCGAGGCTGCAATGGTCCCCGATGGTGCAGATGCTCCCGTCGTCGCAGGCCACGGAGTTCATCGCGTAGATGCACCCGGCTGAAGGGCTGCACGAATCGGTGGTGCACACGTTGCCGTCGTCGCAGACCACCGCGGTCCCCGGCAGGCACTTGCCCTCCTTGCTGCACGTGTCCTTGGCCGTGCACGCATTGGCGTCGTCGCACTCCGCACCCGTGAGCGCGGCGTGCACGCAGCCCTTGTTCTCGTCGCACGAGTCCAGCGTGCAGGGGTTGCCGTCGTCGCAGACTACCGGCAGGCCGGGCACGCACCCGGCCGCGGGGTCGCACGTCTCGGTGCCGTTGCACGCAGCGCCGTCGTCACACGCAAGCGCCTTGCCTGCGACGCACCCGACGGCCGGGTCGCAGGTCTCCTTGCCGTTGCACGCGTTGCCGTCGTCGCACGCAAGCGGGGCGCCCGCCACGCAGTCTCCCGCGGCGCACGCGTCGGACACGGTGCACACGTTCCCATCCGAGCAGGCAGCAGCGTTGTCCGTGTGCACGCACCCCGACTGCGGGTCGCACGCGTCATCCGTGCACGGGTTGCCGTCATTGCAGTTGAGCGCGACACCCCCTCCGCATTTCCCATCCGCGCACGTCTCCTTGACCGTGCACGCGTCCGGGTCCACGCACGCCATCCCCCCGTTGGCCGGCACGAAGGAGCAGATGCCCGACTTCGGGTCGCACGCGGAAGCGAGGCAGACCGCATCCGGACCCGCGGGCTCAGGGCAGCTCACAACGGTGTCGGGGTCCACCACGCACACGAACGGCACCTTGGCCGTGTCGCACACGAGCTTGCCGTTGCAGACGTCGCCATCTTCCAGGACCTTGCAGTCCGCGTCCGACTCGCAGTCGCACGACACCGCCTGGCCGACGCAGGCGCCCGCGCTGCAGTGGTCTCCCAGCGTGCACGGCTCTGCGTCGTCGCACTCCCCGGCCACGGGGGGATAGAGGCAGCCGCCCGTGGGCGTGCAGACGTTGTCCGTGCAGGGGTTCTCGTCGTCGCAGTTGACCGGGTCGCCGAGGCACGCACCGGCCACGCAGTGGTCCGCCACGGTGCACGGGTCCGCGTCGTCGCAGGACCCCGCGTCCAGCACCGTGTTGACGCAGCCGTCCGCACCGGCGCACGTGTCGGTGGTGCACTCGTTGCCGTCGTCGCACACGTTGACGTAGTCGCCGCCCACGAGGTTCGGCTCATCGGTCTGGCCGTCGCAGTCTTCGTCCTGGCCGTTGCACGCCTCTGCCGCGGGATCCGGAGCGGTGCAGTCGCCTAGCCCGTCGGCCGTGCACGTGCGCAGCCCGGCGCACGTGCCGTAGTCGTTGCTCATGGCACAGGGTGTCGACAGGCCGAGGGCCGCGGACTTCGCGGTGCACGGGCACTCCCCCGCATCCGCCACGCACTGCATGCTCTCCGCACCGTCGACGCTGGCCACCGGCTTGCACGAGAAGCCCCAGGGGCACTCCTTGCTGGCCTTGCACGCACCCCCGCAGAAGCTCCCCTGCTGACCGTACGCGACGCACGCATCCTCCGCTCCGCCCGTGCTCTTGCAGTCCGCGCTGGCCGCGCACGGCCGGCAGAGGTTTGCGTAGTTCGACACGCAGACAGAGACCACGTCCGGCCCCCCGCTGCCCGTGAGCTTGCAGGCCCAGCCCGCGGGGCACTCCTCCTGGCACGTCGTGGTGCAGACGCCGTCCCCCATGTGCTCGACGCACCAGCCCGAGTCGCAGCCGGTGTTGTCCGTGCACGGGTCGAGGAAGCACCCCTCGCCGGGTGCGCACGCGGGTCCGATGACCTCCTCCTCCACCTCGGGAAGCTCGAGGACCTCGGGATCCACGGGCAGCTCTTCCTCTGCCACGAGATCCGGTGCCGCGGCCTCGGGCTCCACCTCCTCCTGCGTGGCTTCCGGAACGACCTCCGTCTTCACGACCCCGATGTCCGCACTGCCGCTTCCGCACCCGGCCAGGAACCAAGCTGCTGCCACGCATGCAAGCCGTCTCATCGCTCCCTCCGTGCACCGCATCCGTCCGGTGCCCGGCCATTATGCCATGGCAGAGCGCGGATGTCTGCAACCAGTGGGCCCACTCGGGCCAGTGTTGGTCAACCGGGGAACGCGTGGTATGCTGCCTTCCATGACGGGGTTCGTCCCCTTCGTGAGGTCGCGCCGTGCCCCTCGAACCGCTTGAGAACCCGTCGTCCCTGTCCGCCAGAGCAGCCGGCGCCGCAAAGGGTGTCCCCGCTGCCCTCTTCCTGTTCGCGTCGCTGCTGGCGTTCAACGTGCTGCAGACCCTGAGCCTGCTGCTGCTGCCTTTCTCCCGAGCGGCATTCAGAGCGTTCAACCGGTTCGCGGCAAACACCTGGTGGGGATGGTGCGTCATCGGTGCGCGGGCGCTGAACTCGGCACGCATCGTCCTGACCGGCGACGATCTCCCCATGCGCGAGAACTCCATCGTGATCGCAAACCACCAGCAGATGCCCGACATCACGTTCCTCATGCACCTGGCCCGCGACAGGGACCGGCTCGGCGACCTCAAGTGGTTCGTCAAGCATGCCATCAAGTACGTTCCCGGGGTGGGGTGGGGGATGGTGTTCATCGACTGCCTGTTCGTGCACCGCAACTGGGCCGACGACGCTGCGTCCATCGGTCGCACGTTCACACGCATCGTGTCGGGCAGGGTGCCGCTCTGGCTCATGTCGTTCCCCGAGGGCACGCGCATCCGACCCCACAAGCTTCAGGCAGCGCAGGCCTATGCCGCCGAGCGGGGACTGGAGCCCCCGCGGCACGTCCTGATTCCCCGCACCAAGGGGTTCGTCGCTTCGGTGCAGGGCCTGCGAGGACATGCACGGTCCGTGCTCGACGTCACCATCGGCTACGAGACCGGCGTGCCCACTCTCTGGCAGTACGTGCAGGGGTTCTCCCGGGTGGCGCACCTCCACGTGAGGCGCTTCCCCGTCGACAGCCTGCCCGAATCCCCGGAAGCGCTCACGCAGTGGCTCCTCGACCGTTTCCGGGAGAAGGACCGGCTGCTCGAGCACTTCTACGCCCACGGCTCCTTCCCGGCTTCGGCAGGAGCCTGAGAAGGATCCAGCCAGGCGCGGCAGCCTGTGGCGTGGAGCAGTCCCACTACCAGTGCAAGTCGTCCGATCATTGGAAACCGCCCTACTGGACAGGGCAGTCGGCCGCGGTCGAGACGACCAGCGTCTCGTAGCCGATGGGAACCGCCTGCTGGTTGTAGATGCTGTCCGTCTCCCACGTCGTGGCCGTGCCCGCGACCACCACGAGACCCGGATCCGCGGTGACCACCGCTACCGGATGAACGAGGCCGGCCAGCGGCTTGGGCTGATCAGACTGCCCCGGCTGGGAGTACAGGGTCGTCAGGACCCACTCGCCGTCGCTGAGAACCGCGTGGCGCATCTGGCCGGTGACCCCGTTTGCCATGCCCTGAGAGTGCCATTCGGAAAGATCACTGAAGACCACGTGGGGCCTGTCCCCCGCACCCAGAACGAGGTCCGGGTTCTGGCCGGTGAACTGGTCCCCGTCGCCGCCCTGGTAGCCGTCCGAGGTGTCTGCCACGGTGTCGTAGCACCAGGATCCGTCGTCGCGTGCATACACGCGCAGGCTCGCTTCCTTCAGGGAGCCGGTGATGACCCTCCTCTGGAACGTTGCGGCCACAACGGGCTGGCCGTCCGCGGCGATCTCCATGTCCGGCGCGTCCACGAACTCGTCGTCCGGCGCTCCCCACTTGGAAGCCTGCACCAGCTCCTCCTCCCACTGGCCGCCGGGCTTGCGAGCCGCGTAGTAGAGCCCCAGGTCGCACGGATCGCACGGGTACTCGGTCTTCTTGTACAGGGCGTGAGCGGTCCCGTCGGAGCCGACGCGGTAGCGGAGCACCTGGCCCGCGGCCGCGGGGATGGCCTCGAAGACCCAGGCCGACCCCGCGGCCCCGCTGCGCGTGCCGTGGAGCAGGGTCTGGCCGCTTCCGGCCGTGGCCATCCCCAGCACGTGCAGGGCTCCGGCCTGATCCTTCCATGCGTCCACGTGCCCAAGCTGGGTCAGCGCGCCGCCCGCGGCCGCATCGCCCGCGTCCTCCACGGCCCACGTTCCGTCCGCTCCGCGCACGTACTGGACATACCCCGCGGCCGTCGCCCTGAGGGCCACCGGACTGCATGCGTCGTCGTACAGGAGAGAGCCGTCGAACACCGCGTTGAACGTCCATTGCGGGTCGATCTCCTCCGGAGCCGCTCCGGTCTTGCTCACCGTGCGAAACAGCACCGGAGCGCTGCACGAGCCCGCGGCAGGCTCCCGGTAGAGCAGCCCCACGTCCCCGCAGGGACCTGCCGCAAGAACCCCGGAGGACATGGCCGGAAGCGGACTCGAGCATTCCTCCATCTGGTTCATGGCCGTGCCCGTGGTCTTGGCTATGGACACCGGTGTGCCGGGAGGTGAGACTTCGCACGGCGCAGAGCTTGCCGCGCTCTGGACGCACGAGCCCGAGCCTCCGCCCCCGCCGCCTCCACCGCCGCCTCCACCACCGCCTCCTCCTCCCGTGTTGCCGCCTTCATCCGTCACCGCGCTTCCGCAACCTGACGCTGATAGGAACGCTGCCAGGATGATGCTGCCCAGAATTCGATGCATCCGTGCCTCCTTCCAGTATCCCCGCGGCTACCAGAGGAACGGCACGAGTGCGCGCCGTCCGGCCGGGTAGTCGGGGAAGGTCTTCACATACCAGCGGTGGTGGCTCCGAGCCCGGGGCGCAAGGTTTGCCGCAGTCCAGAGGGCGAAAGCGAGTCCCGGAAGCGACCACGTCATCAGCGCCCAGCCGCACCACTCCACAATCTCGCCGAGGTAGTTGGGGCAGGACACGAAGCGGAACATGCCGCGGTGCGGGACCTTGTACCCCGAGTCGGCGGCCCCGCGCAGGTTGCGCAGGACGTGATCCGAGTGGAGGTTGATGCAGAAGCCCGCGGCAAACACCGCAAGCCCGCTCAGGAAGCGGGAATCGGCCAGCCATTCGACACCCTGCTGGGGCCCCAGCGTGAACAGATACCTCGCCTGGAGGTACGCATTGACCAGGTTGAAGAAGTGCCCCATGGCCGCGATGGACAGCGGCATGCGCACGTTGCCCCCGCGCATCCGGAACGGGAAGACGAAGGTCCGGTTCACGTAGTGCGCCAGCCACACGCAGGCAAGCACCAGGCAGACCGGGTCCGTGCGCCTCTCGGACAGCAGCAGCAGCACGACGAAGCCGAGCACCGCAGGGCACTCCATCAGCACCCAGCCGGCAGCCCGGGGAAGCGTCGGTCCCCAGCCCGGCCGCGCATGCCGGCCGTACGGAGCCGAGAGGAATTGGAGCGCGACGAACGTGAGGGCCGCGATTCCCAACCAGACGCGGAGGATCGCGTCGAAGACCGCCTGCTCGCCGGCAAACGCGGGAAGGATCATGCGCGGCTTCTCCTGTCGTGCCAGCCCGCGGACCGCTGCCACTCCACTGTGGCAGCGATGCTCTCCAGGGCGGGGCGTCGCGTGTAGGAAAGCTCCCGTTCCGCCTTGCTGCAATCCGTGCGTCCGTTGCTGCGCAACACCTGGAGCGACGCACTCGTGAACTTCGGCCGGGCCCCCCGGACCTTCCCCCAAGCCGCACTCAGCGGCGCCACCGCCCGCGCCACCCACATGGGGCACGTCAGCCGCGGGGCAGGCACCCCGGTCACCTGGCAGACCAGTGCGGCAAGCTCCGCCACGGTCAGGTAGTTCCCGGACAGCAGGTACCGTTCCCCCGGCCTGCCCGCCTGCTCGGCCCTTTGCGCTCCCGCGACAACGTCCCGCACGTCCACGAAGTCGTAGCCTCCGGGAATGAGGGCGGGCAACCGGCCGCACGCGAGGTCCCGGATCGTCTCACCCATGTGCGAAACCTTGTAGTCATGCGGACCGATGACGCCGGTGGGATTGACGATCACCGCGTCGAGCCCCCGCTCCACGGCCGCACGGATCTCCTTCTCTCCCAGCGCCTTCGACCGGCTGTAGGGCAGGGGCCGCTGGTCGTCGGTGACCAGCCCGTTGGCTTCCGTCACCGGAGCGGCAAGCGGGTGCTCGGACAGCGCGTGCACGGAGCTGAAGTGCACCAGCCGGCCGACGCCCGCGGCCAGGCATGCGGCCGCCACGTTGCGCGGACCCAGCACGTTGACTCTCAGTTGGTCGTCGCGGACAGACCCGTCCACCGAGATGTTCGCTGCACAGTGGTAGACCACGTCCGCGCCGGCGAAAGCGGCGGCCAGCGACCCCTCGTCCAGCACGTCTCCGTGCGCCCTCTCGCACTCCAGGCCGGCCAGCCCCCGCTCGTCCCGGAACACCAGGGCGCGGACCCGGCGGCCCGCTGCCAGCAGCCCGCGCACGAGGTTGCACCCGATGTGCCCCGATGCCCCGGTGACGACCGTCAGCATGAGCCCTCCCCAACGCGGAACCCTACACGGGACGGATGCCGGTGGCAATACGGATCCATGGGATGCACACTCCGGTTGACACAGCGGCCCGGTGGGAGCTATCTTCGCGTCGACATGGTGGAACAATTGGGGGGAGCCGTGCGGTCATTCCATTCTTGGCAGTCAGCGGTCGCCTTCGTCCTTGCAGTCCTACCGGTGGCAGCGGCATGCTCCAGCACCCGCATGGCCGTGAAGAACCCGGGCCAGGTCGCGATCGACTACAAGATCACGCGGGCCGACGGCCGTGTCTCCGAGGGGATGCTGCTGGCCCCGGGCCAGGCCACGGCTTCGACCGCGGACCCGGGCATCGTGGGAGAGGTGTGCTCGGTGCTTCCCTCCTCGGTCTATCCCAAGCAGGTCGAGTTCTCGCGCGTGGGCGGGGGCATCCGGGACACGCGGGGCCCCGACGCGGTGCTGGACGTGGTGTCCATGGATGGCAAGGTGAACCTCTACGCGGTGCCTTACTACGTCACCCTCGACGAGAGCCTGGTCGACGGCTGGAAGGACGCGGGCAAGGTCCGCCTGCCCCTCAACGCCCAGTGGCCGGTCTGGACCGGCGGCTCGCCCGTCGCGGTGGAAGCCGTGGTGGAGCTGAATGCCTCCACCCCCATCCCCAACCTCAAGTACGTTGCCGAGGACACGGACTACGCGGAGCTCATCGGCTACTCCCTCTACGGCCTCTCGGTCCTGCCCTTCATCTACGGCATCTTCGAGTGCTTCGAAAGCAGCTGCGGGCCCTGGTTCTACTACCCGGGAGGGGGCATGCTGGGCGCCGCGGGGTTCATCTGGCTGGGAAGCGAGACCGACGCACTGGTGGGAACGGACTATCTCTACTACGATGACCAACCATAGGAAGAGGAGGCAAGGAACGGTGATGAACGAACTGCACTTCCCCTGCTCCGGGTTTGCAAGCCGCCTCGCACGCGTGGTGACGATTCGCCGGCTGGCAGCGCTGGCCGTGCTGGCCGCGGCCCTGGCCGGATGCACGTCGACCTACACGGTGGGAAAGGTCAAGGACACCAAGCTCATCGGCGTGCTCGAGCGCAACAACAGCGCGGTGCCGTTCCAGATGAAGGTCGACCCTGCGGCCAAGGCCTCGTCCGGAAACGTGCTTCTGGCCCAGGACGGGCAGACCGTCTACAAGATCGACTACGTCAACGACGACCAGGGTGCGCGCCTCGTGTGCGACGCCTGCTACCGCGGGTCCCTGGAGCTGGTGGACGCGACGGGCAGGTTCCAGACGTCCGGGGAAGCCGGCAACACCGTGCTGACCAAGCCGGGCGGTGACCAGAGCTTCACCCTGTTCCTCGACCGGTACACGCTCAGCAGCGAGATCACCGGCTCCTACACCTCCGGCAACATGACCACGACGACCTACCGGGACACGTACGTGGACACCGCGCTCGTCACGCCCTGGGACAACGTCGAGTATGTCAAGCAGACCACGGTCCACGACTGGATCGGCTGGACCCTCATCTACCCGGGCGCCATCATGGCACTGGTCGGCGGGATCCTGTACGCGGTGGACGTGGAAGGAGCGGGGACCTACTTCGTCGGCGGTCTGGCCATCACCGGTGTGGCGATCTGGCAGTTCGTCGACCCGTACACCGTGGAAGAGCCCGTCTACCCATAGGGCCGGGTCGCTACAGGCTACTGGACCCTGCCGAAGCCGATCCGCCTTCCTTCCCTGCCGTCGGGTTTCACCTCGCACTCCGCTGCAAGCCGCGCAGAGAGACGCCGAACTCCCACGCGAGCGCGGGCGCGTGAATCCTTTGTCCTGAATGTTTGTCCTGAGTGCAATCGGTCGTAGAGGCGCATCAGCCGCTTGGTCTTGGTGTGGCGAGCCATGCTCCAAGAGTAGCAGACGGGTCGGGGAAGGGTCAACCGCGGCGGACCCGGGAGGCCCAGCGCTCGAGCGAAGCTACTTGGAGAGGAAGTCGGTGGTCACGGGCATGGCCGCTCCGTCCTGCTTGATCAGGCACTCCGACGAGTAGCCCTTGCTGCTCTCCCGGTACTGGTTTTCGTTGTCCGCCGCGGTCTTCTTCTTCGCGGTGACTTTTGCTTGCTTCAGGTCGTCCACGAACTCCTTGACCTTCCCGGGGGCTGCCTTTGTGGTGTCCACGCTCCTTCCATCGGCCTTGGCCGCGGACTGGGACGTGAGCGCCTCGGTCGCGACCGTGTTGAGCAGGGTCTTCTCGAACTTGGAGAAGATCGCGTGGTTGGCGAACCACCGGGCTCCGCGTACCTCGCCGTCCACCGCGTAGGCGATGCCGACGATCTCGTCGTGGCGGTCGAGCTTGCGCAGGAACCGTGACATCTCCTCGGTCATGTCCTCCCGATCCTGCGCCACCTCCTTGTCCGCGAGCGTCGCGAGCAGCGTTCCGGTTCCCGCTTCCTTGCGCGCGTCCTTGTTGACCTTCCCGACCTGGTTCCACACTTCCGACTGATCGCCCTCGTACTGAGCGGCCGCCCGCACCTTCTGGTTGGCCAGCATCCCGGCCGAGCCGAACTTGCCTCCGGTGCTGGCTCCCTCACGATTCTGCTGCCAGCGGCCGTGCTCCACGCAGAACGCGTCGATGGGCACCGTCTTGTAGGGCGGGATCACGAAGTCCTGGCCGATCTGCCGGTCCTGCTTGCCGCCGATCACGACGGTACCTGCCAGGACCAGGATCGTCTGGCCGCCGTTGTTCTGGATGATGAGTGTGTTGACCTGTGCGTCGTCGTAGCTCTGCCGGTGGTGGTTGTGATGGCCGCCACCGGCCCCCTTCTCACGGACCTCCGCGACGCCTGAGGACAGTGCTTCGTCCAGCGTGATGAACTCCCCGAGGTCCGCCTGGTCCTTTCGATACACTGCGAACAGCGTCACGTTTTCGACCTGCGAGGCCTCGCCCACGGTGTAGCCGTCACCGAGGCTGACGCCACTGGAGGACTTCTGCCCCTTCTTCCAGTCCGTGGGGTAGGCCCCGAACGCCGGACGGAAGCCAGCTCCCATGACGAGCAACATCAGCACGGACGCTGCGAAGGCATTGAACGGACGCCGGAATCCCATCCTCTTCTCCCGGTACATGGCTTCCTCCACGGTTCGAGTTGGCAGTGCGCCGAAGACAACAAGATTCCGGTTCTACGAGGGGACGTCGCGGAAGTTCTGGAGGGTGCCTTCAGAACCGGCAGGTGCGGGCACGCATGCCGTGCCAGGAACGCCGGCGCTTACTTGGATACGTGGCTTCCGCGGGTGCACAGGCCGTCCGGGCCGCACCACGCATCCGAAGCGAAGGCATCGCACGCCGGGCACCCATCGAACTCGTCGCAGTCGCAGGGCACCAGGCACTTCTTGCCCCACGTGGGGTGCCCCGGAGTCGAGATGCAGGAAAGCCCGTCTGCGCACTCTGCGTCCGCGTGGCAGAGCATGTCCAGGCCGCCGGTGCACATGCCGTCTTTGCACGTGCCGCAGCGCATGTCGCCGGTGCGGTGGCCGCGGGGGTCGCAGAGGATGCGCAGGTCCCCCTCGCACGCGGACATCCACCCGCTGGCGGCCGCGTCCACGCAGAGGGAGTATGGGCGCTCGCGGTACGAGCAGAGCACGGAATCGTGGCCCATCGGGCACGCGGATTCCGAGGACTGCGTTCCACCGCACTCGGTGTACGTCCCCAGGGACGAGGGGTCCGCTGCCACGCACTGGTATGCGCCGCTGCAGCGCTGGGCTACGGACCACTCCCAACTGGAAGGCTCGTTCCTGTCGCCGACACACAGGAGCAGCAGGTTGCCCGAGCACGCGTTCGCATTGCGGTCGCAGGGCTCGTTGCAGCCGGCCAGGGCCGGGGGAAGCGCGGAAGCGAGGGCCATTGCACATGCGACCAGCCGGATTGCGTCCGCATGGCCGCCCGCTGCCCCGCCCCGTTCCGCCGGTATTCGCCGCCAAGCCATGTGCGCCCCCCCCGGTTGTTTTCCCGGACCCGTGCGCTTTCATCCTAGCTCCGCACCGCCCTACCGCGCAAGCACCCCGCACCTTGGGGGAAGCGACCAACGGGCCTGCCACGCCGTAGCCCCTGGGGAATCCCACTGCGCCGGTCCGTTCGGCTGGCGGAGGCGGGAGCATGGGGGCGGAGCCCCCAGTATGCGTGCAGCCTCAGGCTGCCTGCTTGACTTGGAGCGGATGAGGCGTATTGTCGCAACAGGGTGGAGCGTCAGGCGCGGGGCGGGGGCGGCAGCAGATCCTGGAGAGCCTCATGGCAAGGTTGTGGAGCGCTGTCAGTGTGTTTGCCGGGTTGCTGTTTGCCGCGTGTGCGGGAAGCAGCGGCAACGGCGCCTCCGACGTTGCTCACGACAGGTCGGCAACAGACGGCCGCGGGCAGGACGCGATGCCGCGGGACGACGCGGCAGCGTGGGACGTCCCGGCCGACGCAGCATTGGACGGCTTGTCGGTGGATGGTTGCCGGCAGGGCCCGGACGGCAGCGGGTGCGGAGGGGTGGATCTCGAGGCTGCGGACGAGGTCGGCGCCGCGGAGGTCGGCTACCCGGATGTCCCGACCACTGCGGGCGTGCGCATGGAGATCCAGTCAGCGCATCCGGCCCTGCCGTTCCCCTTCGACTGGTTCACGGCCCCGGAGCCCGAGTCGCCCACGGGGCTGCTGCTTTCCATTGAGAAGGGGGACCACTCGACCCTCCTGCTCAAGGCCGTCCTCGGGGCAGTGCCCGGGTTCGCGAAAGAGGCCTCGTTGCGGGACGGTTTCGGCTCCCTCGGGCTCATGGCTCTTCCCCTCAACACGCAGGTGGACCCGCTGGCCGGGGACAACCCGGCTCAGGTGACGCTCTGTCGTCTCAGCCCGACGGACGGCTTCCCCGCAGAGCCGCTGCAGATGACGTACAAGGAATGCGTAACCACGGATGGCGAGACGCTGCGGCTTCTCGAGATGAATGCGATCTACCCCCTTGCTGAGCGGACCGGCCACCTGCTGCTCGTGCGCAGGGGCATGACCGACGTGGACGGAAACGGCTTCGAGCCCTCGCCCATGGCCGAGGTGCTGCTCGGCCTGCGGGAGCCCTTTGGCACGGCCAAGGAGCGGGAGCGGATGGCCCTGCTACGGGACCGGACGCTCGAAGCTCTCTCTCAGATCCCGGATGCTCCGGCCCCGTCGGAGCTTGCCGCTGCCGTGCTCTTCACCGTGGGGACCATGACGTTGGACATGGTGGATGCCGTGGGGCTGGCAGCCAAGGAAGAGATCCTGGTGGACCTCGACCCGGACGGCGACGGCACCCCGAACATCCTGACGCCTTCCGAGTATCCGCCGTACGGGGGAAGCCCTCCGGAGGGGGTGGGGCTGGTGGTCGAGGGCCGGTTCAGAGGCCCGGACATGAGGGACGAGAACGGGTTTGTCGGGCGCACGGTGAAGGGGGGGCCTGCGGTCGCGGGCCACCACTGGCGAGACTTCTTCCTGCTGCTTCCGGCCGCGCCGTTTGCCGCGCCCTTCAAGCTGGTCACGCTGCAGCACGGCCTCGACTCCCACAAGGAATCCGAGCTGGGGCTGGCCGCGCAGATAGCGCAGCAGGGGCACGCGGTGGCCTGCTTCGACTTCCTGCATCACGGCAAGGGCGAGAGCGGGGGCGGGTTTGCATTCATCCAGATCGACAGTGCGACCAAGACCGTGGGCAACTTCCGGCAGTCTGCGCTGGACCTGCTCTCGTTCGTTGCGGCGTTGGAGAAGCTGGCGAACGACTACGACCTGGACGGGGACGGAAAGGACGGAGGCGACCTGGCTCCCGACCTCGACCTCTCCTCCGTGGTGCTGGCGGGCCACTCCCTGGGCGCGCTCGAGTCTGCCATCGCAGCGTCCCTTGCTCCGATGCCCAGGGCAGCGGGGCTCATTGCAGGGGGCGGCAACTTCCGCTTCCTGTTCGAGTCGGTGCTCAAGAAGCGGGGGCTTTACGACATGGTGCCCGTGGAGTTCATGCTGGGCTTCTCCCTCGTGGCCAGCCTGCTCATGAGCGATGCCGACCCCGCGGCGTTTGCCCAGAGGCTCATGACTGCTCCCGGGGGCTCGGAGCCGTGTCCGTTCCTGCTCCTCGTGGTGCTGGAGGACGGCACCATCCCGGAGCCGTGTGCGGAGGCCTTCACGCTTGCTGCCAATGCTCCCATCATCCTGCCGGTGGAGGTGCAGTGGCCGGGTGCGCTGCTGGCTCAGGCAGCGGACACGACGTTCGGGACGATCCAGATGCACGGCACGCACGAGTTCATCCACTCGGGTGACGAGGCGGGCAAGATGGGTCGCAAGGTCCTGTTCCACTACATCCAGTCCTTCTTCGAATCCGGCCAGCCGGAGATCCTCTGGCCGGTGGAGTAGAGCCGGTCTCACCGGCACGGAGGCGCCATGACGTCCTGCCACAAAGCCGCTGGGTTGCTCCTCGTCCTTGCCGCGCTGTCTGCGTGCGGAGGCGAGGAATCGGGCGCTGGTCCCGGCGGGTTCTCCGAGGTCTCCTACGAGATCCTGACTTCGGGACAGGGGGACGCCTTGGCCGGTCCCGTTCCCGCGCTCAATCCCGGAGCGCGGCTGGGGCAGTCGTTCGTGCGGGGCTACCGATTCGACGGCAGGGACGTGGTGCAGGTGACGGGGAAGCGGGAGTCGGAGACGATCACCGGCTGGCTGGTGGCGGGTGAGGCAGGGCTCCTCGAGGTGGGGGACCTGCGGCACGGGGCCTTCCCCGCTTCCCGCATGCTCCTTCCCACAGCACTCGTGCCTGGCATGAGCTGGCGCACCGACCCCTTCGGGCTCAACCCGGAGCGGATCGTCCCCTGCGCCGAGAACCCGGAGGGCGACTCGCATGCGCAGGATGCGGAAACCGTCACATTCACTGCGCTGATGACCCCCTCGCCGTTCGTCGAGAACTTCCACCAGTACACCATCTGGGGCTGGCGCGGCCTCTGGCAGCGGCAGTCGGACATCCTGCCCGTGATGATGCTGGTGGACGGGGTCGGTCTGCTGCCGGACTGGAAGGTCGATGATGCGGTCCTCCCGGACTCTCCCGTGCCGCTTCCGGACCCGGGCCCGACGGTCGCGCTCGAGCCTGTCCCGGGTGGAAGCCTCATAGCGACGAGCTACCGCCCCACGGGGCTGGCCGTGATGGAGAGGACCGACGGGTCGTTTCTGCTGAGCATCCGGGGAGAGGGAACCGGCATCCAGGTGAACATCTCGGACATGGGGTCGGTGGCGGTGTCCTACGCTGCGCCCGGGGTCGTGTGCCTGACGTACGAGGACGGGCAGTTCTACGAGGTGAAAGAGGACGATTGCCACGACCCCGAGAGCGTCCTGCAGAGGCCCGACGGCTCGCTGGTGACCATGCCGAACCGGCGGATCGAGCTGCACGACCCATACGGGAACATCATGGGAGTGAAGTACGTGACGGCCGGTGTTCTGCTGGAGACGGACGAGGGGATCGTGCACCTGTCCAACGAGCCCTATGACGCCTGGGTCGAGCCGGACTGTTCGGTGGACAAGGGGCTGGTCGTCTCGCTGGCGGGCGGCTCCACGGCACCGGGAGGGATCTGGAAGTCCCAGAAGCAGGCCGACGGCTCGTACGTGCTGGGCTTTGGCGGCGACGCCAGCCTGGACCTTGTCGCTGCCTGGAGCGGGCAGGACGCACTGGCGCCGGTCAACGGCCCTCGGCTGTCATCTGCTTCCGCCCGCAACTCCCCGGCCGGCAACGAGTACTACCGGGTGACCGCGGACGGGAGGCTGGAAGAGGTGCTGCTCAGGGCGGACGGAGTTCGCTACCGGCCCCTGGCGCGACTGGATCTGCCGTCGGGGCACGCGGTCCGGGCCGCGGTGCGGCTCGACGGCCGCAGGTTCCTGGTCTTCACGCACGCCAACGACCTGGGATACGACACGCAGTGGTACCACGAAAACGACTACGCGGTCGGCGGCCTGGTGTGGAAGATCGACGAGAAGCTTCCCCCGGACTTCGGTGAGGGGCACCTGTGGTTCGCTGAGGTTCCCGAGAGCGGCGCGGAGCCGACCTTGCCCCCCATCTCGGAAACGATGACGATCGCTCCGTACGGGCGGAACCTGGAGCTCTGCTGGCCGAAGCCGTATGGCGCGGCAGCGACCGAGGGGTGGACCCTGGCGGGCCTCCCGCCGCAGTCGGTGCTGGTGAGCAAGGACGGATCGTGCGTGCTGCTGGTGCGCAACCACCTCGAGGTTGCGCCCCTGAAGATGCCGGGTGCGCTCTGGGCGCACGGGCCCATTCCCACCACAGGGGGAGCGCTGGTGGCCACCGTGGCGCAGGGAACGGACGGGGGCTGGATCGCCGCGGCCGTGCCGCCCGTCAGCGGCGATCCGGACACCACCGAGATCGTTACGCCCGACGCCATCTACTGGGAGAATCCGCTCGATGCATTCGGCCCTGCGGTGCCCATGGCCGGAGCGGATCCTCGGCTGGACGCGGGACGGCTGGGGCTCTGGTACCGCGGCTATCGGCCCTCCCTCGTCGTGCCGACTCCGGACACGGGGCTTCCTCCGTACTACCTCGGCGTCATCAACTCCATCTCCGGCAACGGCGGCCCCCCGGGAGCGGGCAGCGGAATCACCCCGTTCGACAAGGCCGGGGTGGCACAGAAGATGACTCCGGAAGACGCACCGGAGCCTGCCACCGCGTTCGAGTCCGCGGGCGTGCAGGGCGGCGGCCTGCTGCTCCAGGACCGGGTGCTGCATTTCGCGGAGTACCTCTCCGAGGATGTCGGGTACGGGGTGGGACAGGACCGATTCATCGAGCCGCCCGCCCTGCCTTCCCCGAACACGCCGTGGAGGCACGAGGGGATGCTCTTCCATGGCACGCTGTGCGGTCATCTCGGCACGGACACCCTCTACTGCATCGATGGTACCGGGCAGCGGGAGCTCGCGGGCGTGGGCAATGTGTCCGAGCGGCAGTGGTGGGTCACGCAGACCGCGCCGCCGCCGGCAGGCCTGATGTGCCCGAACTCCGTTGACAACGGCGGGTGCAAGGACGGCCGGTTCTGGCTGCTGGGAGCCTCGAAGGAGAAGCCGTGGGTGACGCTATTCGACCCCGAGGCCATGACCGTGACCGAGTTCCAGCTCTCGGACTTCCTGCCAGGCTTCCCTTCGGGCAGCAAGGAGATGTTCGTGGAGACGACGCACCTGCAGGTTCCCATGGCGCAGGCTCAGACGCAGCTGGCGGCTCCGGTGAGCGTCATCGGCGCTGCTTCGGATGCGGGCCCCGTGTACTGGGCCGTGCGCTTCGGTCCCGATGCTCCGGAGCTGCTGTGGGGGCCCACGACGTTCGACTTCTCACTGGTGCCCCGGTGGGGGGAGGTCGTCGCTTCTCAGTCTCTGCCTCGGCTTCGGCCGCTCCAGGGCACGTGGGGGGCCGGTGTGACGGCCCCGCAGATCTCGGTCGTGTCACCGGCGCTGAGTCTCCTGGAGCTGCCCGGGGAGTAGGCGTTTGGGCCAGCCGCTGCCGCGCTACTCCCACTCGATGGTGGCTGGCGGCTTGGTGGTCACGTCGATCCAGACCGCTGCAACGCCCGGCACGCGGCAAGCTTCCTGCTCCAGTGCGGCCAGGCGTTCCCACGGCATGGGGAAGACGTCCGCGGTCATCGCGTCGGTGGACAGCACGGGCCGGATCACGAACGCCTGGCGTCCGGCCGCATCGAACAGCGGAAGGCTCACCACGCCGAGCTGCCAGATCTCGCGATCGGCGCGCATCCGGTCGCGCACCAGTGCGTCCACGTCCCGCAGCCGATCCGCGTTGGCGCGGTCGGCGAAGGCCGGTGCGAGATGCAGAGCGGTGGCCGCCACGGGTCGAACGGACAGGACCACGCGGTTGACCGTGCGATGCGTGTTGACCACCCGAGCGGCGAAGGTGCGGAGGGCCTCCCAAGAGGGAGGCGGCCCCTGCAGAGGCCATACCAGCGCGGGATGTGCATAGGTGCGGGAGTCGCCCTGCACGCCGACGCTTCGCACCGGCAGGACGGTGGACGCAAGGTTCAGCTCACGGGCCAGCGCCGCGACGCCGCCCGCCTGTGCGTCGAACCCCGGCTCGGGTGTGCCGGTGTTCGAGCACAGGATTCGGATCACGAGGCCGGGGCCGGGGAAGGGATGGCGCTGGAGCAGGCGCTCCGGGAGGCCGAGCTGGCGTCCCACGTCCCGGACCTCGTCCTTGTACAGGTCGCGCAGCGGCTCCACGACCTGGCCCCGGGCGATCAGCTCTTCGATCTCCCGGACGCGGTTGTGGTGGGTCTTGATGGTGTCCGCCTTTGCCGTGCCGCCGCTCTCGATGGTGTCCGGGTAGATGGTTCCCTGAGCCAGCACCACGCCCGTACCGAGGTCGACGCGGGCCAGTGCCCGGTGTACGACCTCGACGAACAGGCGGCCAACGATCCTGCGCTTGGCCTCCGGGTCCGCCACGCGGGCCAGCTCGTGGCAGAACGCATCCGATGCGTCGAAGACCTCGAGGTTGGCGTAGCCCAGCGTGCGCAGGTCCGCGGCGATTTCAGCGCTTTCGTTCTTCCGCATGAAGCCGGTGTCCACGTGGATTCCCCGGACCCGCTCGGGGCCGACTGCATCCACGCAGATCTTCAGGGTCACGAGCGAATCCACACCGCCGGACACCAGCAGGATCACGCGGCGGTCGCGGATCTCTTCCCGGGTGCGCGCCACGAGCTTCGCTGCCTGGTCCCCCGGGTTCCAGGAGCGCACCGCGGTGCAGGCGCTGACGAAATGGTCCAGCATGGTGCGGCCGTTCTGGGTGTGCGTGACCTCCGGGTGGAACTGGAGCCCGTAGATGCGCCGTGAGGCGTGCTCGAACGCGGCCACCGGGACGCCTTCGGAGGACGCCACGACACGGAACCCCTCGGGCAGCCGAGTCACCCGGTCGCGGTGGCTCATCCACACGGGCTGGCTGGGAGCAAGCCCCTGGAACAGGGCCGCGGCAGGATCCACGGTGGTGCGAGTCAGGCCGTACTCGCCCTCGGTACCTGTTTCCACCGCGCCGCCAAGGGTCAGTGCGATGAGCTGGTGGCCGTAGCAGAGCCCCAGCATGGGCACCGAGACCGCGGCCAGGTCGAAGCCCGGCCGTGGGGCAGCGGGGTCTGCCACCGAGTCGGGGCCGCCGGACAGCACGATGCCCGCGATGCCCGGGGCCGTGGGGTCGAAGTCCTCGGGGCGGTGCACGCGGGCCAACACGCCGAGGCTGCGGATCCGCCTGGTGATCAGGTGCGTGTACTGGCCCCCGAAGTCGAGGACTGCGATCTCGTTGCTCATGTCAGCGGCTCCGGCGTTTGTGCTGGCCCCGGAAGTCGAGGCCCGTGCTTTCGGTCCTCATGTCTGCGGCTCCGGATCGTGCGCCGGCCCCCGGCGTCCGCGACCGCCATTCCGGTGTCCCCCGCGGCAGCCCCGGGGGCCCGGGCCGGAAGCCGCTCCCGCTCCGGGCATGTGGACGTCGTGCACGTCCCCTTCCCGGATGGAGAGCGCGGACACGAGCTCGATCTCGGCCTGCTCGTGGAGCTCGGCGATGGTGGCGCAGCCGCACGAAGACAGGGACGCTCTGATCTTGCTGAGTGTTGCTTCGAGGCTTGCGGCAACGGGGCCCGCGCATTCCACGTACCCCTCGACTCCTTCTTCGAACGTGACCTGGCTGTAGCGTGCCTGGCGCCATTCCCGGGCCCGGGCCGAGCCTTCTCCCCAGTAGGGCTTCATGACCTTGCCGTCCATGGTCACGGCTTCGGTGGGGGACTCGTCCACGCGCGCGAAGTAGCGGCCCATCATGACGGTGTCCGCTCCGATGGCCAGCGCCATTGCGATGTCTTTGGCCGTGAACACGCCGCCGTCCGCGATCACGGGCACGTAGCGGCCGGTACGCTCCGCAAGGCGGTCCCGCTGACCGCACACGTCGATGAGTGCGGTGGCAAGGCCCCGCCCGGTACCCTTCTGCTCCTGCGTGATGCAGATGGACCCGCTGCCCATGCCGACCTTCACTGCCCAGGCTCCGTGGTCCGCGAGGAATGCGAAGCCTGCCGCGGTGATGACGTTTCCGGCCACCACCGGCAGGCCGGGGAACCGGGAGCCGAGGAACTCCAGGCACGCCTGTTGGAACACGGAGAAGCCGTCCGACGAGTCGATTGCGACGCCGTCCACGCCGGCCGCGGCCAGCAGAGGCACGCGCTCCTCGTAGTCCCGCGTGTTGATCGCGGCCAGGGACAGGAGGCGGCCATCGCTGCCCAGTGCCGCGTCGTGGCCGGCCCCGACCTCCGCCTGCTTGACCGCTCCGACCATGGCAGCTTGCTCCACCGCGGGCTGCGAGCAGTAGATGACCGCGGCCCCGCCACACCGGGCCAGAGCGATGGCCATGCGCGGGCCCGACACGGACTGCATCGCGGAAGCCAGCAGCGGAATGCCCAGGCCCGTATGCGCTCCGGTCCTGGGGTCTACGGCAAGCAGCGTGCGCAGCGACACGTTCTCCATGCTGGACGCCACGGTGGTCAGGCCGGGAAGCAGCCGGAACTCGCCGAGGGTCCTGGACGGTTCGAGAAGAATCCGTTTTGCCATCGAGCGCACCTCCCCACGGTGAGACTGCCGGCACTGAGCCGGAAGCCTGGTGAGGGAGGATCATGCCACCCGCGACGGTGCGGCGCAAGCCGGAGCGACCGCGGGAAACGATGGCGGCGCGGTCACGAGTCGAATACAATGAGGCCGCTGGTGGGGGAGGTGCGTGATGTGGCGGGTCCCGTCCCTGTTCTTCCTTTCGGCTTGTCTCGTGCTCGCATGCGGCTCTCCCGTCACCGGGCCGGACACGCAGATGGTCCTTCAGGACGGCAGCGGCTTCGACCTTGCAGCAGACCGTCGAGGGACGGGCGAGCTCCCCAAGGCAGACGCCATGCCGGACGCGGGACAGGACCACGGGACGCCGGATGTGCCCGCGGACTTGCAGCCGGACGTGTCGGATGCGGGTGTGCCGGAGGTCGGTGTGCCGGAAGTCGGTGTGCCGGAGGTCGGTGTGCCGGAAGTCGGTGTGCCGGATCTCCAGGACCCGGGTGACGTGAGCGGGCTGGACTCGGGAGCGGACGTGGCCTCAGACGTGGCCGCGGATGGGGTTGCGGACGCGGCGGACTCGATCGCCGCGGACCTGGCCACGGACTCCGGCACGGACTCTGCCCCGGACGCACCCGGCGATGCGGCCGCGGAAACGGTGGACACGGCTCCGGACGCCCCGCAGGACATCGGCCAGGATGCTGCCGGAGACACGGCCTACGATGCCGGCGTCGAGGTCGTGACGCCGGACTTCAAGGAGCCCTGCCTGTCCAACGACGACTGCAACACGGGCTACTGCCTCGGGGTGGGCCAGGGTGGTGCCAAGGTGTGCACGGTGACCTGTGACGCTGCATGCCCGGACCCGGACTGGCTCTGCCTCGTGTTCACGGTGCAGGGAGTGAAGGTGCCTCTGTGCGGTCTGCCCGGAGGCGAGAGCTGCAAGGACTGCACCGAGGACGGGGACTGCTACGGCGGCGAGATCTGCACGGGCATCGGCCTGGTCGGCACCACGCACTGTGCCGCTGCCTGCGGCACGGACGCCGATTGTCCTGAGGACTACTCGTGTGGCCCGCTGACCGCGGGCTGGTTCTGTCTGCCGAAGGCCGGGAGCTGCGAGTGCCAGGCAGCGGGGCTGGGCGCAACCTTGAGCTGCCAGAAGGAGAATGCCGAGGGGGTCTGCGTGGGCCAGACCGTCTGCCAGGGATCGTCGGGCTGGTCTGTATGCGACGCTCCCGTTCCGGCAGCGGAGACGTGCAACGGCATGAACGACGATTGCGATGCCCTGGTGGACGAGGGGTTTGCGGACACGGACCAGGACGGCCTTGCCGACTGCGTGGACCTCGACGACGACAACGACGGCGACCCGGACGCCACCGACTGCGCTCCCGCTGACGCGGCTGTCGGACACCTGGCGTCCGAGAAGTGCAACGGCCTGGACGACGACTGCAACGGCGAGGCGGACGAGGTCGACGCGGACCTCGACGGCTTCCACCCGCCGGCTTGCGGCGGGGGCGACTGCGACGACACGCAGCCGCTCATCAGCCCCATCGGCCTCGAGGTCTGCGACGGCGCGGACAACGACTGCGACGGCCAGGTGGACGAGAGCGACCCGTTCATCAACTTCAACACCGACCCCAAGCACTGTGGGAGCTGCTCGACCGTTTGCGGCACCGCGGGCTCCGGCCCCGTGTGCGTTGGCGGCAAATGCGCAAGCCTGCCGGTCCACCAGCACCGCTGGAAGAAGGTGACCGCGGTACAGAAGGCGTACGAATGGGTGGAGCTGGACGGCTCCGCGGGCAAGATCTCCTCCTCCGGCGGCCCCCTCGAAATCGAGCTGTCCATTCCCATGGTGGGAGGGGACCACTCGACCTGCCGGCCTACCGTCGACGGCTCCTGGGCAGGCACGTTGGCGGGGCTCCCGTCCAGCTACATCTGGCACGAGGGATTGGACCGCACCGGGTATGCGGGCGGCACCATCCGGCGCATGTTCAAGCGGACCCGCGTGTACTACCAGGTCCCGGCAGGGACGCACACGGTTGCGGTCCAGTGCCGGACCGACTCGGGCACGGTCCAGGCGGGCAGCTCCTCTTCCACCGCGCTCTGGATCGTGCGCGAGTTCCTGGGCAACAACAAGGTGTGGCAGCAGGTCTCGCTACAGGGGACGACGTCGCCCGTGTCCGCGACCATGAACAAGGTGGCGGGAAGCGACCTGGCCGTATCGCTCAGCGGCGGAACCGTGGAGGTGACCGTGAGCCTTGCCCTCGGCAATGGCGGGCACGCGGGCTGCCTCGAGTGGATGGACGGGGCGCTGATCCCGAGCACTCCCGCGTACATCAACACCTTCTGGTATGCGGGTCTGGAAGCCACCTACCGCGGCTGGATCATGTGGCATCACACGCGCACCTACACCGGCATTCCGGCGGGCGAGCACACGTTCTCCATCCGCTGCTACAACGATTCCGGCACCCTGAACATGGGGTACGCGGACATGGCGTCCGTCCTCATCGTCAAGGAGATCGACGAGGCCGCACACGCTTCCAAGCAGAGCATCGACGCATACGGCAACGGCTGGGGAATCACCTTCGGGGAAGCGGGCAAGTGGTACACGCTCCCCAACTACAACATGACCTTCCCCGTGACCCGCGGCGCGCTGGAGATCGAGTCGTTCGTCGATCACTACTTGGTGGCGCAGGGCAAGTGGGTCACCTGCCGTCCTGCCATCGACGGCCAGTGGGCCGGGAGCTTTGCCGGGCTCCAGTTCTCACCGGAAGACGAGGAGGGCGCGCAGAAGGAGGTGTTCGAGTCCGCGGGGTGGCACGGGATCTGGCACCGCAAGCGGGTCTACACGAACATCCCTGCGGGCGACCGATCGGTCACCCTGCAGTGCCTCTCCAACGGCGGCGGCTACTACGTGGGACACTACTCTCACGGCAGCATGCTGGTGCGCGAGGCGGAGCTGGTGTCTGACAACTGATCGTCTTCAGGGCTCGCAGAGCACCTCGCGCAGCCGCGCCTCGTCGTAGGGCAGCTTCAGCCGGATGGCTTCGTCCAGGCCGCGGCACCAGAGCTTCCGGGAGCGGGGCCTCTTTCCCGACAGGTTCGCCAGGCGCCCAAGGCAGAGCAGCGCACGCGGCCGTGCAATGGGGAACACTCTTGCGTAGGAAGCCAGCAGCTTGCAGGCCCGCTTCGCAAGTCCACGCAGGTGACGAGGATCGGCTTGCAGCCCCGCGGTATTCACGCCGCTCCAGGTGCCATTGTCGCAGCTGGACCCCCGGCTGGCTTCGCACAGCGCCAGGAGGACGTCGGCAGCTCCTGCGTATCCTTCGAAGCAGTACACTGCTACCGGAGCGACCGCCGCGGCCGCGTCGACGGCTGCGGCTGCTTCTTCCATGGCTTTGCGCACGTTGCCGGCACGCAACTGGGCCATTGCGGTGAGGCCGTGGCCCCAGACGAGCTCCGACTTGCCGATGTCCTTCTCCAGGAACGGAGCGGTTGCGGTCAGTACCTCCACCGCGCGTTTCTGCTCGCCCATGATGACGAGGCTCTCGGCCTGGTCCAGCAGGCCCCATGCCTCGGCTTGGAGGTCGCCCTGGCGGCGAGCGGAAGCGTAGAGGACGTCCGCGCCCATCTGGACGCGGCGCTCGTACTGTCCCTGGTAGTGCAGCAGCGTCGAGAGGCCGCAGACCGCTTCGATCCAGCGCCTCTTGTCGCCGATGTGCTCCGCGAGGCGGACCGCTTCCTCGAGGGACTGCCGGCCTTCCGCAAACCTGCCCTCTGCCACCCGGCAGAATCCCGAGAAGAATCGCACCGGCTGGAGCGCGGCGCGGCCCTGGTCGGACGTGGCAAGGGCGTCGGCCCTGGCAAGATAGCGGTCGGCAAGCCGGAACGCGGGCACGAGGGAGACGAGCCAGCCGATGAGCGCGTTGGCGCGGGCAAGCTCGGGAGAGGGGCCGACCTTCTCCGCACTATTGAGCGCGACCAGGGCTGCGTAGAATGCTTCCGCGGGGCCCGCCAGGAAGAAGTAGGTCTCGAGCAGGCGCAGGTGGACGCGGGCCACCTCCAGAGCCAGACAGCGAGCGGCAGCGTCCTGAGCGGGCCTCGTCGGCAGGAAACGGTTTCGCACCTGCCGTGCGACGGCCCTGAGCAAGCCCCAGAGGAGTCCGGGCCGCTTGGCCGGCACCGGGAATCCCAGCAGGGCCACGGACTGCTCGAGGCTTGCCCGGCTGGCAGGAAGGTCGCCCAGGCCGAGCTGCGCCTCGCCCTGCATGCGCAGGAGGCGCGACCGCTGCTGCGGGTCGGACGCCAGGTGCAGCGCCTCCTTGAAGCATTCCGCTGCTTCTCTGTACGCTCCTTCCAGCAGCGCCTGCTCGCCGGCCTTCTCGAGGTAGAAGAGCGTCCTGTCCGCGACCTCGGCCCGTGCCCAGTGGTACGCCAGCCGGGCGTAGGGCGGCGCCTGAGCGCCGGGCCCCACGGCTTCCAGCGCTTCGGCTACTGCCCGGTGCAGCTTGCGACGCTGCTCGTAGAGGAGCAGGCCGTAGGCTACCTCCCTGGCCGTTTCGTGCCGGTGAAGATAGGTCCGCTCCGGATCCTGCGAGTGCAGGATGACCAGCTCGATGCGCACCAGGTCCGCGAGCTTGTCGGCCAGGACGGGCCGGTCCGCATCCACGGGGTACACGTTGGACAGCAGCGTGTAGCCGAACGTCTTTCCGATCACGCTGGCAACCTTGATGATGAGCTGCTGCCGCGCGTCGAGCCTGTCGAGGCGTGCAAGCACGGTCCCCTGCACCGTGTCGGGCAGGCTGAAGGCCTTGATGCCTGTCTCGGACAGGTGGAGCTCGCCCTCCTTCACCACGGCCGCGCCGGCTTCGTGCAGTGCCAGGACGAGCTCCCCTGCAAAGAAGGGGTTGCCCTCTGCGCGCTCGTGGACCATCCGGACGACGTCGTCCCTGGCCGGGACCCCGATGCGCAGGCGAACCAGCTTAGCGGTGTCCTCGAGGGTCAGCGGGGAGAGGAGGAGGGCCGTCACTCCCGGCATGGCCTCGAACGTGGCCAGCTCCGGTGCGTGCCGGTCTCCCGAGGGCCGGGCCGCAACCACGACGAGCAACGGGGCCGGGCAGGTGCAGACAAGGCGCAGAAGCGCCCAGGATGCGGAGTCGAGCCACTGGGCGTCCTCGACGAGAAGCAGCCTGGGCACCGGCGACTGACCCGGAGCGGGAGGCTTGCTCAGGAGGTGTACGAGCAGGTCCTGCGTATTGTGAGCGCGCACCTCGCCCGCCATGGCCGCAGTCAGATCGTTGTCCGGCAGGTCCACGTCCGCGACCTCGCGCAGCAGCGGCCCCAGGCGCTGGAACAACGGATCGTCTGCCAGCCTGCGCAGGACGTGTGCGGTGCGTGAGCGTCGGTCCGGAGGCACCACCTGGTCCAACCCGAGAAGGCGCTCGAAGACCGGACGCCACGCGTGGTAGGGAGCGGACTGTACCACCGCGTCGGCCGCGGCAACGAGGCACGGAACGCCCGCGGCGTCCGCTTCCTCGACGAGGAGCTCCAGGAGCCGCGTCTTGCCCGACCCGGGGGGGCCCTCGATGAGCACGGACGCTGAGGTGCCTTGCCGGAGCGCCGCGAGGTGGGCCTCCAGTGCTGCGCGCTCGCGGGTCCGTCCCACCAGCGGTGCGGCGCTGGCTGCGCGCGCGGTCCTGCCCCGGGGCGTGAAGGTCGGGATGAGCTCCGCCTTGCCCTTGACTGCGATGGCGTTGCGCGCGTCGAAATCGATCTTCCCCTCGGCCGCCGCCGCGGTCGGCTCGTCGCACAGGATGCTGTCTCCGGCCCGTTGCATGAGGCGTGCAGCGAGGTTGACCGCATCACCGATGACCGTGTACTCCCTGCGCAAGGGGCTGCCCACCACGCCGCAGAACACCGTGCCCGTGGCCACTCCGATGCCGCACTGCACCCCGATGTCGGACAATGCTGAGCGCACCGCCATGGCCGCCAGCACCCCGCGCTCGGGGTCATCCTGGTGCGCCAGCGGAGGCAGGCCGAAGGCTGCCAGCACGAAGAGCCCCTTGTCGTCCACCGCGAGCTTGTTGATCGTCCCCTCGTGCCGCTGGACCGCTTCCTGAACGGCCTGGAACGGGCTCTGGGTACGGACCAGCGCATCCCTGACCGACGGCGCCTGGACCGGACCGTCGTCAGCAACCGCAGCCGGACCCGGCAGGCCGGACGGTTCGCCACCCGCGGGCTCGGCGTCGCGCACCTCGGCCGCACACGGGTCCGGCAGATTCACGAACAGCACGGTCACGCGGCGCAGCTCGGACAGCCACTCGGACTGCCCTGCCGCAAGCCTCTCAGTGACGGCTGCAGGCACGAACGCGGCGATGCCGGGGCCTGCCGGCAGGGGTGCGGGCGTTTCGGCCGCTCTCACCAGCCCCGCGGCCCGGACGTGATCCAGCCGCACGCATCCGCCTCCCCGTGGAGTTCCCAGACAGTGCGGAGACGCGATGGACCAGGCCTCCGCGGACAGGACCACTTCTCCCGGGCGGGCTTCCCTTCCCGCTGCGGCCATGGAGTTCAAGGGCTTGCCGGCAACCACTATTTCCCATCTGCCGCCCGTGCCACCCACCTGCAGCAGGAAAGTCTCACCACAAGCAACGGCGATGCGGAGCAGGAGGGGAGACTCGGCCTCGTGCGCAAACCCGGCCAGAGCGTCTCTGACAGCCAGCCCGCAGCGGCACGCTGCCAGGGTCGCGGGAGGGAGCCCCTCGCGGCCTGCCGGCCACAGGGCGAGAAGCGCGTCGCCCGCGAACTTGATCACTTCGCCGCCATGTGCGGAAACGACCTGGATGAGGCGGCCGAAGTACGCGTTGAGGAGCGCGGTGAGCCTCTCGGCTCCGATGGGGCCGAGGGATGCCAGTCGCTCGGCCAGCGGGGTGAACCCGGAGATGTCCGCGAAGAGCACGGCCGCCGGTACGCGTTCGGCTTCCGGACGCTCAGGAACGGAACGAGAGCGGAGGAAGCGCCTGACCACGCTCGCGGGAACAAAGCTCGTCAGGGTGTCGCTCGGCACATCCATGCGCCGGAGACTACCACCCGATCCCCGATGACACAAGCGGGAGGTTGGGGCCGGATGGTGTTGACGGGAGGTCGGCAATGGCTGATAGTAGGGGCGAAGGCGCACATTGAGGGACGAGGACCGGGCGCGGGCTGTGGGGGGAGACGGGATGCTGGACCAGTTCGATTCGCCGCCAAGGGGCTTTCCGCTGTACCGCACGATGCCCGGGCGGACCTGCGGCAAGCGGGTGCCGTCGCCGCCGGACAGGGCGGCGACAAGCTGTTGGCCCTGGATGGCGGCAGCGACGTCCCGCTCGCGTACGGGGACGCGTCGGGCCGCCGGGTCCTTCTCAAGGAGACGTGGGAGATTCTCGACGTCGAGACGAACCAGAGGATCAAGATGCCGAAGGGACCGTCCACGGGCGACCAGGACTACATCTACGCATACGCTGTGGCGGCACGCGGGGAGGACACGGTCGTGGCATACATGCCTTCCACGGTGGCGTCGGTCTACCTCGGGGTGTGTGGCCCGGACGCATGTCCCGAAGAGCTTGCCGTTGTGCCGGAGTGCGTGCCCGACCCGCAAGCGGAGGACTACCGCTTCGGTGCCGCGCTGGCGCCCGACGGGTCTGCGGCCGCTGTCATGCTGTGGACCACCGCGACGGGCTTCGCGCTGTACCGCGTGAGCCCGGAATCGGGGCAGTGCACGCTGTTGTGGACGGGCGGTCCGGGGGACGACATGCCGAACACCGACCTGTTTCCGCGGGTGTCGTGGGACAGCAGGTGGGTCGCGGTGCAGACCACGGCAGGGCTCATCGTCGCTTCCTTCGTGGACGGCACGTCGGAGCCGTTTCGCATCGACACGCTGATGGGCAACGCGATTCCGGTCTTCTCTCCCGACTCCCGGTTCGTGTACACCACCACGCAGACCCCTGCTGCGGCCGCGGTGGTGGACGTGGAGAGCGGGGACGCCATGACCGTGACGGAGGGCGGAGCGTGGACGCCGTGATGCCTGACGGACGCGTCATCGAGAACACCATGCAGGGTGAGCCGGTCCTGCTTTCCGACAGCGGCATGAAGCCCGAGCCCGACTCGCAGAAGTTCCTGCACTACTGGGCCTGGGACTGCCGGACCGTGCTCCAGCTCGAGCCGTACGGGGCCGCAATGCTGCTGAAGCTGGCCGATGACCGGTCCTACCTGATTGCCGGCGATGTCTATGGGGACAAGCTCCTCGGAGGGCTCGCTCGCGACGGCTCCGCCTATGCACTGACCTCGCAGCGCCAGGAGCAGGGCTCTGAAGTCAGCGACCTGCTCCATCCCATGGTGAACCTCGTGGAGCTGCACGTCGGGCTGCCTCCCGATTTCAAGCCGATGAAGGTGCTCTCGGCCGTGGAGTTCGCGAACGCGAACCCGTACTCCGGCGTCTCCTACTCCTTCCTTGCTCCCGCGGTGTGGCCCGGGGGGGGGAAGCTTGCCGTGCCCTATCGCACGACGGTCGTCGACGTTACCTACACGGACATCGGGGTCAGCGCGATGTTTGCCGGGTTCGTGCACTTGCTGCTGGTTGACGTGGAGAACGAGACGGTTTCCAAGCAGTGCGAGACCATCGGCCAGGTCGCGTGTGGCCGGACGCTGGTGGCAGCTGCCGTCTCTCCGGACCTCAAGAGCGTGTTTCTTGCCGCGGCCATCAGCACCGCGGAAGGCTTCCTGCCCGAAGCCATCGTGTGGAGGCCGACCCCTGCCAGACCTTCCGGGGTCTTGACGAGCCGCAGCGTGCAAGGCAGCACGCGGGTCTTGGACGCGGCCGGCGACAGCCACACCCGGCTTCCGGGTCGGTTGCAGGACTTCATGGTGGCGGAGCGCACGCGTTTCGTGAGCGGCTCATGGCGTCAGGGAGTGCAGAGGCCGCCGGTGCAGGGGTCGTTGGGCAGCGCGCACGTGCCGCAGACCTTGCCGCAGGCGTCAGGCCCGCAGCCTCGAAGCGCGTGCTCCTTGCCCACGCCCACGAATCCCGCGGGGTCCGACTGGTTGTTGAACTCGGTCGTGATCCACTCCGCGGTGCGTGCCGGCCCCCTGGATATCCGCACCTCGTCGATGGCGCCCGCGAAGGAGTTGTTGTTGCGGCCGATGTAGAGGCCGTCGCACCACCAGTCCTGCAGCTCCTGGTTCCAGGTGTTGGCGACGGTCTCCGACGGCCCTCCCCGCGTGAACACGTAGAGCTTCTTGGTCGGACGGTCGAACGTGGCGACCACGTAGTACCACGTCCCCTTGCTCCAGGTGCTCCAGTTGCCGGGAAGCAGGTTGTGGGTTCCCGGCGGATAGTCGACGGTGTAGACGCCGATGCGGCCGGGGGCCGCGGGGTTCTGGCCGCCTGCGACCCAGTCGAATGCGAGGTAGAACGGGCCGCCGTACGCGACCAGGCCGATGCGCTCCGCACTGGCCGCATCGATGACCTGGTCCGGCCGGAACCAGGCGGAAACCGTGTAGTGCTCGCTGACCGTCCCGTTGCCGGCCAGCGCCTGGTTGATGGTGGAGCTGGCGACGCGGTGGAGCCGCGACGTGCCGCCCACGAGGCGGTTGGCCGGGCCCGCGAGCCCCACGGCGTCGGGCGCTGCCCCGTCGTATGCGGTAAGGTGGTTCGCGTTGGTGGTGGAGTCCTTGGCGTTCAGCTCCTTCATGTGCCACACGCCCACGTAGTTCGCGTCCCACACCGCGGCGGGCTTCGCCTGGTCCGGCGAAGCCGGGTTGCCGTAGTACAGGTAGATCGGCGTGTCCTTGCCTGCTTTCAGGTCGGTCCGCACCCAGGCAGCAAGGGCTCCCGTGTCGCCCGAGAACTGCTCGACTTCGTGATCCAGCTTCACGAGCTGCGGCGTGGTGAACAGCAGATCGAACCCGTTGTCCCCCGCGTGCGCAGCCAGGTCCGGATCCGCGGGGAGGTTCACCAGCACCGGGAAGCCCGTGACATCCGCCGCAACCTTGGAGCCGGGGATGGTCAGCACCTTCACGTACCCCCACGTGCCCCAGGGCAGCACGAAGCCCTGGCACTGGGGCATGCACTGGCAGACGCCGTTCACGCACAGGTCGGGCGCACAGGGCCCGCAGCTTCCTCCGCAGCCGTCGTCCCCGCAGTCCTTGCCGTCACAGTCCGGCACGCACGCGCACTTCCCCGCCTTGCATCGCCAGGGCCAGTCGCCGCACGGGGTGAGGTCCGGCAGGGGAGCGGACAGGCAGGCCCCGCCGGACATGCAGCCGTCGGTGGTGCACGGGTTCGAATCGTCGCACGGCTTGGGGCTTCCGCCGCCGCACGTGCCGCCCGAGCACGCCTCGTCCAGCGTGCACGCATTGCCGTCGTCGCACGGCGCGCTGTTGGGGGTGTGGATGCAGATGCCTGCAGGGCCGCATTCGTCGTCGGTGCAGACGTTGCCGTCACCGCAGTCGTCCTGCGGCCCGGGGACGCACTGGCCGTTTGCGCACGCGTCGTTGATCGTGCAGGGGTCGCTGTCCGTGCAGGCCCCGGCTTGCGGTCCGTGGGTGCAGCCGACGAGGATGTCGCACGCGTCCTTGGTGCACGGGTTCGCATCGTCGCAATCGAGGGGGGAAGCGCCCTTGCAGGCGCCGCCCGAGCACGTGTCGGAAACGGTGCATGCATTGCCGTCGTCACACTTCAGCGAGTTGGGCAGATGCTCGCAGCCGGCCAATGGCTTGCACTGGTCATCGGTGCACGCGTTGCCGTCGTCGCAGGGCAGCACGCCCGAGCTGATGCACCCGCCGAGATGGCAGTGGTCACCGGTGGTGCAGACGTTGCCGTCGGTGCACGGAGCGTCGTTCACGGAGAACACGCAGCCCACGTCGGGCTCGCACGTGTCGGTGGTACACGGGTTCGAATCGTTGCAGGGGACGGCACCGACGCCGACGCACTTGCCGCCCGCACAGGTGTCCACCGCGGTGCACGCGTTGCCGTCGTCGCACGCCAGCGTGTTCGGCGTGTGGACGCAGCCTGCGACCGGATCGCACGAATCCGTGGTGCACGGATTCCCGTCGTTGCAGTCCGCTTCCGTGGGTCCGGGCTGGCAGGAACCTCCTCCACAGGAGTCCCCCTGCGTGCAGAAGCTGCCGTCGAAGCAGGGCAGGGTGTTGGGCACGTTCAGGCAGCCAGCGGCCGGGTCGCAGGAGTCGTCGGTGCAGAGGTTTCCGTCGGTGCAGTTTGCTTCCACGTCGCCGGCGCAGACGCCCTGCTGGCAGCGGTCATCGAGGGTGCATGCGTCGCCGTCGTCGCAGGCC
>Ga0233425_10002278_pt1 | contig 38586 bp, 45 predicted proteins | sample Watercolumn_Towu_2_FD_181712 | JGI IMG/M metagenome (GOLD analysis project Ga0233425, IMG submission 181712) | Freshwater microbial communities from Lake Towuti, South Sulawesi, Indonesia - Watercolumn_Towuti2014_140_MG | ecosystem: Environmental > Aquatic > Freshwater > Lake | place... | reverse complement strand
AAGCCGCCAGTGTACTCTAGTTGTGACCTGCCGTCGTTTTGCGGGGGGACGTCACTTCAAGTTGAGCCCGGTACGTGGTTGGCGGGAGGCCGGCCAACGCGCCGTAGAAGAGCGTCATGACCAGCAAGAAAGGAAGTCGAATCAGGAGCGTGCCGACCGGCATGGGCCTGTGTTGGGTCATGTACAAAAAGACGCTGTAGCCGAAATAGGCGGCGCAGGTGATGGAGGCCAGGATCAAGGCCCGCCTTAGGTTCCCTGCGGCGCCCGCGATCATAATGATCCCGAAATACACGACAAAAATGTCGGTGCCGCTCGTTCCCGTGACATACAACATGGCCGGCACGAGAAGGGTGTCGACAATCACCAGAATGGCCGGAATCGGACCGGGGGAAATGAGCTTCGGCAGACCGTAGAGCAGAAGGGCGTTGCCGGCGAGCAACGCCAGAATCAGAAGGATGCCATCACTGGCTTCGAGGGCGGATTCGGCGGTGACGACGTGCGCCGACAGGACCACCACCACCAGCCACTGCATGATGGGAATCGGCTTGACGAATTTCTCGAGGGCTTCGGCCATTGTCCGTCGCCTCCCAAAGATTGGCAGGCATTGTGTACCGGGTGCGAAAGCTTTGCCAACGTGTTTGACGCCGGGCACGACCTCAGGAATACGAACAAGTGTCTCATGAGACACTTGGCATGAATGCATAACCATGGGGCAGAATTCCGTTCCACTCATTATCTGTTTCGGCGACAGCCTGACAGCTGGCTACCAATCGCCGACCATGGCCTGCCCGCAGCTAGTGGAGACACCCTACGGCCGCTTCCTTCAGGACTGCCTGGGAACCAAAGCCAGGGTGGCCGTAAGCGGCCTATGCGGGGAAACGACGGGCGACATGGTCATACGTTTCCGGCAGGACGTGGCGCCGCACCGGCCGGCCTGGGCTGTTATCTTGGGCGGCACCAACGATCTGGGGTGGAATGCCGCGCCGTCCGAGATCATGGCCAATCTGATTCAGATATACGACCAGGCGCTGAACCGGGATACCCAGCCGGTTGCGGTCACCGTTCCCTCCATTCGCGTGGAAGGGGACCCCGAAGAGGCCCTTCCCGGGACTACCGACTCAGGCCTTCTCGGGGAAGAACGACGATGGTTGGCGGATCACATCGAACGCCGCCGGATCTTGAACCGGCTCATCATGGGCTATTGTGCCGAAAAGGGCATGGCCTGCGTCGATCTGTTCACCGACACGGCGGAGCCGGACACCGGGCAACTTGCCGCTCGCTATTCCAACGACGGGCTGTACCTGACGACCGAGGGATACGAACGCCTGGCGATACTTTTGTACGAACAAGTCTTTGCCGCCGCCTGCCGATGAGGGACTGATGATTCGCGACGTTCGTGACGACGAGTTCGACCGGGTCGTGGAAGGGGCCGGCCGTCCGGTCCTGGTGGAATTCTGGCAGCCAGGCTGCGCTGGCTGCCAGGCCTTGCTGGGGGAGCTGGAACAAGTTCACGTCGAGGCAGGAAACCGCCTTGTCATCCTGAAGATGAACGTGCAGGAAAACTATCAGATCCCGGCCGAACTGGAGATTTCGTCGTTGCCCGCCCTGGCCCTGTACCGGCACGGGCAGTTCGAACGGTTCATCGGGGGACTGGGGGAAAAGGACGCCATCCTGAAGCAGTTACAAGAACTGTTGAATGATGAATGATAAATGATGAACGATGCATATCCGCTCAGACACTCATCATTCTGCCTTCATCGTTTATCACTTCTATAGAATGCGCCAAGTCCGCCCGTCGCTCTGGATCAAGCGATCGGCTTCGACCGGCCCCCAGCTTCCAGCCGGATATTCAGGCAACCACCGGACCCCTTGGGTCTTCCAGCCTTCCAAAATTCCGGTCACCCAGGCCCAAGATACCTCCACCGCATCCCGTCGCATGAAGCGTGACGCGTCGCCGGTCATGACGTCCAGCAGCAGCCGTTCGTAGGCTTCCGGTGACGGCGTTCCGAACACTTCGCTATACTTGAAGCTCATGTCCACCGGATGGGTCTCGGCTCTGGTCCCCGGCATGCGGGACATGAGCTGCAAAGACAGCCCCTCTTCCGGCTGAATCCGGAGGGTCAAGAGGTTGGGCGCTTGTGGGGTGCCAGGGTCGGCATTGAAGAGAATCCTTGGAATTTCCTTGAACTGCACCGCGATCTCACTGGCCCGCTTGGGCAGGGCCTTGCCGGTTCTCAGATAGAAGGGGACCCCGGCCCAGCGCCAGTTCTCCACGAAGCACTTGACCGCCACATAGGTCTCGATCAGGGACTCGGGAGAGACGCCGGCTTCCCGGCGGTAGCCGGGGACGTCTTTGCCGTGGGCCTTGCCCTGGCTGTATTGAGCGCGCACGGTAAAACGCTCCACATCCTTGCCCAGGATAGGCCGCAGGCAATGCAAGACCTCGATCTTGGCGTCGCGGACCACATCCGGGTCGAGCGAATGGGGCGGCTCCATGGCGACCAGGCAGAGCAACTGGAGCAGATGGTTTTGCACCATGTCGCGCAGCGCACCCGACTCTTCGTAATAGGTGGCCCTGGTACCGACGCCTTCCGCCTCGCTGACCGTGATCTGCACATGGTCGATGTACTTGTGGTTCCAGATGGGCTCGAAGATGCTGTTCGCAAAACGCAGGACCATGAGGTTCTGGACCGTTTCCTTGCCCAGATAATGGTCGATGCGGAAGGTCTGCGATTCGTCGAAGACCTTTCCGATCGTGTTGTTGATCGTCCGCGCCGACTCCAGGTCTCGACCGACCGGCTTTTCCACGATCACCCGGGAATAGGGCTCGCCGTTTTGAATCGGGCGGACCAGGCCGGCTTGCTGCAGACCCTCGCAGACCGACGCGATCGACGTGGGTGGAATGGCCAGGTAGAAGATCCGGTTGCCCGGCAACTTCGAATCGGCTTCGAGCTTCTCCGCAGCCGTTTTGATCTCGTGATAGGAGGCGGGTTCGTCGATCACCGAGGCCTGGTAATGCAGATGCCGCTCGAAATCGGCCCACTTGGACTCCGCCAGCGCCTGGCGGGAAAAGGTCTGGACCCCCTCGCGCGCAATGGCTCGGAATTCCTGATCGCTCAGCGGTTTGCGGCCGAGTCCCAACACGGTATAGCGTTCGGGAAGCAAACCGTCCAGCAGTAGGTTGTAGAGCGCCGGCACCAAGCGACGTCGGGCCAGGTCGCCGGACCCGCCGAAAATCACCACCGTGCAAGGCTCGGCGGCCCCGTTGCGGCCCTGCTCGTTGGAAAGTGGCTTCTGTCCCGGTTGCGTCATGCGTCGGCTCCTCGTCCGCCCATCCCGGTGTTATCGGCGGACCGCATGGCCGCCGAACGCGTTCCGCAGGGCCGCCAGCATCTTCTCGGCAAAGGTATCCTGCTGGCGGGATCGGAAACGGGTGAAGAGCGCGGCGGTCAGCGTGGGAACGGCCACACCCTTTTCAATCGCATCCAGGACCATCCAACGGCCCTCTCCTGAGTCCTGCACATAGCCTTTCAATTGCTCCAGGCGAGGGTCCTGGGCCAGGGCGTCGGCGGCCAGTTCCAGCAGCCAGGAGCGCACGACGCTGCCCTGCATCCACAGGTCAGCGATCTTGGCCAGATCCAGGTTGTAGTTGCTCTTGGCCATCAACTCGAATCCCTCGGCATAACCCTGCATCATGCTGTATTCGATGCCGTTGTGCACCATCTTGACGTAGTGCCCGGCTCCGTGCCCGCCCATGTGAGCCCAGCCGTTCTCCGGCGCCAGGGTCTTAAAGATCGGCTCCAGACGTTTGACCGGCTCTTTGTCCCCGCCGACCATCAGGCAGTAGCCGATTTTGAGGCCCCAGACGCCGCCGCTCGTCCCGGCGTCCACGTAGTGAATGCCCTTGGCCTTCAAGTCCGCGGCCCGCCGCACATCGTCGTGAAACTTCGTATTGCCCCCGTCGATGATGGTATCGCCTGACTTGAGCAGCGCCGCGACGGCTTGCACGGTGTCCTCGGTGGGCTGCCCGGAGGGAACCATGATCCAGACCGCCTTGGGGACGGTCAGCTTCGAGACGAGATCGGCCAGTGACGTGGCGCCGGCGCACCCCGCGCCTTCCGCCTGTTTGACCAAGTCCGCCGTCCGGTCATAGACCACGACCCGATGCTTATCCCGCTGCAGGCGCGTGACCATGTTCATGCCCATCTTGCCCAGTCCGACGAATCCGAGCTCCATAACGATCCTTTCTCCGTCTGTGTTCGCCCGCCGCCCGGCGTGGAGGGAACAGAAGACAGCTCTCCCTATCCATCTTCTATCGGGCGCAATTCTAGCATACTTGAGAGGAAGAGACGGAAATGTTGAGAATTTCCTGGTGTCTTACAGCATGGTCAAAAAGGTCGTCGGCGAGGCCGCAGTGAGGGGCTTTAGTTCTCGGTTGTCAGTGTGCAGTCGTCAGTTCCGGAAACTGAGAACGGAATACCGATAACTGACAACTCTTGGAAAGCGATGCGAGAACGAAGCGGGCGGATTTTTTCAACATCCCGTTAATCGACGCGTTGGGGGTGGGGGATGTCATGAAACAGATGCAGCGCGAGGTTCCGCCCGATGCCAAGGCGCTCGGGCATGGTCGGTGCAGCCAGGAATTGCTCAATGAGGTCTGCCAAAGCGGCGTCCCGCGAGGCGATAAATCGGAGCGTATCGGCAGGCGCCGTCGGCCAAAACCCGCGGAGGCGGAAGAAATCGTCCACGAGGGCTTCCAGGAACAGGCCCAGGAGGTACTCGGCCGTGGCCGGTTGCTGGCTTAGGTCCTCGATTTTGCCCAGGCGGTGAAAACACTCGGCCTTGAGGCGGATCTTTTCATGCATGCCGATCGCGGGAGGGCCGTTCTTGAACCGCTGGTTGGCCTTGTCGGTCAGCTTCGATCCGGCCCCTTCGAGCTCGAATAGCACACGCGCCTTCCGGAGCAACGGCGGAAGGCGGGGTACCAGCGCCAGGTCCTGCTCGACCCCTTTATATTCCCGGTAGCGAATCTCCACCTGCCGGTTGGAGACGCGCACGATTTCATCCCCCTCACCCTTACCCTTCACGAGGGCGATCAGGTCCACGTCGCTGTGCGCGGTCCAGGCGCGCCTGGCGCCGGAGCCGACCAGGAGCACGGCCAGGAGATCGGCGCCCCGCCGTCCGCGGACATAACGCAACGCGGCCTCCAGCACCTGCTCCACGCCGGGCGGATCGGGCACGGGAGGCGCGTCGGGCGCCTCCGGCACCGCCAGGAGTTCAGCCTGCAGTTCCTCGCGTGAAGGCCGCTGGGCGAGCGGGTCGCCGGCCGGTTGCCCGGATGATTGGGTCAATACCTGGTCCATAATATATGTATGCGCCTTCCTGGCCTGGGCTTGCGCCGTTCACCGGCCGGTCACCTTGCGGATTTCCGCCTCGAGGGAGGCCAGCCACTGGTCGAACGGGAGATGCTCGTCCACCACGATCTCCAATTTCCCGTTCGGCAGTTTATGCACCAGTCCGGGACTGGCAGGAGAGAGGGGAATTTCCACCCACTCGCGCGACAATCCCAGCCGGTCCGTCAACTCCAAGATCTGATTGATCTGTGGGAACGTAACCATGGATGACATGCCGCATTGTAGAGAGGGCTGAAAGAATCTGTCAATCAACGGCACGCCTTGGCTTCATGCCTCACGTTCACAATTCACGAGTACTAGCGGGCAAGGACGCGGGTGAAGATCCGGCCTGCTTCCTCGATCGCCTGGGCGGACACATTCAGGTGGGTGACTGCGCGAAAACTCATCCCGCCGACGCTGTTGATCAGCAGACCTTCCTGTTTCAAGGTCCCGAGGATTTCCGAGGAGGAGCGGGAGGGATCGGTGACCTCGAACACGACGATGTTGGTCTCGATTCCCTCCACGTCAATGGACACGGAGGGAATCTTCCGGAGCTGCCCGGCCAAGGCCTTGGCATGTGCATGATCCTCTTTCAGCCGGGCAATGTTGTGTTCCAGCGCGTAGAGGCCAGCCGCGGCCAGAATGCCCGCCTGCCTCATGCCGCCCCCGTACATGCGCCGGAGCGGCCGGAGCTTCGCGATCATCCCGGCATCGGAGACGATGATCGAACCGACCGGCGCTCCAAGGCCCTTCGACAGACAGAACGAGACGGTCTCGAAATGCCGGGCATAGTCGGCCGCCGCCACGCCCGATGCCACCACGGCATTGAACAGCCTGGCTCCGTCCAGATGCATGGGAATGCCGCGCGCCACGGCCACCTCTCTGATCCGCTGGATGGTCGAAAGGGGATAGACCGAGCCGCCGCCGCTATTGTGGGTATTTTCCAGGCAAATGAGCCTGGTCCGGGGATTGTACGGGTCGTTGGGACGGATCGCCGCCAGGACTTGTTCCGGCTCCAGAATGCCGCGCGGTCCGTTCACCCAATGCAGTTGCACGCCGGCCAGGGCCGCGGCGGCGCCATGTTCGTATTTCACGATATGGGCGCGGCTGTCCACGATCACTTCATCGCCCGGCTGGGTGTAGACCTTGATGGACAGCTGATTGGCCATGATGCCGGTCGGCACAAAGAGCGCCGCCGCTTTCCCGAGCAAAGCTGCCGCCATTTCCTGCAAACGGTTGACCGTCGGATCTTCGCCGTACACGTCGTCGCCGACCGGCGCCGCCGCCATGGCATCCCTCATGGCTTGGGAGGGCTGCGTGACCGTGTCGCTGCGGAGGTCGATCATAACAATACAGTGATGGGTGATGAGTTAGGGATGGTCAGATTGAAGCGACCGCCGGTCTTCGAACTTGTACTGTTGCCGGCTCAGGACCGGGAGGACGGAGAAGATCGGCGTGTTGCAGGGGACCAGCGCGCTGTCCGTCCCGGGCAGCAACTGCAGGTGCATGTTCACGAAGTTGAAGCTGAGCCCCTCCGTCCAGGGCTGGGTGACCGCCTGGGCATAGGCTTGAGCCTTTTCGGTGGCATAAGTGCGCGTCAACAGCCCCGCGCCTCCTTGCAAGCCATACTCGTGCAGGTCCGGCGCGCCCTGGACGAGGAGCGAGACCGACGCCGCATCGAACCACACCTTGAAGTTGCAGACCACCTGGATGTACGGCCCCAAGGCGTTCGTGGCGTCCAGAAACGCGCGGGGAAGGCCGATCTCCATGGGCACATCCGACGGCAGGGGCCGTTCGACCGATCCCAGTTCCGTTTCCTTCACCGGAGAAGCGGAGACAAACAATAAATTCGGATCGTCCAGGGCAATGTCCAGCACCTGATCGTCGTAGTAGCTGCAGAGCTTGCCCATCTCGTAACGGAGCGGAAAGGAATAGCCCATCGTCGCGTACCAAATGCGGAGCGCCGCTTCCAGCGGCTCGTCCGGCTTGCGGCTGATCTTCAGATCGAAGGGGAGCATCAGGTGCAGCGCGCCGGTCCTCACGGCCATGAAGGGGGCGCAGGCCCCGGCCCACTCCTTGTGCACGGCGGGATTGTCCGGCTCAAATTTGCGGGCCCGGCCGGTGAAGTGCTGGGCGGTCTTAGACTCCTTGGTCAGCTTGTACTTGTTCTGGTAGTAGGCCGAGGCCCGTTTTTGAGCCGTGTCCAGGAAGTAATCGGGCAGGTCGGTTTCGACGATGATGCGTTGCTTGTCGAGCACCGTCGGGGCTTGCGGCCGGTTCGACCGCATGGCCTCGTTGTAGAGGTCCAGCTCGGCCGTCGCTTTCTGAATCTCCTGGGTCAGGTGTTGCGCCAATCCCTGATCGGGGTAGGAGGTCTGCCGGAGCAACTGCAGGGCGCGCTGGAGGCAGTCGAGCTTGTGGCTGTAACGCTTCGGCTCGGCCGCGAAGACCTCGGCCGTGGCCATGTAGAGGTTGAACTGTTCCTCGGGCAGGAGGCCGAGCTGGTCCAGATCATGGTCCTTGATGAAGGCCATGGACAAGGGACCGAACGACTCCTCCTTCCTGATGCAGAGGGTCATCAGGTAATTGTATTGGGCCCTGGCTTCTTGTTGCGTCATGGGCGGCTCGTCATGGTCCGGCATTCTACGGGAAAGCGACGCAAGGGAACAAGCCCGCCGGCCGGCCCTGCTTTGACTCCTCGTAAATGCGGATGCTATAGTCTGGCGCGTCGAAGAAACGAGTTCACAAGTCTACAAGTGTGAAAGTTGTCAAGTCGAGACAATGAGAGAACCGCGCCTTTATGGACTTTACGACTTTGAGACTTTCAGACTCTTTACCTGAGCGGAGTACAGTCCATGGTTGAAGTTCCGGTCAAGATGTATGTGGCGGCCGTCGCCAAGAAGGCGAAGGAGGCGGCGCGGACGATGGCGCTCGTGTCCGGTTCCGTCAAGACCAAGGCCTTGTTAGCCATGGCCGACCGCCTGGAAGCGGAAGAAGAAGCTATTTTGGAGGACAACCGGCTGGACGCGGAAGCGGTCGGCAAGAGTCTGATGGGGGAGACCAACCGGGACACGGTGAAAGAAGCCGTGGATCGGGTCCGCTTTGCCGAGGATGCCGTCAAGGAGATGGCCAAGACTTTGCGCCAGGTCGCGGATATGCCGGACCCGGTCGGAGAGATGACCAAGCTTTGGCGTCAACCCAACGGGATGCAGGTCAGCCGCATGCGCGTACCGCTGGGCGTGATCGGGATCATTTCCGACGGAGGCCCGCCGGTCACGGCCGAGTGCATCGCCCTCTGCTTGAAGGCGGGCAACGTCAGCCTGGTGCGCGGAGGCCCGGAATGGGCCAAGTCCGGCGCCCGGGTGGCGACCATCCTGCGCGAGGCGGCGGAAGCGGCCGGCGTGCCCGCCGGCGGCATCACCTTCGTGGAACGCAATGAAAAAGACGCGGCGCTGGAGCTGCTCCGGCTCAACAAGCATCTGGACGCAATTCTCCCTCGGGGCGGGGCCGGCTTGCGCAGGACGGTCATCGAGCAGACCCGTCTGCCGGTGCTGGGCCAGGATGTGGGCGTGAGCCATGTCTATATCGACGGCGATGCGGATCTGCCGCTGGCCCAGAACATCGTGGTGAACTCCAAGGCGCAGCAGCCGACCGCGCCCAACGCCGTGGACTGCGTGCTGGTCCACCAGGCTGTGGCTCGGTCGCTCTTGTCCGCCCTCATTCGGCGCTTGCTGGACGAGTTTCGAGTGGAAGTGCGGGGCTGCCCCAAGACGATCGCCATGACCGGGTCCTTCGCCTTGCCCGGTTATATGAATCTCATTGCCGCGAAGGACGACGACTGGGGAAAACAATTTCTGTCCAAGACCCTGGCCATCAAGGTCGTGACGGATATGGACGACGCCCTAGCCCACATCGCGCAGTATGGCCCGGGTCATACGGACACCATCGTGACCCGCGACTATACTTCGGCGATGCGTTTTATCCGCGAGGTGGATGCGAGCGCGGTCCTGGTGAACGCCTCCACGCGACTGCACGACGGACAGGAGTTCGGATTGGGCGGGGGGCTGGGCGTCAATACCACCAAGCTGCCGGCTCGCGGGCCCGTGTCCTTGGAGGAACTCACGTGTCAGAAATATGTGGTCATGGGCACAGGGCAACTCCGTCACCCCCATCCGGTGCCGGTGACCTATGAAGACGCGATCATGCTGAAACGACCCTCTTAAAGAAGCAGTCAGCGATCAGCCGTCAGCTTTTTTGAAACTAACTCTAAAAATGGTTCTATCACAAGCTGATAGCTGAAGGCTGACAGCTGACTACTCTCCAGTCCCCATGACCGGCCCAGACCTCCACTCTCTACAAACCAGACTCGCCGCGCACCTTGACTGGTGGGGGTTGCGACATGTCGAGTCCGACCGGGCCTACTTCGAGTGGCAGCAGGAGGCCCTGTCGCCGGACCAACTGGCCTCGCTTCATCAGGCGGTGGAAGCCAAACAGGCCCAGCCCCAGCGAGCCGATCTGGAAACGGCGTTTTACGATCTGGCGGCCGATCCGACCATCCTGCCGGTCCTCTACAGCCAACGGTATGAACTGTATCAGACTGTCGGCCCGCTGATCGCCGCCCTCTTGGCCGCCGAAGGTCCGGCGCAGGGGACGGTCCTGGATTTCGGCTGCGGGGTCGGGGTGCTGACGACCTTCTACGCCAAGGTCTTTCCGAACCTGATGGTCGTGGGGCTCGATCGGTCCGGTGCCTCGGTCAAGGCCGCGCAGGAGCGGGCCCAGGCCTTGGGGCTCACGAACATCCGATTTGAATCCCTGGATATCGAGCGGACGCCGGTTCCCGGCCCCTTCGATCTGATCCTCTCGGTCCATGCCCTCTTACAAGCCGAGCGGGAACTTGGGCTGCCGAGCCGGGATTGGCGGACGTTCGAACGTTCCCAGGAGGCCGCTGCCCAACAAGCGTTTGAACAGCGCACCGGATTGGGCCCCAGGCTCGACCGGCTCTGTAGCCTCCTGGCTCAGGAGGGACGGCTGATCGCCTTTGAGAAGACCCGAGAACTGGCGCGGCGGATTCCCTTCCAGCGCGCCCTTGCCGCCCGCGTCCTGATCCTGACCAAACCTCCGCTGCCGCTGCGGTATCGCGTCGCCGAAGAGATCTCGGACGACGGACCTCTCTATGTGGCAGGCCGAAGCGTGGCGCCGAGCGAGGGCCATCATGGAAACGACGCCCAGCCCTGGGATGAAACCCCGGAAGAGCGGGGAGAAGCCATTGCGTCCCTTACAGAGTTGCTCGCGCGGGTACGGACCGCAGCTACCCAGGCTCCATCCTCCTCCCAAGACCCCCTCTATGAGAACCACGAGGCTTCGGCCGAGTCGGTCTGGCGGAATCTGCCGAACCGTCTGGTCCGCCGCGAACAGACCTTTACGGCCCCCACCGGCGCTCAGGTTCACGTCGAACTTGGGGAGTCAGACGGACTCAGGTACCTCTACCAAGCCACAACCTTTGATCACCGCCAATTGGTCCTGGTCGAGCCGGCTCGGGCGGCCCTGCTGGAGGCCTACTATGCAGAACTGCTCCCCAAACAGCCTGGCAAGTAACCTGCAAGCCCCGCCCCCGTGCAAGTCCCTGAAAACCAAAGGCCTTGACCAGGAGCGCATGCACCCCCTAGAATGACCCAACATTCCGGGCTGGGGACTCTCTCCCATGCGCGTGCAATACTCCAAGGGGGCGCAAGCCTCTGAGGAATTGATACAACTCCATCGGCGCACCTCCAAGGAGGCAGCCGGCGGGCGAAAGGTCAACGTGATGTTGATCTTTCCGCCTGATTGGTATCCCTCCGAACCCTACCTCAGCTTGCCCACGCTCACTGCCGTGCTCCGTGCCGCCGGCCATACCGTCGTCCAGAAAGACGTCAATCTGGAGATGTACGACTGGTACTTCAGCGAGGAATTCCTCAAGAAGGTGCTGCGGCGGGTGCCCCAGCAATTGGACCGGCTCAGGAAGCTCGCCAAGAAGCGCGACTTGGAAGAATGGGAACGGGACCTGCAACTGGCCCTCTGCGACCTCACGCGCGACCGGATCGCCGAGCTGGCCCGCAAGGCCGAAGAAGCCAAACGCATCGTCCGCCACCAGGACTTCTACGACATCGACAAGCTCGAATGGGCCGTCAATACGTTCCGCGAGGTCACCGCGGCCATCTCGCTCGTCTATGCGCCGGCGCGCATCTGCATGCCGCCGATGGAGACCGATCTCTCCTACAAGGTCTACGTGTCGTCCGAGATCATGGACGCCGTGCAGGATCAGCAGGTCAACATCTACCGCGACGTGTTCGAGCATCTGGTCAAACCGGCGATCGAGGCCGAGAAACCGGATGTCATCGGCATCTCGATCGTGCTCCAGCAGCAGCTCTTCTCCAGCATGACCTTCTGCGCCCTCATCAAGCAGCACTTCCCCGACATCCACGTCACGATCGGCGGCAATACGGTGACGCGCTTGCGCGACCTGCTGCCCCAGTCTCCGCTCTTCGCCTATTTCGACAGCGCGGTGTTTTACGAAGGGGAGACGGCGTTCCTGCAACTGGTCGAATCGGTGGGGGCGGGGCGCAGCCTGGACGGAGTCCCCAATGTGCTCTACCGCGATGCGTCCGGGGTGCACACCTCGACGCTGACCTACTCGGAAGATATGGAGGCGTTGCCGCCGCCGGATTTCGACGGCTTGCCACTGGACAAGTACTTTCTGCCGGACAAGATTCTGCCCTATTTGGCGACGCGCGGCTGCTATTGGGGCCGCTGCGAGTTCTGCGACCACGGCGAGGGTTATACGGCCGGCTACCGGACGAAGAAGATTCAGCAGATTCTGGACGAGGTGCAACAGTTGCGCGACAAGCACCGGGTCCGGCATTTCCACTTTACCGACGAATCCTACCCTCCGGCCTTGTTCCGCAAGCTCTGCCGCGGCCTGATTGAGCGCCGCATGGACATCGCCTGGACGACCCACATGCGGTACGAGAAGAGCCTGCTCGACGAACCGGTGTGGGAGGACGCCAAGCAGGCGGGACTCAAGTATCTGCACGTGGGCTACGAGTCCGGCAACGAACGCGTGCTCAAGCTGATGGACAAGGCGACGACGACGGACGTGATCACGCGCAGCCTCCAGCTGTCGGCCAAGGCGGGCATCTGGAATCACGCGATGGGTTTTTTTGGATTTCCCGGCGAGACGCGCGAGGAAGCGCTGGACTCCATCCGGTTCCTCGCCAAGAACAAGGATATCGTCCACTCCGTCGGCTTCGGCACGTTCGATCTCAGCCGCCACACGCCGGTGGCCAAGAATCCCGAGAAATGGGGCGTGACGCCCTATGTCAACCCCGAGTGGGACCTGGCGCTGGACTACTACTACACGGTCAAGCAGGGGCTCAGCATCGAGGAAGCGGTGCAAGTCTTCGAGGAGTTCGAGCGGAACCATCCGTCCAACTGGGACCTGCGGATTTTCATTCGGGAATACATTTTCCTCTACGTCGCCCGGTTCGGCTTGAGCACATTGCCGGCGCTCCGGTTCGACGCGGCGAAGGCCGGCGCCGGAGCGCCCCCGTCGCTGGAAGCGAAAGTCTGCTGAGCATGAGTACGTCGCTGCACATTGACGGCACCATGCCCAGCGCGGCGCAGGCCAATTCCGCTCCCGCCCGCAAGCTCAAGACCATGCTCCTGTTCCCGCCGGAATGGGTGCCGACGGCGCCCTACCTGGCCTTGCCCAGCCTCACCGCGGTGCTGCGCGAACAGGGGCATGAGGTCGTGCAGAAGGACGTCAACATCGAGATGTACGACCACTTCTTCAGCGACTCCTTCCTGATCTGGGTCAAGACCCGCATGGCTTCGCAGCTTCGCGCCCTGGAGGACAAGGCCAAACACGCCTGGCTGACGGAAGCGGAAACCCAGCACAAAGCCTGCCTGACCGCCAAGGTCGATCTGGACGTCTTTGAGCTCATCGAACAGGCCCAGCGGGCCAAGGCCATTGTGCGCGGGGAGGACTTCTACCAGGCGGACAAGCTGGAATGGGCCCTGAACACCTTCCGCCAGGTGATGCAGTACATCTCGGCCGCCTACTATCCGGCGTCGATCGTCTTCTATCCGATGGAGAGCAATCTCGGCTATCGGCCCGGCGTTTCGCGCGAGGTCCTCGCCTGCCTGGATGACGATCAGGTGAATGTGTACCGGGATATCTGCCGGCAACTCGTGCTCCCGGCGGTGAGCAAGGAGGCGCCGGACGTGGTGGGGGTTTCGATCGGCACGCAGATGCAGCTCCTGGCCGGGCTGACCTTCTGCAAGATGGTCAAAGAAGCCTTCCCAAACATTCATGTGACGGTCGGGGGCAACGTGATCACCCGCCTGCAGGAAGAGCTGCCCAGGCAGGCACGGTTTTTCACCGAGGTCTTCGATTCGGCCATCATGTATGAAGGGGAACATGCGCTCCTGTGGCTGCTCGAGGCCCTGGCTGGGGGACGGGCCATCGAGTCCGTGCCCAACCTCATGTATCGGGACGAGGCCGGCATCCACGTCAACAAGGAAATCTACACGGAGAAGACCGCGGCCTTGCCGCTCCCGGACTTCGAAGGGCTGCCCCTCGACCATTATTTCTCGCCGGTCCGCATCCTGCCGTACCTCGCCACCAGAGGCTGCTACTGGGGCCGCTGCACGTTTTGCGATCACGGGCAGGGCTATTTCGACCAGTACCGGGGGCTTCCGTCGCAGGACGTCGTCCGCCAGGTCAAGGCATTGAAGGAGAAATACCGGGCCGAGCATTTCCTCTTTGCCGACGAGTCCTATCCGCCGGCCCTGTTCAAAAAAGTCTCCCAACTGCTGGTCGAACAAAACGTCGGGATCAAGTGGACCACGTTGATCCGTTTCGAGGAAACGCTGACCGCACAGGACATGGAGCTGGCCGCCCGAGCCGGCTGCTGTACCCTCTACTACGGCATGGAGTCGGCGAACGAGCGGGTGCTGGGGCTGATGGACAAGCACGTCAAGAAGTCCATCATCGCGCGCAACCTCAAGGACGCGGCCCAGGTCGGAATCTGGAACCACGTGATGGCCTTTTACGGCTTTCCTGGGGAGACCCGCGACGAGGCCTTGGAGACCAGGCAGTTCATCCTGGACAACCAGCCGCAGATTCATTCGGTGGAGCTGTTTTACTTCGTCGCCTACCGGCACACGCCGATGGTGCGCAAACCGGAACAGTTCGGCATCACGATTCACAAGCAGGACGACTATGACCTGCCGCTGGATTATTATTACACGCTGAACGAGCCGGTCGGGCTGACCTGCCTGGATGCCATGCAGCTCTGCGAGGAGTTCTATCAGAACGACTTCGAGCCCTGGGCCGTGCGGGTCAATGCCCGCGAACATGTCTTTCTCTACATTTCCAAGTACGGCACGAATCGTTTGCCACAGATTTACGCCAAGACGAAGAGCGGCGATGCGGTCTCCGGTCTCGTCACCTGGCCGGTTGCGCGCGGGGAGGAAGGCGACATGGCCCGCGTGGTTAGCCACGCGGTGTCGTGAAGCACGGACACAATGTTCAGTGTTGAATGGTCAATGTTCAATGCGGAAGAACTTTTTTGAAATTGAAAATTGAACATTAATCATTCACGTGTTGCAGAGTGCGGCACAGTCACGATTGTTCGGGTGACGTCAGCCAGACAGAGAGTATCTGAAACGCCGATTCGATTTCCTTCGTCATAGCCTCGCCTTTCTTATACATTTGCATGTACTTGCGCGGATTGTTCGTGAGGTTCGCATACCGGTGCGGATGCCAGGTTGCCAGCAGCTCCTTCCTTCTCGACTCCAGTTGCTCGTGTGTCGGTTTTTCCGTCAGCCCGAACGTGTGCAACGCCCGGACAATGTCTTCTTGCGCCACGTCGGCTCCAGGTTACGCCATGTGTGAGCGGGGAGTCTGACAAACCCATTCCAGCTCTGTCAATGAGGGCCCAGTGCCGATGAGCCGACCACTGCCGATCCTCCAACCGGCCAAGCTGCTCGCCGGAAAAGATTACCGCGAGGTGCTCAACCAGGAGATGGATGCGGGGAAGATCCCCATCAGCCTGGGGAAAAACTGTCCGGTCAAGTGCGAGTTCTGCTACGAGACGGACCATTCCTATCGGGAAACCCTGGAGCCCCCCAAGACCACTCAGGAAGACTGGGCCTATATCCTCGATTACCTTAACAAGAAGCCGACCGATCCCGCGCAGTTTTGGTGTCTGGGCGGAAACGAGTACATGGAGTGGACCGACCTCTTTCTGCACCCCAAGGCGATGGAATGGGTCGAGGATTTTCTCACGTACACGGACAAGAACCTGACCTTCTTTACGGTCGGCTTCGTCCACGTCCCCAAGGTCCATCAACTGGCCGCCCAATATCCGGGACGGATCAATTTCGAACTCTCGGTGATCACCCTCGGGGACCATCGGCAACGGCTGATGCCCCATGCGCCGGCGGTCAAACACTTGTTGAAAGTCCTGGACGGCCCCGCCGTGTCGTCGGCCAATTTCTACAGCTTCGGCAACCGGACGATGTCGAAGGATGCGGCCATGATTTCCGAGGTCAATCAGAAATGCGTCCTCTGGATGGGCTGCCTGACCCCGGTCCGTGGGATCAAGCCGGAGACGGCGGATCTGATGCGGCAGGGCCGGAAAGCATTGCCCCAGGAAGCCCGGCGCATCTACGACCTCGGCCTGCCGAACATGACCACCATTCACACGGAAGCCTACATTACTGCCTTCCTGAACCGTCGCCGGATCGTCAACGAGTTCGACAAACTGGAGTTGGAAAAGAAAGACACGGTCATCGTGGCCGGCAGCGTCTACAAGATCCTGAACCTGTACCGGAAGCGGCGGGCCCGGTATCTCTATGTGCCCAACACGACCTTGGGCGGGGATTCGGACTGTACGGTGCTGCTCACCTTCGACGACATCGCCCGCCGGATCACCAAGGAGAAGCTCGTGCACATCCCCAAGTGCGTCATGCAGTCGGGACGGGGACCCTACCGGGACATCGCCGGCGTCTCGCTGGACGATTTCATACGAAAAACCGGCGTCAAGGTGCGGGTCCTGCACAAGATCGACACCAACTTCGCCAACCGGCAGCTGTACCGGAACGGGTTCCTCAAGAACTACGTGGAAGACTACCTCCGCCACCCCTTGGCGCAATCGTACGAGGCCCTGTCCGTCCCGGCCTGACCCTGCGCCTTGACGGCGTTGACAAGCGTGGCCGCCTGACCTAGAGTACGATTCGACTTATGAGTCCGGATCGCCGCAGCCTCCAGTTCTATCAAGCCGACGTGTTCACCGATTTGCCCTTCGGGGGCAATCCGGTGGCGGTCGTTCCGGACGGGAACGGACTCAGCGACCGTGAACTCCAGCAAATCGCGCGGGAGATGAACCTGTCCGAGACCGTCTTCGTCCTCCCGCCCGCCGATCCCGCCGCCGCCATCAAACTGCGCATTTTTACGCCCGCCCAGGAGATTCCCTTTGCCGGACATCCGGTGCTGGGAACCTTCTTCGTGCTCGCCACCTTGGGACGGCTGTCCCTCAAGGGCCCGGTGACGCGCCTGCTCTACGAATGCAACATCGGTCTTTTCCCCGTCGAGGTCCATGTCCGCGACGAGAGCGTGGCCAGAGTCGTGATGTCCCAGCCGAAGCCGCAGTTCCTCGGGCCGATCGAGCCGAGCCAGGACCTGTTCGAAGTGGCTCAGGCGCTCGGCCTGACCAAGAGGCAGATCGACGGCACGAAGCTGCCGGTGGAGGTGGTGTCGACCGGCTTGCCGGTCATGATCGTGCCGGTCAGAACCCTCACGGCGGTCCGCTCGATCAAGCCCGATGCCGGCGCGATCACCGAACTCTGCGCACGATACGGCGCCAACGGCATCATGGTATTCACCACGATGACGGTGGAGGAGGTGTCCACGGTCCACACGCGCATGTTCGCACCGCCGATCGGCATCCCCGAAGACCCGGCCACCGGCAGCGCCAGCGGAGCCCTTGGGGCCTATCTCGTCCAGAACGGGGTGGTGGATGTGGGCCCGACCAGCACGATCATTGCCGAACAGGGGTATGAACTGGACCGTCCCTCGCGCATCATGATCCAGGTGGAATCGGACGACGATGCGATTCAGGAGGTGAAAGTCGGCGGGCAGGTGGTCATGGTTCTGCAAGGAACCCTGACGTTCTAACCTGGTTACTTCGTGATTTCGCGGAGCATGTGGCCCAGCTCCGGGAGGACGAGCTTCTCCATGGCCAGACGGACCGCCCCTTCCGAGCCGGGGGTCGAGATGACGATCCGGTTCTTGTAGAGGCCGGCGGTCGCGCGGCTCATGATGGCGGCCGAGCCGATGTCCTGGTAGGTGAGGTAACGGAAGATCTCGCCGAAGCCGACCAGACGCTTTTCGAGCAGAGCGTCCACCGCCTCAAAAGTCGAGTCGCGCCGGGAAATGCCGGTCCCGCCGTTAATGAGCACCGCCTGGATGTGCTCGTTGCGCGCAGCCTGCTGAATGAGCGCGGTGATCAGCTTCGGCTCGTCTTTGACGAGGTGGTAGGCCACCACCTCGTGGCCGGCCCCCTCCAGTTCCTTCCTGATCAGCCACCCGCTGGTATCGGTCTCCGGCGTCCTCGTGTCGCTGCAGGTAATGACCATGCAGCCGACACGGGCCGGGGCCTGCTCCTTATGTTCCTTATGGGAGGGGAGGGCGACCTGCGGCGGCGCAGAGCGCCGAGGTCCGGAGGATTTCTTCGGTTTGGAAGCCTTGCGACGTTGCGCGCCCATACCCGATGCCTGCCTCCCGACCGGTCAGCCCCAGACCGAATCCGGCTTGAGCTTGGCCACCGGCTGGCCCTTGCCGATGTGCTCATCCAGAATGGCCGGCACGTCGGCTTCCTTGACCTGCGAGTACCAGGTTGCATCCGGATAGACTACGACGGTCGGGCCTTGCTCGCAAGGACCCAGGCAGGCGGAACCGGTGACCAGCACCTGGCCCGGCTGAACGCCCCGCTCCATCAATCCCATGTTGAACGCCATCAGCAACCCCGGCGAGCCGGCCGCGCCGCAGGAGGGCTTGGGATGACCGGGAGGCCTGGTGTTCGTGCAGACGATGATATGATATTTCGGCTTCGGCATTATCTCTCCTTTAGGTTGGTAAAGAAATTGTCAGTGTTCAGCGGTCAGTTTCCGGAATCCATAACTGATCACTGTTCACCGATAACTGAGTACTCTCATTTCGGCATGAACGACCGCCACCGCTCGATACATTCCTCGGGCAGCTTCCAGTGCTTGGCTCCTTTGATGACCCATTCCAGATAATGTTCCTTGGGCTTGAACTTGCCGATGGGGGCGGCCACATGGGTGTTCACCAACATTTTTTCCCCTTGCTCGTCCACCACCGTGACCTGCAGATGCCGAAACGCTCCTTCGGGCACCTCGCCCTCGAACTCATCCATCAGCTTGAGATCTTCTTCGGTGACCTCCAGCACCACGCCCCAGACCTGCTCGCCGGGGGAGGGGGCCACGCTGGCCAATCCGCACCGCCACTGGGACGACCAGCGGCAAAACTGAAGGGCATGGTCCGGAAGGTACGCCTTGCAGACGAACTGATGCTCGGGCGCCCGGCGCTTGAGTTGTGTCGGATTCAGATTGTCCGCATACACGAAGAATTTCATGGTTGTGCCGTGTGTGTGCGCGCAGATAGGCTCTGTGCAAGCAGAAGCAGTTGTACCATAGGGCCTTCCAGCCTTGTCAAGGCCGGTATGGACCGCCGATTGAGACTCGCAATAGGTGCGTTGACATTTCTTCGAAGAGGCGGCTAAGCTGATGCCATGGGGATCCGCCGGGCCATGATGATCGGAGGTCTCCTGCCGACCTCGCTCTGGATCTGGGCTGCAGTCACCCCGGGTCCTGGTTGGTTGGCGGAATACTACAGCTGGGTCGACCCCTCCGGAACCCTGGTGTTGACGGATGATCATCGCGGGCTTCCGCCCGCGATGCCGCCCTCGTCCGTCTGGACGCACAAATTCAGGGACCGGCCAGAAACCACGACGTCCGAGCCGTCCCACGCCAACAACAGCAAGGCTGAGTCGGACCGGAATGAGCCGGCGCCGGCCGGCGAAATCGCGAGAACCGTTCCACCGGTAGCGGCCGACGAGGTCCGGACAGACCTGCAGGGCCAGATGGAACAAGCAAGCCAGCCGCTCGCATCTGCCCAGGTCCTGACCCTGGGCGTTCCCTTGCTCGGCAGCTCACGACCAGGCCAGAGTTTTCCATTCGGCTCGATGGTGATCCCTCCTGGCCCAGACGGATTGCAGCAGCGTTTGCGGGCGCTGCAAGCGTTTCAAGCCAGATCTTTCTCCCATCTTCCACTGCCTCATGCCAAGCCGGGACCTCGGCAGGTCGTAGCCGGATCAGGCCAGGGCCATCGCTAGCCCCACGATGCAGCCGGAACACAGCGACGCGAAGCAGGCGGCCGGTTCATTTTCCACCAGCAAGGTGCTCCATTATCTTGCCGTCGGCCTGCTGATCGTCGGCGGCCTCGCTTACTGGGGCGTGAAGCCTCCGACCGCCAATCCGATGGCCGACCCGCGAGCCGCCGAGGCAATGGCCCTCGTGCAAACCCATCGCGCCAAAGAAGCCCCGACGCTCCGGCAAGCCCTCACGGATCGGGTGCAAAGGATGGCTGCCCGGGGAAAGGGAGTCCGCCTGGGTGAGTGGACGGTCGAGAAGAAGCGCGACGACCTCTATGTGGTCAAAGTGTTCGTCCGCGAGGAGGGGAGCCAAGGCGGAGGGCTGCGCTGGTTCGAGCGGGACTACGAATGGCAGGTAGACCTGACGAAGCAGTCCGTCGTGCCCATGTCCATGCCCGCGGAAGACCTCATGCCCCCCGGCATGACCGGCCCGCTGCTCCGCGGAGGCGGCCCGGCAGGCCTGTGAGTCATGGTCCGCTGCCTTCCGTTTCCGGATGGACTCGCACCAGGATTTCCCCCTCCACGATGTCCACCAAAAACCGGCTGACCGTAAAAACAGGATTTTCCGGCCGCTCGCCCGTGCAGACGTTGAACCGCCAGCCATGCCAGGGGCATGTCACGATGTTGCCCTGCAGTTGCCCGTCTCCCAGCGGGCCGCCTGCATGGGGACAGCAGTTATCCAACGCATAGATCGTTCCCTCGACGTTGAAGAGCGCGATGCCTCGCCCCTCAACCTCGACCGAGAGACAACCGCCCGGCGCCAACTCGGCCACCTTCGCCACCTTGACCCACTGAGCCATCATCGCCTCCTCAATGGCCGCCCAGTCTAGCCAGTTGGAGCGGAGGCTGCAAGGTTCATCTGCCGCCATGGAAGAGCCAAGGGATTGATTTTACAGCGGGACTATGGCATAGAGTAGAGCAGTGAAAGCCTTGGTTCGGCACTGTCGACTTGCGGGGTGACCCAGGAGGACAGATGGAACTGACGCTGCTACTGAACTCGACCTACGAACCGCTTCGTGTCGTTACCTGGAAAAAAGCCATTACGCTCCTTTGGCAGGAGAAGGTGGAAGTCCTGGAAGTGTACGACCGGGACATCCAAGGGATTTCAATCTCCATCAAGCTTCCGGCCGTCATGCGGCTGCTCAAGCTGGTGAAGCTGAAGGACAGTCATCGGGCGGTCAAATTTTCCCGCATTAATATCTTTACGCGCGACGGCTATACCTGCCAGTACTGCAGCCAGAAATTCCGGACCGAGGACCTGACCTTCGACCACGTCGTCCCCATTGCCAAGGGGGGCAAGAAGACCTGGGAAAACATCGTCACGGCCTGCTGGCGCTGCAACAACCGGAAGAGCGGGCGCACCCCGGACGAAGCCAGCATGCGGTTGATCCGGAAGCCGGTCAAGCCGCGCTGGAACCCCGTGATCACGATCACGATCGGCATCAGGAATGCGCCGGAAAGTTGGCGGGACTATCTGTACTGGAACCTGGAACTGGAGGCGGACCCACCGGAGGGGGGCTGACGATTTTACCGCCGCTCGCCCTGAGCATAGTCGAAGGGCCAGCGGCGGATGTACCGACCGATGTCAGTACTCCTTGTCGATCACGATTGCCACTTCCCGCGATCCCACCAAGGTCGGGTTCTTGGCAAACTTCCCTTCCAAATCTCCAGGCTGCGGCGGCCCGGCTTGGCCGTCCCGGTCGATCCGGGCAAGCACATCCACCATCCCGCGCAATTCCGACCCGCTCGCCATCACGTCCTGATTGGTAATTTCGAACGAGACCGGAAACGTCGGGTTGTCGATACGTTTCGCCGCCAGGGGGCGTGGCGCACCCTGAGGCCTGCGGACAATGACGAACAGCACGTCCGTCGGGCGGACTTTTGACGCCAAGGCCGGATCGATCGTGACCTGTCCGGCAATCACGCCGCTGCCAGACGGTTTTTCACAGCCATGCGCCAGCCCCATCCAGGCGGCTATGCCGGCCAGGGCGATCACGCCGCCGGCCATCCCGATCACCCTCATTGTGCCTTCTGCCACTGCTATCCTCCTTTGCCTCCTTCACGTCAGACCCGACCAGAACAGCCAACGCGGCGCATTATACAAGCCGGCCGGTGGAATAGGAAGGAGGCTTTCTCCAGGCAGGGAGGCTGTTGTATGATACGCGCCGGCAAGCAACAACGAGGGCATACAGGTCTTGAGATGATGGGTAGGGAGGAGCAATGGCAGCCAATCCAGGATTTCAAGTCTCACTCGATGTAAAAGGACGATCCTGCGTGGTCTTGGGAGGCGATGACGAAGCCTCCGACAAGGTCGACCGTCTCTTGGACAGCGGCGCCAAGGTCACGGTGATCAGCCCCACTTTGAACGACCACCTGCGGAAACTCACGGCGACCGCCAAGATCCTGCACCGGGTTCGGCTGTTTCGTTCGACCGACGCGCAGGGCTGCTTCCTCGTCGTCAACACCCTGCGACAGGATCAGGACTTTTCCCGTTCCCTCTATGAGTTGGCCCAGAAGGAGCGGTTTTTACTCCTCGCGTCAGACCAGCCGGAATACTCGACGGTGATGCTCCCCGCCGTGGCCAAGCGAGGCCATTTACGTCTGGCCATCAGCACCAGCGGGGTGGCGCCGGCCCTGGCCGGCAAGATCCGGCAGGATTGCGAGCAGCTCTTCGACGAGGAGTTTGAGCGATTCCTGGAATGGCTGGCTTCCATCCGGGATGAAACCAAGGCGGCCGAGCCGGACGCGGAGCAACGGCGCGCCAAGTTACGCGAAGCCGTCGAAGGCTTCAAACTCAACGGCACTATTCAATACCCGAAAGCCTGGCTCGATGCGCGCCGGCAACAGCAAGCCTGATCGGAAGGAGCGATCCATGGTTCTCTTGGAATTCAGCATGTCCCCGCTGGGCAAAGGGGAGAGCGTCGGCAAGTACGTGTCCCGGTCCCTGGACATCATCGACAAGAGCGGGGTGGACTACCGGCTCAACCCGATGGGCACGGTCCTGGAAGGGGAATGGGACGAGGTCTTCGGGGTGGTCCGCAAGTGCTACGAGCGGATGAAGAAAGACTGCGGCCGCATCTCCTGCACGATCAAGGTGGATTACCGCAAAGGCCACAAGGGGCGCCTCGCCGGCAAAGTCGCCAGTGTGGAGAAGAAACTGAAACGCAAGCTGAAGACCTAAGCCATATCACGTCTGATAATTCATGGCCCGCCCCAACAAGAAGGCCGAGAGGGGCGGAACGGTCCTTCGCTTCCAACACCTCTCGGAGCGACCCTTCCGGGCTTTAGCAAGCGGAAGCCTTCTGGAATTCCCGCGGCCGCGATCGTTTGATCGCGGCGCCTTGGTCAGTTCCAGCTTTCCTCCTCGCTAAAGCCTCGGTGGGTTCCCCGTTCCTCCGGTGAGTCGCTCATGACCGTCCCACCCCCTCCGGCTCAGCAAGAGATAAAAACAGTAACGGCGACAGGTTTGAGAAACGACCTGTCGCCCTTTCGTTTTTCCCCTCGGCTGGAACGGTTGGGCAGGGAGGTGGCGGCACGGCGGGGATGGAGCACCAAGAGCAGGAGGAGCGCCGGTCGCCGGACTCCGGTAATCCGTTGAAGCGACCGGCCAACAGTAAGGGCAAGGGTAGCCGCCTGGATGCAACGCATCGTGCCGCCGCCGAAGCTGTCAGCCGTTCGTCAGCCGAGTCTTTTAGAGACTTAATAAGAATGAGAAGATTTGTAGCTTAAAACACTGAAAACTTGAAGTATTTAGTGGGGTTCTTTTTGACATCTTCGATCAGGCCTTCGACCTCGGTCAGCAGCTTGTCCGCCCGTTGGTAGAGTTCGTCCTGGTTGATCAGCTTGCCCGCCGTACCCTGGTTTCCTTCCACTTTGGCCAGTAACTGCTCCCCCCGGCTGGTCAAGTTATCCAGTCGCTTGTAGAGGGTCGGGTCGGCCAGCCTGGCCAGGGTCCCGTTCTGGTCGTTGAGCTTGCCGGCCAGGGCGTTCAGTTCCTTGACTGCCTGGTTGGCCCGCACATAGAGTTCCTTGTCCGTCATCAACTGCCCGATCGTGCCCTGGCCTTTCTCGACTTTCTCCAGCAACGCCACGCCCTTTTCCGAGGCAATCTCGATGTTCTGCACCGCCTTCTTGGACTGTTCATAGAGAGCCGGATCGGATAGCAGTTTGCTGGCCGTGCCCTGTCCTTCGTTCAGCCTCACGAGGATCTTCTGCATTTCGCGCAGGACCGTATTGACATTGTCCAGCGTGGCGGTTGCGCCGGAGGCCAGGTTCGTCAGGTCCGACTCGGCCTCGCCGACCAGGACGCTGCCCGGCGCCAGGGCCGGCTCGGTCTGGCTGCCGGGCATGATCTCCAGGAACTTGTCTCCCAGCAGGCCCATTGGTCTGATGCTGATCTTGGCATCCCGATGAATGTGCGGCGCCTCTGCCTTCTGTACCGTGAAGAGAATTTCCACGTTGGGAGAATCCTGCGCGATGGCGATGCGGTGGACGTTGCCGATATCAACCCCGTTCATGCGCACGGGGCCTCCGACCTTGAGACCCTGCGTATGGATCACCGTGGCCCGGAACTTGACCTGGCTGGCAAACAGGCCCATCCCTTCTTCCAGGTTCATAATCACCCCGATCAGGATCGCCAGAGCCACCAGGACGAGGAGACCCACCTTGACTTGCGCCCAATGAAGCTGCGACTGCCTGTTCATGACACAGTCCCCGGCGTGGCAATCGGCCGAACAAGCGGCTCATCGGCCATGCCATTCGAGTTGGGCAACGGCTTCCATTCCGACGGCATGCTGCCCGGATCGAGGAATTGTCTCACCTCCGGCTTCTCGCAACGCCGGAGTTCCTCCGGGGTCCCATCGAAAGCCAGCCGCCCTTTGATGATCAAGATTATCCGGTCCGCAACCCGGTAGGTGGTATCCAAATCGTGCGTGACGACGACTTGGGTAACGCCCATGGTCTTGAGCCGGAGAATCAACCGGCCGATGACGCAGGTATTGATCGGGTCCAGGCCGGCGGTCGGCTCGTCGTAGAGCAGGATCTTGGCCCCGCTGGCCAAGGCCCTGGCGATGCCCACCCGTTTTCGCATGCCGCCGCTGAGCTCCGCCGGCATCTTGTCCAGAATGTCGTCCAACCCGACGAATCTCAGGCTTTCCAGTGCCTTCTGCTCGATATCTTCGTCGGAGAGGAGGCCCTGTTCCCACAAACGGTACCCGACGTTCTCGCGGACGGACAGGGAGTCGAAGAGGGCCGCATCCTGAAACACCATGGCCATCTGCTGCCTGATCCCGAACAAGTCGCCTTCCGGCAGGCCGGTGATGTCCCGCCCAGCCACCTTGATCCCGCCCTTGTCGGGGCGGTAGAGGCCCAGCGCCAGCCGGAGCAGGGTAGTCTTGCCGGACCCGCTCCCCCCCAGGATCACCCTGGTCTCTCCCGGCTGCACCGCGAACGAGACGTCCTTGAGGATTAGCCGATCACCCAGGCTAAGCCAGACATTCTCAAACTCGATCATCCCGCGCCTCCGGCCTTAGGCAAAGGCCATGAAGAACTTGGTAATAAAAAAATCGCTGGCCAGAATCAAAATGGACGAATAGACCATGGATTGGGTGGTGGAAACGCCCACGCCCGCCGTGCCGCCCTTCGTCGAGAACCCCGCATAGCAACTCACCATCGCAATGATGAATCCGAAGATCAGGGGTTTGACCAGCCCTTGCACGATGTCGTCGAGTTGAATCGCTTCGAAGGCCCAGGTCCAGTAGAAATAAGAGTCGATGGCCAGATACAGCCTGGCCACCAGCCACCCGCCTAGAATCGCGATGCAATTCGTGATGACCGTCAGCAGGGGGATCATGATGAGGCAGGCGGCCAGCCTGGTCGTGGCCAGTTTTTTGATCGGATCGGTGCCTTCCGCGCGGAGGGCGTCGATCTGTTCCGTCACTTGCATCGACGCGATCTCGGAGGCGATGCCGGTTCCGACGCGTCCCGCAATCATCAGGGCGGCCAGGACCGGACCCAGCTCCCGCACGACGCTTTCGCTGATCAGGCGGGACACGTACATCGTCGCGCCGTAGGGCTCCAGTTGCACCGCGCCTTGCAGCGCCAGGACCATGCCCGTGAACAAACCGGTCAACATCACGATGAACAGGGACCCGACGCCGATCCGGTCCAGTTGCAGCATGATTTCGCGAAGGTACCAGGGAGGCCGGACCAGCCCGGCGACCGTCTGGACGCAGAGGACCGTAAACTCCTGCACGATCAGGAGCAGCTCGAAGAGCCTGGCAGCGAAATTGACTGAAGTCGGCATCACCACACCGGGTTTCTGCCTCAGCGAGCCTCTGTCTCGCGCCATTATAGGGCAACCGCGCGGCGCGAACAACGAACACCATCCGGCGATATCGTCCCGACCGGGAAGAAGACGACGTTCAGGAATAGACCCGCGGCACCCGCGGCCCGATCCCGCAGAGGACTTCGTAGGGAATCGTCCCGCTCCAAGCGGCCAGGTCGGTCGCCAGGATTGCGTCGGCCCCCTGGCGGCCGATCAAGACGGCCTCATCACCGGGACGGATCTCCGGCAGGTCCGTCACATCGATCAGCGTCATGTCCATACAGACCCGCCCCACGACCGGGCACCTGCGCCCCTGAACCAGCACGTGCCCGCGGTTGGACAAGGCCCGACTGTAGCCGTCCGCATAGCCGATCGGCAGGACGGCAATCTTGGACGGTCTGGCTGCGACGAAGGATCGGTTGTAGCTCACGCTGTCGCCCTGCGCCAGACGCCTGACCTGCGCAACCTGACTGCGCAGGGAGAGGACCGGTTTCAGCGTTGCCGCCTGGCCGCTTTGCGGGGCGGTGGAGTAGCCATAGAGCATGATGCCTGGCCGCACCAAGCTAAAGTGCGCGGCCGGATGCCCAAGAATGGCCGCGCTGTTGGCCGCATGGATGAGGGGAACGGAGAGGCCGGCCTTACGTAGCCCGGCCAGGACCGTTTGAAACCGCTCGATCTGGATCTTGGTGTAGGCAGGATCGGCATTATCGGCATCGGCCAAGTGCGTCATCAGCCCTGCCAACCGCAAGGGCCCTTGAAAAGCCGGGGATTGGAGCAGGGGCAGGACTTGTTCCGGCAGAAGACCGAGCCGTCCCATCCCCGTATCAACCTTAAGATGGACGGGATAGGGAGTGGATTGGGCTCCGAGTCTGGCCGCCAGTTCCGCCGCAATGTTCGACTCGTAAATGACCGGCGTCAGATCGTAGCCCAGCAGATCGGCGAACTGGGCGGGAGGCAGGGCCCCCATGACCAGAATCTGCGCCTGGATGCCGGCGTCACGAAGTTGGGCCCCTTCCTGGATCGTGGCGACCGCGAACCGCGTGACTCCTTGCTGTGCCAAAGCCTTGGTGATGGCGACGGCGCCGTGCCCATAGGCATCGGCCTTGACGACAGCCAGGATCTCGCAGCCGGGGGACAGGAGCTGCCGCGCCTGCCGCAGATTGGACGTCAGGGCAGAGAGGTCGACAGAAGCGATGGTCGGGGGTGAGGTCGTGAGGAGAGACACGCTGGTGATCGAGATCGAAGCGGACCGCGAGCCCGCTCAGATTTCGAGGATCTCCTCCTCCTTTTTCGTGAGAGTCTGGTCGACTTTCTGGACGTACTGATCGGTCACCTTCTGGATCTCGGCTTCCGCCTTGCGGACGTCGTCTTCCGACAATTGTCCGTCCTTGTGCAAGCCCTTGAGTGCTTCGTTGCCCTCGCGGCGGATGTTCCGGAGCTGGACTTTGCTCTCCTCCCCATGCTTCTTGCACAACTTGATCAGGTCCTTGCGCCGCTCCTCCGTCAGGGGCGGAACGGGGATGCGAATCAACTTGCCGTCGTTGGAGGGGGTCAGTCCGAGCCCGGAGGCCTGAATCGCCTTCTCGATTTCCTTGATGAGCGCCGGCTCCCAAGGCTGGACGGTGAGCAGGCGGCTCTCGGGCACGCCCAAGTTGGCCACCTGCTTGAGGGGCGTCAACGTTCCGTAGTAGTCCACTTTCACCCCGTCCAGCAGGGCCAGGGAGGCGCGGCCGGTCCTGAGGGTGGCCAGATCCCGCTTCAGATGCTCCAGCGCCCCTTCCATCCGTTCCTGGACTTGTTTGTGCGTGGCGCCCGACATAAGCCTCTCCCTCCGCCTCAGCGGCTGCCGGCGGTCACGAGCGTCCCGATCTTGTCCCCGCGCACGACCTTGGTGAGGTTGCCGCGTTCCTTCAAATTGAAGACGATCAGGGGCAGGTTATTGTCCATGCAAAGCGTGACGGCCGTCGAATCCATGACTTTCAGGTTTTTATTGATGATGGAGAGAAACGGCACCTCGGTGAACATCTTGGCGGTCGGGTTCGTGACCGGGTCCGCTTCAAAGACCCCGTTCACTTTGGTGCCTTTCATGATCACCTCGGCCCCGATCTCCATGGCGCGGAGGACGGCCGCCGTATCGGTCGAAAAGTAGGGATTGCCGGTCCCGCCGGCGAAGATGACGACGCGTTTTTTCTCCAGATGCCGGATCGCCCGGCGGCGGATGTACCCTTCCGCCAACTGCCGCATCTCGATGGCCGACTGGACGCGGGTCGTGACCCCTTTGCGCTCCAGCGCGTTTTGCAGCGCCAGCGCGTTGAGCACGGTGGCGAGCATCCCCATGTAATCCGCGGAGGCCCGTTCCATCCCGCTGGCGCTGGCCGCGATGCCCCGAAAAATATTGCCGCCGCCGATAACCAGCGCCACTTCCACGTTTAGCGCCACGACGGAGGCTACTTCCTCGGCCAGGCCTTCCAGCACGGACGGCTGAATACCGTACCCCTGGTCGCCGGCCAGAATCTCGCCGCTGATCTTGAGCAGGATCCGCCGGTATTTGGCGGCACTCATTCGTGCCCCAGTTGATAACGCGTAAACCGCCGGACGGCCATGTTCTCGCCGATCTTGGCGATTTTCTGCGCCAGCAGGTCCTTGATCGTGACCGTGGGATCCTTGATGAAGGTCTGCTCCAACAGGCAGCTCTCCTGGTAGAACTTTTCGAGCTTGCCGTCGACGATCTTGGCCCAGGCCGGTTCCGGCTTGCCCATTTCCTTGGCTTGCGCCAGGTAGATCTGCTTCTCTTTCTCGACGACGGACGCCGGAATATCCTCGCGCTTCACAAAGGAAGGGTTGGATGCGGCGATCTGCAACGCCAGATCCCGGACGAACGCCTGAAACTCGTCGTTTCGCGCCACGAAGTCCGTTTCGCAATTGACTTCGACCAAGACCCCGATCCGGCTGCCCGGATGGATGTACGAGGAAATGATGCCTTCGTTCGTCTCCCGCCCGGCCTTCTTCTGGGCCGCCGCCAGGCCCTTCTGCCGGAGGTGCTCGATGGCTTTTTCGATGTCGTCGCCGGATTCGACCAGCGCCTTCTGGCAATCCAGGATGCCGGCGCCGGTTTTCTCCCGCAGCTCTTTCACTAACGTCGCATTGCCTGCCATGCCGTTCGCGCTCCCCTTGGTAATCGTCACACAATGACAGCCGGCCAGACGCCGGACCCGTTACGAAGCCGGAACGGTTTCCATCACCATCCCCGTCGCCTTGTGCAACTCGCCATGAGCCTCGGGCTTCTCGCCTTCCTCGCGCTGCGAACGCAAGTGCGCGCCCTCGACACAGGCGTCTGCAACGCGCGACACGACCAGCTTGATGGAACGGAGGGCGTCGTCGTTCCCCGGGATCGGATAATCGATGCCGTCGGGATCGCAATTGGTGTCCACGATCGCGATGACCGGAATTCCGAGCCGGTTGGCTTCCATGATCGTGATGTGCTCGATCCGCGTGTCCAGCACGAACACGCAGCCGGGCAGGCTGTTCATGCTCTTGATCCCGCTGAGATACTTTTCCAGCTTGACCCGCTCTTTTTCCATCTGCCCGACTTCTTTCTTGGTCAACCGCTGGTGGGTGCCATCGGTCAGGGCCGACTCGAACTTCTTCAGTTTTTCGATGCTCTTGCGGATCGTCTGGAAATTCGTCAACATCCCGCCCAGCCACCGTTTGTTGACGAAGAACATGCGGGCCCGCTTGGCTTCCTCCTCGAGAATGTCCACGGCCTGGCGTTTGGTGCCGACGAACAACACGGATTCGCCGTTGGCGACGGTGTCGCGCACGAAGGCGTAGGCGGCTTCGAACCGCTGCACCGTCTGCTGCAGATCGATGATGTAAATCCCGTTGCGCTCGCCGAAGATGAACCGTTTCATCTTCGGATTCCAGCGATTGGTCTGGTGGCCAAAATGGACACCGGCTTCCAGCAATTCCTTGATCGCGATCATCCCCATCCGTTCACCTCCTTCCTCTGCTTGCGGAGCGTCCGATCACGTCGAACGAGAGGTCTTGCTCCCCTTATTCCCAAGCCGAGTGGCGTGCAACACGCCAATTCGAATTTGAGTAATGAGCCTTGCGGCTTCCCCCGAGTACCGAACTCTGCGTTTGCCGAAATCGTACAAGGGCTTGAAAACGTAGCACGATCGGGCCCGGATTTGCAAGCCGGCGTCGTGCGTGCCTACGACCGGTAGGACGCGTTGATCCGCACATACTCGTAGGACAGGTCGGTCGTCCAGAGGGCGCCCTGCGCGGATCCGAGCCCCAGATCGATCACGATCCGAAACTCCCGCCGACGGAACAGTTTTTCAATGGCTCGTTCCGCGGCGCGCCCAAGGCTGACTCCGCCTTTGACGATCGGCGCGCCTTCGATGGTCAACCCGATCCGCTCCGGCCTGATGCGCACGCCGGCGCGTCCGACGGCTGCCATGATCCGCCCCCAGTTTGCGTCCTCCCCGAAGAATGCGGTCTTGACCAGGCAGGAGGTGCCGACGGTGTTGGCCACGGCCTTCGCATCCGCCGCCGATTTCGCTCCCGTAACCAGAACTTGCACGATCTTCGTTACCCCTTCGCCGTCGCGGCAGATGTGCATGGCCAGCGAGCGGCAGGCCTCGCTGAGCAAGGCCTGGAATGCAGCCAATTCCTTCGTGCCGTCGCGGAACGGAGCGTTTCCCGCCAGGCCGTTTGCCAGGCAGAGGACGGTGTCGTTGGTGCTGGTGTCCCCATCCACCGAAATACAGTTGAACGACGTTTCGACCGCCGCCCGCAACGTTCGCTGCAGTACCGGCTGTGCAATCGCCGCATCCGTGGTCAGATAGGCCAGCATGGTGGCCATGTTGGGATGGATCATGCCGGACCCCTTGGCCATCCCGCCGACCGTCACCATATGCCCGGCGATCCGCGCCCGCAGGGCCACGTCCTTCGGCTTGAGGTCCGTGGTCATAATCGCCTTGGCCGCCTCATGCCCTCCGGTCCGGCGCAACCGCTGGACCAATCGCGGGACTCCCTGCCGGATTGCGGGCATCGGCAAGAACTGGCCGATGACCCCGGTGGAGCCGACAAAAATCGAACGAACGGGCACGCCAAGACAGTGAGCCGTCAATGTGGCCGTTTCTTTTGCGTCGGCCAATCCCTGGGCGCCGGTGCAGGCGTTGGCGTTGCCGCTGTTGACGATGAAGGCGCGGCCAATCCCACGCCCTTGCCCTTGCTTGAGATGGAGACGATCCAGAACCACCGGGGCGGCGGCGACTTGGTTGCGGGTAAACAGCCCGGCCACCGGCCCCGGCTGTTCGGAAGCCACAAGCGCCAGATCCGGGATCGAGGGCTTCTTGATGCCGGCGTGCAGCCCGGCCGCGAGAAATCCGCGCGGGGCCGTGATCCCGCCGGGGATCTTGTGGATGGTCGTCGGTTTCATATTAGCGAGAGACCAAGAAGGGGAGAGCGGCCTGTCTGCTCACGGGAAGACTCCCGGTGAGCGGAGGCCCATGTCTTCCGGAAAACCCAACATCAAGTTCATGGCCTGAATCGCCTGGCCCGCAGCTCCCTTCACCAGATTGTCCAACGCCGCGACGGTGACCACCCAACCGGATCGCGCGTCCGAAAAGGCGGACAGATCGCAGAAATTCGACCCGCGGACGTGGCGCGGATTGGCGGACGCGGTCCCGCTCTGAAGCCGGATGAACGGCTCCCCCTTATAAAAGTCTGCATACAGGGCCCACAGCTCATCCTGCCCCAGCGGCTCGCGCAACCGGCAATAGGCGGTGCTGAGGATGCCGCGATTCATCGGCACCAAGTGGGGAGTAAAGGCGACACGCAGGGCGGCGGGCTTCGTAGCCGATCGTTGGCTCAACAGGCCCAACTCCTGCTCGATTTCGGGAATATGGCGATGCTGGCCGATCTTATAGGCCTCGATGGACTCATGGGCTTCCGGGAAATGGTAGGAGAGCGCCGGACTGCGCCCCGCGCCGGAGACCCCGGACTTGGCGTCGATCACCAGCGTATCCGGCGTCACCAGCCCCTTGGCGACCAACGGCGCCATCTGCAAGATCGCCGCAGTCGGATAGCACCCCGGCGAGGCCACCAATCGTGCGGTCTTGATCGCATCCCGGTGCAGCTCCGGCAACCCATAGACTGCTTCATGCAACAGGTTCGGATGGAGATGCGGCGTCTGATACCAGGTTTCATAGAGCGCCGGGTCTTTCAGCCGGTAGTCGGCGCTCAAATCAATCACGTGCTTGCCCGCGGCCAGACAAGCCGCAACCGGCGCCAGCGATTTGGTGTGGGGAAGGGCCAAAAAGATCACGTCGGCGCGCTTCGCGATCTCCGCCGGAGCCAGGGCTTCGAAGGACAGGGAAAGCGCCGACGCCAGATGGGGGAACGAGGCGGCCACGGGACTCCCGGCCGACTTTTCCGAGGTGACTACCGTGATCTTCGCACGTGGATGTCCGAGCAGCAGGCGCAGCAACTCGCCGCCTGTATAGCCGCTTGCCCCAGCCACCGCCACGGTGATTGTTTCGGTCGTGCTCACGCCGCTGATTCCTTCGGCAACAGACAGAAAAAAGGGAAGGCCGCGAGGCCTTCCCTTGTTCCGGACAACTCGCGATGCGTTAACGCTTGGAGAACTGGAACCGCTTCCTGGCTCCCTTTTGCCCGTACTTCTTCCGTTCCTTGACGCGCGAATCGCGGGTCAGCAGGCCTTCCTTCTTGAGAGGCTTCCGCAAGGCCGGATTCATGGTCACCAACGCTTTGGCGATGGCATGCCGCAGCGCACCGGCCTGGCCGGTGGTGCCGCCGCCGCAGAGCGTCGCCTTGACGTCGCACTTGCCGGCGAGGCCGGTCACTTCGAGCGGGAATTGGATCAAGCTCTGCAAGGACGGCCGCGGGAAATACTGATCCAGCGGCCTGGTGTTGACGACGATGCTGCCGGTGCCGGCGGACACCCACGCCCTCGCGATCGCGTACTTGCGTTTGCCCGTTGCATACTGTGTTGCGGCCATTCGACGATGCCTCCTTCAGTCCCGTAGAGAGATCAGGTTAGAGCGCGAGCACTTCCGGGCGTTGCGCATGGTGCGGATGCTCGGCCCCCGGATAGACTTTCAATTTTCTCGCCATCTGCTTCCCCAGCGTGTTCTTCGGGAGCATGCCCTTGATGGCCCGAGCCAGCAACTCCGTGGGGTTCTTCGCATGCAGGTGTTCGGCGGTGGCGGTTTTGAGCCCGCCTGGATAACCGGTGTGATGGATGTACAACTTGGTGCGCATCTTGTCACCCGTCAGGTGTACCTTGCCCGCATTGATCACCACCACATGATCCCCCGTGTCCACGTGGGGCGTGAACGTGGGCTTATGTTTGCCGCGCAATAAGATGGCGACCCGTGCCGCCAGACGGCCGAGCGTCTTGCCGTTGGCATCAACCAGATACCACTTGCGCACGACGTCCGCCGGTTTTTCAAGATAGGTTCCCATGATCCTCTTCCATCCTTCCTGTGTCCGATGCCTGTTCTTCAGCCGAGTTACTTCCCGAGATTCTTTGTTCCGAACCGCTCCAGCCACGCGTCCAGATTCGTGCCGCCCCGCTGCTTCAGGACATCCTGCGTCACGAAAATCGGGCAGTTGGTGCGAAGCGCCAAGGCGATCGCATCGCTCGGACGCGAGTCCACCGTTTGTTCGCCATCCGCAGTGAGCAGGTAAATCCTGGCGTAATACGTGTTGCTCTTGATCTCCGTGATCACCGCCTGCGTCACCTTGACGTTCAAATGCTCCGCGAAGCTTCGAATCAGATCGTGGCTCATCGGACGGGGCGACACCATGCCATCCAGGGCCATTTTGATCGCGTTGCCTTCCGCCGCGCCGACCCAGATCGGCAACACCTCGGCATGTTGTTCATCCCGAAGGATGACGATGTGGGTGTCGGTGTTCTGGTCGGGCAGGACTCCATGCACCGACAAGCGGATCAGTTCACCGGCGTCTCTGTCATCGGCTGCCATCGTCGTCCATGGTCGATTGTTTGCGCGGTCTGCCGAGAAGCCGAACGGTTGGTCGTTCCTGGCCTCGCCGAAGGCCTGTCGGTCAGGATTCGTATTTCCCAAAATCTTCCGGTTTGAGGTTCTCCAGCCACTGTCCCAACTCTTCGGACGCCTGCTGTCGAATCACGTCTTCCTTTGCAAAGATCGGCGCATCGGCCCGCAGGGCCAACGCGATGGCGTCGCTGGGTCTGGCGTCGATGGAATATTCCGAATCTTCGCTCATCAGGTGGACTCTGGCGTAATAGGTGTTGTCCTTCAAATCCGTGACGACCACGCTGATCATCTTGGCGCCGGCCGCATCCAACACGGCCTTCATCAGATCGTGCGTCATGGGCCGCGGCGCCGCCACGCTCTCCAACGCAAAACTGATCACGCTGGCCTCGGATTTTCCGACCCAAATGGGCAACGTATCCACGTTATGCTCGTCGCGCAAAATAACCACAAAGGTATTGCTATAGGGATCAAACGTCAGCCCGCGGACTTTCATCTGTGTAATCATAGGGTCTGGCTCTTTGACATAACCGAGCTTCTATACCATCCGCCGATGGCAATTGTCAATGAAACCCCTCGCCAGCCTTGCCGGAAAACCTCATGGTCGATCGGAAAAATCAAAGGCCTTCCCCGACATGGCCGGAATTGCCGACGCCACCAAGCGGAGCAGGGCTTGGGCCACCTCGGACGGGGCATGCAGGCGCCGCCGATCTTCATGCGGATAGGCCCGGGCCCTCATGTCGGTCCTCGTTCCACCAGGATTAAAGGTGAACGCGATGACCTCACGGTCCCGAAGCTCGTCGGCGAGGATTTGGCTCAAGCCTTCTTCTCCGAATTTCGAGACGGCGTACCCACCCCACTTGGCGCGTCCGGCCCGGCCCACTGAGGACGAGATGGTGATGATGCACCCGCTGCCCTGAGCTGCCATCAGCCTGGCCGCCTGCTGGGTGACGAGGAAGGTCCCGGTCAGGTTCACCCGCAGCACCTTGGTCCACTCGCGCAGGGGATACGCCAGGAGGGGCGCAAGCGGCCCCAGAATTCCGGCATTGTTAACGAGAATGTCGAGCCGGCCGTAGCGCCGCTTAGCCAGATCCGCCAGGGCTCGAGCCTGCCTCGCCGACCCGATGTCCGCCACCCGTGCCACCGCTTCTCCGCCGGCCGCGGTGATGGACTTGCGCGTCGCATCGAGCTGCTTCTTGGTTCTTGCGCATACGACAACCCTCGCGCCGGCCCGGGCAAAGAGCTCAGCCGTAGCCCGACCGATGCCACGCCCGGCTCCGGTAATGAGCGCCACTCGACCAGCAAGCGGTCGGGACGCGGACCCGATACCGGCGCCCTTGATTTGCGAGGAGCGAGGGGAGGGCAGGCGCGGCGCTTTGTGGATTGGGCTATCTTTCAAGGCGAGACATAACCCCTCGTCGAACCGATCGAAGCGTTACGCCTGAGGCTTGAAATTCTGCTGGAGCTTGCTGGTATCCACCGCCTCGCCGAGGTTGAGAAAGGCCCGCATCTGTTTTTTGACGAGTTCTCGCCCGCTCTCCTCGCCGAGATTGACTTGATACTCGTTGATGACCATGACCCTCATGCCTTCCCACTGTTTCCAGCAGTCCTTGCACACCTTGGCCTTGATCTCGGATTCAAGTTTTCCCATAAAGAGCGTATCGGTAATCGCCTCGCCCTCTTTGGCGCATTTGACACATTGCACAGCAGCCATCAGAACGTCCTCCCTGTTTCCTTCTCAGAGCAAATCATCGTGAATGAATCAACGCCGCGCGCTGCAAAAAAATGGATCGCACGGAGGGCATTCTAGCATCCGCATTAAGAGAAATAAAAGAGGCGCGCCCGGTTGACGGCTTGCCGACATCATGTTAAAGAAACGCCGGCAATCCATCGGCCCGGATGGCGGAACTGGCAGACGCGCGAGACTCAAAATCTCGTTCTCGCAAGAGAGTGGGAGTTCGATCCTCCCTCCGGGCACCATCCTCCCGCCTCACGAACGCCTTTAAATCTCTGGCCGGACACGAATGATAGCGACACCCCTCAGAGCAGAACACCCACTCCAGGTAGTGGCATGGTCTCTCTATGGATACAATCACCGGAATTTCTCTCTTGACAGACAGGGTTGAATATCCTAATATCCGCGCCTGTCTCTCTATACATGCGTCAATGGAACAGGGTACGTTACATCGGTTTTCTCGTTCATCATTTCATAGTCTAACTCACAAGGAGGCAGCACATGCGTAAGGCATTTTTGTTCGGAGCAATGATCCTGCTCGCCGGCTCCGTGGGGGTGGCGACGGCCCAAGAGCGGCTGCCGCAGTCATCGGCCGGGTCCGGCTTCGGAGTCGGAGCGGGAGTGGGCGACGTGTCCGGCAACTCGACCCGCACCAGCTCCTTTGATAAGAGCGCGTTCCTGGAGCGGCTCTCGCAGAACGAAACGGTCTACGGTCGTGTGCTGGCCATCGACCTTCCCGGCCGCAAGATGCACCTGGAGACGGGTGGCAGCTCTCACGATGAAGGCCGGGCAGGGACCGGGGCCATGTCCTCCCTGACCGTGTACCTCGACGGCGAAACGAACTACGATCAGATCCGGGTGATCAACAGCGGCGACGATGTGACGCTGCAAGTCCGAGAAGAAACCTCGGCGGCCCAGCCCTTCGGGACCGGCAAGAAGTTGGTTCGGGAAGTCACCGTGCTGCGCGGCAATGAAAAGCTGGCCGGTTTCGGCGGCCTCGGCCAGCGGCCGAACCCCGGTACCGAGCGGGGCATTGAGACCAACTCAGGCTCAGGAACCGGCGGTGTCGTGGGACAGGTTCTGCCCGGCGAAGTGACCGGCGCCAAGGGCTTCAATAGCTCGATCGGCGAAATCACCGGTGCCGCTCCCTGCTGGAACTGCGATCCGCAGCCGGGCTGGGGCTATGGCAACAGCACCAAGAGCGACTACGGCAGCTCCGACAAGCCTTCCTATACGAAGGGTCTGCAGTAAACCGCGGCCCGGTTGTCGGATCAGTCAGAGCGTGAAGGCGGTGGCGGCGATAAGCCGCCACCGCTGTTTTAAGTCCTGTTTTAAGTCCCTTGTAATCTGGCAGAAAGATGAGCGAGCCGGCGCAGGCAGCTTCGGACAACTTGCGTGTCGATGCGGAACTGGACTTGCGGGGCGTGATCTGCCCCTACAACTTCGTCAAGACCAAGCTGAAACTGGAAAGCTTGCAGGCGGGACAGATCCTGGCGGTCATTCTTGACGAGGGGGACCCGATCCGCAACGTGCCGCGAAGCGTATCCGACGACGGACACGCCGTCCTCAGCCAGGAACAACTGGCAGGCGCCTACCGCGTCACCATCCGGAAACGCGCCGCCTCCTAAGGCGCGTTGTGCTCAGTCGGTTTCGTCCGGCCTTTCCCCGATATCCTTCAATCACCAACGTCACGGCTCCGCTGATGGGTGCCCGGACAAGCTGCCTCCCAACGGCGCCGGCTTGGCCCCTGACGACAATCTCCCCGGACATCGTCAGATCCTTGGCCAGCACGACAGCACGGTCGCCCAACACTTCCTTGACGGCTTGGAGGATCTTACAAAGCCTGCCCGCAGGCGCCAAGAGAACCAGCGTGCCTGGTTCCTCGCGCAAAGTCCGCAACAGGCGATGCAGCGCCGCGGATGCTCTGGGAAGGGTCCCCTGGAAAAGAAACCGGTCCCCCGAGAGGCCGGAAATCGCGAGGGCCGCCAATCCGGCTGATGGGCCCGGCACCGGGACAATCGGGATGCCCGCACGGACGGCTTCTCGAATCAGAAATCTTCCGGGGTCGGCAATCACCGGAGTTCCCGCGTCTGAGACCAGTGCCACGCTGGCCCCCTCGCGGAGACGCGCGAGCAGCACCGCGGTTTTTTCTTCCTTGTTTTCGTTGTGGTAACTCGTGAGCGGAACGCGGAGATCATGTCGCTCGCAAAGCGCCTGGGTCTGTTGAGGGTCTTCCGCTGCGATGACCGCCACGTGTCCGAGAACACGAAGCGCCCGCAAGGTCACGTCTTCGATGTTGCCGATCGGGGTACTGACGACATATAACGTTCCCGGGATCACGCCGTTCTTCATCACACGCCCCTTCGGATTCGGCACAACAATTTATCGGTCATACTACTTGTCCCCGCCGCGGAATGTCCAGACGTGAGCACGGATCATCCGGCCGCAACGAACTCTCCGATGAATCAGTGGTGATGTAATCTTCTCTGTGTAAAAACAAGACGGGTGTAAGCTGGGCGCTGATGAGGCGAACCCATTCTCCACTGAAGGAGGCTTACACCCATGGCAACGCTAACACCGTGGACCGAGCAGT
>Ga0233425_10002277_pt1 | contig 38588 bp, 38 predicted proteins | sample Watercolumn_Towu_2_FD_181712 | JGI IMG/M metagenome (GOLD analysis project Ga0233425, IMG submission 181712) | Freshwater microbial communities from Lake Towuti, South Sulawesi, Indonesia - Watercolumn_Towuti2014_140_MG | ecosystem: Environmental > Aquatic > Freshwater > Lake | place... | reverse complement strand
ATTCACGGGCAGGATGCCCGTGCCACTCCGCCGGACCGGCGGAGAAGAACTCGATGGCAGCGCGCACCGCCACTGCCGCCCCGACTTCGGCCAGCCGCGCCGAGCCAGCGCCATCGGCGACGGCGGCGATCAGTGTCCCGTCTGGCAGCACAACCGAGTTTTGCGCGTCCTGACAGGGCTGGCCGGTCCGCTCGTGGCTGGCGCCGCAAACAGAGGCGGCGGCCACGCGCCAAACGACGGTACTCATCAGACCGTGCCCCAGCCCGGCGGCGGGAGCGCAATCTGTTTGTCATCTACTTGGGCGCGTGCGACCGCCTGCGTGCTGCGCGAGAGCCAGACGAACATCTCGGCAAAATTGGTTCCCTTCAACTTGACGGGAGCGGCGCGTTGGGAGAATTCGCCGAGGCGGACCATGTTGGCGTCGCCGACGCCAACGGCAAAGAACGCGACGCGCTTGTTGTTCTCATCGTCCTTGAGCCGCTGGATGGCCTGTTGGACAATGCTGGATTCCTCGCCTTGCGGTTCGCCGTCGGTGATCAGGAAGACCCACGGGCGATAGTAGGACACGCCGTTTGCCTTGTACTGCGCCTTGCGGGACTGAATCAGGTCCAGCGCTTTGTGGACCGCAGCGCCCATGAAGGTCTGCCCAGCCGCGGTCAGCGCCGGCGGCTGGAATTGGTCCACGGTCACGAAATCCTGAACCACAGTGATTTCGTTATTGAACGAGACAACGGCAACCTCGACCCGGCGGGAAGCCAAGGGGTCTTTGCTGAGGTCGTCTTTGAAGACTTTGAGGCCATCGTTGAGGGCGTTGATCTTCTCGCCCTCCATCGAGCCGGAGGTGTCCAACAGCAACACGCAAGGGCAGCGTGGTTCTGGGTTGTTGGCAAACTCAACGGCAGCATCCAATGGTGCAGCAGCAGTACTCATGATTCCGCTCCTTTCACTTTGAGCCGTCACGCGACTCACCCACTTGTTATTTCCTCGCTTGCTTACTCAACGAGCGGCATCGTAGTTGTTTTTTTTGACAAGAGCTAAATTGGTATTTCCGGATCCCAGCAGTGGACAGACAGATGCGGTACTCAACACAGGTATAAGAACACCGCTCCTCCCGCACCGCCGGGACAGCGGCGTTCCTACAAATACTTGCTGGCGGCGGCTAGAACTTGTTCAACCGTCACCTTCTCCATGCATTCCATCGGCGGCTGGTGAACACAGCGGTCTTTCAGACCTCGTTGGCGAGTTTGCCGACGCGCGGCTTGTCTTCCTTCGGCAAGGCGCCGAGTTGCTTCAGCGCAACGGTGACGGCACCCTGTGGTCCGACGTACTTCGCTTTGAGCTGGAGCAACGCCTGTGTGTCGCCGCAAGCCGCGATGGCGGCCTCGGCTTCGGCGCGGGTGGATTGAAGTTGTTGTTCAAGTGCGGTCATATGCGGTTGGGTTGTACCATCAAGGCGACGGGACACCAAGAACAGATTGAAGGCGCGGCGTGCCTTTGATCCTCGTTCCACACATCTCACTCTATTTTGTAACATATGTTACACAATAGAGTGAAATTCATGGCGATGGCCTCCTGCAAGGGGACAGGGCTTGTCAGCGGTGACTTCCGTCTTCCAGACGGCGGCAACGGGCAGCACCCAACCCAGCAGACAATGATGCGATGGCCGCGAGCACTTCTTCGACGGTCACCTTCTCCATGCACTCCATCGGCGGCTGGTGAACGCAGCGGTCTTTGAGGCACGGTGAACAATCCACCCCGGCCCGCAGCACGATGTGTTGTTTGCCGTACGGCCCGGTCAGCGCGGGATCGGTCGGGCCGAAGATGGCGATAACGGGCGTGCCGACGGCGGCGGCGATGTGCATCGGGCCGCTGTCGTTGGTGACGACGACGGAGCAGCGGGCGTAGAACTCGGCAAGCTGGAACAGGTCGGTTGTTCCGGCTTTGTTCCGGCAACCTTGCGCAATGCGTTCGATGCGGTCGCGCTCGCTCGCGCCACCGGTAAGGACGACTCGTTCGCGCGGCAACTGCCGGATCAACTCAGCGAAGCGGTCGTCGCCCCAGAGTTTGGTCGGCCAGCGGGCGGAGGGGTTGACCGCCATCCAGCCTTCGCGCGGCGCGGACGCGACGCCGAGCGGGAACTCGATGGGAGCGTCGGGGCAACCGAGATGCTCGGCCGCCTTCAGGTAGCGGTCCACGGCGTGCTGGCGCGCGAGGGGGACGGTCTCGTTGTAGAACGCCCGCGAGCCTTCGCGGGCGTCGCTCAGCCCGATGCGACGGGGGGCGCGCGTGGCAAACGTCATGATGCCGCTGCGGAACAAGCCCTGCAAATCAACCACGATGTCGAACCGGCCGGCGCGGAGTTGTCGCAGCAGCGCGAGGAACCGGGATGGCTGTTGCCGGTGGAACGGGATGAGTTCGTTGATGAGCGGGCAGTGTGCGAGCAGCGACGCGAGGTTGTCGTTGACGAGCCAGGCGATGTGGGCGTCGGGGAAACGGCGTCGGATGCGGGCAACGGTCGGGAGGGCATGGACAACGTCGCCCAGCGAACTGGGTTTGACGATCAGGATGCGCGGGGCGGCGCTCACTTGCCGTATTCGAGGCGGTCGGCGAGCGACTGTGGGAGGCCAGCGTCGCGGATTTTCTGCTGCGTGGCGCGGAAGTCGTACTCGACACGGTGCAGTTCGATCTGGTTGTTGGGGAGGTCGTAGGTGACGTAGGCGGCGGCGGGGTTGCGGTCGCGGGGCTGGCCGATGGAGCCGCCGTTGATGAAGTATTTCTTGCCGATCTCGATCTTGATCTTGGTGTACATGCCGCCCTGGATGCCCATGGCGGAGCGGATGAAGGCGACGGGGACATGCGTGTGGCCGTTGAAGCAGACGGGCGTCCGCTGGTAGTTCATGCTGGCGGCGGCGGCGAGTTTGTCGAAGACGTAGGCCCATTTCTCCGGCAGGTCGAGCGTGGCGTGGACGATGGTGAAGGACTCGACGACGCGGGAGTACTTGAGGTTGCGGAGCCATTCGCGGTCCTCCTCGCTGAGCTGGTCGCGCGTCCACTTGATGGCCTCGGAGGCCATGGGGTTGAAGCCGGTGAGGTCGAGGACGCTGCCGCAATACTCGTCGTGGTTGCCCATGACGACGGGGCAATCGAGCTTGCGGACGATGTCGAGGCACTCTTTCGGGTTCGGGCCGTAGCCGACGATGTCGCCGAGGCTGACGTAGTGCGTGCATTTCTGCTCGTTCGCGTGGGCGAGCACGGCCTGCAACGCTTCGAGGTTGCTGTGGATGTCTCCGAGGATGGCGTATTTCATCGTGGCTGTGGGGGGAAGATGCGCTGAGCGGCGGGAATGTTCAACTCATTTTCTACGTGTCGGATCTCACGTTCCACGATGCTCCAGATTTGGGGGACCTTCTGGTGGTCCTGAAACCAAAGCGTCTTCCAGCACTGGTAGGACTCGGCGGGCTTGCCGCTCTCGGCCAGCTTCCGACAATGCATCCGCGAAACATACGAGGGCGCGTCAGGAAACCGCGCCGCGATGGCGTACTGCTCGGCGGCAAGGTTGGGGTCCTTGTATTTCTGGTCATAGAGCCAGCCGAGTTTGAAGTAGAGTTCCCATCGGTTCGGCAGGTTCTGAATGCCCCGCAACAGGAACTCCCGGCCGCGCTCGTGCCAGACCTGTTCGCGTTTGATGCCCTGGGCGAGCGTGTAGTTGTTGGTGTCCACGCGCTCCGCGTAGCCGATGTTCCACGCCATGTGCCACGCCCCGGCGTCCCAGAACAGCACCGATTGCGGCTGCAACTTCGTGACGGCGTCCAGGCAGATGTATTGCTGAAGCCATTCCTTCTTCTCCCAATGCAGGTGCCCCTGAATCCAGACGAAATCCGCCACGATGCCGCGAAATCCGGCCAGCAGTCCAATCGCCATGCCTTGTCCAATGACATCGCGCATCTCGCGCGTGACGTGGGCGCCGCCGAACTTCAGGCGGAGCCTCTCCTGCCCGATCTGCCGCTGCAAGGACAGCGTGCCCCACGCCGGCAGCAACAGAAGCAGGATGGCGATGAGGATCGCGCGCATCGTTTACATCTCCCGGTCCGCGAAGATGAAGTGCGCCGCGCCGAGCACCGCCATGAGGTACATGCCGCCGTAGGCCGCCACTTTCAGAACGTAGGCCCACGGAATGCCGGCGTGGCCGATGGCGACATCGTCGGTCACGTTGAACAGGCTCAGATCGGGAATCAACGCCAACAGGAACTGGGCCGCTCCGCTCTGGCCCCATTTCTCCTTGGCGGGGCCGACGAGGTGCCCCGCAAAAAACACCATCAGCGCCACGGCGACGTTGAACACCATCGATGTCGAGAACGTCGAGACCAGCAGCGTGATCGCCGCCAGCAACGCCAGTTTCAGGTACGCCAGCGCCAGTGCCTTCACGATGTTGGCATCATAGACCGCCGCATGGATGCGTTGTGTCTGCCGGGCCGCCTCCTCCGCGCTGCCGGCGTCTTGCGCCTGTCCCGCCGTCGCACGCGCCTCGCGCAGATAACTGTCTCCCTTGAACTTCAGCGCCGCGCCGAACATCACCGACATCATCGCCAGGCTCACCAGCACCAGCAACGCGCTGCCCAGATACTTGCCCAGCAGAAACTCCAACCGCCGCACCGGCTTCGCCAGGATCGTGTAGATCGTCCGGTTCTCCATCTCGTTCGGGATCAACTGCGCCGTGCCAACGATGGCGATCAGCATCCCAAAGATCGAGATGGCGCCCAGCGAGAAATCCTTGATGAACTTCAGCTTCTCCATCGCCTCCGAACCGCTGTCCTCGCCGAAACTGAACTGCGAAAAGAAACTCGCGTTCGCGATCAGCACCAGCGCGAACAGGATCATGATCAGGTACACCTTTTGCCGGACCGATTCGGTCAGCGTGTTCAACGCAATCGTCCAGACCCGCTGCGGCGAGAATCCAACCCATTCCTTGCTCGGCTCAGTCATGGTCGCCCGCTCCTCTCTCGTCCTTGCGCAGCGCGTCCAGGAACAGCGTCTCCAGCGTCGTCTGCGGATGCTCGACCGACACGACCTTGCCGCCGGCGCCTGCCACCGCCGCCTCGATCATGTTCCGGTTTTGTTCCGGCAGGTCCTGCACGGTGAAACTCAGCCGCCGCTGGTCGCTGACCAACTGGCCGACTTCGCCTTCCAGAATCAGCTTGCCGAGGTTGAGCACGCCGATCCGGTCGCAGACGTCCTGGACCTGCGCCAGCAGGTGCGAGCTGAGCAGGACCGTCTTGCCCATCGCCTTCAACCGCAGAATCAGGTTGCGGATTTCCTTGCTGCCGATCGGGTCCACGCCGGCCGTCGGCTCGTCGAGCAACAGCAGCCGCGGATCGTGAATCAGCGCCTGGGCCAGCCCGATCCGCTGGAGCATCCCCTTCGAGTAGCCCGACAACCGCCGGTCGCGCGCGCGTTCCAGGCCGACCATTTCCAGCAGCTCGTCAATCCGTTTCCGCAACGGCGCGCCGCTCATCCCGCACAGGCGCCCGTAGAAATCCAGCGTCTCCGCGCCGGTGAGGTAGCGGTAGAAGTACGGGTTCTCCGGCAGGAACCCGACGTGCAGGCGGGAGACGACCTTGTCGCAGGGCACGTCGAAGATCCACGCGCCGCCCGACGTGGGCCAGACGATATTGAGGATGAGCTTCAGGGTGGTGCTTTTGCCGGAGCCGTTCGGGCCGAGCAGGCCGTACACTTCGCCCTCGCGCACGCGCAGGTCCAGGCCATCGAGCGCCAGCAGGCGTCCGCGCCCCCAGCCGAGGTTGTACTTCTTTGTCAGGTTTTCTGTGCGAATCGCGTCCATCTTAAAACCGAATCTCGAACCCGCCAAACTCTCCCGTGGGCGGCTGCCAGTGCGTTTCCTCGTGGCGGATGTGGCCCGCCAGCCCGGCGTCCCGCACTCCATCGAGGAACGCCTTCAGTTCATTCTCGTCGCCCTCGGCCACCAGCTCGACCCGGCCGTCCGGCAGGTTGCGCACGTGGCCGGTGACTTCGTAGCCGCAGGCAACTTCGCGCACGGTGTATCGGAAGCCGACACCTTGCACGCGTCCTGAATAATACACCGTGAGCCGCTTTCGTGTAATCATTTTTCTGGGTCCGCGCCCCTTCCGGGTGGAATGGTCGGGGCGGTGGGATTTGAACCCACGACCTCTTGGTCCCGAACCAAGCGCGCTAGCCAAGCTGCGCTACGCCCCGACACGAACGAACGGGCTGCACTAAATCACACTTTCTTGCGTTGACGCAAGTACTCAATTACACCGGGCAGGATGCTCAGCACGATGATCACCAGGATCACCAGGCTGAAGTTCTTCTTCACCAGCGGCAGATTGCCGAAGAAATATCCGCCGTAAATGAACAGCACCGGCCAGAGGATCCCGCCAATGACGTTGTAGCTGAAAAATTTCAGGTACGTCATCCGCCCCACCCCCGCCACGAACGGCGCGAACGTCCGCACGATCGGCACGAACCGCGCGATGATGATCGTCTCGCCGCCGTACTTCTCGTAAAAGGCGTGCGTCTTGTCGAGGTACTCCTTCTTCAGAATCCGCGGGTACTTTGCCGCCAGTTTCTCACCGAACAAGTGGCCAATCCAGTAATTCAGCGTGTCGCCGAGGATCGCCGCGATGCTCAACAGCACGACCAACCACCCCGGCTGCAGCGGCCCCCCCGGCGTCGCCGCCAACGCGCCCGCCGCAAACAACAGCGAGTCGCCCGGTAGAAACGGCGTTACCACCAAACCCGTCTCGCAAAACACAATCACGAACAGAATGGCGTTCGTCCAGACCCCGTAATCCTCGATCAGACCGTTTAGGTACTTGTCGAGGTGTAGGAACAGGTCAATGAACTGTTTGATCGTTTCCATCAAAGGGGCGACACCTGTAGCACACGAGCACCGGCTTGTCACCCAAAAGATTGCCAAAAGATTGCTGAGGCCAGGCGCGCGGGCGCAGTTGAAAGTGTTGGGCAACCGCCGGGTGTAGGCCGCGTGATCTCACGCGGCGAAAGGCCCGCGCCGCATCTACAACATCTGCCCAAAGGTCTCAACTGCACCCGACAGAGACTTCACCGTCGCGCCAGCGGCCTTTGCCTGTTGGCAGGACGACTTTACTTGGGCGCAAGACGACCCTGCTTATGGACAAGTGAAGTTTACCTGCTCACAAGCAAAGCCTGTTTCCGCACACGCAAAGGCCACTTTCGAGCCTCCCAACGCCACCGGCAGCCATCCCGACTCTGAATTCGAGCCGGCTCGCGGCTACACTGAATGGTGTGTGGTAGGGCGCGACCGCCGGGCGCGCCGAAGTCATTGGCGTGGATCGGACCACGGCGCGCCCGGCGGTCGCGCCCTACCTTCAACGGCATCGTTCCGGCTACGAGCGCCTAACAAAGCCACCGTCAGCCTTGTCGCCACGCTGCCTCGATTTCACCGCGTCCCGCCCGCACGCCGGCGGAGCGGCGTGGCTACAGCACACGGTTGTGTTAGTGGCTCTTAGAGCGTGTTTTGAAATTCGTGGAGGCGGTGTTGAACAGGCGTCTCGCCTGTTCTCCTTGCGGTCTCCATGACGGAACAGGCGGGACGCCTGTTCAACTCGGATTTTCAAACACGCACTTATAGCGTGTTGGGAAAGCGGCCTTCGGAAAATAAGCCCGGCTCGTTCAGCGGCGGTAGCGCCAGATCAGTTGGAAAAAGCGTATGGTGTCGGGCACGGGCCGGACACGGCTGCGACGCGCGGGGTCGTAGATGGTGCGAATGCCAACGTTGGCAATCTTCTGCCCAGCGCGGCCCGCTTGGATCAGCATTTCCGTCTCGGTCTCAAACCGGACGCTGTCGAGGCGCAGCGACGCCAGCGCGTCGCGCCGCAATAGTCGGTACCCACATTGGCTGTCGTAAATCCGTTGCCCAGCCACGCGGCTGGTGAGCCACGAGGTGAACCGATTCGTCAACAGACGCACCCACGGCATCGCACGCGTGTCCTCCATGCGGTTGCCGACGACAATGTGGGCGTTGTTGTCCCGCGCCGCCGCGATGAACTTCGGAATTTCCTCCGGCGCATGCTGGCCATCGGCATCGAGGAATATCACCAGTGATGCGCCAGACCCAGCGAAGTATTCCAATGCCGTCGCGATGGCGGCGCCTTTTCCCCGGTTCTGCTCGTGAACCAGTACCGTGGCGCCCGCCTGCCGTGCCACGGCGGCTGTCTGGTCAGCGGAACCATCGTCCACCACGACAACCTCCGCCACATGCGGACGGGCGCGTGCGACGACCATGCTGATGCTGGTCTCTTCGTTAAAGGCAGGAATGCAGGCGATGACACGCTCAGTCATGGGCGCGCTGCTCTGTCGCATCGCTCCCGCCAAAGGCCATGTGAGCCGCCAGAGCGCGGTCTTGCTCGATGTCCCAGAGATCGTGGAACAGGAACCATTGCTCGCTGTAGCGGCTGATGACCCGCTCCAGCCCGGCGACGACCCGCCGCATGACGGCCTCGACGTTGTCGCGTTTCTTGTCGGCCCAGATCGGTTCTTCGACGATGTAGGCAAAGGTGTCGTCGGGCTGGCGGACCAGAAACACGGGCAGCAGCGGCGCGCCGGTGGCCAGCGCCAGTTTCACGGGACCGCGCGGGAGCCGGGCCGGCCGGCCGAAGAACTCGGTGGTGTCGCGCGCGCCGGTGTAGTCGCGGTCGCCGACGAGGGCGACGATTTCGTTGCGGCGCAGCGCGGCGATGCACTCGCGGGCGGCGCGCCCCTGCGGGATCGGGTTGAGCTGGCGGGCTTCGCGTTGCTGCTGGTACAGGGCGTTGACCTTCGGGTCGGGCACCCAGAGGGCGACGACGTTGAATTTGTAGCCGCGCCCGGCAAGCGCGCAGGCGCCCAGTTCCCAGTTGCCCAGATGCGCGCTGAGGATGATGATTCCTTTGCCGTGGGCCAGAAGGGTGTCGAGGACTTCGGGCGCGTTTCCGTAATGCAGGATGCGCTGAAGAACTTCGCGCCGCGGACGGAGGTACTTGAAAAAGTCCACGAGGTACTTGGCGAAGTTCAGGAAGTTCTCGCGGGCGAGCGCGCGCAACGCGCGGTCGGAGAGCGAGACGCCACTGTGCTGGTGGATGCGGCGCAGGTTGCTCATCACCGCGAGCCGCCCGCGCCGGTCAAGCAGCACGTACACATCAGCGACGCGGCGGGCCAGGCCGTAGCTCATCCGCCGCGGCAACACGTGCGCGAGGAACTCGGCCAGTTTGAGCTGGAGATATTTCAGAGCGCGCTCCTGGCGCCCCACGCCCCCGCCGGCGCCCGCACCGCGGCGGCGGCGGCAGGCCGCCTCGCCGACGAGAGTTGCAACACGCTGCGCGCGGCGTCGTCCGCCGCCTGCGGCCGTCCCAGCACACCGGCCGCGCCGCGCATCTGGCGGAGTTTCTCCGGGTTGCGCAGGAACTCGTCCACAAACAACATCACGTCGTTGGCGTCCTCGGCCTGGACGGCCACGCCGTGCGAGAGCAGGAACTCGGTGTTCTTGGCTTCCTGGCCGGGAATCGGATTGATGATGATCATCGGCAGCCGTTTCACGAGCGCCTCGGCGGTGGTAATGCCGCCCGGCTTGGTCACGATGATCTCGGAGACCTCCATCAACTCGTGAACGTTCTCGACAAAGCCGAGAATGGTCGTCGGGTGGCGCAGTTTCCGGCCACGGCGCTCCAGTTGTTCCTTGAGTTGATCGTTGTTGCCCGTAATGGTGATGATGTCGAAAGGTTGCGGCAGTTTGTCGAGCTTGCGAATCACCGATTTCATCGGCCCCAACCCGAGGCTGCCGCCCATCACCAGAATCTTCGGCAGGTTCGGACGCAGCCCGTACTTCTCGACCACCGCCTCGCAATGGACCGGCTGCGTGTACCGCCGGCGGATCGGAATGCCCGTCACCTTGACCCGCGAGGCCAACACGCCATGCGACACCAGCGTCGCCTTCGTCGCCTCGTTCGGCACGACGTAGAGGTCCACCTTCGGGTGCGCCCAGTAGCGGTGCGCCACAAAATCCGTCAGCACACCCACCAGCACCGGCGTCTCGCGGCCCGACTTCTGTTTCCACGACGCCAGCACGCCGCACGAAAACGCCTGCGTGCAGACCACCACATCCGGCTGGAACTCCTCCAGCACCGACTCCAGTTTCTTCGAGTTGCCGCGATGCAACAGGTCGCGGATCTTCTTCGTCCGTTTCTGGAACGTCGGGTTGTCGTACATGTACTCCCAGACTTCCGGGGCAGCCTTCAAAATCGCCAGATACGCCCGCAGCGTCACCTTCGAGAGCAACGGATTCGCGTGCTTGAACGAATCCATCATCATCGTCTCCGTGCCCGGCGCAAACCGACGGACCGCCTCCTCGACGGCTTCCGCGGCGGCGTAATGCCCCGAGTGTTTCGTCAGGTACAAGAAAAGTATTCGTGGGTTCTTCATCCGAGATGGCCCGAAGCATACCCAAGGAGCTTTCCTCTGGTCAAACAAACTATTTTGCCGATAATCTTCCGCCGATGAACGACCGCGCCATCCGCACCCGCGACTGCCCGCATTGCCTGCTCTGCCAGCGCGATGGCCGCTGGCTCTACCGGAACTTATCCGGCTCCTGGAGCATCCGCCAATGCGCCGGCTGCGGACTGCTCTGGCTCGACCCGATGCCACTCGACGAGGAACTCCCGCGCCTCTACGACAACTACTACACCCACACACCCGATACCGCTCCGCCACGACACCTTTACCACATCTTCCTCCGACTCACGCCCGTCCACCGTCAGCGCCAACGCCTCGACGCCTTTTACCTCGACGACCTCCCGCCGGGCCGCCTCCTCGAAGTCGGCTGCGGCTCCGGCCAACGCCTCGCCCGCTTGCAACAATTCGGCTGGCAGGTCCAAGGCCAGGAAATTGACCCGCGCATCAACGCGACTCCCGGCATTCCAATCCACATCGGCCCGCTCGACACCGCGCCGTTCGTCCCGCAAAGCTTCGACGCCCTCGCCCTCAACCACGTCATCGAACACGTTCCCAACCCCGTCGCCTTCCTCGCCACCTGCCAACGCTTCCTTCGCCCCGGAGGACGCCTCGTCGCCATCACGCCGAACTCCGACGGCGACGGCCACCGCGCGTTCGGCCCTGACTGGCTCGGCCTCGACCCGCCGCGCCACCTCCACGTCTTCAACCCGCGCAACCTCCGCACCGTCGCCGAACGCGCCGGGTTCCGCGACATCGCCATCGAAACCACCGGCGCGCGCTCCGTCGGCGTCGCCCTTGCCGGCTACAAACGGTTCCGCAAACTTCGCGCCGTCCTCTTCCAACTCCGTGCCCGCGCCGAAGTCTGCGTGCTGAAAGCGACGCCATGAACGACCTCGCCGTCATCATCGTCAGCTTCAACTGCCGCGACACGCTCCGCGATTGCCTCCGCACGTTACCGCCTTCCGTCCACACTGTCGTCGTGGACAACGCCAGCGCCGACGGCACTGTCGCGATGCTGCGCGGCGAGTTCCCCGCCGTCACCGTCATCGCCAACGTCACCAACCGCGGTTTCGCCGCCGGCTGCAACCAAGGCATCCGCGCCACTACCGAGCCGTTCGTCCTGCTGCTGAACCCCGACACACTCAACCCGCCGCTCGCCGCGCTTGTCGCGTTTATGCGCGCCAACCCCGACACCGGCGCCTGCGGCCCGCGCATCCTTGACGCCACCGGTAAAACGCAAGTCACTTGTCGCCGGTTCCCGACCTGGTGGCGAATGTCGCTCGCTGAACTCGGCATCCGCTGCTTCTACCTCATCCAGCATCCTGGCGCCGACGTTGACCAACTCATCGGCGCCTGCCTGATACTGCGACGCACGGCGCTCGACGCTGTCGGCCTGCTCGACGAACGATTCTTCCTCTACTTCGAGGAAGTTGACCTCTGCCTGCGCCTTCGCCAAGCCGGCTGGCGTGTCCGCTATTTGTCCGAGGCCACCGTCACCCACCTCGGCGGCAAATCCACCGGCCCCGCTGATCTGCGGCACCGCTACGAGAGCCTGTTCACGTTCTACGATAAACATTATCTGCGTTGGCATGCGATTCCGTTGCGAATCGCGGTCGCGCTGCGGAGGCTGCGATGAAAGTCCTCTTCCTCACACGGACCGGCCCGCGTGGCCCGTCGAGCCGCTACCGTGTTTATCAACTCCTGCCCCTGCTCACCGGCATCGAAGCTGAAGTCTCGCCCGTCACCCGTCACTCAATCCGCGCCGGCCTCGCGCGTGTCGGCGCGTTCGATGCGGTGTTCGTGCAGAAAGGCATCCTGCCCGGACTCTACTCCGGCTTCGAGCGACGGTTCGCCGCGAAGAAACCACTCATCTACGATTTCGACGACGCGATGTGGCTGCCACGCGTCGGCGGCTCTCGCATCGCGCAGTTGCTCCACCGCGAGCGCGCCGTGCAGGACGTGTTGCGCTGCGCTGCCGCCGTCATCGCCGGCAACAATTACCTCGCGGAGTACGCGAGCCGTTTCAACCGCAACGTCACCGTCATCCCGACGGCCATTGACACCGCGAAATACCCTACCGGCGGCGGCACAACGGTCGGCTGGATCGGGAGCCGGACGACGCTGCCGTATTTGAAGCCATTGAGGCCGGTCTTCGAGAAGCTTGGGATCGTTCCGCGCGTGATTGCCGCAGGCGATCCCGGTTTTCACGTGGCGTTCCGTCCGTGGACACTGGAGACGGAGACGGCGGAGTTGGCGCAGCTTGGCATCGGCGTCGCGCCGTTGCCCGACGGCCCGTGGGAGCGCGGCAAGTGCGGCGTGAAACTTCTCCAGTACATGGCCTGCGGCATCCCTGTCGTCGCCTCGCCGGTCGGCGTTCACAACCAGATCATCCAGCACGACGTCAATGGCTACCTCGCCGGTGAACCTGTCGAGTGGGAAAGTTATCTGCGCGAGTTGATCGCCAATGAGTCGTTGAGACGACGATTAGGCGATGCAGGACGGAAGCTCGTCCAGCAACGCTACGACATCCACCAAGCCGCCAAGAGCGTGGAGTCGGTGCTCCTCAGCGTTTCACGCCGTCAAGGTGCGTGAACCACACCGGGTTCAGGCCGGCGAGCGGGCCGGTCTTGAGTTTCTCAAGCTCGGCAGCGGGGCCGTGGACCTCGATGCGGGCGAGGTCGGCGAGCGCGAACAGCGACGGCAACATCGGGCCGACGTTGGCAACGTGTTCGTTCACGCCATCGGCGCCGTAGTAGGCTTCACGGCAATAAACGGTGTCGCCGCTGACGGTAAAATCGAAGTACGCACACTTTTTCTCGGTCGCGACCGCTTTCACGATGGCGGGGAGCGCGGCCTTGAACGCGTCGAGTTTACCGGGCTTAACTTTGAAGTACGGATGGATGCTGATGACGTTTGACATGGTGGTGGGTTCCTTTCGTGAGATTTCTTACTCTGTGAAACGGTGCGCGGTCAAGCCATCAACGACCACGGCTCGCGCATCGGGCGGGAGAGCATCCGGTTCGCTTCGTCGTCGCCGATGAACCGCTCGCGGTCGGGATCCCACCGGAGTTTGCGACCGAGACGAAGGCAGATGTCGCTGATGAGGCAGAGCGTGGTCGAGCGGTGCGCCACTTCGGCCGGCGCGATTGTCTCGCGACGGGTGCGGACGCATTCGAGGAAGTGCAACGCGTGATCGTGCGACTCGACCAAGTGAATGTCGTCGGGGCGCAGCTTCACTCGCAACAACGATTTCGGCTCGGCGTCCTCGGAGACGGCGTTGCTGTAGGCGAACGACCAGCCTTCCGTCCCCTCGAATCGCGCGCCGACCTCGCGGTAGAACAGTCCTTGGTCGGTGCTCTTGAAATGGAGGCGGACGCCGTTGGCATATTTCATCAGCACTTCCCAACTCATTACGGTGTCGCCGTAGCCTTCGGTCGGGAACTTGCCAGTGCCTTCGATCTCGACTGGACCGGTGCGGTCTGTGCCGTTGCCCCACTGGGCGATGTCGAGCGGATGCACGCCGCAGTTTGAAATATACCCGGCGCCGTAATCGCTGCTGCAATACCAGGCGCGCATGGGCTGTCCAACGTGCGGGGTGTACGGCGCGGGACCGAGCCACATATCGTAATCGAGATCTGGCGGAATGGGCTGGACCGGTTTCAACGGCATCTGACCGGTGCCGCGTTCGCAGACCCGGATCGTGTGCACCTTTCCAAGATAACCGTTGAGCGCCAACTCGCAGGCATGACGGAATCCGCCGAACGATCGTTGGTGTGTTCCATGCAAAAAGACCCGGCTGTATCGTTTCGCCGCGTCGGCCAGCGCGCGGCCTTCCTTGACCGTGGCCGACAACGGTTTCTCGCAATACACATCCTTGCCGTCTTTCATGGCGGCAATGGACAACAACACATGCCAGTGCTCCGGCGTCGCGATGCTGACGGCGTCAATGTCCGGGCGCGCGATCAGTTCGCGGGCATCGCCGTACAACGCGCATTGGCCGCCCATCTTCTCTCGCGCCGCCCCGGCCCGCTCGCGCGAGACATCGCAGACCGCGATGCACTCGGAGCGCGTGCTCAGAACGAACGACGGCATCGTTTGCGAACCGCGTCCGCCGAGTCCGATGAACCCCATGCCGATTCGCTCCGACGGCGGCAGGCTCCCCTCACGACCGAGCACCGATGCCTGAACAATCAACGGCGCCGCCAGACCAACCGATGCGCGTTTCAAGAAACTCCGGCGTGAGATGTAGTTACGCCGCTCTGGTGATTTCTTCGTCATTCCATCATTGGTCATTCGTCATTCTCCGTCTGCGTGTTCTGGTTTTGCTTCGGCAGCCAAAGCTACTCGTGGATTTCCGCCTTCGTCCGGTCAACATCGAAGCCGAGTTCGCGGAACCACGGGAACAAATCCCGCCCCATCGCCACGCTCAGCATCGCCACGGTGTTGTTTGCGTCGTACTTCTTGATTTTCTCCTTCGACGCCAGCCGCCGTTTCGCCTGAAAATAGCGCGCTAGAAAATCCGGTTTCTCCTTGCGCAACTGCTCGAAGATCCAGAACGCCTTGCCCCACTGGAGTTCCGCGCGGGCGCCGCCCTCAAGCTTCGGCGCGCCCTTGCGGCTGTTGCCCTGCATGTCATACAACTTCATCTGCGGGTCATGCTTGGTCGCGCGCTTGATTGTCGCTTGAATCCGGCGGTTCGCCTCCTCGGCGAAACCCATGTCCATCATCACCAAGTTGCCCACATAGGTGGCGATCGGTTCGTTCCAAATCTCGGCGAACGGCAAGACCCACGAATGAACCGACTCGTGGGTGATGAATTCGATCATGCTGTCCTCGCGCTCAGGAAAACCGCCCCACCAGACCGCCAACCCCAAGACGCGTCCCGACGAAAAACCGCCAGCACCGGTCGCCAGCAGGCCTATCTCCGAAGCCATTCCCGGCGACAGCGGCACGCCCATGCGTTTCTCGATCACCGGTTTGCACCGCTGCGCGATGGCGAACATCGAACTCGCGTAAGGCTTGAGATAGTCACTGTAATGCAGTTTCAGCCCCTCGTGTTCCTCGACGTAATCTCCCGGCGTCAGTCCGCGTCCTTTGAACGGTTTCGTCGCATCCACGCGCTTACCGGAGGCGACTCGCACCAACAACGGCGCGAGCCAGTCCGCGTTGCGCGGGTCGCTCGCGTCGGGATTGTTCCCTGCAAGTGCGCGGGGAAGAACAAGCAACTGCCCCTTGCCAATCTTCCGCGTCGCGGCCACTGGCGCCTTCACCGCGTCTGTAAGCAACACCGTCCAGAAGCCCGGTTGGGTAAGCTTCAGCCGGATGCCAACGGCTCCCTCGATCTTCTCTGTCGTTCCCCTCAGCGGTGCGCGAGCACCTTTCTCAAACTCAACACCAAACGTCTTTGCCAACTCATTCTGCGGCCCGTGATCGGATCCACCAAAGATCACCACGCCGCCACCCTCCTGAAGAAACCTGTTGATCACAGCGATGTCCTCCGGGCAGTAACAGAGTTGCGGTGCGCACCCCAGCAATACCAGCAGGTTCGCATTCGACAAATCGAACTTGTAGAGCGTCCCCCAACTGGTCACGGCTTTTTGGTCGCGCAAATACTGTCGCGCAAACCGGCCGTCGCCGTAAAACGTAAACTCGTGGGCGAGATCCACCACGCCATGCACGGCCGGCTGTGACCGCGCGAGAGCGTTCAGCGCCAGCGCGCCAAACAGCAACACAATCAGCAAACGCTTCATCACGGCACACTCCTCGCAGAATCCCGGCGCCAACACAACTCCTTTCCTCTGATCGCGCCTTACTAATTGACACCCTATCTACCGTCGCGTAAAGGAATCCGCCGTGAAACCTCTCTTCATTCTTTGTGCGTTCTTGTCCGCGGCGGCGGCGGAACGCCCCAACGTGATCTTCATTTGCACCGACCAGCAACATTCCCGCATGTTGAGTTGCGCGGGCAACCGCTGGCTGCAAACGCCGGCCATGGACAGCCTCGCCCGCAACGGCGCGCGGTTCGACCGCGCCTTCTCCGTCAATCCCGTCTGTGTCCCGTCTCGCACCGGCATGTTGACCGGCTGCACGCCGAGCCGGTTCGGGATGCAGCACAACGGCCAGATCGGCACGACGCACATTCCCGACGAGATCCAGCGCCAGACGATGGGCTGGCTCTTCCGCAACGCCGGTTACGAAACTGTCTATGGCGGCAAGACGCACGTCCCCGGCAAGATCAGCGATTACGGCTTTGACGTGCTCACCCCCGACTCACGCGATGAACTCGCTTCGCAATGTGTCGCGTTCCTCAAGAAGCCGCACGACAAACCGTTCCTGCTCGTCGCCTCCTTCATCAACCCGCACGACATCTGTTACATGGCCATCAACGATTTCGAGCGCGCCAACCCGAAAAAGAAAGGCAAGAAACAGAGCGACGCCCAGCAATGTCTCGCCGAAGCGCTCAAGCTTCCGGCCGGCGTTTCGGAGCAGGAGTTCTACGCCAAGTATTGTCCGCCGGCGACGGCGAACATCGAGCCGCAGGTGGACGCGCCGGAGGCCACGCTCGCCTACTCTGGTTTTCGTCAACACGCCTTCCAGAACTGGAGTGTCGAGAAGTGGCGGTTGCACCGGTGGGCGTATTGTCGGTTGACGGAGCGCGTGGACCGCGAGATCGGGCGCGTCTTGCAGGCGTTGCGCGAGACCGGGCTGGAGGAGAAAACTCTCGTTGTGCTCACCGCCGATCACGGCGACATGGACGGCTCGCACCGGCTCGAACACAAGTCCATGTTCTTCGAGGAATCCGCCGGCGTGCCGTTCATCGTCAGCTTCAAGGGCGTCACAAAACCCGGACTCGTGAACAATCAACACTTGGTCTCCAGCGGTATGGATCTGATTCCGACACTTTGCGATTTCGCCGGCATCAAACCGCCAGCAGCGCTGATGGGGCGGAGTGTCCGCGCGCTGGCCGAAGGACGGACGGCACCGAAGTGGCGGGAGTACGTGGCTTCCGAGACGCATTACGGGAGGATGGTTCGTTCAGCGCGTTACAAGTATTGCATCTATGAATCCGGCGAGCGCCGCGAACAGTTGGTGGATTTGGAGAAGGACCCCGGCGAGATGCGGAACGTCGCCGCCGACCCATCTTACGCCAAGGTACTGGAGCAACACCGTCAATTCATGCGCGAGTGGGTCGAAGCCAACCGCGACAAGATCGCCGCGGCGTATCTGATCAAGTAGTCCGCCAGCGGGGCAACCCTGCACGTGCCAGCGAATCAGCGCAGAATAGGGTCGCCTGTGCGAACCCACTCATTGACGCTTATCGCGCATCCGAGGGTTCTTTTTCACGTTGATCCAGTTTTCGGGGTTCAAGCCAGGGGCATAATCTACCTCTCCGTTCCCTGGGACAGGTTGACAAAGCACTGTCGTTCAGTATTGTGTGAAACTTAAAGTCAAGAATGACTGAAGAGGTGGACGAGAACAAACTATCATATCCGACAAGGATATTGTTTCAGTAGATGAATCAGATGACTGTACCGAGATCGCAATGGAACTACCCAAGGCATCCGAAACATGCAATCGGGAATGCGATTGCTAGTTGTTGCATGGTGCCTCTGGCTTCAATTTCAGACAATGCCATCTCACTGGTAGTTCCTTGATGAGTACGTCTCTTCAACAAGAGAGCTATCATTCGGGTGACTATTACCGCGAGCGGTATCTTTGTGCTCCCATGGATCTGGCTGCGTCAACCCGGTGGATGCGGAACTACTTTCGCGTTGTTTGTCGTCTTCTACCGTCCATTCGCTCATACCAAGACCAGCGTGTTTTGGAGATTGGAAGTTCCTTTGGCGGATTTGTCAACCTGCTGAATTCCGAGGGATTTCAGCACGTTACGGCTGCGGATCTCAATCCGCTCTTGTTTCCCAAGACGCTCTCCAACCCGTTTCTGAGCCTCGACTTGCTTTCTGACAAACTCCCCATGGACGCGTTTGATCTGATCTTTGCTTTTGATGTGCTGGAACATATTGATGATTCTGCACGTGTCGCCAAGAACATTCACCGGCTGTTGTCTGGTAGTGGCGTATTTGTGTTTTGCGTGCCGTATCCCTATCGGAAACATCTCTTGGATCCTTATCACATCAATATGCAGTATCCACCATATTATGCGAATCTGTTTCGATCGGCGGGTTTTGACCTTGTGAACATGCAGATCAGTTCATTCATTCCCTACATATGGCGTTTCGGGTTCCCGCTGGATGTGCGCTGTGGCATTCCTTCCCACTACTTCATCAGCGAGGTGTTCTTTGTTTTCCAAAAACGATCCGAACATTCACACCCGTTGAAATCTGACTAATTCAACTTGAAAACGATTTGTAAAGAACCTGCGATATGAAGATTTTGATAGCAAATCCACCCGCGCGCATCCCGTTGGAGGGAACCAAAGAACGATATTTTGTCCGGGCCGGCTCACGATGGCCTTTTTCGTTTGTAAAAGACCGTGCGGAACCCCCGTTTTATGCGCCTTTCCCCTTCTATCTTTCTTATACCGCCGCCATCCTCCATAACGATGGGCATGATGTTCATGTAATTGATGCGGTTCCACTCAACTACACGGAGGAGGAGTTTCTCCATGAAGTTGTGGAAATCAACCCGGACATCGTGTTGTTTGAATCGGCCACGCCGACGTTTAACTTGGACATTCAGTTGATCCGTCAACTGAACGACCGCTTACCCGGCCTCGTTCTCTGTATGGCAGGACCGCACGTGACAGTTTTCCCAGAGGAAACGCTGCAGCACCCCGAGATTGATTGCGTGTTCCTGCGCGAATACGAGTTAAGTTTCAGTGAGTTTGTCCGGGTGTGGAGCCGCTCGCCAACACGCGATCAGCAGACATTAGGAGGAATTCCCGGCATCGCCTTTCTGGACAACAAAACGGGTGAGTATATCGTGCGCGCTCCCGTTGCCATCGCAGATCTTGATCGGTTGCCATTCCCGAAACGGGATATCTTCCCGTCCAATAAAATCCACAGCATGCGTTACTATTGGACGGTGAATAATCCTCAGCCCGCCATCCAGATGCATGCCTCGCGCGGATGTCCGTTCCGCTGCAGTTTTTGTCTTTGGACGCAAGTCATGTACGAGCAGGGCAAGTACCGTATGTTTTCCCCCAAACGGGTTGTTGATGAAATGGAGTCGCTCAAGAGGGAGTACCAAATCAAGGAAGTCTATTTTGATGACGACACATTCACGGGCAACCGTAAGCATGTGCTGGAGTTTTGCAGTGAATTGAAGGGCCGGCAACTCGGTTTGACCTGGTCAGCCATGGGTGACCTTATCATCACCAATGAGCAAATGCTGCAAGCCATGGCGGAGGCCGGCTGTACGATCTTGAAATTCGGGGTGGAAAGCGGCGACCCAGGAGTATTGCAGCACCTTGGCAAACCAGTGGATCTGCAGGAGATCAAGAAGAAGGTCGCGCTCTGCGTCAAATTCGGCATCCAGACCCACGCAACGTTCACGTATGGATTGACCGGCGACACGGAAGAAACTATCCGTCGAACATTTCGTTATGCCAAGGAACTGGACGTGGATAGCGTGCAGTTCAGCATTACGACGCCTTTCCCGGGCACACAGTTCTATCAAGAAGTCCAAAAGGCCGGATTGCTGGAAAGCGAAGCGTGGGAACGCTTCGATGGAGGCATGACCTCCCCCATTCAGATTCCGACAGTTGACCGTGTATGGCTGGAGCAATTTCTCCACCAATCGCTACAACGCTGGCTGTTCTCCAAAATCTGCCGGCTCAGATGGGTGTTGCGGCAAGTCAAGTACTTCCGTCGCACGGAAAAACAATATGGCACACGCATCCTATGGCGGAAGTTTCTCCATGCCTTGACCATCTTGAGGCTACGCTGAACAATCGTTTGCCGATGAATGTGAATACTCGACAGTCTGTCTTCATTGTGGCGGGGCGCGGCGGCGGATGGGAGGCCATATTTGACTACTTCTGCGCGAATTGTCCGTTGTTTGGCATCCTCTACCTCAGCCACCATTACGCGGAAAAAGGCCAGCGATCCGTTCTGCGAATTTACCGCCACCAGCAGTTGGTGTTAGAGAAACACTACCGCGCCATTCACCTCACGAACAATCTTGTGCGGATGTTTTTGATTCCCTTGATCTACGCGTGGCAACTCTGGACGGTTGTATGTGTCGGCACGACGGTGCGCAGGATGGGGTTTGATGTCGCTATTGGGTTCAACTCGTTCAAGGGGTTTTGCAGCGTTGTGCTGAAGAACCTCGCCCGTATGAAGAAAGCAATTTACTTCTCCGCAGACTTCCACCCACTCAAGGGAAGAACCGACTTGGGCTTCTATGCGATTTATGTGTGGTTCGACCGGATCCTCGACCAATTTAACCTCATGCACTGCGATGCCGTGTGGTGCAACAGCCCACGCCAGATCGAAGGACGACGGAAAGAGGGCGTGCGTCAACACTCGAACCTAATTGTGCGAAGCCTGCCCTTGTGCATCAGTCCCCGCGACATGGTGGAAGAAAGCGTACTGGTACAAACGTCAGATCCCATCCTTTGTTACTTGGGGCAGTTATCCCCATGGGTTGGCATTCAGGTTCTGATTGAGGCATTGCCACGATTGGCATCCTTGTATCCCGGGATTCACTTTCGATTCATCGGGGGCGGCGGGTCGGAAGTCGAAGAATTACAGCGATTAACCTCCAAGTTGGGCATAGCTAAACACGTGACCTTTTATGGATTTATTACCGACCAACAGAAGATTGACCAACTGCTTCGGGAGTGCTCGGTAGGAGTGGCGTTGTACCGCAATCACCCCTACGCCCCAATCTATTATGGCGACTCCGCAAAAATCAAAAAGTACCTGGCAGCTGGATTGGCGGTGGTGACAACTCGCGCCCCTTATGTCGCGGAAAAGATCCTGGAGTATCGCGCCGGCTGTGTCAGTGGTGAAACGTTGGACGAGTTTTGCGCGGCCATCGAGGGAATGCTGACGTCACCCGATCATCTCCTGCAATGCCGGAAGAATGCCCTTGCTCTCGCGCGATCCTACAAGGACTCCGTCATCATGTCTGATGTATGGAGAGATTTCGATTCTCAAGCACCAATTGCGCCGGTGAATTCATCGTCATGAAAGAGTTACTCGCCCGTATTTTGTTGCTCGTTGGCTTGCATCCGTGGCTCTCGTTCCGGATGGCGCTCAGGCGGCTGAACCGTTACCTCAGGTTCGATTACCATTTCATGAATGGCAGGAGCTTCTATCCGGAAACGGCCATTCTCTGCCCCACCATGCGGTGCAATTTCCGGTGCGAACACTGTTACGCCCGCAGTGAACCTGCCAACGCGCCATCCAAGAGCCGTGAACTGACTTTGGAGGAATGGCAAAAGGTGATTGATCAAGTGACCCCGCTCGTGCAGGTCATATCCATCGGCGGCGGCGAACCGCTTTTGCGGCCAGATATTGTCCCGATGATCCAATATGCGAAATCGAAACGGCGAATCTGCGGCTTGGTGACCAACGGAACGCTTCTCAACGAAAGTCGCGCTGACCAACTCATCGAATGCAAGCTGGATTTCCTTTCGATCTCACTCGATGAATTTCATCTGGCAAACACGCCATCACGAAGCCTCGCCGACACCCCGGCAGCCCACGCGATTATACGGATGGTTGAGGCTCGGAAAAGGCACCGCTCAGTCCTTCCCCGTATTAATGTATCCTGCGCAGTTGTCCCGGGACGGCTTGCTGTGCCTGAGTCCGTCCTCATGCTTTTTCAGAAAGCACAATGGGACAAACTCAGCTACGGGCCTCTTCATTTCTATCCCAAGTCATGGGAACAGAAGCAGGCAGATTTCAAGTCCCAGCACATCTACACCGGTGACTACATGTTCGGGACGCCCATCCCTGATGAGAATCTGTTCCGGCCGCAGGATGTGGAAGAAATGATCGCCTTTCTCCAACGGGCGAAAACGGTCAAGAACGTCTACGTGGTAAACAATGCATCCCCGGAATTCAGCCGGCGGTACTTCTCGACCGAGCCGTTTGACATGCCGTATTGTTCCACGCTGTACGACACCATGTTTGTGGACGGCTATGGCAATTTCTCAACCTGCCAGACGTACATCATGGGCAACGTTCGGAATGAAACACCGGCAGCCATGTGGAACGGCAAACTGGCGATCCAATTCCGCCGGTTGCGAAAGACAACTCCACATCCGATGTGTTTTCGATGTCAGTAACACCGTCAGTGCTGCATCCGAATTCCCCGCCGTGCCTTCATTGTTTCAGTTGTTTGATCATCCAGATCGCTCCATCAAGCACTTTGGCTGGTGAGAAGACCACATTGTTAAGAACCCACAAGAGTTTCTCCTTCGGGGGGATTCGTCGGAAGGCGACAAGAGTGAGATCCTTGAGTGCGTTGTCCTGAACTGCCTTGGGGATGATATCATTCAATGACTGGCTGCTGTTTTCCTGTCCTTCTGTCCGCAGGGAATCCAGGTACTTCTTTGAAAACATGCCGTTTTCTTCGGCAATCTCATATACCTTGGTGCCGGGGTACGCTTGCATCCGTCCCACCTGAAAATACTGCAGCTTCCCTTCCTCGCTGTACTTCTTTATGAACGATATATTCTCTTCCATTTCCGCAATGGTTTCAGTTGGCGTTCCCACGATAAAGGTACCCAGCACATGCAGACCCGCTTGATTGAGCAGTCTAATTGCTCGATGATGGTCTTCCACGGTGATGCCGGGACCCTTGATATAGGTTAGCATCCGTTGGTTGAATGTCTCAAAACCAATGGCCACTTGTTTGCAGTTTGCCCGCTTCATCAGTTGTAAGAGTTCCATATCTCCATCTTTAATCAGATTGCTTCTGATTTGGACCTCCCAGCAGACTTTCTTATGGAGACCGCTCTCTATGATCCGTTCGCACAGTCGGCGGGTGTGATTCTTATCAACAAAAAATGTGTCATCAGTAAAAAATATCCATTGAGCATGTTGATCCCGAACCAGCAAATTCATCTCCTCAATGATGTACTCAGGAGAATGACGACGCACCTTTGCTTTGACTACGAAATTCACACAACAAAACACGCAATGGAAAGGACAACCCCTGGCGCCATGAACGGTATACAGGTTTCGGGAACTGGCTCCTCGCGTAATATAGAAACTCTTGGAATACCCTTGGTTCAGCAGATGTCGTGGAGGATGCGGTATCGTGTCAAGGTCTTCGATCACCTCTGCGTCCGCCGTGCGCCTGATTTCTTGGTTGTCCTTGAAAGCAATTCCATCGATCTTCGACAATACTCCGGCATCCAGATTGCCATGGTGCTCGATGTATGATTCGACGATTTTCAAAAGGGTCTGCTCCCCTTCGCCGATGACTGCGATATCGAAACCGTTTGCCACCAATTCCTCAGGCGCCACCGTCGCATGGACCCCCCCGCAAATCGTCAACAGCGTCGGGTTTGCTTCTTTCAGTTCCCGATTGATTTGCAGGGCGTTTAGCACAAAGGGGCTCAACGTTGTAACACCAGCTATTTGTGGATCGAAATCCAGAATATCCCGGCTGAGACGGTTGGTGAAATTGATATCAAAAATCCTGAGATCTACTTTGATCTTGCAGTATTTCAACAGGTAGCCCGCCAGAAAAGCCAAGTTCAGTGGCGGATAGGATATTACTTTGATGGGATTAATCAGCGCAACCCTAAGATCATGTTTCATAAACGAATGTCATATCGATGAGGTTTGATACCAGCATTTTTCAAGCGGAATATCTCACAATGACAACAAGTGTCCAGCTAGAATTGGGTGTGTGTGGCTGTGTGCAGAATTTGCAGAACGACTTTGTGGAGAGGTATCAGGATCACTCAGACCTTTTGATGACCGTAAGCGGGTCTCATAAGCGGGTGATCCGTGATATACTCAGGTCAGCCATATTCGAAAGAAGCCTCAGCCGCACTGCGCTCATGCCGTTCACGGCTTTCCTGTTCCGTATGGCACTTCGCGTTTCGAGGTGCCGCGCCACAAAACCGACAGCCCGTTGCGCACGTCACCGATGAGCTTTCGCGGAGTCGCCAAATGAAACAAAAACCGCCGCGCCACATACCGGGGACGCAGGTAAAACCGCCGATGTGCCTCGTCGCGATAGCGCAACATCTTCTCCATCGTTAACCCCTCCGGAATCAAGACCGGCCAGTTCCCTGTAAAGCCGTCACCGAGTTTGCCGGCGATGTATTCATCCACTACCGACGCACTGAACTGTCCTTTGTCCACACACCACTGAAAATATTCCGTCCCCGGATAGGGCGTGCTTAAATGGTATCCAGTCTGTTGGATGTTGGTCAACCCGGCCCGTTCGAGCCGGTAGGGAAACTCGACGGAGTCGCGGATGTCGTCCTCCGTCTCGCCCGGATGGCCGATCATGAAGAACAAGTCCACTTGTATATTGTGCTTTCGCAGCAACGCCATGCCCGTGAAAATGGCGTCGTCCTTCAGACGTTTACCAATGCTCTCATTGCGGATCCGTTCGTTGCCGCTCTCCACTCCGAGCATCAACGACTCGCAACCGGCCCGATGCAGCGCGCGCACGACATCCTCGTTCAGGTAGTCCACGCGCGTGATCATCTGGAACCGCAACTTCAGCCGCTCGCGTAAAATCGCCTCGCACATCTCAATCGTTCGTTTCTTGTTGATCGTCGCTGCGTCGTCGGTGAAAAACATATCCCGTGTTCCGTGCCGTACGCGCTCCTTCATTTCTGCAACGATATTATCGGGCGACCGGCTCCGCACTTTCTCTTTCAGGAACGGCGAACAACAATAACCACAGCGGTGCGGACAACCGCGGGTCGCCAAAATCTCCACCACGTCATGGTAATCAAACCCGCTGTTCTCGACGCCGGCAAAATCGGGAAACGGCAACGAATCCAGGTTCTTGACGCTCTCGACTTGGCACAAACCGCTTACCTTCTCGCCATTGAGGATGCGGCTGATGAACCCCACGATGTACCCCTCGCATTCCCCCACCACGCCGCTGTCAAAACACGAGTACCGCTCCAAAATCCCCGGGTCCACGCCGATGTGTACGCCACCGAGCGTGACGTGGAGCTTGTTTCCAAAACGTTTCTTGGCTGCTTCCGCCAAAATGACCGCCGACCGGATCTGTGACGTGAATGAGGACAGACCGAGGATTTTCACCTGATCGCGTTCGCACACGTTCAGAATCTCTTCGAGACTGAGTTGCGCGAGGTGGTTGGAGATCACCCGGCAGGAGATGCCGGCCTGACGCAACACGGCCAACAGGTAAGCCATGCCAATCCCACTCACCGACTCGTAGTGGTAGTTGGCCGCCCTGTTCGTAAAACTAACCGGCGGTTGCACAATCAATACATCAGCCATATGGATTCCTCACGCACATGCTGGTGAATCTCCGAGTTGGATCGCATCTTGTCAAGTGAACAACGGCTGCGGCCAGCTATGGCTTCTGTGCCACGACGGCGATGCCGCTACTGACCGAGGGATGACAAAACAACGCATTGACCGCCTTCACCGCCCACGGATGCTTGTGAAGATCGGCATTCATTCCGATGGCATCAATCCGGAGAATTGTAAAACCGCACCGGATCAGCATCTCACGGAGGGCGGGCAGCGTGAAGACGCGAATATGACCCGCAGGCACTCCCGACAAATTGATCAGATGGCCGGCATTGGCGCGGCAGCTCACCTCAGAGAAGATTGGCTGATACCCCAGCCCCAACAACAGACGATTGAACCACGCCGCCAGATTCGGTGTGGTCAGCAACAGTTTCCCGTTCGGCTTCAAGATCCGCCGCGCCTCCTCCAGCAAATCGTCCGGGGAAAAGACGTGCTCAATCAACTCTCCCATGAAACACACGTCAAAACTGCCGTCCGGCAACGGAAACGGGCGTGTGTTTAAGTCGTGTGCAACCGCCTCCACTCCTTTCTCCGAAGCGGCGCGGATTGCCTTTTGATCAATCTCCAAGCCAACGCATTTCGCAGTCGTCAACCGCTTCTTGAGCGCGGCAAGAAGGACTCCCTCCCCGCAGCCGCAATCCAAAATGCTCGACGGTTCCATCCCCGCAATTTCCCGAAACGCCCATAGCAAACGGTTATTCCGTTCCAAAGCACCAAAACCGTAGGATTGTGTCTGGTAGAACGCAATGATCGGTGAACTACTACTCATAAATCAGTCTCCCATCCTTTCAGGAATGTGCAATCAGCAATTTGTCTCCCTCCGCTGGAGCAGCGGTTCCGTCAGAGCCCACAACTCCATCACCCGCCGTTTCCACTCCCAAGACTCACGAATCAACCGCAATGCCCCTTCCTGCAAGTCACGATACTGTTGTCCCGCCTCCAAGAGCAAAATTATCTCCTGCGCAAACCCCGCCACATCTCCCACTCGCTCCACCTTCACCATGCCCTCCGGATAGTATGTCCGTAACGACTCCAAGCCGAAACTCACTCCCGGCAACCCCCACGCCATCGCCTCCGCCGCCGCCATGCCGCCCGAATCGTATGTCGCCGGATGCAACACGATCTTCGACTGTTTGAACACCTCGTATTTCGGCGCGCCACTCAGGAAGCCCAGCATCTCAATGTTCGCGTCCAACCCGCACGCGCGTATCTTCGCCCGCACCTCCGCCTCCAACGGACCGTTTCCAATCACCGCCAGCTTTGCGCTTGGTCGTTGCCGCACGACCTCCCGCCAGATGTCCACCAGCAACAACACCCCCTTCTGATAATGCAACCGGCCCATGAACACCGCGTCGTACTTCCGTTGCGCCACCGGAACGACAGCGCCGCTTCCCAAGTACGCTTCGCTCTCCGTCGTGTCCACGCCGCCGCGCACCACCACGACCGGTTTCGGCGCAAACCGTTTCACATCCGGCTCGCTCGTCACAAACACCACGTCCGCCCGCCGTCGAACGATCCAATACACTGGCCGTTGCATCAGGTAGTAAAACAACCCGCGCACAAAATGCCGGCCACGATATGGCGACTCCTTCGAAAACGGCACCGGCGCGAACAGGTAGAACCCCGCAATCCACCGCAACTTCCGGAACTTCCGCTTGAAATAGAACGCCGTCAGCGAATCCTGCCAGAAATCGCTCGCCGAATAGACCACATCCGCCTCGCTCAACGCCTCGCGCACTTTCGGATTCCGAATCAACGACAGCGTCCGCAGCACATACCGGCGAAAGAGGTTTTCGCCTTCGCGACTCGGCGCCACGTCCAGGATGTTTGCGTCCTTGATCCCGTGCCGACACCACGTCTCCTTGCCGAGCGTGCCCGTCAACATCGTGATCGTCACGCCGGGGATCCGTTTCCATTCGCGAAACAGGTTGATAATGATCGTCTCGCCGCCGGACAGGCCGCCGACGTCAATGTGCGCCGCGTTGATAAAGACGATCTTCACGCGTACGCCTCGAAAATTGCTCCCGCGTTCGCCGCGCTGAACCGCCGCTCGGCAAACGCGCGCGCATTTTGCCGACAACGCCCGTAGAACACCTCGTCCCCCGTCATCCGTCGCAACGCCGCCGCAAAACTGTCCACGTCCAGCGCTGACAGAATCCCAACACTCTCATCCATCGCATCCGGAATCCCGCCGATGTTGGAGGCAATGACCGGCGTCCCGCACGCCAGGCTTTCCGCGATCACCCGCCCAAACCCTTCCGGGTACTGCGACGGCACCAGTGTCACATCCGCCGCTCGATAATGTGACGGTAAATCGCTGTTGTTGACCAACCCCGCGTAGCGAAGATTGGGGAGGCGACGCGCGGCTTCCTCGACGCGCGGACGATCAGGACCGTCGCCGGCGATGACAAACTTCACCTCTGGAAACCGCTCGGCCAGCGCACAGACAACCGATGCTCCTTTGATGTCAATCAGACGGCCAACAAACAGCACCGTGAAGCCCTCTTGCGTCTTCTTTACCGGCGTGAATTTGTCGAGGTCAATCCAGTAACGGTAATCCCCCACCAAGGCTCCCGGCACACCGAGTGCCACCACTTCCTGCTTCGATGGCGTCGAGAGCGTGAGAATCTTGCTCATCCGCGACAGGGTGAACCGGACAACCTTGCCGAACAACGATGCGGGGTTGAACGAATAGAGCGCGTGTGTTTGCATCAAGACGCGCTTCCCGAAGATCGTCCCAAGCAGCCAACCGACGAATGCCATGTTCAACCCATGAACATGAATCACATCCACACGCCGCGCGTGACTGAGCATGAAGAGGAATGCTCGCAACAAAAAGTATGGCGTCACATACAGGAATAACAACAGCGGCCACGGTTCCAGTTTCCGAAACAGATTGCCGCCGAACCACCACCACCGGCGAATTTCGACATTGCCGTCTGTCTCACGCGGCAGATACTCACGCACATCGGTCACGATCGGCTTGTACGAGCAGACGTACACCTGCAATTCAGCACGCTTCTTCATTTCCCGGACCAAATCCGTCAGGTGCGTCTCCACCCCTCCCACATCCGGTGGAAAGGTGAACGCCAGCAACAATACGCCCCGCTTTCTGGTTGGCTCGGTCACGCGCGAAGTGTATCATGCGCTCAGTCGGACATTCAACCAGATGATTAGTATTGTCATTCCAACGAGAAACGCCGCGCAGTTTATCGGAGCTTGCATTCAGGCTGTCCGCGCACAGGACTTTCCTGCGTCTGATGTCGAGATCATCGTCGTGGACAATTTCTCCAGCGACGACACGAAGGCCATCGCCGAACGCCACGGCGTCACCGTCCACCAACTCGGTCCCGAACGCTCAGCGCAGCGCAACTTCGGTGCCCAGCAGGCCAAGGGCGACCTCCTGTTGTTCCTCGACGCCGACATGACACTCGCGCCAAACGCGTTCAGCGCCTGTGCCACCGTGATGAACAACCCTGAAGTTGTCGGCTGTTTCATCCCTGAGCGAATCAAGGGCACCGGCTTTTGGATTCGCGTCCGCGACTTCGAGCGATCGTTCTACAACGCCACTGTGATTGACGCCGTCCGCTGCATCCGCCGGCAGGCATTCCTTGATGTTGGCGGCTATGACACCGCGCTCTTTGCAGCCGAGGACTGGGACTTGGATCGTCGCTTGCTGGCGAAGGGACAATTCGTTTCAGCCACAACATTTCTGGAACACAACGAGGGCGAGTTTGATTTCAGACGGTACGTGAAGAAGAAGGCGTATTACGCCACGAATTTCTCCGCGTACTTTGCGAAATGGGGACGCGACGCCATCACACACAAACAGTTCGGCTTCTGGTATCGCTTCATCGGCGTATTTCTGGAAAACGGGAAATGGAAACGCTTCCTTGCGCACCCGATCTATGCGCTGGCGATGTATTGGCTGCGGTTCCTTGTCGGCGTGGTCTATTTGCGCTCTGAGGGATGGTCGAAACGCTGAACCTCGCCGGGGAGTCGCTGGACGAAATAACCAACCAGGAAACGCACGCCGTACGTCACGTGCGTCGCCATCACGCCAAGCCACGTCAACAGCCAGATATACGGGCATTTCCCAACCGACGCCGCAAGCGTCGCCAACAGATAACACGCAACGCCTATCGCATACGGCAGACGCAAGCACGATAGAAAGGCCGCCCCTGCTCCACCGAATATCAACCCAAGCACAAACAGCGACGGCATCATGTAACCGATCCGTCGCGACGTGCTCGGAAAATGCCGCGCAAAATAACCGCGATGCAAACCATAGCGACCAATCTGGCGAAGATGCGGCAAGAACAACGCGCGACGGTGATGATAGACGAGCGCGCCCGGCTCATACACGATCCGCTTGCCGAGCGTCTTGGTGAGTTCCATGCACATATAGGTGTCTTCGCCTGGCCAGTAGTCGGTGCGAAAACCATTGAGCTGCCGCGCGGCGTCCGTGCGCACGAAGAAATTGCAACTCGGCCAATCATCAGTCTCCCCCGGCGCGCCGGCACGGTAACGATGACGATAACCGCCGGAGACGAGAACGTTCTCGTACACACGACCGCTCATCTGGGCAAGAAACGGATCGTTCAGCGGCGTCTCACCGGGACCGCCGACGCCGACTATTTCAGACTTTGCAAAGTGTGATACCGCCTTCTCCAGCCATGCCTCCACCGGCCAAGCGTCGTCATCGAGAAATGCAATGATCTCTCCGCGAGCTTTGGCAATACCCATGTTCCGTTTTTCGGCAGGGCGGAGTTTGCCAGTGGGAATCTCAACGCACCATTCTGGCCATTGCCGCCCGGAAGCAGCATTGGGCAACAAAATCACCTCGAAGTTCCGATACGTTTGCTTGGCAATGCCTGCGAGAGATTCATCGAGGTATGGCGACGGCGCCGGATACGCGATGAGTATCGAAACCAGCGGCGTCATTGTGATGGCGTGAGCTTCCGAGCCTGCGTGAGATTGAACACGTGCTGGCGAACACGCCGCAGGGCGCGCCAACCGTAGCTGAAAAGAAACTCCCAATCCCGTCCGCGACCGGAGGCAAGGAACCCGAGTTGGCGGAAGATGAAACGGGGATGAAAAGCCACGCCATACATTTGCCGAATGGCTTCGTAGTAACGTTCGTGCGGAATCGGCGTCTTGACGATGAGCTTGCTCATGTCGAAGTCGTTGTAGTCGTCAGTGAGCAGTACGCCCTTCTCGATGCACTCCATGTGATACGGCGTGAAGTCCAGCGGCGTGCAGATGGTCACTTGCAACGTGCGAGCCAGTCCCTTGAACATGAGTTCGCGGACGGTGGCGACGGATTTATCGAGCTGCTCCTGCGTCTGCCAGTAGTAGCCGACCATCACCGTGAGATGCGGATGCATTCCGTATTTGGTGAACCATTCGAGGTTCTGGCGAACGTCCTCGACGTGATAACCTTTGTTGAGATGTTCAAGCGTCTCGTCGTCGCACGCTTCGAGACCGAGCAAGACAAAACGGAAGTTCGCCTCGCCCATCAGCTTGATCGTCTCCTCGTCGAGGTATGCGAAGCGCGTGTTGATGCCGAAGTAACAACCGCGCTTGTGGAGGCTGCGCTTGATGATTCCCTCGCAGAACTGTCGAGCCTGCTGGCCGCGGTACCAGACGCCGGAGTCGTCGAAGATTTCGCGGACGCCATACTTGTCAATAAGACGCTCGTACTCGTCGAGGCTCTTTTCGATGGAACGCGAAGAGAATGTGAGGTCGGGGCCGTTGTAGCGGCAGAAGATACATTTGCCGAACGTACAATCTCGAATCACGCTCGTGGCGTACGTGCCCGGTGTGTGAAGGAAATTGCCATTCTCGTAGGCGTAGTTCTTCCACTGTACGAGATCACGGTCAACATCCGGCGAAAGGTCGAGCGGCTGGACTTGTTTGAACGTGCCGGTGCTGCGCCAACGCCCGGCTGTCTCGCGGATTTCCAGGCCGTCCACCTTGCAGGACATTCGCCAGTCGGGATTCGCAGCGATGAACGAAACCATCTCGCGCAACACGAAGTCCACGTGATTGCTCCGAAGCACGATGTCCACCGGACATTCTTTCATCGTCTCGTCGGGCCGGCGCATCGAGTGGTAGCCGGTCAACACGAGGACGCAGTCAGGCATCTCCTTCTTGAGTTGCGCGATCAGCCGCCAGTAGAACTTCATCACTGGCGTCGTGCTTTCGAGGATGACCATCTCCGGTTTCCACGCAAGCAAGTCGCTGTGCCACTGATCGAAGCTCTTGCCTTGTGCGTTACCGTCGTCCCAATTCAACTCGTGGCCGAGGTCGCGCAGCCACGTCGCGGCCTGCGCGTGGACGACCGGCAACAGGTACGTCGGCGCGACAAAATACTGGACGTTGCGGTTTTGGGAAACCATCGCGACTTGGCCCAAATCGTTGACGATTGGCGGATATGAAATCGCCACGCGCATCAGAAAAACGCCTCGACGTGAAGTTGATCGCTGGGAACGCCTTGGCCGCGTAGAACGTCGTATGCTTCCGAGAGCATCCTGCCGTTGCCGCAGAGGTAGCAAATCGTTTGCGAATCGGTCGGATTCTGTTTCAGGTAAGCAGTCACGCGCCCGCTGAAATCGCCGCCTTTCTCGCCGGTGACGCAGGCGATGTAGTTTTTGTAGTCAGCCATGTCGTATCGTTCTTCCAACAGACGGACACCATGGACGAGACGATAGTTCAAATTCGGATGTGTCCGCACCATCGCATGGAACGGCGCAATGCCGGTGCCCGTGGCGACAAACAGGTAGCGACGCGAGGCGTCTTCCGGTTTCTCCAGCACAAACGAGCCATACGGCCCGGCACATTCGAGTTCCTCGCCCGGCGGACAGCGGTGCAATGCGGGCGAAACCGTGCCGTCCTTGATGTCGCGGATGAGCACATCGAAAAAATCGTCTTGTTCACCCGAATAGACAGTGTACTCGCGGTTGACCTTCATCCGGCGGACGCCGAGCGTGATGGACTGCCCGGCGCGAAACGCCATACCGAGTCGCTCCACGCGCAAGACGTAACTGTGCGCTGTCAGGTCGCGCACGTGGATGACTTTCGGCTTCAGGTTGACTGCGATGTTGCCGCTCATGGACGCGCTAGATTAGGTCAGCGTCCACAGATTTGCAACCGTTCTGCGTTGGCGGTGGTGATGCGTGCAATCTCCTCCACCGACACACCTCTGATCTGCGCCAGTACCGCCGCGGTCAACGGCAGATACGATGATTCGTTGCGCTGGCCGCGATGTGGTTCGGGCGCGAGATACGGCGCGTCGGTCTCCAGCAACGCGCAGTCGAGTGGAATCTTGGCGGCCACGTCGCGCATCGTGGCGGAGTTCTTGAACGTCAGGATGCCGGCGAAGCTGATCATCAACCCGGCCTCGATGCAGCGCGACGCCATCGCGGCGTCGCCCGTGAAACAATGCATCACACCCCACGGACGCCACTCTTTCGGCAACGCCTCGGCGTGCGCCTCGACAATCTCCAGCATATCGGCGTCCGAATCACGGCTGTGGATGACGACCGGCAAGCGGCGTTCCTTCGACAAGCCGAGGTGCGCCCAGAACAGGTCGCGCTGCTGTTGGCGCAACGCGTGGTCTTTTCGCGCTTCGCGGAAATAATCCAAGCCCGTCTCTCCGATGGCAACGACCTTTGGATGCTTTGCGAGTTTCGCGATCTCCGGCATCTGGGCAAGGGAGACATCAGGAATATCACCGGGATGAAGGCCGATGGCGACGTTGATGCCGTCGTGGCGTTCAGCCAGCGCGAGCGTGGCGCGCGCGGAGTCGAGGTCGGTGGCGATGCTGACAATGCGAGTCACACCCGCTGCGCGAGCGCGTCCGAGCACCGACGGCAGATCGTCGGCGAACGCCGGCCAACTCAGATGGGCGTGTGTGTCGGTGAACATTTGGTCTTGTCAGGGAGCAGGAAGTTGTTTATCACTCTGGCCGCGACAACTCAACAAAGGAGAATCAACATGCCAAGATCAGTCACACTTTGCGCCGGCCAATGGGCCGACCTTCCGTTTGAAACCCTCTGCCAAAAAGCCAAAGCGTTTGGCTTCGACGGCGTCGAGCTACCCTGCTGGGGCGATCACTTCGAGATTGATAAAGCCGCCGCCGACAAAGGCTATTGCAAGAATCGCTGGGACATCCTCGCCAGCAACGGCCTCACCGCCTTCGCCATCTCCAATCACCTCGTCGGCCAGGCCATCTGCGACAACATTGACGAGCGCCACAAATGCATTCTCCCCGCCGACGTGTGGGGCGACGGCGAACCCGAAGGCGTCCGCAAACGCGCCGCCGAGAAGATGATCAAAGCCGGGCAGGCCGCGCGCAATTTCATTGACGCCAAGCCCGCCAGCCTCGGCGGCAAGAAAGGCGCGACCGCCGTCGTCAACGGCTTCACCGGCTCCTCGATCTGGCATTCGATCTACGCCTTCCCGCCGACCAGCGACGAGTACTGGCAAAAAGGCTTCGACGATTTCGCGAAACGCTTCCGCCCGATCCTCAAGGCGTTCGACGAACTCAACGTCAACTTCGCCCTCGAAGTTCACCCGACCGAGATTGCGTTCGACATCGCCAGCGCCCAGCGCGCCATCGCCGCGGTCAAGAAACACAAACGTTTCGGATTCAACTACGACCCGTCGCATCTCGGCTACCAGCACGTTGACTACGTGAAGTTCATCCGCTTGTTTGGCGACCGGATTTTCCACGTCCACATGAAAGACGCGTGGTGGGGACACGGTGACGGCACCGTCGGCGTGTTCGGCGGCCACACCACCTTTGGCGACCCGCGCCGCTACTGGGACTTCCGCTCGCTCGGCCACGGCGACATCAACTTCGAAGAGATCATCGTCGCGCTGAATGATGTCGGCTACCAAGGCCCGCTCAGCGTCGAATGGGAAGACGGCCGCATGGACCGCGAGCACGGCGCTGTCGAGTCTTGTGCCCGCGTCAAAGCGATGGACTTCAAACGCAGCGCCATCGTCTTCGACGCGCAATTCGACCGATAAACCAATCTAACAATCAAAACACCCGTGGGGGCGACGCATGCGTCGCCCCTACTGTTTGTTCCGGTTTCCCCAATCTGTCATCCTGAGCGAAGTCGAAGGATCTCTGAAACGCATCACGCCTGATGACAGCCTGAAAAAAGTTCCGGAAATGTTCCGGCTAGTCAGGTAGGGACGGCTGTCCCAACCGTCCACAAGTCGCTGGCAACGCGATTGACATGCCACCGCTTCATTGCTAGCCTCAACCACAGTTGGACATCGTTTCCGACTTCGTCTTTTGATGGAACCTTTGTCCGATTAAGCATGTTAGTCAGGGGTGTGAATACTGACAGAAAATTGAAGCTCGCACTGGCGGTAGTGGGGACAGTTGCACTCACTGCCGCAGTATGGCCTCTATTTGCAATGTCTGGGTTAAGCGTTTCTGTAGCCGGCATTGGTTTTGTAAAACCCTATTACTCCCGTTGGTTCTATGTTTGTTACTCCGATGTCCCAGGTTATTTGACAATTCTGTTTTGTATCCTCTCGATCACAACGAGTGTCGTTCTCCTCTTTCGCCGCCCAAGTCGTAAAGTTGTCATCTGGTCTTTTCTCCTTGGGCTTTCTCCAATCCTCGTCGGTCTGCTATCCAATATCGGCATTTTGTTCGTTGTTGCGTATGCTGATTATGATGTCCCTTTTGAGAAGCACGGACTTTATTTTGGTACTGCGATCATGTTGCTCCGGATAGCTGTATATCGGGTATTGGTTGGGATTGCAGGTAGTGTCATATCTCTTACGCTTCTCACCTTTGCTTTCTTGCGGACCGGACAGAAAACGGACATGGAGCGACACATCACATCTGGCGGGCTACGGGTGATCTTCCTCGTCAACATTTTGGTCGTGACGGCAGTGCTTCTCGTTCGCATGATTTTCTTGATGCTGCCCCGAAGCGGCAATGCTGATTTCTCCAGCTATCCGATGACTTGGACGTTCCGTGATTACTTGAGTTTCCACAATACGCGGCATCCGTGGCATCTCGAGCACACGAATTTGTTGGCGATTTCAGCCTTCCCACTAGGCGAGTACTACGCACTCCAGTATATGGTGGCCGAGAGCGGCAAGAAGCACGACTGGCTCTACGCGCCCTATAGAGGTTATCGGGGTGGCGGCGCGAAGCAACTACCGGAGGCAGACATGAAGGCTCTTCGTGTGGCTATTGCTGAGCTTCCGCACAAGAGCGTGTCACCGCCGATTGAGCGGCTGGTGATCGTCAGTTTCCGCGATGGCAGGAATTGGGTCACTCGTAGCTATGACAGCGACGCACTACCGAAGCCGATGCGCCAGATTTATGACATCATCGGAGAATGGCCCGAGAGCAAGCAGCGGCCAGATAAACACGAAATCGATCTTGTAAGACGCCACTACTCTCGTTGGTACTATGTTTGTCTCTCCGATGTCCCCGGCCATTTGACAGTTTTGTTTGGTATCCTTTCGATCACGACGAGTGTCGTTCTGCTCTTTCGCCCACAAAGTCGTGAAGTTGTCATCTGGTCTTTTCTTCTTGGGCTTTCTCCAATGATTGTTGGGTTGCTAAGCAATATCCTCATTTCGTTCATTGTCGCGTATTTTAGTTATCCAGGAGCCGTCTTTTCTGGGCGTACACCGAACATCTTATGTTTTACGACGTGCCCAATTGAAGAGCCAGAAGCGATAATTTTCCTCAGGACATCTGCGTGTCGGGCATGCGTTGGGATTGCTGGCAGTGTCATATCTCTTACACTTCTCGCCTTTGCTTTCTTGCGGACCAGACAGAAAGCTAACGATACAGTCGAGCCTACTCGTGCCGTGTCGGGTGCGAGTGTCTCACCTTCACCGTAGCCGACGGAGTTCCGGTTTTGTTCCGGCTGTTGAACGTCGCGCCGAAGGCGGATGCGTCGCCCCTACTTTTGTTTGGCAAGATCGAGGAAGACGATCACTGAGGGATTCCCGACCGGAGTGTAATGGCCGGTGAACGCAAGACCGCCAGTTTTGCGATTCACGCGGAAGACGACGATGTTGTCGGCGCGTTGATTGCAGCAGTAGAGGAACTGGCCCGTGGGGTCGAAGTTGAAGCTGCGCGGATAATTTCCCCGCGTCCATTCTTCTCCAACAAACGTGAGGTCGCCCTTCGGGCCGACGGAAAAGATTCCGATGCTGTCGTGCAACAATGGAAGCTGGTCATCGAAGCGACGATGTTCGTGACGTATGCGGTGGTCGAGCTCTGGACGGGCGTGAAGACCGGCGGCAACGATCCCTGCGGCGTGTACACGCGCGTCTCCGGTTGCGATCCGCTGGCGTCATTGACGGTGGAAGCGTTGTAGGCCGCGTGCCCTCACGCGGCGCGGATGGCGGTACAAACGCCGCGTCGGGGGACGCGGCCTACAGAGTTCTTTGAGTCGTTGGCCGTGGCGACGTGTGGTCTGACCGCAAGGTCTCCTGATGGGAGGGGAGACCTTCGGTCGCGGAAGGCGCGGGGTCGGGAGACCCTCGCGCAACCAGATGAGACGTGTTCCGGTTTTGTTCCGGCAGTCGCTTGCTATTCGCCGAATAACGCGGCGGCAAATTGCTTTGGGTCGAATGGCTGGAGGTCGTCCACTTGTTCGCCGAGGCCGATGAATTTCACCGGAATCTTCAGCTCGCGCGCGATGGCAACGACGATGCCGCCTTTGGCGGTGCCGTCGAGCTTGGTCACGATGAGGCCGGTGATGCCGAGGGCTTTGTGGAACTCGCGGGCTTGGTGGAGAGCGTTGGTGCCGGTGGTGCCGTCCAGCACCAACAAGACTTCGTGCGGCGCATCGGGAAGTCGCTTCTGAAGGACGCGACGCATCTTCTTCATCTCCTCCATCAGGTTCGCTTTCGTGTGGAGGCGGCCGGCGGTATCAATGAGCAGATAGTCGGCGTTGCGTTTGGTGGCGGCTTCGAGTGCGTCGAATGCGATGGCGGCGCTGTCGGCGCCGTATTGGCCGGCGATGATGTCGCAGCCGACGCGGTCGGCCCAGATTTTGAGTTGCTCGATGGCGGCGGCGCGGAAGGTGTCGCACGCGGCGAGCAGAACGGTGTGGCCCTGCGATTTCAGGTAGTGCGCGAGCTTGGCGGTCGAGGTGGTTTTGCCGGTGCCGTTGACGCCGGCGAGGAGGATGACAGTGGGACGTTGGGCGGCCTTGTTGAGTTGAACAGGCGTCCCGCCTGTTCGTCCTGGCACAGGCGGGACGCCTGTGCAACACAGTTCGCGTTCGATCTCAGCGCGAGCGATGGCGAAGACATCGGGAGAGCCGTCTTCCTTGACGCGGGCGACAATTGCGGTGGCGGTACCGATGCCAATGTCGGTGGCGATGAGCGCGGCTTCGAGGTCGTCGAGGGCTTCGGCGTCGAGACGCGGGGCACGGGTGACGATGCGTTTGATCTCGATGGTGAGTTTGGTTGAGGTCTTCTTGAGACCATCGCGGAATTTTTGGAAGAGGCTCATTGGAGGGTACCTCCGGTAACTCCATTTCCGATTGCCGAGGTTGTAGGCCGCTTCTGCGAAGCGGCGGTTTTGTTGAGGATTTCGCCGACTCGCAGAGTCGGCCTACAACAAATCCC
>Ga0233425_10002276_pt1 | contig 38594 bp, 34 predicted proteins | sample Watercolumn_Towu_2_FD_181712 | JGI IMG/M metagenome (GOLD analysis project Ga0233425, IMG submission 181712) | Freshwater microbial communities from Lake Towuti, South Sulawesi, Indonesia - Watercolumn_Towuti2014_140_MG | ecosystem: Environmental > Aquatic > Freshwater > Lake | place... | reverse complement strand
GCGGCGGCAAGGCCATGGTGCCCTGCCTGCGCATCCGCGACGCACAGGGCAACAGCCGCTGGCTCTACGAATCCGGCGACATCGTCGAATACCTGCGCGGACGCTTCGCCGCTTGAGCGCCGAAACCACGCCCTCCGGGGACGCCGCCGCGATCACCCGGGAGGAAATCGCCGACCTGCCGATACGGCGCTACCAGGGCGAGGTTCGCCTGGTGGCGACGGTGGATGACCTGGCGGCGGCGATGGACGATATCCGGCGGGAAACGGTGGTCGGCCTGGATACCGAAACCCGGCCGGCCTTCACCAAGGGGGAAAGCCACCTGCCCTGCCTGGTGCAGGTCGCCACCGCCCGGGCGGTCCACCTGTTCCAGCTGCAGCGCGTGGATTGCTCGCTGGCACTAACCCAACTGCTGGAACACCCGGACATCGTCAAGGCGGGCATCGCCCTGGCCCACGATCTGCGCCAACTCAAACAGGTGTTTCCGTTCGAGTCTGTGCGCGTGCTCGACCTGGGTGGCATCGTCCGCCGCCACGGTGTGCGCCAGACCGGCCTGCGCAACCTGGTTGGGCTGTATCTCGGCTTCCGCATCCCCAAGGGCCAGCGCACCTCCAACTGGGCCGCGCCGCGCTTGTCTCCGAGCCAGATCAACTACGCCGCCACCGATGCCTGGGCCTGCCGCGAGCTGTATCTGCGCTTTCGGGACCTCGGCCTGCTGGCGCCGGCCCCCTGATCAGGCGGTCAGCAGCCCCACCACCGCGCCGGTGAGCAGGGTGGCCAGGGTCCCGGAGAGGATGGCCTTGGGCCCCAGGGCGACGATGTCCGTGCGCCGCTCCGGCACCATGGTGGCCAGGCCGCCGATAAGGATGCCCAGGCTGCCCAGGTTGGCGAAGCCGCACAGGGCATAGGTCATGATCAGGGTGCTGCGCGGGCTCAGGGCCCCCGCCGGCAGCCGCGCCAGATCGAGGTAGGCGATGAGTTCGTTGAGCACCGTCTTGGTGCCCATGAGCGCCCCGGCCGTGGTGGCCTCGGCCCAGGGAATGCCCATCAGCCAGACCACCGGCGCCATCAGCCAGCCCAGGCCGCGTTGCAGGGTGAGCGGCTGCCCAAGGACGTCGGGCAGCAGGCCGAGCAGCAGGTTGGCCAGGCTCACCAGGGCCACGAACACCAGCAGCATGGCGACGATGTTGATGAGCAGCGCCACCCCCGCCAGGGTGCCCTGGGTGATCGCGTCCATGCTGGAACGGGCGGTGTCGGCGGGTTGCAGGCTGCCCGCCGTGCCGGCCCCGCCCGCGGGCACCATTAGGGCGGCGATCAGCAGCGCCCCCGGCGTGCTCACCAGCGAGGCGGTGAGGATGTGGCCCATGGCACCCGGCACCACGGGGGCCAGGAAGCCGGCGTAGAGCGCCATCACCGTGCCGGCGATGGTGGCCATGCCGCAGGTCATCACCGAGAACAGCTCGCCGCGGCTCATGGCGGCGAGATAGGGACGCACCAGCAGCGGCGCCTCCACCATGCCGACGAAGACGTCCGCGGCCGCCGACAGCCCCACCGCCCCGCCGATGCCCAGGGACTTCTGCAACAGCCTGGACACCCCGCGCACCAGCCAGGGCAGCACCTTCCAGTAGAAGAGCAGCGAGGACAGGGCGCTGACCACCAGCACCAGCGGCAGGGCGCGGAAGGCCAGGACGAAACTCGAAGCCGGATCGCTCACCACGAAAGGTGCCGGCCCGCCGCCCAGGAAGCCGAAGACGAAGCTGGTGCCCGCCAGGGTGGCGCGCTCCAGGGCGCCCAGGGCGTCGTTCAGGGCCAGGAACAGGCCCTTGAACACCGGGAGCTTGAGCAGCGCCAGGGCCAGGGCCAGTTGCAGCGCCAGGCCGGCGAGCACGATGCGGCGGGGAAAGCGGCTGCGGTCCTCGCCCAGGGCCCAGGCCAGGCCGATGTAGGCCAGGATGCCGAGGGTGCTTTGCAAGGCGAGGGACAGGGAAATGCCGGTCATGGCGAAATGGGTATGCGGAAGTGCGAACCATAGCAGCCGGCGGGCTCCCAGGGTAAGCGGCCGAAGTTCCGACCCCTCGCCAAGGCCGGCCGGACTCCTCCTCCCCTCCTCCCCCGCGAACTGGTGAGGTGCCGGTCCCCTGCGCATGCGGGGAAGCTTGGGGCTGCATTTCCCGCCGTCGCGGCAGGCACCCCTCACCGCCTTCTTGGAGGGCTGGGGTGGGGAGGCCGTGCCAAATGTCTTGGGCCGGGCTGGCAACCCAAGGCATCCATAACAAATTCATAACAAATGCCGCAACGCGTTCCCGCCGCGGGAATTCCCGCGGAAACTTGCACTCCATGCAGGACCGCCGTGAACCCACGGCGCACCCGACGAACCCAATCCAGTGCGAGCCCGCCATGTTCTCCATCCGTCCTCTGCAAACCCTCCTCCTGACCCTCGGCCTGGGCGTGCTGCTCGGCGCCTGTGCCAAGGAAAGCAATTCCGGCGCCCCCGCCGGCAAACCGCGGATCGACCCCAGCGTCCAGCTCGACAGCATCGTCCTCGGCATGGGCTGCTTCTGGGGCGCTGAGAAGCGCATGTCCGAGCTGCCCGGCGTGGTGGACGTGGAAAGCGGCTATGCCAACGGCGATATCCAGGGCAGCTATGAGGCCGTCCTCGCCCAGGAGCGTGCCCTGCGCCTCGGCATGTCGAAGAAGCGTAACCACGCGGAAGTGGTGAAGGTGAGCTACGACCCGGCGAAGACCACCCTGGAAGCCGTGCTCGCCAGGTTCTGGGAAAGCCACGATCCCACCCAGGGCGACCGCCAGGGCAACGACGTGGGCAGCAACTACCGCAGCGCCGTCTACACGCGTTCCGCCGCCCAGCTGGAAACCGCCAAGAAGACCCGCGACACCTACCAGGCCGCCCTCACCCAGGCCGGCCGCGGCGCCATCACCACGGAGGTCGCCCCCCTCAAGGCCTATTTCCCCGCCGAGGACTACCACCAGGACTACCTGGTGAAGAACCCCAAGGGCTACTGCGGCCTGGGCGGCACCGGCGTGAAGTACCCCGGATCGACCGGCGCCGCGACCCCCGCCAAGGCCGCGCCCCCGCTCGACCCCAAGGCCCTGGCCTTCGACCGGCAGCTGGTGGTGTTCGAGGCCGAGGACTGCGCCTTCTGCAGGCAGTTCAAGGCCGAGGTGCTGGACCACTGGAAATCCCCGGTGCCCGTCACGCGCACCCTCAACCCCAACCCGCCCGCCGGCTGGAAACTGGAGAAGGCGTTGTTCGCCACCCCCACCATCGTCCTGTTCGAGAAAGGCAAGGAGGTCTCCCGCTACACAGGCTACAACGGCGAGCAGCCGCGCTTCTGGAAATGGCTTGGGTATCAACTGCTCACGCCGGAGCAACGCAGGATCGCCTTCGAGCAGGGCACGGAGATGGCCTTCACCGGCTCGCACCTGGACGAGAAACGACCCGGCTGGTTCGTCGACCCCATCAGCGGCGCCCGCCTGTTCCGCAGCGACACCAAGTTCAACAGCGGCACCGGCTGGCCCAGCTTCTTCAACCCCGTGGAAGGCGCCGTCACCCTGCACGAGGATGTCAGCCACGGCATGCGCCGGGTGGAGGTAAAGAGCGCCAGCTCCGGCATCCACCTGGGCCACGTCTTCGACGACGGCCCGCCCCCCACCGGCAAGCGCTACTGCATCAACGGCAATGTGCTGAAGTTCGTGCCGGACAAGGAGAAGTAAGCGTACTTCCCGGGAATTGCGGCGGTATGCCTCCTGATCAGTCCTCGACCACCACCTCGGCTGGGTCGATGAGCAGGAAGCGTGCAAAGCGCCCCTCTTCCCGGCTGCCGTCATCGCTGACGATGACGATGCGCGGTTGGCCGTCGATCAGGGCGGGGGTCACCCCCTCGGCATGCTCGAAGCCCTCGCGATCCCCCACGCAAACCGGCCTTGCCCCCGCCTCCGGGAGGCCGTTCCAGAACAACAGCCGGAACGGCACCTGTTGCCGCGCCACCGGCCCGCTGACGAGCAGGTAGCCGCCCAGGGCGGGTACCCAGGCCATGCCGCGCAGGCCGCTGCCGCCCAGATCCAGGGTCAGCAGGGTGGGCGCCACGCGCGGCGGCTCGCCGGCCTCGAACAAGGCCGCCGGATTCTCCACGCTGGCCAGGATGGCCCGGCCCGCCAGCAGGGGACTGCGGAAGCCCACCAGCAAGCGGCCCTCCGGGCTAAATTCCAGGGCCTCGATGTTCAGCCCGCCCGCCTCCTTCACGTCCAGGATTTCCGCCGCCTCGGCCAACACCGGATGCGCCGCCGCCAGGGCCGGCTTCAAGTCCCGCACCAGGCCGGGCGCCGCCATGCGATCCCCCTCCACGCGAAAGCGCACCAGCTTGTCCCGGGCCTTCTTCACCTCCCCCGACCCGGAGCGGGAATGGGAGGTAATGGCATACACCCAGCCCGCCGGGTCCAGGGCCAGGGCCTCCAGGTCATCCAGCTTCCAAACCGCGTCGTCGGCATCGACCGGAGGAAGCAAGGGCGTGGCCTCGACCCGCCCGTCCAGGCTGATGCGCACCAGGCTGAAAGGATGGTCCTTCTCGTCCTCCGCCACCAGGAAACGCCCGTCCGGCAACTGCTGGATGGCGGAGGGCTCGAAGAGGCCGGTGAGGGGGAGGAATTCGGCGCGCGGCGCAGACATGGGGTTGATCGGTTCAATGTTCATATCGCTTTGCTGCAGGAATGCAGCCATGGCCAGAGCGGACAAGCGCGGCGCAAATGACCGCTTGCTCCTGTCCTTGCGGATCACCCTTGCGCCAGCGCTCCGGCGCAAAGGATGCAGGAAAGAAACCGATCAGTTTTTCCGGCGCTCTTCGGAGCAGGCGATGATGGCCTTGTTGTCCTTCAGTTCCAGGCACTGGCGCAGGTCGCCGCGGGGTAGGTGCTTGGCTTTCCTGGCGGCGCGGTGGCGCTTGGGTTTCGCGGGGGCGGCTTTCTCGGCGACGGCGGAAACCTCCGGCTGAGCGGCGGCGGGGGCCTGGGTCTTGTCGTCGGCCAGGGCGAGGCCGGCGGCGCAGAGCAGCGAGAAGGTGATCGGCCAGATTTTCATGGAGCCTCCTTGAATGTGCGGCGGGCCTGAGAATATTCGATGAGCAGGCGACTGAAGTCGATCATTTTCTCGGTTTCCGGCCCCGGCCCCGACGTCCGGCGGGGACCTGGGCCTCGGCCACGGGCTTGCCGCGGCCGGCGCCGCGCCGGGGCGGCTGGGCGGGGACGGCCGGCGCGGCTTCTTCCCGGCGCGGACCCCGGGTCGGTCCGCCGGGCTTTGGGGCTTCCCGGCTTGCGCGTTCCGGGCGCGGGGGGCGTTCCTCGCGCCGCGTGGGTTGCACCTGGAGCTTGCCGGGCGTCCTTTCCTCACCCGACTTATCCCTGCGGCCTGCCTCCTCGCGGCGCTCGCCGCCGTAGGCGCGCCCTGTCCCGGCGGGCTGGAAGCTGGGCACCAGGTGCTGCTTGCCGTTGCCGATAAGGTCTTCCCGGCCCATGGCCTTGAGGGCGTCGCGCAGCAGGGGCCAGTTCTCCGGGTCGTGGTAGCGCAGGAAGGCCTTGTGCAGCTTGCGCACCCGCCCCTGCTTCACCACCGGAACCGGCCGGGCGCCCCGCAGCACCTTCTTCAGGGGGTTGAGCTCGGTGTGGTACATGGCGGTGGCCAGGGCCATGGGGGTGGGCAGGAAGGTCTGCACCTGGTCCAGGCGGAACTTGTTGCGCTTGAGCCAGAGCGCCAGGTTGAGCATGTCCTCGTCCGTGGTGCCCGGGTGGGCGGCGATGAAATAGGGGATGAGGTACTGCTCCTTGCCCGCCTCCTGGGAGTACTTCTCGAACAGGTGCCTGAAGCGGTCGTAGGCGCCCATGCCCGGCTTCATCATGTGCTCCAGGGGCCCTTCCTCGGTGTGCTCGGGGGCGATCTTGAGGTAGCCGCCCACGTGGTGGGTGACCAGCTCCTTCACGTATTCCGGCGACTTCACCGCCAGGTCGTAGCGCACGCCGGAGCCGATGAGCACCTTCTTGATGCCCGGCAGGGCCCGGGCCTTGCGGTAGAGCTGGATCAGGGGGCCGTGGTCGGTGGACATGTTCTCGCAGATGTCCGGGAACACGCAGCTCAAACGCCGGCAGGCGGATTCGATTTTGGGATCCTTGCAGGCCAGCCGGTACATGTTGGCCGTGGGTCCGCCCAGGTCGGAGATGATGCCGGTGAAGCCCGGGGTCTTGTCGCGGATGGCCTCGACTTCCTTGAGGATGGATTCCTCCGAGCGGCTCTGGATGATGCGCCCCTCGTGCTCGGTGATGGAGCAGAAGGTGCAGCCGCCGAAGCAGCCCCGCATGATGTTCACTGAGAAGCGGATCATCTCCCAGGCGGGAATCTTGGCCTCGCCGTAGCCGGGATGGGGCGCCCGGGCATAGGGCAGGTCGTAGACCGCGTCCATCTCCGGCGTGGTGAGGGGGATGGGCGGCGGGTTGAGCCAGACATCCCGCTCCCCGTGGGCCTGCACCATGGCCCGGGCATTGCCGGGGTTGGATTCCAGATGGAACACCCGGGAAGCGTGGGCGTAAAGCACCGGGTTCTTCTCCACCTGCTCGTAGGCGGGCAGGCGCACCACGGTGTGGGCACGGGCGGCATGGATGGCGGCGAGGCGCTGGGCTTTGCTTTGGAAGCGAAGGGGGTGGGTTGTGGTGATTCCCTCTCCCCCGCTTGCGGGCGCTGTGGTCGCTTTGCTCCCACGCTGGCCCTCTCCCCTATCCCCTCCCCCGCTTGCGGGGGAGGGGGACTGGGCAAGTTTGACGGGGCTGTTGATGCGCAGGGCGCTGGTGCTGCTCCCCTCCCCCTGGGGGGGAGGGGCCGGGGGAGAGGGTGTCTTTCGCTGCACCGCCTGATACAGCGACTCCAGCACCGCCTCCGTCTCCCCAAGCATCTGGTTGTTCCAGTAACGCAGTACCTCGATGCCCTGGGCGTTCAGGAATTGGCTTCGGGTGGCGTCATACGCTTGCCGATCCGCGTGCTGTCCACCATCCAGCTCGACAGCCAGTTTCAGCTCGTCGCAATAGAAATCCAGGATGTACTGGCCAACCGGATGCTGGCGGCGGAATTTCAGGCCAAGGAAATGCTTGGCACGCAGGATGCCCCAGAGGAGTTGTTCGGCATCGGTTTGGTGGCTGCGAAGTTCGCGGGCGTGGGCCAGGAGGTCGACGGGTACTGGCTTGGGTGGCGTGGCGGTCTTTCCCTCTCCCCCGGCCCCTCCCCCGCCTGCGGGGGAGGGGTGGGAAGAACCCTCGCCCGCGGGCGGGAGAGGGTGGCGCGCAGCGCCGGGAGAGGGAAACTCCGCGTACGGATCAGGATGCCGGTCCACCTTCCCCGGCGTATCCATGGCCAGGGAATCCAGTTCGTGCCAGGGGTTGTCCTCGTCGGCGGGCTTCCAGCCGGGGCTCACCATGAAGGCCGTACCGCGCAGGTCGCGGATGCTTTCTATCGGCTCGCCGGCGGCCAGGCGGTGGGTGAGTTCCACCAGGGCGCGCTCGGCGTTGCCGAACAGCAGCATATCGGCCTTGGAATCCGGCAGCACGGAGCGGCGCACCTTGTCGGACCAGTAGTCGAAGTGGGCGATGCGGCGCAGGGAGGCCTCGATGCCGCCGATGACCACGTTCACGTCCTTGTAGGCTTCCTTGCAGCGCTGGGCATAGACGGTGACGGCCCGGTCCGGGCGCTTGTGGGGCTCGGCGTTGGGGGTGTAGGCGTCGTCGGAGCGGATCTTCCGGTCCGAGGTGTAGCGGTTGACCATGGAATCCATGTTGCCCGCCGTGACGCCGAAGTACAGGTTGGGCCGCCCCAGGGCGCGGAAGGCGTCGGCGGACTTCCAGTCCGGCTGGCTGATGATGCCCACCCGGAAACCCTGGGCTTCCAGCAGCCGGCCCACCAGGGCCATGCCGAAGCTGGGATGGTCGATGTAGGCGTCGCCGGTCACCAGGATGACGTCGCAGCTGTCCCAGCCCAGTTGTTCCATCTCCTTGCGGGACATGGGCAGGAAGGGCGCCACGCCGAAGCGCCTGGCCCAGTAGGGACGGTAGGAGAACAGGGGTTTGGCGGGGTCCATGGGGATCACGATACGGGGTGTAGCTCAGATGGGGAAGAACGCCCTCTCCCCAACCCCTCCCCCGCCTGCGGGGGAGGGGCTACGGGGTTTTTACTCCCCTCTCCCGCAGGCGGGAGAGGGGCCGGGGTAGAGGGAAAAACCCCATCCCGACAACTCAACTCCCGCTTTTCCCTCCCTTGGGACTGAACAGCGCCGCCACCGGCCGGCCCCGGTTCTGGTGAGACTCCCGCCGGCTGGGGGTGGGTGCGCCGCTGGCGGCGGCAGGACGGGGGTTTTGCGGGGCCGCCGCGGGCTTGGGGCCGGCGGGTTTTGGCCCGGCCGGCTTGGCCTGGTTGGCGTTGGCCCGGGGCGCGTTGCCGCCGGGCTTGCCGGGCCGCTGGCCGCGACCCTGCCCGCGCCCGTCTCCCCTGCCCTGCCCGCCGGGCCTGCCCTGGCGCGGCGGCCGATCGTCCCGTTCCGGCAGATGGCCGGCGGGGCGCTCGGGCGGCACGAAGCCTTCCACCTCCACCCGGGCGATGCCGCGCTTGATGAGGCGCTCGATGTCCTTCAGGTAGCCCATCTCCTCGGCGTCCACCAGGGACACGGCGGCACCCTCGCTGCCGGCCCGGCCGGTGCGGCCGATGCGGTGCACGTAGTCCTCGGGCACGTTGGGCAGCTCGAAGTTGACCACCTGGGGCAGCTGGTCGATGTCGATGCCGCGGGCGGCGATATCGGTGGCCACCAGCACCTGCAGCTTGCTGCTCTTGAAGTCGGCCAGGGCGCGGGTGCGCGCCGCCTGGCTCTTGTTGCCGTGGATGGCGGCGGCGGGGATGTTGTCCTTGACGAGCTTTTCCGCCAGCTTGTTGGCGCCGTGCTTGGTGCGGGTGAACACCAGCACCTGCTGCCAGTTGTGGTGGCGGATCAGGTGGGAGAGCAGGTCCTTCTTGTGGTGCTGGGGTACCAGATGCACGGACTGCTGCACCAGTTCGGTGGGGGTGTTGCGGCGGGCCACCTCGATGCAGCCCGGGTTGTGCAGCAGGCCGTTGGCCAGGGCCTTGATGTCGTCGGAGAAGGTAGCGGAGTAAAGCAGATTCTGGCGCTGCTTCGGCAGCAGGGCCAAAACCTTCCTGATGTCGCGGATGAAGCCCATGTCCAGCATGCGATCGGCCTCGTCCAGCACCAGGATTTCGACGCCGGACAGGTCCACCGTCTTCTGGCCCACGTGGTCCAGCAGCCGGCCGGGGGTGGCCACCAGGATGTCGACGCGGCCGCGCAGGGCGGCGAACTGGGGATTGATGTTGACGCCGCCGAACATGACCAGGGATTTCAGGTTCACGTACTTGCCGTAGGTGCGCACGGATTCCTCCACCTGGGCGGCGAGTTCCCGGGTGGGCACCAGGATCAGGCAGCGGGGCCGGCCGTTCTTGGGCGTCAGCGGCTTTTCCGTGAGCCGGTGCAGGATGGGCAGAGTGAAACCGGCGGTCTTGCCGGTGCCGGTCTGGGCGGCGGCCAGCAGGTCGCCGCCCTTGAGCACCAGGGGGATGCCCTGGGCCTGGATGGGGGTGGGGGTGGTGTAGCCGGTGTCGGCCACGGCCTTCAGCAGGGGATCGGACAGGCCGAGTTCGGTGAATTTGACGGTCACGGCAAGGCCGGCGGGCACGGTGCCGCCTTGGGGAACAACGGGGGAAGACATGAGGGGTACAACTCCTGCGACGGCCTGCCGCAAGCAGCGGCACCAATCGAGGCAGACGGATAAGTGATCGGAGCGATCAGATCAAGAGGATTCGCCGCGAACTGATTGGTGAGGCACGCGGGAGCGGCGAAGTATACGGATCGATCGGCGAAATACCGAGCACTATCGCGCCCACCGCGAAAATCACTGGCGCAGTTCCACCCAGACCGGCTGATGGTCGGAGGCTTCCGTCCGCGCATCGATGCCGTGGGCGCGCAGGCGCGGCGCCAGGTCCTCGGTAAGGAAGACGAAATCGAAGCAGGCCGGGGCGTCGACGAAGCTCACCGGGTGGATGCCGACGCTGGGCGCGTGCGGCTGGCCCGGATGCAGCACCTCCCAACTGTCGCGAAAAGCCGGCGTGCCGTCGGCAAAAGGCGCCAGCAGGCGGGCGCGCTCCTCGGCGGTCGCGGGGAAGTTCATGTCGCCGCACAACAGCGCGGCCGCGGGACGGGGAAAGACCTCGAAGCTGCCGCCCTCCTCGCCCTTGCCGATGCGCGGTTGCCGGCCGTGGGCGCAGGCCTCGGCATGCAGGCGGCGGAGGGCGTCGACCTGGGCCCGGCGCTGGATGGGCGAGTAGTACTCCAGGTGGGTGGTCAGCACCCGCAACGGGCCGAATGCCGCCTGCACCACCACCTCCAGCAGCACCCGCTGCATGCTCGGCACCCCGGCGTCCACGGGCCAGGGCAGCAGGTGGCGCCAGACCTGGCCTACCGGCAGGCGGGAAAACACCGCATTGCCAAACTGCTTGCGGCCGCCGCGGCTGTCCGGCAGGTCGGTGGCGGGCGCGTATATCGGGGTGTAGCCGGGCAGCAGCGCAGCCAGCTCGGCCACCTGGTCGCGGGCGTCGTTGCCGGGCAGGCCGGGAAAATTCACCGCCACTTCCTGCAGGCAGATGAGGTCGAAATCGCCGATGCGCCTTATTTCCGCGGCGATGCGAGCCAGGTCGACGTGGCCGTCCATACCCCGGCCCCATTGGATGTTCCAGGAAAGCAGTTTCACGGTTCTTCCCCCTTGCGCCGCATGGCCGTCGATTTCCACTCCTCAGAATAGAAAAGGCCCGCGTTCCTGTCGGAGTCGGGCCTTGGGTCCGGCGTTGCCGCCGGTCATGCTGCGCTTAGTGGCGGATGCCGGGGGCGGACAGCTTCATGCCGTTGCTCATGGCGGTCAGCGCCAGTTCGATGTCGCCGTACTCGGAAGCCTCGGGCGGCAGCTCGTTGGCGCGCACGGCCACGTTGCACCACTGCAGACGCTTGCGGATGTCCCAGATCTCGCCGCGGCTGGTCCGCCACAGCGGGAAGTGGTCGACCTGGCCCTTCAGCTCGCCCAGGTACTGGCCGCGAATCCACTTGTTGGCGCCCTTGTCGGCGGAGTGGCAGTCGTTGCAGGCGAAGTTGAGCTGGCCCACCTTGCGCTCGAACAGCTTGGTGCCGCGCTCGATGGCCGCCTTGGCTTCCTTGGACTTGGTGTCGACGTTGAAGGCGGTGCCGTTGGCCATGTTGTGCAGGTAGATGCCCATGTCCATGTTCTCGGGCGTCTGCATCGGCCAGTTCTCGCCGGTGGTGGCGCGGGCATGGCGGGTGACGAATTCCTGCACGCCCATGACCTTCTTCAGGCGGGGTTCATACTTGGGCATGCTGGTGGCCCAGGTCTTGAACTCCGTGGCAGCATCCTTGTGGCAGGAGGCGCAGGACTTGCCGGTGGAGCCCACCTTGTTCCACAGGGTCTTGGCGCGGTCGATGCTTTCCATGGCGCTGTTGACGAAGGGGTCCAGGTTGTCGCGGTCTTCCTTCGGGATCGGCCGGGTGGCGGGATTCTCCAGCGGGTTGCTGTAGATCTTGGGCTCGCCGTTGAGGGTCTTCAGGAAGGCGACCATGTCCTTGATCTCTTCCACGGTGAACACCTTGTGGGTACCCCAGGGCGGCATCACGGAGTCGGGATTGACGCTGCGCGGATCGTAGATGTAGTTGAAGATCCACTGGTCGTCGCGTCCCCACTGGGAATAGGTGGACAGGTCGGGGCCGACGGCGCCCGGCATGGACTGGGTGGTGGGGCCCAGGGCGTGACAGGCCAGGCAGCTGCCGCCGCGGCCGCGGTCGTAAGCCAGCTTCTCGCCCTTCTTGGGGTCGCCGACGATGGGGCCGTCCAGCTTGGGCGGCGCCACATAAGCGGGCGACGCCATGTTGGCCAGGGTGTTGTAATCCTTGTAGTCGGTCTGGGACCAATCGGAATAACGCTTCCAGGGCCCCACGTGAGCGGGCTGGGTCAGCTCCAGCTGGGCTTCCTGTTTCTTGGGGGCTTTCGCCTGCGCGCTCGGAGCGGCCATCGCCACCGCCAGGCCCATCAGGGCCAGCGCGCTTGCCAGACCAGTATTCAATCGCTTCATCACCAATCTCCTTCGATGTGCTTTAAGGGGGCCGATCAGCCTCGTAACAACCGCTACCCGCCGTTTCGAGCCGGTAGCGAAGCTTAGTAATTCCCTTTGTATTTGGTAAGGTATGTTTGTTTCATTCGGCACTTCCATTGTTCCCAGACCGCCTGGTTTTTGTGACTATCCCCGTGTCAACAACGGCCCGCCCATCCGCATCGCCATGAACACCGCCTCCGAGGATGACCTGCGCTTCATGCGCGCGGCCCTGGGCCAGGCCGAAGCCGCAGGCGCCGCGGGCGAGGTGCCGGTAGGCGCGGTGCTGGTGCTGGATGGCGAGATCGTCGGCCGGGGCTACAACCAGCCCATCTCCGGCCACGACCCCAGCGCCCACGCGGAAATCATGGCGCTGCGCGACGCCGCCCGGCGCCTGGGAAACTACCGCCTGCCGGGCAGTACCCTCTATGTGACCCTGGAACCCTGCGCCATGTGCTGCGGCGCAATCATGCACGCCCGGGTGGCGCGGGTGGTGTTCGGCGCCCGGGACCCCAAGACCGGCGCGGTTGGGAGCGTGGTGGACCTGTTCGCCGAGGCGCGCCTGAACCATCACGCCACGGTGGAGGGCGGCGTGCTGGCGGAGGAGTGCGGGGCCCTGCTGTCCGCGTTCTTCGCCAGCCGGCGCGGCAAGGCAAGAAACGGAGACAGTCAGTGAAGCTGCGCATCAGCCTGCCCCGCCAGACCCTGGAAGTGCTCGACGATGCCGGCAGGGTAACGCAGACCTACCCGGTCTCTACCGCGGCCAACGGCGCCGGCGAGGAACGCAACAGCTTCTGCACGCCACGGGGCCGCCACATCGTGCGGGCGAAGATCGGCGCCGGCCTGCCCCTGAACTGCGTCTTCGTGGCGCGCCGGGTCACGGGGGAGGTCTACACGCCGGAACTGGGTGCCGCCCAGCCGGAACGGGACTGGATCCTCACCCGCATCCTCTGGCTTTCGGGCAGGGAACCCGGCTACAACCGCCTGGGCAGCTGCGATTCCATGCGCCGCTATATCTACATCCACGGCACGCCGGACGAATCTTTCGAGCAGGCACCCCGCTCCCACGGCTGCATCCGCATGCGCAACGGCGACCTTATCGAGCTCTTCGACCGGGTGCCACTCGGCACGCCGGTGGAGATCATCGCCTGATCACAGGTCGCCGTTGGCGGCCGCCTTCATGATCTGGTCCATCTTGTCGCGGATGTCCAGGGCGCCCTTGGCCAGATCGTCGGTGATGCCGAGGGACCCCTGGTAGCCCGCCACCCAGTCCATGCTCCAGTCCAGCATCATCACCCAGATGTCCTTGTTGGCGTCCTCCATGACCGCGATGCGGCAGGGCAGGAAGACCAGGAATTCCGGGCTGATCTTGAGCAGGTCGCGGCCCACCTTGATGTCGCAGAAGCTGTGCACCTCGATGCGCGGCGCTTCCTGGTCGTTGAGCACGGCCTTGAAGTCCTTCCACATCAGGTTGGAGCCCACGTACTTGAAGTTGAGCTTGTTGGCGGCCAGGAACATGGATTCCAGCACGTCGTCGAACTTGAGCCCCGGCTTGGCCTTGTACTTGTGGGCCATCCAGTTCATGGCGTCGGCCATGGACATGCGCATGACGTTGGTCATCATGGGCATCATCATCTGCATCATCTGCCGCTTGGTTTCCTGGGGGATGCCGGGCCGCATGGTGTAAGGCTTGGTGGGCGCCGTATACAGCGGGCCGACGAGAGGAATGGGCATCCCCATGAAGGGCAGTGTCGAGGGCATGGTCTGCACCGGCATCCACTGCAGGTAGGGGTTGGGCGCCCCGGGTCCCGCGATGGGGCCGAGGGTGGCGGGGAGCGCGAATTGGGCCACGGCGGGAACGGACAACAGGCCGGCCAGGACTGCCGCCACGAAGCGGATGCTGAAAATGCGCATGTCTCTCTCTCCTTGTCTTGGTAGGCAAGCAGGCCGCTGGCACTGCCGCGGCAGGGATTTTCACCAAATCGTCCCGAATGGCAAAGAGCGCGGGCGTTAAAGACTTGCACGCCCGCTCCGTTATTGGGCCGACAACAGCAACGACGGACGGCCCATGTCCCTGCCCCTGGAACGAGAACAGATCCAGCACCTCACCGAGGAACTGGAGGTCATCATTGCGGCTCACCTGGCCTGGTTCAAGCAGCTCAACCGCACCCTGGTATGCGGCGGCCCGGTCAACAAGGTCGACCTCGCCGAGGACGCCCACCTACGCTCGCCCTTCGGCCAGTGGTACCACAGCCGCGAGCCGCACCCGCTGGAGGAAAATGCCGACTTCCAGGATCTGGGCGTCACCCAGCAGGCCATGCACGCTGCGGCCCGCCTCGCCCTGCTGGAGGTGATGGACCAACGCCGCCCCGGTGCTGCGCTGTATGACCAGTGCATCGACCTGGCGTTGCGCCTCAATACCAACCTGCGCCGCATCCAGTTGGAAACCATCGGCGAACTGCTCACCACCGACAGTCTGACCGGCTGCGCCAGCAGGCGCGGCATGCTCGGCCGGCTGCGCGAGGAACAGGAACGCGCCCAGCGCATCCAGCGGCCCTGCTGCCTGTGCCTGCTGGACTTCGACCGTTTCAAGCGCATCAACGACGAGCTGGGCCATCCCGCCGGTGACGCGGTGCTGCGCCAGGGCATGAAGTTCATCACCGGCAGCCTGCGCAAGTACGACTCCATCTACCGCTACGGTGGCGAGGAATTCCTCATCTGCCTGCCGGGCAACCCGATGAAGGACGCCGCCCTGGTGGTGGAACGCATTCGCGAGGGGCTGGAACACCTGCCCATCCGCCTGCCCAGCGGCGACGCCTGCCAGGTCACCGCATCCTTCGGCCTGGCCGAACTGGACCAGCGCCGCCCCGTAGAGGAATCCATCGCCTGCGCCGACATGGCCCTGATCCGCGCCAAGGAGAACGGCCGCAACCGGGTGGAGATCTGGTACGGGGACTAAGGCGTGTTGTGGAAAGTGGGAAGCCGGTTGCCCGGTAGGGAATAATTCGGCCTATAAACAAGAACCGATTTCCTACTTCCCCCGATTCATGAATCCTTACGCCTTCGCCAAGCCTCTGCTGTTCAGGCTCGATCCGGAAACCGCCCACAACCTCACCATGGCCGGCCTGCGGCATGCCCATGACCTGGGCCTGCTCAAGCTCTTCCTGCCTAAGGTCCCCAACCTGCCGAAGCGGGTGATGGGCCTGGTATTCCCCAATCCGGTCGGCCTGGCCGCCGGTCTGGACAAGAACGGCGAGGCCATCGACGCCCTGGCCGAGTTCGGCTTCGGCTTCATCGAGGTGGGCGCGGTCACCCCACGGCCGCAGCCGGGCAACCCCAAGCCGCGCCTGTTTCGCCTTCCCGGGGCCGAGGCCATCATCAACCGCATGGGCTTCAACAACCTGGGTGTGGACCATTTGCTTGGCAACCTGGAACGCACCGCCTTCAAGGGCATCCTGGGGGTGAACCTGGGCAAGAATTTCGACACGCCCATCGAGCGGGCCGCGGATGACTATTTGATCCTGCTGGACAAGCTCTATGGCCGGGTCAGCTTCGTCACCGTCAACATCTCCTCGCCCAACACCAAGAACCTGCGCGCGCTGCAGGGCGGCGACGAACTGGACGCGCTGCTCGCCGCCATCAAGGCCCGGCAGGCGGCCCTGGCGGACCGGCACGGCAAGTACATGCCGGTGGCGGTGAAGATCGCGCCGGACCTGGACGCCGGCCAGATCGTCGACATGGCGGCCCTGTTCCGCAAGCATCGCGTGGATGCGGTCATCGCCACCAACACCACCCTGTCCCGCGAAGGCGTGGAAGGCCTGCCCCATGGCACCGAGACCGGCGGCCTCTCCGGCCGGCCCATGCGCGACAAGGCGACGCGGGTGATGGCCGCCTTCCACACCGCCCTGGCAGGCGAGGTACCGGTCATCGGCGCCGGCGGCATCCTTTCCGGCGCCGACGCCAGGGAGAAGGTGGCCGCCGGCGCCGATCTGGTGCAGTTCTATACCGGCCTCATCTACAGGGGGCCGGCGCTGGTCAAGGAATGCGTGCAGGCGCTGGCGGCCTGAGCCGACCCCGGGCGTAGAATTTCCCGGACCCTTCCGTGATGAACCTGCATGAGCCAGACTGCTTCCCCCCCCACCCCAGCGGATAAACCGCCGCTGGCGACGCTCTCCCTGGCGGCGCTGGGCGTGGTATTCGGCGACATCGGCACCAGTCCGCTCTACACCCTGAAAGAGGTGTTCTCCGGCTCCCATCCCCTGGGCGTCACCCCGGAAAGCGTCCTCGGCATACTCTCCCTGGTGTTCTGGTCCCTCACCCTGGTGGTGTCGGTGAAGTACGTGCTGTTCGTCATGCGCGTCGACAACCGCGGCGAGGGCGGCATCATGGCCATGCTCTCCCTGGTGCACCGCGCCCTCGCCGACCGGCCGCGCCTGGCCTCGGCGATCCTCCCCCTTGGCCTGTTCGGCGCCGCGCTGTTCTATGGTGACGGCATGATCACCCCGGCCATCTCGGTGCTCTCTGCGGTGGAGGGGCTGGAAGTGGCCACCCCCGCGTTCGCACCCTGGGTGGACCCGCTGGCCCTGGGTGTGCTGGTTGGCCTGTTCATGCTGCAACGCAAGGGCAGCGCCCACGTCGGCCGGCTGTTCGGCCCGGTGATGGTAGTCTGGTTCAGCGCCCTGGGAATCCTGGGCACGCTCAACATCCTGCGCCAGCCGGACGTGCTGGGGGCGCTCAATCCCCTGTATGCCCTGCGCTTCTTCGTCGATCACGGCGGCTACGGCTTCCTGGTGCTCGGCGGCGTCGTTCTGGCGGTGACCGGCGGCGAGGCACTCTATGCCGACATGGGCCACTTCGGGCGTCGGCCGATCCGCCTGGCCTGGTTCCTCTTCGTCATGCCCACCCTGCTGCTCAACTACTTTGGCCAGGGCGCCCTGCTGCTCGCAGACCCGAAGTCCCTGGAGAACCCCTTCTATCACATGGCCCCGGCCTGGGCCCTGTTCCCGTTGGTGATCCTGGCGACGCTGGCAACCATCATCGCCTCCCAGGCAGTGATCACCGGCGCCTTTTCCATGACCCACCAGGCCACGCAACTCGGCTACCTGCCGCGCCTGGCCATCCGCCATACCTCCGAGCGGGAGATCGGACAGATCTACATCCCCTTCATCAACTGGCTGCTGCTCGCGGGTGTCGCCGCCCTGGTGCTGGGCTTCAGAGACTCCAACAGCCTGGGCGCGGCCTATGGCATGGCGGTGACCGGTACCATGACCATCACCACCATCCTGGGGTTCATCGTGGTCAGCCTGTTGTGGCGCTGGAACCGCCTGCTCACCTTCGCAGGCCTGCTCGCCTTCCTGGCCGTGGATCTGGCCTTCTTCACCGCCAACCTGGTGAAGGTCGCCGATGGCGGCTGGTTCCCGCTGGCCGCCGGCGCCGGGGTCTTCGTCCTGCTGGCGACATGGAAACGGGGGCGCGAGTTACTGGCCGAACGCACCCGGGCCGACGCCATTCCCCTGGAACCGTTCCTGAAAAGCCTCCAGGAGCATCCGCCGCTGCGCGTGCCGGGAACCGCCGTCTTCCTGAGCGCGCACGTCGACATCGTGCCGCGCTCCTTCATCCATAACCTGGCCCACAACAAGGTCCTGCACGAACGCAATGTGTTCGTGACCGTGCTCACCGAGGACGTGCCTTTCGTGCCGGTGGGCGCGCGCACCGACGTGCGCGAGATCTGCCCGGGATGCTTCAGCATCGTGGTGCACTACGGCTTCATGCAGATTCCCAACATCCCCCGTGCGCTGTCGCGCTGCGCGGTCTGCGGTCATAAATTCGAGATGCTGGAGACCTCCTTCTTCCTTAACCGGGAAACCCTGATTCCGAGCAAGGCGCCCGGCATGCCGCTATGGCAGGAGGCCCTGTTCGCCTGGATGTCCCGCAACGCCCAGAGTCCCATGGGCTTCTTCCAGATCCCCCCCAACCGGGTGATCGAACTGGGTACCCAGGTCAGGCTCTGAGCACGCAATTTCCGCGAGGACGATATGCGCATCGGCATCCCGAAGGAGATCAAGGACCACGAATTCCGCGTCGCCGCCACACCGGAGGGTGTGGCCGAACTGGTCCGGGCGGGCCACCGGGTCGTCGTGGAAACCGGCGCCGGCGCGGCGGTGGGCTTCGACGACGAAGCCTACGCCCAGGTCGGGGCGATCCTCGCCGATGCGGCCGGGGCCTACGCCGCCGACCTGGTGTTCAAGGTCAAGGAGCCGCAGCCCGTGGAAGTGAAGCGGCTGCGTGAAGGCCAGTGGCTGTTCTGCTACCTGCATCTCGCCGCCACGGCCGACCTGGCGCGCGAACTCATGGCCCGCGAGGTCAATGCCGTGGCTTTCGAGACCGTGCTCGATGCCGCCGAGCGCACGCCGCTGCTGGCGCCCATGTCCGCCATCGCCGGTCGGCTGGCCATCCAGGCCGGTATGCGCGCCCTGGAAATGAAGCACGGCGGCCGTGGCGTCCTGCTCGCCGGCGTGCCCGGCGTGCCCCCCGGGCGGGTGGTGATCCTGGGTGGCGGCGTGGTGGGCGCCAACGCGGCGCGTGTCGCCGTCGGCCTGGGCGCCGACGCCACCCTCCTGGACCGGAATGCCGAGCGTCTGCGCCAGTTCGACGACCTGTTCGCCGGCCGGCTGAAGACCCGCTTCTCCAACCCCGCCAACATCGCCGAGTGCGTCAGCCAGGCCGACCTGGTGGTGGGCGCCGTCTACGTACACGGCCGGCGGGCGCCTCGCCTGCTGCCCCGCGAACTGGTGCGTGCCATGCCCCGCGGCGCGGCCCTGGTGGACGTGGCCATCGACCAGGGCGGCATCGCCGAAACCTCCCACGCAACCAGCCACAGCGCCCCCTATTTCGTCGAGGAAGGCGTGGTGCACTACTGCGTCGCCAACATGCCCGGCGCCGTCGCCCGCACCGCCACCCTGGCCCTGGCGGAAGCCACCCTGCCCTATCTGTTGAAGCTGGCGGCCGATCCACGTGCAGCGCTGGATGCCGATCCGGGCTTCGCGGCGGCTCTGAACGTGAGTGGCGGGCAGATCGTGCATCCGGGCCTGGCTGCGGACCTGGGATTCTGACCCTTCCAGGCCGGGCAAGGCCGCCCAGCCTGCCTTCAGTGATGATCCACGCCGCCGAGAGGCCAGAGGCGATGGGCATCCAGCAGCAGCCGGGCGATGGACTCGTTGGCAGCCAGGCGGGCCTGGCCGGCGGCGAGACGAGCCTCCAGGGCGGCCCGGCGTGCCATGAGGGTTTCCGACAAACCCAGTTCTCCCAGAGCGTGCGCACGTCGGGCCAGATCGGCATGCCGGCCGACCGCCTGGGCGGCCTCTTCCAGGCGGCGCCAGCTTTCCACGCCGGCCGCAGCCTTTTGCCAGTTGGCGCCGGCCTCGGCGGTGAGTCGACGCCGCACAGCCGCCTCGCGTTCGGCCAGCGTCTCGGCCTGTGCTTGCCTTAGTTCCGCCTGGGCACGGCGGCCTTCGCCCGGCAGGGGCAAGGCCAGGCTGACACCGATGATGCGGTCGTTGCCGCCCTGCTCGCTGGCCAGGTGCAGGCCCAGGATGGGATCCGGCGCCCGCTCGGCCTCGGCGCGGCGGGTCAGCAGACGGGCCTTGTCCAGCGCCCGGCGTGCCGCCAGCAATTCATGGTTGTGTTCCAGGGTATGTTCCAGCCAGACCGCCGCATTGCCCTCCGGCAGCGCGGGGACGGCCTCGATCTCGTCGGGGGGAGGCAATTCGGGGAAGCGGGCCTTGAGTTCCGTCAGGGCGGTCTTTTCCCGAGCCTCCGCCGCCACCGCCTGGGATTGCGCCTGGGCCAGTGCGGCCTCGGCCTGAAGCGTGTCGAGGCGCGCGGCGTCGCCTCGTTTCACGCGGGTGTCGACGATGCGTTTCTGGTCTTCCAGCAATGCCGTTTGCTGTCGCCAGAGGCGGGTTTCCAGGCCGGCCTGGCGAGCGCCGTACCAAAGACCCAGAAGGTGGCGGGCAGCCTCGTGGCGGGCGTCGCCCACCCTCTCACCGGCCTCCAGCACCCCCTGCTCGCCGATACGGGCATCCAGGTCGGCCTTGCCCCCCAGGCGCAGCCCCCGCTCCAACCCGGCGCTCCATTCCATGTGTTCCGGACCACCGCTGATCGAGCGCCGCTGGGTGGCAAGGCGCAGGCCATATTCGTGCTCGCCGGCCATCAGCCGCGCGCGCTCGGCTTCGGCGCCGCGCAGTTCGGCCTGTGCGCCACGGACATGGGGATGGATGGTCAGGGTCTGTTCGACGGCCGTCGCCGGTGGCAGGTCGGCGGGCGGCGGGGTCTCGCCGGCAACCGCGGGGGCCACCAGGATCATCAGGCTGGCGAGGATGGCGATGTGCGTCTTCATGCCAATCTCCCGAATTCGCCAACCGGGATCAGCCACCAGGCCACGTCCGGCTTGGGCAGGCTGTGCTTGAGATGGGACAGCAGGGCGTGGGCATGCTCCGCTTCCAGGACGATCTGCACGCACACCCGACGGGCCCGCCCGCGCACTTGTTCCCGGGCGCTGAGGCTCTCCGGGTGGCGGCTGTAGCCTTCCGCCTCGAACAGGGTGAAGCCGGAGGCCCACTCGGGTCGGGCAAGGAACTGTTCCACCAGTTCCTCTTCCAGGTGCCGGGGCGCGGCCAGGGTCAGTTGCACCAGGGACATGTCAGCTTCCTTTGAGGATGAAGCGCCGGTACAGCACCGGCAGCATCAGCAGGGTCAGGGCGGTGGAGGTGAAGAGGCCACCCACCACGACGATAGCCAGCGGTTTCTGGATCTCCGAGCCGGGGCCGCTGGCCAGCAACAGGGGGATGAGGCCCCAGGCGGTGATGCTGGCGGTCATGAGCACCGGCCGCAGGCGGCGCAGCGCCCCTTCCCGCACCACCCGCTCCGGCGCCAACCCCACGGCGGCCAACTGGTTGAAATAGGTCACCAGCACCACGCCATTGAGCACGGCGATGCCCAGGAGGGCGATGAAGCCGACCGACGCCGGCACCGACAGGTATTCGCCGGTGATGAACAGGGCGGCGATGCCGCCCACCAGGGCGAAGGGCACCATGGCGAGGACCAGAGCGGCCTGGCGCAGGGATTTGAAGGTGGCGAAGAGCAGGGCGAAGATCAGCGCCAGAGCTACCGGCACCACCACCGCCAGGCGGGCGGCGGCGCGCTGCTGGTTCTCGAACTGGCCCCCATAGACCACCAGGTAGCCGGTGGGCAGCTTGACCTCCCGGGCAACGCGCGCCTTCACCTCGTCGACGAAACCCACCAGATCCCTGCCCGCGACGTTGCACTGGATGGTGACGTAGCGGCCTGCGTTCTCCCGATTCACCGCCACCGGCCCCTCGGTACGCACCAGCTTGGCCACCTCCTGAAGGGGAATGGCGATGCCTCCGGCGGTGGGGATGCGCAGGGCCTCGAACAGGGCCGGCGACATGCGCACGTTCTCCCCCGCACGCAGCACCAGGGGGGTGCGCTTGACGCCCTCCTGCACGTTGCCGGCACGCAAGCCTTCCAGATGCGCCTTGAGGAAGGCGGAGATGTCGTCCATGGACAGGCCGTAGCGCCCCGCTGCCAGGCGGTCCACCTCGACCTTGAAGTACTGCACGCCGTCGTTCTTCAGGCTGAAGACGTCCTGGGCGCCGGGCACCCCGCCAAGCAGGGTTTCAACCTGGCCGGCGAGGGCATTGAGGGTGGCGATGTCGGCACCGAACACCTTGATGGCGACGTCGCCCCGGGCACCGGTGAGCATCTCCGCGACCCGCATGTCGATGGGCTGGGTGAAGCCGTAGGTGACGCCGGGGAAATCCGCCATCACCTTGCGGATTTCCGCCATCAGCCAGTCCTTGTCCGGCCTGCGCCATTGCTCGCGCGGCTTGAGCACCAGGAAGGAATCGGTCTGGTTGAGGCCCATGGGATCCAGGCCAAGCTCGTCCGACCCGGCGCGGGCCACCACGCCCGCCACCTCCGGGACCCGCTTCAGCAGGGCCTGTTGCACGGACTTGTCCAGGGCCAGGCTTTCTTCCAGGCTGATTGAGGGCAGCTTCTCCAACTGCACCAGGAGGTCGCCCTCGTCCAGACCGGGCATAAAGGATTTGCCGATGAAGGGAAAAAGGGCCGCCGCCAGCACCAGGAGACCTACGGCGGTGGCCAGGACCAGCTTGCTCCGCCCCAGCACGAAATCCAGCATGGGCGTATAGAGGCGCAGGGCTATGCGCACCAGCCAGGGATCGCCATGCTCGCCCTCCTTCAACAGCCAGGAGGCGAGCACCGGCACCACGGTCAGGGACAGCACCAGGGCCGCGCCCAGGGCGAAGACGATGGTCAGGGCAACGGGGATGAAAAGTTTGCCCTCCAGGCCCTCCAGGGTGAGCAGGGGCAGGAAGACAATCATGATGATCAACACGCCGGAGGCCGTGGGCGTGGCGACTTCGCGTACGGCCCGGTAGATCTCGTGGAGCCTGTGCCCCGTCCCGCTCGACGACCCGGCATGGGCCAGCCGGCTGACGATGTTCTCCACCACCACCACCGCGCCGTCGACCAGCATGCCGATGGCGATGGCCAGTCCCCCCAGGCTCATGAGATTCGCCGACAGGCCGAACCGGCCCATGAGCAGGAAGGTGGCCAGGGCCGCCAGCGGCAGGGTGAGCGCCACGGTCAGCGCCGCCCGGACGTCGCCCAGGAACAGGAAGAGCAGCACCAGCACCAGGACGATGGCCTCCATGAGTGCCTTGGAGACGGTGCCCACCGCCCGCTCCACCAAGGCGGAGCGGTCATAGAAGGGCTTCACCGTCACCCCCTTGGGCAGGGTGGGTGCGATCTCCGCAAGACGCTGCTTCACTGCTTTCACCACTTGCTGGGCATTGGCGCCGCGCAGGCCAAGGACCAGGCCCTCCACCGCCTCGCCAGCGCCATCCTTGCTGACACCACCGTAGCGGGTCAGGCTGCCCAGGCGTACCTGGGCCACGTCGCTCACCCGCACCGGTACGCCGGCCACGTTTTTGACGACGATGTCGGCCAGGTCCTCCAGGCTCTTCACCGCCCCTTCGACACGCACCAGCCAGACCTCTTCGCCTTCCGTCAGGCGGCCGGCGCCATCGTTGCGATTGTTGGCCTCCAAGGCGTCGCGCAGCTCCAGGAGGGTGACGCCCCGGGCGCTCATCGCGGCGTTGTCCGGCGCCACCTCGAAGGTCTTCACGAAGCCCCCCAGGGCGTTGACGTCGGCGACGCCGGGCAGCGTGCGCAACTTGGGGCGAATCACCCAGTCCAGAAGAGCGCGCCGCTCGGCCAGGGTGAGGTGCTCGCCCTCCACCGTGAACATGAACATCTCGGACAGAGGCGTGGTGATGGGCGCCAGGCCACCGCTGACGCCGGCCGGCAGATCGGCCAGCACGGCGTTGAGGCGTTCCGCCACCTGTTGCCGCGCCCAGTAGATGTCGGTGCCGTCCTCGAAGTCGATGGTGACGTCGGTGAGGCCGTACTTGGAGACCGAGCGCAGGATGCGCTGCCTGGGAATGCCCAGCATCTCCATTTCGATGGGCGCGGCGAGGCGGCTTTCCACCTCCTCCGGGGTCATGCCCGGCGCCTTCAGGATGAGCTTGACCTGGGTGGTGGAGACGTCGGGGAAGGCGTCGATGGGCAGTCCGCGCCAGGCCTGGATCCCCGCTGCCGTCAGCAGCAGGGTCGTCGCCAGGATCAGCAGGCGCTGGGTGAGGGAGAACTCGGTCAAACGCGCCAGCACGTCATTCTCCCCGCCAGGCCGCCTTCAGGGCCGCCACGCCTTCCACCGCGATCTTTTCCTCGCCGCTGAAGGGCCCGTCGATGGCCGCCTGCTGGGCGGACTGGGACAGCACCTTGACCTGCTCCGGCTCGAAACCGCCGGAACGTTCGACGAACACCCAGTTCTGCCCGGCCTGGCGCACGATGGCCTTGACCGGCACGCGCCACTGGCGCGCCCCGGCCACCCCCTCGATGCGGGCTGAAACATTCTGGTTAAGACGCAAGTTGCCGTCCTTGTTGCCGATGCGGGCACGGATGGGCACGGTCTGGGCCTCGCTTACGCCCCGGCCTACGGACAACACGCTGCCCGCGGAAGCGGTGCCGGGGACGGTCACTTTCTGGCCGCTTTTCACCATGGCGGCCACCTCGGCCGGCGCCTGGATTTCCAGCCAGAGCGGATCAAGGCGGGCAAGCTTGAGCAGTAGCGTGGTGGTTTCCACCCGGGCGCCCACCATGGCCGTCTGTTCCATGACCATGCCATCCATAGGTGCGACGAGGCTGATGCTGTCGGTCAGGCGCTCGCCCCGCTCCGCGGCGTTCACCGCGGCCTCCGGCAATCCCATCAGGCGCAGCCAGGCCCGGCGCTCACGCAGGGCGCCGTCCGCCTGAGCCAGATTGGCGCGGACGGCCTGGAGCCGGGACTCGGCAATGATGCCTTCCTGGAACAGGGATTCGTCCCGCTTCAGGGTTTCCCGGGCAAGCTGAACCTGGATAGCGGCCTGGGCCAGTTCGCGCTGGGCGCCGATGAGGCTCTCGCCGCGCAGCACCACCAGGGTCTGGCCAGCCCGAACCGCATCCCCCGGCGCCGCCCGCATTTCCGTCACCACCCCCGCAACCGGCGCGGTTACCAGGCGCTCCTGGGCCGGCGGGATCACCACCCGGGCGGGCAAACCCACGGTAACCGCACCGGCGTGGGCGCTGAGAGGCGCCGTGCTCACCTTCAGGGCGGCGCGCTGGGCGGGACTGACGGGGATGAGCTTATCCCCGGCGAGTACCGGAAGGGCCAACGCGCACAGCAGGGCGAACAATGATCGCGACATTGAGGACTCCTGGAAAAGCGGATTGCATTGAAGTCGTATTACACAACAACTCATACAGAGGGATAGCCCCGGTCTGTTCGGGTTGGCCAACCTCAACCGCATTAGAGCAAAGTGCTGTATCCGGCCGACCGCCTGAATGCCGGATTTTTGTAAGCGAGAGTGCTAGCGCCCAGACTTGTTACATGGATTTACAAACTGGCCGGTGACGGCCTAGCCGCTGGAAAATAATCGCCTGAACTGGAAGGAAACCAATGATGAAACAGGATCATCTGCTGGTTGTTGATGACGACGCCGAGCTGCGTAACCTGCTGCGCGAATACCTCGGCCAGGCGGGCTTTCGCGTGACCGCCGTGGCCGACGGCCGGCAGATGCAGCGGGCGCTGGACGCCGCCCGCTTCGACCTGATCATCCTGGATGTCATGCTGCCCGGCGAGGACGGGCTCTCCCTCTGTCGCAGGCTGCGTGCGAGCAGCCGGGTGCCTATCCTCATGCTCACCGCCCGGGGCGACGAGATTGACCGCATCATCGGCCTGGAAATGGGCGCCGACGACTATCTGTCCAAACCCTTCAATCCCCGGGAATTGCTGGCCCGGGTCAAGAGCGTTCTGCGCCGCGCCGTCAGCTTGCCCGAGAGTCTGGCCGACGAGGATGTGCGCCACTTCCGCTTCGCGGATTGGACGCTGGATACTCGTACCCGCCAACTATTGTCGCCCTCCGGGGTGGTGGTGGATCTGTCCGGCTCCGAATACAAGCTGCTGCGCATGCTCCTCGACCACCCCCACCGGGTGCTGACCCGGGACCAGATGCTGGAGTTCACCCAGGGCCGCGAGGCCAACGTCTTTGACCGGGCGGTGGACGTACAGATCGGCCGCCTGCGCCGCAAGCTGGGCGACGATCCGCGTGAACCCCGTCTGATCAAAACCGTGCGCAACGAGGGTTATGTGTTGTCTGTGCCAGTGGAACGGGCATGAGAAATCCTGGAAACCGTCTGGACTCCATCTACCTGCGCGTCGCAGGGGTGCTGCTCATCGGCCTGCTGGCCGCCCAATGGATTTCCGAGCAGCTCTACCAGGAGGAGCGGGAACGCCTGCTTTCCCACCTCATCGCCGGCCCCCTGGTGCAGCGCCTGAATACCGTGGCGGACAAGCTGGACAAAACGCCGCCCGCGGAGCGTCAGGGACTGCTGCGGGCGGTGAACTCCTCCCGCATCATCTTCAGCCTGGAGGATAAACCGGTAAGTGGCAGTCCCTCCGGCGCCCTGGGCAAGATACAAGCCCGGTTGCGCGAATCCATGGGGCCCAGACGCCGCGTCGCGGTAGCCGGTGGGCTGGAGGAGACCGATGCCGGTGTGCCCGTCCTCACCCGCATCTCCTTCGTGCTGGCCGACGGCCAGGTGGTCATGGCCACCCACCGTTATCCCGGCGACGAGGAGGTGACGCCCAGCCGCCACCTGCCCCTGCTTACCGGCTACTTCGTCGCCATCGCCTTCCTCGCCCTGCTGGCCATGCGCTGGGCCGTTCAGCCCCTGCGCCGTCTGGCGAAGGCGGCAGACGCCCTGGGCCGGGACCTGGGCGGGCCGCCACTGCCGGAATCCGGCCCCCGCGAGGTACGCCAGGCCGCCCATGCCTTCAACACCATGCAAAGCCGCCTGGCCAGCTATTTGGAAGACCGCCTGCGCATCCTGGCCGCTGTCTCGCACGACCTTAAGACCCCAATCACCCGCCTGAAGCTGCGCACGGAGATGCTGCCGGACGAAGCACAGCGGGACAAATTCCGCCGCGACCTGGACGACATGGAAACCATGATCAGCGCCACGCTGGACTTCCTGCGTGGCGAGGCGCGCAAGGAGGCCAGTGCGCAACTGGACATCAACGCCCTGCTCTCCACCCTGCGCGACGATATGGAAGCCCTGGGCGAACGCGTGGATGTGGCGGGGGAAGCACACCATCCTCTGGCCGCCCGTCCGCAGGCCCTCAAGCGTTGCCTCACGAACCTTCTGGAAAACGCGGTGCGCTACGGCGGCGGTGCCCATGTGCGAGTTGAGGACGGCCCCTACGAACTGGTCATCAACATTGACGACGACGGCCCCGGCATTGCCGAGGATAAGCTTGAGCAGATGTTCGAACCCTTCCGACGCGGCGAGGGTTCCCGCAGCCGGGATACCGGCGGTGTCGGGCTCGGCCTCGCCATCGCCCGCAACCTCGCACGCGCACACGGCGGCGAGGTGACCCTCGCCAACCGGCCCGAGGGGGGGCTGCGAGTCAAGGTCTGCCTTCCAAGGGAAAATTAGGGAACCACGCCACCGGCTACCCTCGGCGCACCTTCCCGGGTAAGATTTGTTACCCGACTATCTTAGTCGGAATTAAACTAAGGATATCTTCATGAGCGAACCCGTCGTCGCCGGCAAGGCCCCCATCGAGTCCACCCTGGAAGCCGGGGAATACTGGTGGTGCAGTTGCGGCCGATCCCGCAACCAACCCTATTGCGACGGCTCCCATGCCGGTACGGATTACACGCCGCAGCGCTTCGAGCTGCTGGCGAAGGAAACCGTGTGGCTATGCATCTGCAAGCATTCGGCCAATCCGCCCTTTTGCGATGGCGCCCACGAGCTGCTGGACTGAGGCATCCCTGACCGGCCATGCCCTACCTCCTCCTGGCCGACACGATACTTCTGCTCCACCTGGCCTTCATCCTGTTCGTGGTGCTGGGTGGACTGGTGGTTGTCCGCCATCCCCGGCTGGCCTGGCTGCACCTGCCGGCGGTGGCCTGGGGCGCGGCGGTGGAATTGAGCGGCAGCCTCTGTCCCCTGACGCCGCTGGAAAACCATTTCCGAGCCCTGGCGGGCGAGGCGGCCTACCCGGGGGATTTCATCGGCGAATACCTGCTGGCCGCGATCTATCCGGCGGGGTTGACCCGGGAAATCCAGATCGGACTGGGGCTGGGCGCCCTGGCGCTGAATGTCGCGATCTACGGGCGCATCCTCGGACGTCGCCGCTTCAACTCGCCCTGAGTCCCCAGCAATGGCGGGCTTCTCGGGTTGTATGCCCCTCCGCGCTCACGGATAATCCCGGCACATCTCGCGCCCCTCAATGGAAAACTACCTGCTCATCCTGATCGGCACGGTGTTCGTGAACAACATCGTGATGTCCAAGATCCTTGGACTGTGCCCCTTCATGGGGGTGTCGAAGAAACTGGAAACCTCGATCGGCATGGGCGCGGCCACCACCTTCGTGCTGACCCTGGCGTCCGGGCTGTCCTACCTGGTCGATACCTATCTGCTGGGCCAGGATCTCGCCTATCTGCGCACCCTGTCTTTCATCGTGGTGATTGCCGGCATCGTCGGTTTAACCGAGATGTTCATCAAGAAGACCTCCCCCGTGCTGTTCCGTGTGCTGGGCATCTACCTGCCCCTGATCACCACCAATTGCGCCGTGCTGGGCGTGCCCCTGCTCAACGCCCAGGAACAGCACAACTTCGTCGAATCCCTGCTTTATGGCCTGGGTGGCGCCCTGGGTTTCACGCTGGTGCTGGTGCTGTTCGCCGCCATGCGCGAGCACCTGGAGGCCGCCGAGGTGCCGGGCCCGTTCCGGGGAGTGAGCATCGCCATGATCACGGCAGGACTGATGAGCCTGGCCTTCATGGGCTTCGCGGGGCTGATCAAGTGATGGCAAGGGCGGCTGGATGATATCGGCCATCCTGGTCATGGCCAGTATCGGCCTGGCGCTGGGCGCCATCCTGGGCTGGGCCTCGGTGCGGTTGCGGGTGGAGGACGACCCCCTGGTGGAGAAGATCGACGCCATCCTGCCCCAGACCCAGTGCGGCCAATGCGGCTATCCCGGCTGCAAGCCCTATGCCGAGGCCATCGCCAAGGGCGAGGCGGAGATCAACAAGTGCCCCCCCGGCGGCATCGACGGCATCAAGCGCCTGGCAGAACTGCTGGGTGTGGAGGCACCCTCGGCGGAGGGTATGGAGCACAAGCCCAAGGCCGTTGCGGTCATCGACGAGGCGACCTGCATCGGCTGCACCCTGTGCATCCAGTCCTGCCCGGTGGACGCCATCATGGGCGCCGCCAAGCAGCTGCACTCCATCATCGCCGAACAGTGCACCGGCTGCGAGCTGTGCCTGCCGCCCTGCCCGGTGGACTGCATCTCCATGCAGGTCATCAAGGAAGACGTGGCGACCTGGAAATGGCGCTATCCCATCTACAGCATGAAGCGGGTGGCATGACGCGTAAACTTTTCACCTTCAACGGCGGCGTGCACCCTGAGGGGCACAAGGCGGAATCCAACGCCTCGCCCATCCGCGAGATGCCCCTGCTGCCCAGGTACGTGGTGCCCTTGCGCCAGCATATCGGTGCCCCGGCACGCGCCTTGGTGCAAGCTGGCGATCGGGTGCTCAGGGGCCAGATGATCGGCGCCGCCGAAGGTTACGTCTCCACCGCCGTGCACGCCCCCACCTCCGGCACCGTGCTGGCCGTGGAACCCCGCGCCGTGCCGCACCCTTCCGGCCTGTTCGACCTGTGCGTGGTCATCGAGACCGACGGCGTGGACCGCGGCGTCGATTTCGAGCCTCTGGATTGGCGCAAACTGGACCTCTCATCCCTGCGCAACCGAATCCGCGACCTGGGCCTGGCCGGCCTGGGAGGCGCCGTATTCCCGAGCTACATCAAGATCAATCCAGGAAGCCAGAAGGTTGACACCCTGATCGTCAACGGTGCCGAGTGCGAACCCTGGATCACCTGCGACGACCGGCTCATGCGTGAACGCGCGGCGGACATCTTCAAGGGCGTGGAGATCATGGCCCATGCACTGGGCGTCGGCAGCGTGCTGGTGGGTATCGAGGACAACAAGCCGGAGGCCATCGCCGCCATGACCGCCGCCGCTCCGGCCGGCATGGAGGTGGTGGCGGTGCCCACCAGCTATCCCGGCGGTGCCGGCAAGCAGCTCACCTACACGCTGACCGGACGGGAAAATCCCGCCGGCGCCCGCTCCACCGAGATCGGCATCCAGGTCTTCAACGTCGGCACGGCCTACAGCCTGTATCGAGCCGCGTACCTGGGAGAGCCCATGTTGTCGCGGGTGGTGACCGCGACCGGACACGTGGCGAGCCCGGGAAACTTCGAAACCCGCTTCGGCACCCCCATCGCCGACTTGCTGGCTGCCGCCGGCGGCCCCTTGCCAGGGGCCTCGGACGAGCTCGTGGGCGGTCCCATGATGGGCTTCGACCTCATGGACCGGGCGGCACCGGTGACCAAGTCGGTCAACTGCGTCATCGTCAAGAACCCGGAACTGTTCCCGCCCAAGCCCAACTCGCTGCCTTGCATCCGCTGCGGCGCTTGCGCCCGGGCCTGCCCGGCCGACCTGCAGCCTTTCGAGATGTACTGGTACAGCCGGGCGAAGGACTTCGGCAAGGCCCAGGCCTACAGCCTGTTCGACTGCATCGAGTGCGGCTGCTGCGCCTATGTCTGTCCCAGCCACATTCCCCTGGTGGATTTCTTCCGCTTCGCGAAAAGCGAGATCTGGGAACGGGAACAGGAAAAAAGCAGTGCCGATCAGGCTCGCCAGCGCCACGAATTCAAGGAATTCCGCCTGGAGCGGGAAAAGCGGGAAAAAGCGGAGAAGTTCGCCAAGGCGGCGGAAAAGCAGAAGGAAACCGCCGCGGCCGGCGCAGACGGTGCCGCCGATGACGATACCGAGAAGAAGAAGGCCATCCTGCAGGCCGCCCTGGCCCGTGCCCAGAAAGCCAAGGAGGGTGTCACCCCGAAGAACACGGAAAACCTGCCGCCGGCCGTGGAAAAGGAGATCGCCGAAATCGAGGCAAGGCGAAGACTCGAGGCGGAACTTATCAAGGACGCCGGCCATGACTGAGCGCACCCCGTCTCGCCCCTCACCCCTAGCGCCTCTCAACCCATGAACGGTTCCCCCCACGCCCTCCTCGTCCACAATTCGGTGACGGCGGTCATGCTCAAGGTCATGGCCGCCCTGATCCCGGGCGTCATCGCCCATGCCTGGTTCTTCGGACCGGGCATCTGGGTCAGCCTGCTGCTCTGCTCTGCTTTCGCGATTGGCCTGGAGGCGCTGATCCTGCTCATGCGCGGGCTGCCCATGAAGCCCTTTCTCAGCGACGGCTCGGTGCTGGTGACCGCCGCTCTGCTGGCGGTCTCTCTCCCCACGCTGGCGCCCTGGTGGCTGTATGCGGTGGGCACCATCGTCGCCGTGGGGGTGGCCAAGCATCTGTACGGCGGCCTGGGGCAGAATCCCTTCAATCCGGCCATGGTGGGCTACGCTGCCCTGATCGTCAGTTTCCCCGTCTATATGACTCAATGGCCGGCTCCCATCGGCCTCGCCGACCACGTCCCCACTCTGCTGGAAGCCCTCGATCTGGTGTTCGCCGGCCAGGGCGCCATCAGCCCGGACGCCTATACCTCCGCCACCGTGCTAGATACCTGGAAGACCCAGGTCAAGCTGGGAAAACCGGCAGAAGGCATCCTGGGCCTGCCCATGTTCGGCTGGGGCGGCGGCATCGGCCAGGAATTCGTCGCCCTGATGTACGGCATGGGCGGCCTGCTGATGCTGTCAAACCGACTCATCACCTGGCACATCCCGCTTGCCTTCCTGGGCGGCCTGGCCGCCACCGCAGGCGGCCTGCACCTGCTCGATCCCGCCCGGCACGCAGGCCCCCTCTTCCACCTGCTGTCCGGCGGCGCCATGCTGGGGGCCTTCTTCATCGCCACCGACCCGGTCACCGCCGCCTCCACGCCGCGGGGCAAGCTGATCTACGCCGGACTGGCGGGCTTCCTCACTGCCGTCATTCGTGCCTTTGGCGGCTATCCGGACGGCGTGGCCTTCGCCGTGCTGATCGCCAACGTCTGCGTCCCCTTCATCGATGCCTACACCCAGCCCCGGGTGTTCGGCCACGGCAAGGCCGGGAAGCCATGACCACCGTACTGCGTGAATCCCTCACCACCGCGGTCGCCCTTCTGGTGTTCTCGGTGGTCGGCGCCGGCCTCCTTTCCGGCACCTTCGGTCTGACCCGGCCGAGCATCGAACGCAGCGAACAGGCCGACAAGCTTGCCCTGGTGGCCCAGACCCTGCCGGCCGGCAGCTACGACAACGACCTCATCCGCGATGCCCGGCCCCTACCCGCCGATGCCTTGCTGGGCCTGAAACGCCCCGGCCTGGCCTACCCGGCCCGCAGCGCCGGCAAGACTGCCGCCGTGGTGCTGGAAGCCGTGGCCCCCGACGGCTACAGCGGCGAGATCCGTCTGCTGGTGGGCATCCTGGCCGACGGCAGGGTGGCCGGAGTGCGTGTGGTCACCCATCGGGAGACCCCGGGCCTGGGGGACTACATCGACATCCAGCGCAGCGCCTGGATCAGGCAATTCGACGGCCGCGGCCTCGGCGACCCTCCCGGCGAGGCATGGAAGGTGAAGAAGGATGGCGGCCGCTTCGACTATCGGGCCGGCGCCACCGTCACACCGCGCGCGGTGGTGAAGGCAGTACGCAAGGCCCTGGAATACTTCGCCGCTCACCGGGCGGAACTGCTCTCCCCGGCAGCCGCCGAAGCCAAGGCCAGGAAGGAGGCCGGAACATGAGTGCTACCGATCTCGCCGACACGCTCCCCACACCGGAAGCCGCTGCGCCGACTACCGCGCCCGCTTCCCATGAACTCCGCGAAATCATCGTCAGCGCCCTGTGGAAACAGAACCCGGGCCTGGTCCAGATCCTGGGGATGTGCCCCACCCTGGCCATCAGCAGCAGCGTGGTCAATGCCCTCTCCCTGGGCCTGGCCACCGCGCTGGTCATGGCCCTGGCCAGCAGCGTCGTGGCTTTCCTGCGCAACTTCATCCCCCACGCCATCCGCATCCCGGTGTTCATCCTCATCATCGCCACCCTGGTGACCATGGTGGATCTGCTCATGCACGCCTTCATGCTGGGGCTCTACCAGGTGCTGGGCATCTTCATCCCGCTCATCGTCGTCAACTGCATCGTGCTGGCCCGGGTGGAGGCCTTCGCCTCCAAACGCGGCGTCGCCCATTCCTTCCTGGATGGCCTGATGATGGGCATCGGCCTCACACTGGTGCTGGTGGCCCTGGGTGCCATGCGCGAGGTGTTGGGCAAGGGCACCCTGTTCTCAGGCATCGACCTGGCCCTGGGCCCGATGGCGAAGGACTGGGTCATTCCCCTGGTTCACGATTACGGCGGCTTCCTGCTCGCCATCCTGCCACCCGGTGCTTTCATCGGCCTGGGCCTGCTCATCGCCCTGCGCAACCGCATCCAGATGGGACGCGACCCGGCATGAACGCCAGCAAGCGCCGGGAACTCTACGAACGCCTGCAAGCCGCGAACCCGGCCCCCACCACCGAACTCCACCACAAGACGCCTTTCGAATTGCTGGTGGCCGTGGTCCTCTCCGCCCAGGCCACGGACAAGAGCGTCAACCTCGCCACCGCCACCCTGTTCCCCGTGGCGAACACGCCGGAAAAACTGCTGTCCCTTGGCGGAGAAGGCCTCACCGCCCATATCCGCCGCATCGGCCTCTTCAAGACCAAGGCGAAGAACCTGCTGGCCACCTGCCAGATCCTGCTGGACAAGCATGGTGGCGAGGTGCCCCGGGACCGGGAAGCCCTGGAAGCTTTGCCCGGCGTGGGGCGCAAGACCGCCAACGTAGTGCTCAACACCGCCTTCGGCGAGCCCACCATCGCCGTGGACACCCACATCTTCCGCGTCGCCAACCGCACCGGCCTGGCACCCGGCAGGACCGTCCTGGAGGTGGAGAAACAACTGCTCCGCCACACGCCACCGGAGTTCCTCCAACACGCCCACCACTGGCTCATCCTGCACGGCCGCTACGTCTGCAAGGCGCGCAAGCCCGACTGCGCCGCCTGCATCATCCGCGACCTGTGCGATTTCAGGGAGAAGACGGCGTGAGGATTCGTCCACGAAGAGGTTTTCCATGAAGGCCGGCTCCGGACTCGCCCAGGACCGCGTCGCCGACCCCATGCTCGCCAAGCAGGCGGTGCGCGCCGCCATGGCACGGGCCGATATGGAGCACCCCCAGGCAGTGTTGCTCTACCTGTCATCCGATTTCGCCCAGGATCCCCAGCCAGCCCTCACCGCCGCCGCCCGGGCGGCGGGTTGTTTGCAGGTGGCTGGCTGCACGGCGGCGGGCGTATTCACGGAAGAGGACTGGGTGCTGGACGCGCCAGCGGCAGCGGCCCTGGTGCTGGGCGAGGGCACCGGCCTGCGTCCCGCCCAACGCATGGAAGCGGACGGGCACGAACTGACCCTGGCCGCCCCCAACGCCCTCGACCTGCTCTGGCTTACGGGCGGCGGCCACCGTTTCGGCGGCGTCTCCGGCGACGCCACCGGACGCGGCGCCTATTCGGTCTGGGGCGGCGGCCGGGTCCAGGACTCCGGCCGCTGCGAGTTGGAACTCTCCGGCATCAGCCTGAAGGTGGGCGTCTCCCAGGGCATCCGCCCGCTCTCCCGGCCATTGCCCATCGAGCGGGTCGAGGGCCACGACGTGCGCAGACTGGGCGGCGTGGACGCCCTCGCCAGCCTGGCGCGGGAACTGCCTCTGAGTCAGCGGGCGCCGGAACGCATTCCCACCCATCTGCTCATGGCCGGCGTGCCCTACGGCGACCAGGATGGCGCCCTGGAGGAGGGCCGCTTCCATCTGCATCCCGTGGTGGCCGCGAACCCGGCTGACAAGTCGGTCACCGTGGCCGGTCACCTGGCCCCGGGCATGGACCTGTTCTGGGCCATGCGCCTGCCCCAGGCCGCCGAGCATGACATGACCGCCATGCTTTCGCGTCTGGCCGACGATCGCCCGGACGCCCCCGCCTTCGGCCTCATGTTCCCCTGCATGGGCCGGGGGCCCTACTTCTACGGCGGCGAGGACAGGGACATCCACGTGCTGAAGCAGCGCTTCCCCGGCATGCCCTTCGCCGGCTTCTACGGCAACGGCGAGATCGCCCACCTTGACGGCGCCAACCGCCTGCTCCAGTACAGCGTGGTGCTGGCCCTGGGGTACGGCGATGTTTAATCCCAGCCGCGACCAGGTGCGCCAGTTTTTTTTCGATACCTGGGCCAAGTTCCAGGCGGGCCGGCCCCTGACCGACCTGGAAGCCATGGCGGCGGAGCATATCGGCCGCCACCCGGAATACCACCCCGTGCTGGAACAACCGGAACGGCACCGGGACCGGGACTGGCCGCCGGAGCTGGGCGAGACCAACCCCTTCCTGCACCTCTCCATGCACCTGTCCATCGGCGAGCAGCTTTCCATCGACCAGCCCACCGGCGTGAAGGTCCGCTATCTCGCCCTCGCCGAGCGGCTGGGCGACGAGCACGCGGCCCAGCATGCGGTCATGGACTGTCTTGCGGAAATGGTCTGGCGGGCGCAACGTGACAACCTGCCGCCGGATGGGGCGGCCTATCTGCTTTGCCTGGAACAGAAATGTCATTCCTGAAACGCGACCGCTTCGGCGAATTCCTGGCCTGCAACCTCTGGCTCTACCAGTTCCTGCCCTTCCTGAAGTGGCAGCACCGGGTGAACCGGGCCACCGTCAAGGACGACGGCATCGCCGGCATCACTGGCGCCCTCATCGTCCTGCCCCAGGCGGTGGCCTTCGCCACCATCGCCGGCCTGCCTCCGGAATACGGCATCTACGCGGCCATGGTGCCCACCATCATCGCCGCCCTGTTCGGCTCCTCCTGGCACCTGGTATCCGGCCCCACCACGGCCATCTCCATCGTGGTGTTCGCCTCCGTGTCGCCCTACGCCGAACCGGGCACGCCCCAGTACATCGAGATGGTGCTGACCCTCACCTTCCTCACCGGCCTGTTCCAACTGATCATGGGCCTGGCCAAGATGGGGGCCCTGGTCAACTTCATCTCCCACACGGTGGTCATCGGCTTCACCGCCGGCGCGGCCCTGCTCATCGCCGCGAGCCAGGTCAAGAACTTCTTCGGCCTGGATATCCAGCGTGGCGCCCCGGCCTACGAGGTGGTGCGGCAGTTGCTCATCCAGATCGGCGACCTCAACCCCTACATCACGGCGGTGGCAGTGGTGTCCCTGGTCGCGGGGCTGCTGGCGCGCAAGTACCTGAAGAAGGTGCCCTACATGATCGTCGCCATGGTGGTGGGGGGCCTGTTCGCATCCCTGCTGGACCACGAGTTCGGCAACGAGGTCACGCGCATCAAGACCGTGGGCGCCCTGGTGGCCAGCCTGCCGCCCCTGTCCATACCCGACTTCTCCCTGGCGGCCCTGAAGAACACCTTCTTCTCCGCCCTGGCCGTCACCGTGCTGGCGCTGACCGAGGCCGTGTCCATCTCCCGCTCCATCGCCATCAAATCGGAGCAGCACATCAACGGCAACCAGGAATTCGTCGGCCAGGGCCTGTCCAACCTGCTGGGCAGCTTCTTCTCCGGCTACGCCTCCAGCGGATCCTTCAACCGCAGCGGCGTCAACTTCGAGTCCGGGGCGCGCACGCCCCTGGCCGCCGTGTTCTCCTCGGTTTTCCTGCTGCTGATCCTGTTCCTGGTGGCGCCGCTCGCCGCCCACCTGCCCATCCCGGCCATGGCGGCGGTGCTGTTCCTGGTGGCCTGGAACCTCATCGACTTCCACCACATCGGCGCCATCCTCAAGGCCCACCGGGAAGAGGCCGTGGTGCTGGGAGTGAGCTTCTTCGGCACGGTCATCGATCTGGAGAAGGGTATCTTCTTCGGTATCGTCGCCTCCCTCATCTTCTACCTGCACGGCACCTCCCGCCCCGCCATCCGCTCCCTGGTGCCGGACGCCAGGGACCAGGCCAACCATCGCCGCAAGTTCGTGGCCGAGACCGGCGCCGAACCCGCCTGTCCCCAACTCAAGATGTTGCGCATCGAGGGTTCCATCTTCTTCGGCGCCGTGGACCACATCCAGCACGCCTTCGCCGCCGTGGACGAGCATGTGCCCAGCCAGAAGCATCTGCTGCTGTTCGCCAAGGGCATCAACACCATCGACCTGGCCGGCGCCGAACTGCTGGCCCGGGAAGCCCAGCGCCGGCGCAAACTGGGCGGCGGCCTCTATCTCTGCGGCCTGCGCGATGCCGCCTGCGGCATGCTGAAGAAGGGCGGCTACCAGGACGATATCGGCGCCGACCATGTCTTCGCCCACAAGCCGGATGCCATCGCCGGCGTCTACCCGCGCCTGGATCCGGAGCGCTGCCGGAGTTGCTCCGCACGCATCTTCCGGGAGTGCCGGGAACGGCTGCCCAATGGCGAGACCCGCCCGGCGAGCGACATCGAACAGTTCAAGGAAAAGACCGAGGACGTGAGCGCCGCCAGCGCCGGCTTCAAGCGCCTCACGGAGATCGTCACCCGCACCGGCGACGACGGCAGCACGGGCCTGGCTGATGGCACCCGCCTGTCCAAGCATGCACCGCGCATCGAAGCCATCGGGGCGGTGGACGAACTCAACAGCCAGTTGGGCGTGCTGCTGGACGCCAGCCTGCCTACGGACCTCAGACCCCTGTTGGTGGACATCCAGCACGATCTTTTCAACCTGGGCGCGGAGTTGGCCTGGCCCGAGGTAAGTCAGTTGCACGAGGACAACGTGCTGCGGCTGGACCAGGCCATCGCCAGCTTCAACGCCGGCCTGCCGCCCCTGACCGAATTCGTCCTGCCCGGCGGCACGCCGGCGGCGGCCCAGGCTCACGTCTGCAGAGCGGTCTGCCGCCGGGCGGAGCGGCGCCTGACAGCCTTGGCGGAGGACGAATTGATCTCGCCCAGGCTGGGGCAGTACCTCAACCGCCTGTCCGACCTGCTGTTTGTGCTTTCCCGCCGCATCAACCGGGTCGGCGGCGGGATGGAGCCGACTTGGCGGGGCCCGGCACAGCGCAGCTAGCTAGGCGCCCTTGTTCAACCACTGCAGGGTGTCGAAGCGCCGTTTGGCGTGGTGCTCGATGCGGATGCGGGCCATCGCCGCCGAGGCGATGTTGAGGCGGTAGGCCCGTTCGGGCGGCAGTTCCAGGGCATGGCACAGTGCCATGCGCATGACGCCGGCATGCGCCACCACCAGGACGTGTTCGCCCCGGTGTCGATCGACGACGTTCTCGTAGGCGGCGACGACCCGGCGACGGAAGTCCTCCAAGGCTTCTGCCCCCTCCGGCCGACACCCGACCGGGTCCAGCTTGAACTCCAGGACACAATTGCGCTCCGCCCGCTCCAACTCCTCCGCGGTGCGCCCTTCCCAGACGCCAAAGCCGACTTCCGCCAAACGATCGTCGACGGAGAGAGGCAAGCCGGTCGCGCCCGCCAGCCACTCGGCGAAAACCCGGCAGCGGCTCAATGGCGAGGACACGATGGCCATCCACGGACGAGGGCCCGCCGTGGCCGCACACATCTGCGCCCAGCCCTTTTCCGACAGGGGATCATCGGTCTGGCCGCGATAGCGTTTGCCGCCGACAGGTTCGCCGTGGCGCAGGAAATCCAAAGTCGTGTAGATCGCCATACCACTTCTAGCGC
>Ga0233425_10002275_pt1 | contig 38600 bp, 27 predicted proteins | sample Watercolumn_Towu_2_FD_181712 | JGI IMG/M metagenome (GOLD analysis project Ga0233425, IMG submission 181712) | Freshwater microbial communities from Lake Towuti, South Sulawesi, Indonesia - Watercolumn_Towuti2014_140_MG | ecosystem: Environmental > Aquatic > Freshwater > Lake | place... | reverse complement strand
AGGGCGACGTGGGCACCGTACCCCGGATATGTGGTGCAGCAAGCGTCGTCTCCGCTTACATCGTACCAATTTTCAGCATCCTGGGTGCCGCGTAGCGGCATGTGGGACTGTGGTGAGAATTTGGGGCCAATCCGTTCGGACGAGGGCCGCTCAGAAATCCGCCGTTCCGGAGATCTTGGCGCCAGACCGTTCCGGAAAACTTAGCACGTTCCAGCGAACCAACTTGCAACCGGTCACGTACACGAGATCGTGGGTGCCGACGCCATTGCTCTGGGATAAACCTCGACGCGTCGGCGATGATGAGAGGGGGATCGGCCCATGTTTTCGGGCATCGCCTGGTCCTAACGGCTGGCCGTCAAGTCCGGAGCAGGCGCCGATCCCTCACCGATCCGTGAACGTTTGCGCCCCAGGAACCTCCCAGTCCCAAGCAGGGTCCCGTCATTGATGACCGCAACACTTCTTTCCACGATCGTCCCGACCTGGGTTAGCAACTGGCTCACGCCTCTCTGGATTTTGGGGGTAGGCGCTTTGCTGGGGCTCACGGCGTTGTTGATACTGTGGGCGGTGGTCTGGTTGTTGTCGCGCATACCCTGGCTGGCGGCATTGGCTACCGAGCCTCGCTCCCGGACTTGGACGGGAGTCGTGATCGGATCGATCCTGTTTGTGCTGCTTGCCGTGCTGTTCGTGTGGCCGGCTTTTCAGAATTCACCTGACAACCTGGTCTTGGGTGTGTGTCTGTTGTTGCCGTTCTCGCTGGCGGTTGGGCTGGGTGTGGTTGCGTATTGGTCACCGAAGACCGTGGGCGAGGCGTTCGATGCGGTACGTGAGGGGCCGCTCGGGTGGTTACTGGTGATGGTACTGGGGTTGGCCGCGTTTGGATTGGTCGGCGTTTTTCTGGCCATGGAGCCGCGCGCCATTCTGGCATCGTTGGCGCGAGTGCCGTATATCGGTGAGCGGGATTTGCAGTTCACGGTTCCGGCTACGCCGCGGGCCGTGCTGGATGATCCCGGCCAAAGTCCGCCGCAGCACCCGATTGCAGTCGATTTCCGCGCTGAGGAACTGCGCAGTATCGTCATTCGCAGCGACCAGAATCTGAACATCGACAGCGCGTTACAGGAGGGGGTGGAGACGGATCCGCTGATTGAGATCTCGGCTGGTGAGGATTTCAGCTGGATCCGTGGAGCCAAGGAGAGTCCCCTGGGGGACAAGCAAGTCCAGTCGTTGTATGTCCGCAACCTGTCCGCTGCGGATGCCCATCTGCAGGTGACGTTGGTCACCGCGCCCCCCCATCCCGAGTCGCTTCTGGTCCTGGTTACCGCACTGGTGATCCTGGGTGTATTTCTCGCTTATCTGTTCCAGCGGGCGATCATGCCCAAGGTGTCTGCCGTGGCGCTGGCCACGTTCAAGTCCGAGGTCAACCAGCCGCTGTTCATGATCGTGCTGATCGTGGGCCTCGTGGCGTTAGCCCTGTTCATCTTCATTCCATACAACACCTTTGGCGAGGACATCAAGGTTTTGAAGGACTCCGGCATGACACTGATCATGGTGTTGTGCATTATCCTGGCGGTCTGGGCGGCGAGCACTTCTGTGGCAGACGAGATTGACGGGCGCACGGCCTTGACGGTGTTGTCGAAGCCCATTGGCCGGCGGTCGTTTATTCTCGGCAAGTACCTGGGAATCCTCTGGACGGTGCTGGTGGTGTTTGCCGTGCTGGGGCTGTGTCTCTTGATCTGTGTGGCCTACAAGCCGATCTACGATGCGCGGGAAGGATCCGCAGAGGATCCGACCTGGCAGGTCTGCAATTTGGAGATGTTGGGGGTTGTGCCCGGCCTGGTATTGGCGCTCATGGAGACCGGTGTGTTGGCGGCGATCAGCGTGGCCATCTCGACGCGACTTCCGATGCTGGCGAACTTCATCATCTGTTTCTCCATCTATGTCCTCGGACATCTGACACCGCTGGTGGTACAGTCGTCGGTCGGGATGTTCGAAGCGGTGCGGTTCGTGGCGGAATTGACGGCCACCGTGCTGCCGAATCTGGAGCATTTCAACATTCAGGCTGCGGTCGCCGCAGGCGTGGCGGTGCCGGGCAACTACCTGGCCTGGGCCTTGCTCTATTCGCTGATCTATGGTGTCATAGCGCTGTTGCTGGCGCTGGTGTTGTTTGAGGACCGAGACCTCGCGTGAGCGTGGTCGAGGTCGGATGACGCCGTCCGCGAGCAGCGTGCTGTGCGCGAGAGCAAGGTCCGCGAGTGACAAGGCCATTCTGATGTACGGGCATTCGCTGAAGCGTGCGGAACGGCTCACGGCTGCGAGCGGGGCTCGGTATGCGATTCTCGCATTGGGTGGGGCGTCCGCGTTTCTGGCACCGCTGCTGGTCATCGTGTTGGGGCTGGCGCTGCAGCACTTGGTCAGTCCGGGCCGTGGTGCGGTATCGGACAGCTGGGTGCTCGGTCCGCATGTGGGAGGCGCCTTGCGCCCGACGGCGTCCGGCGCAGGGCCGTTGTATCTCCTGGCGCTGGTCGCAGTGAGCTGGATACTTGCCGCACTTGATGCCGCGTCGCTGATTGCCCTGCAGCGGTGGGTGCACCGCTATGCCCTGGGGGTCGCGGTGGCTTTGCGGCGCGCGATCCACGATCAGACCTTCGTACTGGGGCCGCATGACTTGCTGGGCGTCTCGCGTTCGCGTCCCGAGGAGTTGTTTGCGGAGCGGGCGGAGGAAGTACGACGCGGACTGGCGGTGTGGTGGCTGGCGATACCTCGCAGTGTGGTCGAGTTGCTTCTGTTGCTGGGGTTGGCCCTGGCCGTCAACCTCTGGTTGACGCTGCTGGTGATTCTCCTGGTTCTGTACATCTTCCCGTTCGCGCGCGGTTGGAAACGCCGCGTGCAACTGCGCGAAGCCAATTGGCGTCAAAGCGCCGCGCAGTTCAGCAGGGAATTGACCGGATCGCTGCGGCTGGCGCCGTTGGCCATCGGTTACTCGCTGGAATGGCCCCCGGGCAACAGCTTTGACGTGGCGCTGCAGCGGCAGGCCGACGCGCAGTTCCGGCAGCTGGCCACGGAAGGTCTGCTCAAGCCGGTGCTCCTGTTCGTGGTCATCCTGTCGGTGTCCTTCGTGTTGCTGATTGTGGGCATCGCGCACGGAACCACCGTGGCGGGAACGGTGCTCTGGGGAACCGCCTTGCTGGCCGCGTTCTTTCCCGCGCTGCGGTTGTACCGCTTGCGGGCGGAAAGCGCCGGGGCTGAGGAAGCCGCGGCCGAAATCCTGGCCTATCTGGATCGTCAGCCCTCAGTGATTCAGGTACCCGAAGCGCAGCCGCTGGGGCGCATCACGCGCGATATCACGTTGGACCGGGTCACCATCGCGAATCGCGACGGCCAGCGGCTGTTGGACAACGTCAGCGTCACGATTCCTGCCGGACAGGTGGCGGTGATTGTGGCTTCGGACGGAGAGACACCCTTGGCGATCGCCGGACTCTTCGTGCGATTCTACGATCCGGCGGCGGGACGCGTGCTGTACGACGACCGCGACATCAGCCGGGCGACGCTGGAAACGGTGCGCGGGCAGGCTGTGCTGGTCACCGCGGACGGCCCGCTGTTCACTGCGTCGGTGACGGAGAACATTGCCTGCGGCCGCACCGGCTTCACGGCGCTGCAAATCGCCGATGCCGTGCGCAATGCCCGGGCAGAACCGATTGTGCAATCCCTGCCGGGCGGATTGTCGGCGCCCTTGGCGGAACGTGACCCGCGATTCCGACTCGATGAGTCGTTCCGGTTGGGGTTGGCGCGAGCCTTGTTGCGCGAGCCCTCGTTGCTGGTGGCTCAGGAACCTGGCGGCCCGCCGGACGAGTCGGCTGCGCACGAACTGGACGCGGCGCTGAAGGGCGCAGCACAAGGGCGCACGCTGGTCGTCCTCGCGGCGCGGCTGTCCACCTTGCGCTCCGCCGACTGCATCTATCTGTTCCACGAAGCCAAATTGCGCGCCAGCGGAAAGCACGCGGATCTGCTGCAGACGTCCGAACTGTACCGCCACCTGAACTACGTCTGGTTCAATCCGTTCCGCGACAAAGCCTGTTGACCGCGCAGTGGTCAACCGGCCTTGCGGCGTGTGGCGGGCCACGGAGATCCGGTCTGATGCGGGCGCAGGTGCGGCCGTTGCTTGGCCGCAACGCTCTGCTCGATCCGCTCCGCGACCGCCAGACAATCTCGGGCCTGCTGGCCGGTGACTCGCGGTGCGTGTCCGTGGCGGATGCAGTTCACGAATTCCTGCTGTTCGTCCAGGATGGCGTTGCGTTTCTCGACCTGAATCTCCCGCATGGGCAACAGTTCCGTGAACAGGTTCTGCCGCAAGTGATCCTGCTCCGGCGCGGAGAGATGATGTACATCCAAACGGCCGGTGAGCACTTCCTGCGTGGGGCGCACGACCTTGGCAACCGAGGAGGCGAAGTCCACGCCGGCGTAGACCCGGTCGGTGATGAGGTGCATCGTGCGCTGGACCTGAAAACTGGTCCGCGCCGCGTTCAGACTCGCCACGCAATTGTTCGCGAAACGCAGGTGCGCGTGAACCATGTCCGCATGCGGCCCAAACACGGTCACTCCCACCGCATCCACCTCCACCACCGGACTGCGGACGAGCGACAGGGTGAGGTCCAGGTCGTGGATCATCAGGTCGAGGACGACGCTGACGTCGGTGGAGCGAAACGTATAGCTGCCGCTGCGCACGGCTTCGATGTAGCGCGGGCGGCGGACCAGAGGAGCGACTGCGGACCAGGCCGGGTTGAATCGTTCCACGTGCCCGACCTGCAGCACCAGCTGCCGCGCTCGGGCCAATGCGATCAGCTCGTCCGCTTCATCGACAGCAGCTGTGATGGGCTTTTCCACCAGCACGTGGATTCCGCGCCGCAGGAGTGCGCGGCAAACGGAGAAATGTTGAGCGGTAGTGGCGGCGACGATCGCAGCGTCGATGTGCTCTGCAAGTTCCTCGAGGTCGGCAAACGCGCGCACGCCGAACTCGCCGGCGACGCGGGCTCGCGCCTCCGGCAGGGGATCGACGACGCCGACCAGTTCCACGTCGGGTAGCGACTGCGCGAGTCGGGTGTGGATGCGCCCCAGGTGCCCGGCGCCGATCACGGCGCAGCGTAGCGGATTCACGCGGCTCTCCTGCGCTCACGGCCGCGCCCGTGGCGGCCTTCGTGCTGGTCCTGAACGAAGTTCAACAGATGATTCACTGCCGGCACGAGCTTGCCGTTGCTGCGGAGGATCTCGCGAGCCTGGTCGAGCCCGACCTTGGCGCGATAGAGCAGCCGATGCGCTTCGGCCAGCGCTTCGATGGTGTCCCCCGGAAACTGATTCCGTTTCAGCGCCACGACGTTGACGCAGCGCGGCCGGGAAGGGGAGCCTTCCACCAGCATGAACGGGGGCACGTCGTGCAATACGCGGCTGAGTCCACTGACGAAGCTGTAACTGCCGACCGTGGCGAAATGGTGCACGCCGATGCCGCCCGACAGCGTGGCGTCGCTGTGAATGTGCACGTGGCCGCCCAGCAGCGTGCCGTTGGCGATAATCACGCGGTCACCGATCCGGCAGTCGTGCGCGACGTGGCAACAGGCCATCAGGTAGCAGCGATCGCCCACGGATGTGATGCGATCTTCCTTGGTGGTGGCCCGATTGATCGTCACGCATTCGCGGATCATGTTGTGATCCCCGATGACGACTTCGGTATCTTCGCCGCGGTAGGAGATGTCCTGGGGGGGGCCGCCGATCACCGTACCCGGAAAGATGTGATTGTGCGCACCGAGCGTGCAGCGGCCCATCAACGTTACGCTGTTCTCCAGCCGTGTGCCGCGGCCGATGGAGACGTGCGGTCCAATCACGCAGAACGGGCCGATCTCGACGTCAGCGTCGATTTCGGCCCGGGGATCGACATGCGCGGACTGCGCGATTTGAGTTGTCATAACCGCACTCCCCTCTGGCCGTGCCCGCGCGGCGACTTGATTCCTCAAGCGGACTTGCGCAACAGCCGCGTGGTGGAGTCATCCGCCAGGAGCGCTCGCACCAGTTCAGCGTTCAACCGGTGACCGCTCCGGTAGGCTACGAACCGACCCACGAAATCCCGCCCGGCCAGGGCCAGGTCACCGAGGAAATCCAGCGCCTTGTGGCGGACGCACTCGTCGGGAAACCGCAGAGTATTCCCGATGGGTCCACGTTCGCCGAAGACCAACACATCACTGTACGATACGCGCCGGCCCAGTCCGCGATTCCGCAGCCAGTCCGCTTCGTCCTGCAACAAGAAGGTGCGCGCGGGAGCCAGTCGGCACTCGAAAGACTCCGGCGTAACGGCCAGTTCGATATTCTGGCAGCCGATGGCACTGCCGTGGCCGTAATCCAGACCGTACACCAGCGACAGGCCGTAGTGGTCCGGCGGGCGGGCTTCAATCCAAGCCCGGTCGTCGCCGACGCGCACGACCTTCGTAATCACTTGTCGCGGGCGAACGGCTTCCTGATCGACAAGACCCGCGCGCGACAGGGCCTCCACGAACGGCAGGGCCGAACCGTCGCAGCCCGGCATTTCGGCCCGGTCCGCCCAGATCTCGCAGTTGTCCAGGCCGAGGCCCATACAGGCCGCGAGGATATGCTCCACCATTTCCACGGCGACACCGCCAGACGACAAGACGGTGCGACGGGGAACGTCGATGCGATGGGAGAGCTCGGCTCGTATCCGCCACGGAGTAGGCAAGTCAACACGGACGAAAGTGATACCCGTGTTGGCCGGCGCGGGACGGAATTCGATTCGTACGTCCTCTCCGCTCCAGTACCCGAAGCCTTCGATCGCCACGGGCCGCGAAATGGTACGCTGTGGACGCAATGTGGTAGTCAAGGATGTGCTGCCATTAACGCGTGGATTCGATCAAAGCGATGACGACGGATGATCAACGATGCCCTTGGGGCGAGTAGCCGGCCGCGCAACATGCCTGAGGCGGCCACTACGGGCTCAACGGATCGTCGGCCGTGCCGGAATTGGGGGAGCCTGATTTGCTCCCGTGCGGGCACTCGGACCGGCAGGAGGTGTGTTCGCCTGCATTTCGCTTAGAATCTGGTTGCTGATGTCCAGATTGCGGTTGTAGACGATGAACTTGTTGATGCCCTGCAACACCGATTCCGGTTTGTTGGGATCCATCTCCTCCGCATTGAACCGCACCACCAGGTCAATGCCGTAGCGATCCGCGAAACGCTGCACGTACCACTCGATCTCCTTGTACGCGTTGTAGTAGACCTTGGCTTCCTGGTCCACGCGGTCCTTCTGCTTGCGGCCCATGTCCAGGCGGAGCTTCGTACTCATCTCGGCAATCTGCTCCTCCAGCGCGCGGTACTCCGCCGAGCCCGCCGGCATCGACTTCAGCTTCTCGGCGCCGGTCGTGATCGCCTGCTGCTGATCGCGGACCTGTTTTTCATAGTTCTCGTAGTCCCTCTTGATTCCCTCCAACCCATTCTTGAACCGATCAAGGTTCTTGAAGAGGAAGCCGATGTCGATCACGGCAATGTTGGGCGCTGCCCGGCGGGCGGCGGCCGGCTGCGCTGCACCTGGCTGCGCTGCACCCGGCTGCGAGGGCGCCTGCGAAAGGAGAAACCCACTGCCGATACCCAAGACCATCGCCACGAAAGTGGCCGTCAGAAGAGATACTCTCACGTTCAGCACTCCTTGCTGCCAACGAGGTCGTCTGTGGAATGGGCACGCCTCTTTCCGTGAGACATCCCCATCTCGCGGCACCGTCCATGCGGTCGCGTGAACTATTGCGAGGCGGTATTGTGCCCAGAAGCGGCGAATTGGTAAAGGTCAGAAATCACCCGCCCCGCCCGGCGTGCGAAAACCACTTCTAGTTCGACCTTTTGCGAAGTTGCCCTGCAGTAATTCCGCAGTTCTCAGGTAAAGAATTCCGCATCCGGGCGTTCCTCCGCGGGCCATCTGCCTGTCAGCTGCAAAAATTGAAAAGCCCGTAGCGCGGCCCGCGGAGCGTCATGGCTGTGCCGACTCAGCTCCACCTGCACTCCGCCGGAATAGCCTATTTCCTCCAAAGTCGCCAGTATCGGCGGGAAGTCCATTTCCCCCTCGCCAAACTGACGGTGCTCGTGGACGCCTCGGACCATGTCCTCGATGTGGACGTTCACCAGCTTGCCCTGCCATTCCCGGAGGACGTCGTCAATCGGCACTTCTCCCTGGCAGTGCAGATGCCCCAGGTCCAGCGTGAGCTGCAGGTTCGGCGCGTCCAGGGCGTCCAGCAAATGCTCGAAGTGCCGCATCCTGGCAATGAACATTCCGGGTTCTGGTTCAAACCCGATCGCCACCTCGCGTTCGGCTGCATACTCCAGCACCGGCCGGAGCGCTGCCGCCAGCCGCGCGTACGCGGCGTCCTCCTCCAACGGCTCGCGCAGAACTCCCGACCAGAGGGAGACGCAGTCGCTGCGCAACTGCCGGGCAATATCGATGGCGCGCCGGAGAAAATCGACTCGCCGCTGCCGCGCCGATTCGTCAGCCGTCATGAATGTCGGTTCGTGCTTCACACGCGCGTCCAGCAGGTATCTCGCGCCTGTTTCGATCACGCTGCGCAGCCGGTGCTTTGCGAGCAGGTCCCGCATCCGCGACACGTGATCGGGGCAGCGGGAGTCGTAGGGATTGAGCGCTCCATGGTCGATCGTGATCGCGACACCGCCATAGCCGATCTCTGCCAACAGCTCCACCGCCGCGAAGACGTCGTGGTGAGCGAAGCCGTTGGTGTTGTAGCCCAGGTACATGGCACGCCGTCAGGTGGAAGGAATCCATTGGCCCAGCAAGAACGTCGGCACGAGCAGCGCGAGTACGGCCACTGCCCAAGGCCAAGGAGCCACGAGCAGGCAGATACTGGCATCCAGCACGATTAGCGAGAAGAGGCACTGCCGCACGGCGGCTTGCACGTTGCGCGGGCGAGGATAGAGGACGGCGATTAGACAGCGGCGCAACGTGGGAATCATCAGGACGAGCAGGGCAAACGGCCAGACGTGCCGGTATTGCGAGTCCACCGCGAACCATCGCGGCAGAAGCGCCAACAGGCACAAGCCGCCCGCCATGAAGGCGAATCCCAGCATCAACAGCGCGCGCCGGCTGTGCGTTGCCTCGCCGCGCGCAAACCACGTGACTCCGACGACATAGCAGCCGATAGCGACCGATACCAGCAGCTGATCGTCGCCAAACGCCAGCACGTGCGCCGGTGAAAGGCCAGGGCAGGCGATGCTCATCCCCAATAACACATTCAGGCAGCGGCAGGCTCCCATAATGAAAGGGCCTATGAGGGTCTGCTTGAGCAGCGCGTCGTAGAGCCAGATGCAGACGACCAGACTCACAGCAACCAGGCCGCAGCGGCCGGCCATCCAATTGGGCGGACCGGCAAGAAGTCCGCCGAGCGCCGCCGAAAGGACTCCTCCCGCCAGCAGGCCGTACCCCAGGCGGCGGGCGCGTGCCAGCGCAATGCGCCCGGACGGCAGGGGCCGCTCCGGTCGCTCGCGCGCATCGACGTCCACGTCGTACACGTCGTTCAACACCATGCCTGCAGAGTAGAGCAGCGCGGAGGCCAACGTCAGCGCCAGCCAACTCCCCGCGGGATCTATCCGCTCGCGCACGAAGATCACGCCCATCGATACGTCGGCCACGGCGGTGAAGACGTTCGGCGCGCGGCACAGCTGCAAGTAGGCCCCAAGCCGCGAAGCCGCCGTGTTGGTCGCCGGTATCTCGGTCTGCATGCTACCCCCTGCCGTCAACATCGATTCCGAGCCGCGCGCAGACGGACAACAGCTGATCGCGGGCCGCCCGCGCGGCCGCGTCGGGGGAATCGATGTAAGGATAGAGTTCGACCGTGATCCAACCGTCGTATCCGGTGCGCTGAATTGCCGATAGGGTAGCCTCGAAGTCGATGGCCCCCTGCCCGGGAATCAGGTGCTTGTGCACGCGAGTGGCAGCGATGTCTTCGAGGTGATAGTGCCGAGTATGCGGTGCCATGCGTTCGATCCACCGTTCCGGGTCCTGTCCGACGCAGAAGGCATGTCCAATGTCGAAGTTCAAACCGATCGCGGGCGACTGAATGCGCTCGACAAATTCCAGATATTGCTCGAAGGTCTCGATCAGCAACTGGGGCTCCGGCTCGATCAGCAGGTGGACTCCGACGCGTTCAGCGACCTCCACACAGGGCATGATCTCCTCATAAAAAAGCTGCACGCCGACTTTCCAGGTCTGGTCGGGTGTGAGCAGGCCGCCGGGTTCGGTAGTGATGCAGGGCGCGCCCAGATCGCGCGCCAACTGCAGGGCCCGCTTCGTGTGCTCACGGCGGATGGCGCGGTAATGTGGATCGGGGTCGGTCCAGCCCGGATGCCAATAGGGCTGCCGCGGATCGCCAACAGCGTTCATCATGAAGGCATTCACGTTGGCGATGCCCAATCGGTGTCGTGCGAGGTGCTCGCGAATGGACTGCTTGTGGCTTTCCAACAGCAAGGCCGGCCAGGCATGCGGCACGTCCGCCAGGATCTCGATTCCCGTGTACCCCGCCTCGGCGATTCTGCGGATGGTCTCTTCGATCGAGAAATGCAGATACGCGTTGCTGCTGAATGCCAGACGCATGGAAGTAGCTATCTCCGGTGCTCGTGTGCGGGTCCGCGGGGCGCGGTTCGTGTAATGTACTGTTCACGAAACGTTGCTCCCAGCGGACCTGCACCGGGTTTTCGTTTCACGGTTCCCCCGCGCCCTGCTACGATGGGTGCGCCATCGCCGTCGGCCATGCGGGGAACAGGCGCGAAGAGAAATCACCGATCCTTGGGAGGAACCCTGTGAAGACTGGATATCTGGTCCGCCGTGTGTTCGTCACTCTGGCATTCCTGCTGCCTGCCGTCTCCGTTTTGCGAGCGGCGCCACCGCAGGTGGGCAGCGTGCCGTTGGTGATTCCCACATTCCACTGTCTGGGACTCTACTGGTCGCCGACCGGCGGGGCCGCCGACAAGGAGGTGCTCGTGCGTTATCGGAAACAGGGTGAGCCCGCGTGGAGCGCGGGGTTGCCCATGCGCTACAATCCGATCGCCGGTACCGACGAGGACCTGACGGACTATCGCGGCAGCATCGTGCACTTGGCGCCCGCGACGACCTATGAAGTCGAACTGACGCTCAGCGGCACCACGGTCACCGCCATCTGCCAGGGCACGACCTGGAGTGAAGACTTCCCCGTCGGGGAGACGGTCGCCTTGAGCGACCGCGACACGCCGCTGGCGATCACGGAGTCGGGGACGGCGCGAGCTTACCGGGTCTATGACGGCCGCAACGTGACCATTGACGTGCGGCACAAGCACGACAACTGCATCACCGTGGATGCCTCGTACGTCATCATCCGTGGTCTTACGCTGAAGGGAGCCGGTGCGGCTGACAACACGAGCCCCAAACCGATCGGCGCCGTCGTAATCAAAGGGGGGCACGATATCGTTATCGAAGACTGCGATGTGTCCGACTGGGGACGCCGCAATCCCAAGACCGAATTTGGATTTGACTATGAGGCGGCAATCTACTCGCGCTGTGCCACGCTGCAGCGTCTGATCATCCAGCGTTGCCGGTTGCACGACCCAACGTTCGACGGCAGCAACTGGCATGAGCCCACCTACCCGACGCACTCGGAGGGGCCGCAATGCATCAGCCTCTTTGACGCCGGGGGCAATCACGTGATTCGTTACAACGAATGCTGGTCCGACATGGAACACATGTTCAATGACGGTATCGGCGGCGGCAGCAACGGGAGCTACCGCGGCTCACCGGGTCCCGACTCCGACATCTACGGCAATTTCGTGACCAACTGCTGGGACGACGGCCTGGAGGTCGAAGGGGGCAGCCGCAACGTGCGCGTGTGGGACAACTACATCAGCCAGTGCCTGATGATGATTGGCAACGCCGCCGATTCCATCGGCCCCCTCTACATTTGGCGCAACGTCGGCGCCCGCAGCCAGACCCAACCGAACGACGGCGGCGGGAACTTCCTGAAAATGGGCTACGCCGACGGGGAACAGTGGATGACCGGCCACATGTACATCTTCCACAATACGATCTTCCGGTCCGACGAGTGGCTGCCCACGGGCGCGCTGGGGGGTACGCGGATCGTGAAACACACCGTGTCGCGCAACAACATCCTGCACGTGCGCGAACCGCGCAACCACAGCCTCAGCGACAACAAGGCCAACATCGACAACGACTACGATTATGATCTCTTCAACGGCCGGATCCCGGACGGTCACGAAGTCCACGGCGTGCGCGGCGAACCGCTCTACGCCGCCGGCAGCGGCTTCGACCCGGCTACACGCACCGGCCGGTTTCAATTGCAGCCGAGCAGTCCCGGCGCCGGTGCCGGCCAAGTGATCCCGAACTTCAGCGACGGCTACCTCGGCCAGGCTCCCGACACCGGCGCCCACCAGCGCGGTGCACCGCCGATCCTATACGGCGTGCGCGCCGGTCGGCGGTGAGTGACCCCGAATAATTCGCGAGACGAAAAGAGCCACCACAGAGCCACCGAGAACTTGCGTCAAGCAACCGCTTGACTTGTCTGTCCTTTCTTGACCCTCTGTCTCTCTGTGGGGAATCGTCTGGGTTACTGCCTGCGATGGCGAGTCAGACCTCGCCACGGCGCTCCAGTCGCTTGTAGTGGAACAGCGAGTAGAGAACTGGCAGCAAGGCAGCGCTCATGATCAGCACCAATATCGTGATACTCATCGCCGGGAGCGGTATGGGGAGTACCACGCAGATCAGGCCCATCACGGCTGCTGCGACGAACAGCCAGGCGGCCAGTCGGTGGGTGTCGTTCCACACGCGCTCGCTGGCCAGCGTCCAGGGCGTACGCACGCCCATCCAGAAGTTGCGCCGCATCTTGCCCATGACGTTGCCGATCAGAGCAAACATGATCAGAACTCCGGCCAGCAAGGCGCGTGTCACGTCGACGGACCCGCTCAGTCCGGCCCACAATATCAGTCCCTGGATGTACCCTAACAGGCAGGTAATAACCAACGCCACAAACCAGAACGTCGACCGAAACGTGTCGACCTCGAAACGCTGCGGCGACAACCAGGGGATCGCCCAGAACAACAAGAGCAGCCCGGCCATCGTTCCCGGCATGAGAAATGCGGCCCAGGCCTTGTTGCCGTAACCGTCTACTTCACCCCGGATGTTCCAGTGGGTCGGCACCAGTTGCGGCAATTGCGGGTAAAGTGCCAGCGAGACTGCCAACGTCCCCACAACCAGCAACACAATCAGTGTCACGTACACGCGAACCATGGTGTTCCTCTCTACTTGGCGCGGCGCGCGCCGACCAGATCCCAGAGCAGCGTCATCAAGTCCTCCACCACCGTGGTGTTGAGCGCATAGATGATCTGCTGCCCCTCGCGCCGGCTGATGATCAAACCGGCTTCCTTGAGCACGGAGAAATGATGCGATACCGTGGGTTTCGTCATTTCAAACCGTTCCGCGAGCGCCCCGGCGGACATCTCTCCGCGACTGAGCAGCCGCAGGATCTCCCGCCGAGTGGGATCTGCTAACGCCTTGAAAACCTCATTGCTCATTCGAGCGTCAACCCCCGATATTTAGATGACGATCTAATTATCTTCGGAATGATGTGCGTGTCAAGACGGTGCCGGTAATCGTCTACGGATTAGAGGGCACGGCAATGGGTAACGAGCTGGGACGCGCTCAGCAACGAATTGCCGCATGGAACATCGTCGCACGGCTCTCCGAGCCGTGATGGCTCGACTCGGAGAGTCGAGCGACGGACGGCAATTCGGCAATTTTTTGTGGCGTACGCTCTTAGTTTGAGACTGACGCAATCTCCGGCCTTGACGGTTGGATCACAGGGCCGGACATTGTCCGAAGCCATCAGACGATCCCGGCCTCTTCACCGGTCGGTGAATGCTCGCACCTCCAATAGAAATGGATGCACCGATGACGCCATTCAATTCTCCAACGTGGTTTGCGGCCCGAGTATCGTCCTGTTGGCTCGTGCCGATGGTGCTCAACTTCCTGATGTGTTGCGCACCTGCCGTGCTGCCAGCGGCCGATTGGCGGGAGGTCGCCGGAGTGAAGATCCCCCTGCCGCCCGCAGGTCACCCGCGGTTGTATCTGCGTCCCGAACACGCTGCGCGGATTCCGGATCGTTTGCAGGATCCCGTACTGCAACCCATCGTCGCGCGGCTCAAGCGAATGGCCGATGATGCGCCGCAGTTCCGCCTGGAGTGGGAATCGTTGGAGTACCTCGCAAAGCCCGACGCCGTCGCGGGCCGTGCGATCATTCAGCGCACGCTGCAGTTGCTGCGGAAGACCGAACTAGCCGACCGGCAGGATGCATGCCGGGAAACGGGGCGGATGATGGTGACCGGCGCCATCGTCTACGACTGGGTTCACTCGCTGCTCACACCGGATGACAAGCGGGCGTTCATTGCCGAGTTGGTACGGCTGGCGAAGACTCAAGAATGCGGTTACCCACCGACGGGCCAGGGATCCGTTACTGGTCACAGTTCGGAGGCCATGATCATGCGCGACATGATTTCGGCGGGCATCGCGATCTACGATGAGTTCCCGGAGATGTATGAGCTGGCCGCGGGCCGGTTCTTCCGCGAACACCTGCCCGCGCGCAACTGGTTCTACAACGGCCACGCGTACCACCAGGGGGATTCCTACGGCACGCACCGCTACAGCTGGGACACATACCCCTTGTGGATCTTTGATCGGCTGGGCGCGGGGAATGTGTACAACCCGGAGCAGCGATTCGTCCCTTATTTGTGGGTCTACACGACGCGCCCGGATGGACAGCGACTGCGCTCCGGTGACACGTTCATGACCAGCCGCCGGCGCGGGCAGCCGTGGACCGAGTTCATGGGGGCGCTGTTTACGGCCAGCTACTACCACGACGGAGTTTTGTTGTCGCAATTCCTGCAGCAGGGAGGCACGAGCGACAGCGAAGCCATCTTTGAATTCCTGTGGCGCGACACCGAACTGACCGCTCAACCGATCGCCGACCTTCCCCTGTCCCGCTATTTCGGCTCACCCTTCGGCTGGATGGTCGCCCGCACAAGCTGGGGCAAGGATGCGGTAATCGCCGAGATGAAAGTCAACGAGTACAACTTCGTCAACCATCAGCATCTGGATGCCGGCGCGTTTCAGATCTACTACCAGGGCGCGCTGGCGATCGACTCCGGGCTCTACACCGGTTCATCCGGTCAGTACGGCAGTCCGCACTGCCAGAATTACTATTGGCGTACCATCGCGCACAACAGCCTGCTCATCTACGATCCGCAGGAGAATTTCGTCCGAAGCGGCTACGGTAACGACGGCGGTCAGCGACTGGCGGGCGGTCGCAGCGAAGCGCGCAATCTGGATGTCTTGCTGGACCCGACCCGCGGTTATCGCACGGGCCAGGTGCTGGCGCAGGGAGCCGGTCCCGACGCGAAGCAGCCGGACTACACGCTGCTGCAGGGAGACATCACTGCTGCCTACAGCCAGAAGGTCAAACAAGTCCAGCGCTCCTTTGTCTTCCTGGACCTGCATAGCCCGGCCGTGCCGGCGGCGCTCGTCGTCTTTGACCGTGTCGTGAGTGCTGATCCCCGCTTTCAGAAGTACTGGCTCCTCCATTCACAGGAGGAGCCGCGGATCGAAGGGGCTTCAGGCCTTGTGGATTGCGCGCAACACGATCAGCGCGGGCGGCTCACGTTAGACGTCCTGCTGCCCGTTCCCGGAAAGAGCCAGCTCACCGCCGTTGGCGGTCCCGGCAAGGAGTTCTGGGTGTTCGGCACGAACTACGCCAACGACACGGAGCCAGCGCGGCTGGCGAACAGTTCTTTGGAGCCGGGTGCCTGGCGTATCGAATTGTCGCCGAAGGAGCCCGCCACCGAAGACCTCTTCTTGACGGTCATGCAAGTCACGGACCGGACGAGTCCACAACGCCTGACCACGCGATTGGTGGAGATGCCCGATCGGGTCGGAGCGTGGATAGAACGACCGGAGGGCTGCCGCGCCGTGGTCTTTGCTCGTGACGGCATGCGGTCGGAACGACCCGTGACCGTCGGCGTTGCGGGACCTGGCACAACGGGAGTGCTCGTATGCGATCTCATGCCTGGGATCTGGCAACTGTCGGGCGGTGAAGGAACGAGCAAACGAGATGTCCGTGTCACCAACGAACTCGGCGCCGCCTGGTTCGAAGCCTCGCCCGGCACCTGGAAGTTGGAGTTCGTGCGGCCCTGAGGGCGCGCGAAGCCATCACGCGCGACAGAACTTACTTGAGTGGCTGGCCGGTCGCGTCCAGCGGCTCTTCGAGAGCGACCTGGCCGGGCTCTGCGAGCTGTACGAGGTTGGGCAAGTCATACAACGCCAACGCACCGTGCACGACGTTGACGAGTTGGTTCTTGGCTTCGGGCGTGCGCACCACCAGGTCCCACGAGGGAATGCTCTGGCGGATCACGACCGAGGCAAACAGCTGCGGTTCCAGGGCCGCCGCGTGCAATGCGGGCACTCCGCTGGCGCCGATCGCGACGACCTGAACTCGGCGAGGGGCTTTGTCCGCGGTCATCGTCGCGTAGTGCCGGGCGCACTGCAGGATGCTCTCCGCGCGGATCGCCACGTAGGGTTTGGCGAGCAAGTACGCCAGGAAGGCCTGTTTCCAGTCCCCCAGCAAGGCGTCGGTTCCGGCCGTGGTTTCGCCCATGCCGGGCAAGTCCACGGCCAGGACAGTCTTCCCCTGCGCTGCGAGTTGCGCGATTGGTCCGTTGGCACCAGCATCCTGGTCCTTGCCGTTGCCGTGGAGATACAGACAGAGGTCGCCATTGGGAGCTGCGGGAGTGAACAGCAGTGCCGGCACGAGCAGCCGCGGCTCCACCTCAAACACTAGCCGCTCGATCTGCAGCTCGCCTTGCCGCGTGCTGCCTGCCGACTTCACCGTGGGGACCGGCAGGTCGGCCAGGGCGCGGATGGCTGCCCGTTCGCGAATTGCCCGGCGTGCGTCTTCGGGTTTGGCGGCGGCCCAGTACGCGCGTCTTTGTTGCTGCAATTCGTCGGCGCGTTCGGCCTGGAAATCGAAGATCGATTTCTCGTTCGGCAGGAGCAGCACCTGGCCATCGGGCGTGCAAGTCAACTGTGCGTCCGTGAACAGGGGGAAATCCGGCTCCACGACGTGCGCGTCTTTGCCCAGCAGCCAGCGCTGCATCCAGTGGGTGAGTGTCCCGCGATTCAATTTGGTCACGCCGTGGTCGGAGTCGTCCTCCACCAGATCCACCCGCTCGGGAAAACCCAGCCGCGCATAGAACCGCTTCGCTTGCCGCAGCGTGTCCCAGCTGCCCTGGATGTCGAAGAAGTCATGTGTTGTGGAGCAGATGAGCGTCGGCTTGGGGGCGCGCATCAGCACGTAGTCGGTCTGCTCCATGCCGAACGCGATCTGGCCGCAAATGTTCTGTTCCGCGTCCTGCGGCCCCAACTTTTCCACCACCAATTCCTGAGTGGTCACGAAGCAGGCCGGCGCCGCGCAAGCGACGCGGTCGTCCAGCACCATGAGGTAACTCGTCATAGTGCCTCCCCCGGAACAGCCAGTGCACCCGATGCGCGCCGCGTCGATCTCGGGGCGGCTAGCCAGGTAATCGATACTGCGCATGCCGTCGTAGATGCGGTGGGTGGCCGTATTCCAGCCGAGAGGGATGGCGCCGACGCCCACCAGCGAGTGTTCGGTGGTGGACCCGTGTTTTGGCTTGTGGTCCGGCAGCAGGATCTGTGACCTTTCACCTTGGCCAATCGGATCGTAACAGAGAGCCGCCAGACCGTTCTTGGCCAGCAGGATTCCCATACGCTGGTTGTAGTCGGCGGCTTTGCCGTTCTTGCTGTGTCCGCAAGCGATCAACACGCCCGGAAAGGGAGGCGTGCCCTCCGGCAGGTAGAGAACGGCCGTGACGTGGTGTCGAGGCTGGCTTTCGTAGATCACCTTTTCAGCGCGAAAACCGTCTCCGTCCAACGTCCCGACCACTTGGGCGTTGAGGGGCTGCCGTGCGGGCAGCGGCCCAATCTGGCGGAGAAAGAACTCTCGCATCCGTTGCTGGTACTCGGTGCACTGCTCGCTGGTCTTGAGTTCCTCGAATCGCGCACGCCGTTTTGCGAACAAAGACCGCGCTTGGTCCTTCAGGTACGCGGGGACGATATCGGCTGGTTTGACCTGTCCCTCCGACATCTTCAGCACGGTTCCTTCCGCGTCACCTGCCGCGAATAATACGGAGATCATGCCCAATCCGATGAGTGTGCTCATTGCCATCTCCTGAGGTGGTTGCTATCGATCGTTGACTCAGCGCTTCTTCTTGCCGGCTGGTTTCGGAACGGGCGTGCCGGGCCAACGGTAGTCGCTCTTGCCCGCGGACGCCTCGACAGGTCCCGCCGGCAGCGTCTGCTGCCACGAGAGAACTTGTGCCGCCAGCTTTTCAACGACTTCGGGATGTTGTTGGGCCACGTTGTCCAGTTGTGCCGGATCCGCCTTGATGTCGTAGAGTTCAACGCGGCTGCGGTCGGGATTCATCAGCAGCTTCCAATCACCGTCGCGAATCGCCAATTGCGGACTGCGATGAAACGGTTCCCCAAAAACGCGGAATCGCCATTCCCAGTGCAGCGGTTTGCGGCGGGGGCGGGATGTCCCCAGCAAGATGTCGTGGACGTCTTCACCGTCGAGTGCCGGGGCATTCGGGGGAGTCGCTCCCACCAGTTGGCAGACGGTGGGAAGGAAATCCACGCCTGCCACGACCGAATCCTTGTCGATGCGACCGGCGGGCACGCGGTCGGGCCAGCGCACAATGAAGGGTACGCGGATGCCTCCTTCGTAGAGACTGCGCTTGCGGCCGCGAAACGGACCAGCTGAACCGACGCCGCTGTGACCGGCGTTCTTGATGTGGATGTCTTCCGGCCCGTTGTCGCTGGAGAAGACAATGAGCGTGTTCTTTCCCAAACCCAGCGCATCGATTTCATGGACCAGACGTCCCACCTGTGCGTCCAAATCGGCGACCGAGGCGTAGTAGATCGTCTCGGCGGTCTTGTGAGGGACGGCAGCCCAGTCCGCGGCGCCGCCGCTGCTGAAATTCAGGAACGGCTTGAGTTGCTCCTCGGTGGGATTAAGTGGCGCGTGGGGCAGCAGCATCCACGCCTGCACGTAGAACGGCTCATCCTTGTGCTGGCGGATGAAGTCCAACGCCTCATCGACAATCAAGGTCGACGATTTGGGCCACAGGACGGCAGCGGGTTCGATCCAGGCGGGCTCGTTGGAGACCACCGACTTCACATAGTCAAAACCGTACGCTTGCGGCGTGGGAGCGCCAGGGCCGCCGCCCAGATGCCATTTGCCAATGTGCGCCGTGGCATAACCGGAGGCTTTGAGCAGCGCGGCCACGTTGGGGACTTGAGGATCGAGCCATTGGGACATGCCACGATCCGCGTTCTGTTGCGGATCGGCGTAGTGCCCGTGAATCCGTTGCCGCGCCGGGTACTGGCCTGTGAAAAACGCGCAGCGACTGGGAGAACAGACCGAGCCGTTCACGTAAAACTGCGTGAACAAAGTCCCCTGGGCCGCCAGACGATCCAATTGCGGTGTCCGCAGACGCTCGTGCCCGTAACAACTCAAGTCTCCCCATCCCAGATCATCGGCCAGTATGAACACGATATTGGGCCGGTCAGTGGCGGGTTCGGCTGCGGTGCCATGAGTAATACCCAAGGGTAGAACGGCGATCAATGCAATGCCGATCAGCGACTCCTTCATGGCTGTGATTCCTCCAAATGACGGTCTCATGCTGACTCGTGTGTCTCGCCAACATTGTGCCGCAAGTCCAGCTTGACAGCCAGGGAGTCCTGCGACTCTAACGGTGAGAAGCCGGATAATGGACGAAACCAGGAGAGCCACCACAGAGCCACAGAGAACACAGAGGAAAGCGCAAGAGGCGGAATTCACAGCTTGTCCGATTCGGTCCAATCTCAGTCGTTGCGAAACTACGGGCGCGCTCAGAAATAAGTTGTCGCATCGAACATCGTCGCACGGCTCTCCGAGCCGTGATTTCTCGACTCGGAGAGTCGAGCGACGGAGGGCAATTCGGTAACTTATTGTTGAGCGCGCTCTACTTGCCTTCCTTGCGGACAAGGGGATCGGCCCAGGTTATCGGAGAGCATCATGGACCAGCGTTACCGGGAGCGGCTCGCGCGCTACACCACCGCAATGCGGAACGGGCAACCCGACCGCGTGCCGTTACGCCCGTTTGTCGCGGAATGGACTGGCCGCTACGCCGGCTACACGTGCCAGGAAATGGCTCACGATTACCCCAAGGCCCTGGAGGCCGTTCGCCGCTGCGCGCGCGATTTCGATTGGGACGCGCTGGTGCCCAACATGATTGCGACCTGGACGGGAATGCTCCAGGCCATCGGGCTGCGCTACTACGCGATCCCCGGCATTGACTTGCCTCCCGACGTCGGCCACCAGTACCGCGAACCGCCGCCCGATCAGGCGTACATGCGGTCCGATGAATACGACCAGCTGATCGAAGACCCCACCGGGTACTTGCTGAACGTCTGGCTGCCGCGCGTGGCCGCGCCGTTGCAGCCACCCGGTGGCACCGTGACGGAGGCGCACAACCTGTCGCTGGTCAAAGGCGCGATGGCCATGCAGCAGTTCTTCAGGGACCTGCAGGAACAGGAGCAGTGGCTGCGCCGCGAGACGGGAACGGTCGCCGCTATTTCCGGTATGTTGCGCGCGCCGTTGGACATGCTGGCGGACAAATTGCGCGGCTATCTGGGGGTGCTGGATGACCTGCGGCAGCAGCCGCAGAAGGTGCTGGCGGCCTGTGAAGCGCTCATGCCGCATCTGCTGCACTTCGCGACGCTGACGGCCGACCCGCTCCAACAAGTGCCGCTCGGGTTCTGGATGCACCGCGGATGCGTGCCGTTCATCTCGCCCCGGCAGTTCGAGTCGATCTTCTGGCCGACACTCAAGCCGATCGTGCAGGAACTGTGGGCCCGTGGTCATCAGACGCTGTTCTACGCGGAGGGAAACTGGGAACACCATCTCTCGTCGTTCGCGGAACTCCCGGACCGAAGCATTGTGCTGCACATTGACCAGACCCCCATCGACAAGGCGCACCGTGTGCTCCACGACAAGTTCTGTCTCAGCGGCGGCGTCTCCAATTATCTGCTCGCACATGGGACTCGCGACGAAGTGCGCACCAGTTGCCGGAACATCCTGCAGACGGTGGCGCGCGATGGCGGTTACATCATGGACGCCAGCGCCATCGTGCAGAACGATGCCACCGTGGAAAACGTGCAGGCAATGACGGACGCGACACACGAGTACGGCGTCTATTCCCAGGGACACGCGTCCACCCTTCCGGAAGACAGCGGGTCGACTTCACCCGCAGATCATTCGCCCGCGGAGAAGTTCGTTCACGGTGCGGGCGGCAGTCGACCTCCCGGTACTTGTGTCAGCTGGGAACAGGCGTCCCGCAATCTCCCCGCGATTTCGGGAGATCCGGCAATCTGCCGGGAGGTCTGGCAGCGGATCGACGCGCTGGCGAACCTGTACGTCTGGTGTGTCTTTCTGGTCTTTTGAGTCAATCGGTTTCCTCGTCGAGCGACTCGTCGGCGCGGGCCGCGACCGCTTTCAGCAGAACGGTGGCATATGCGCCCCGAGGGAGCTGGAACTCGAGTGTGACTTTTGTCTGACCCGGATGCAGTTCGTCCGGTTCCGCGGTCGATGCCTGGTCCACCGGAAGAAAGACGGACGAGCGCAACCCTTTGGAGAAGAACGAATCACGTGGGTACTTCACGCGCATTTCGCGCAGTGCCACTCCGAATTCGCCCAGGACCTCGTCAATCACCGTGCGCAACGGATCATCCGGTTCGAGGTGTAATCGGGCCGACGGAAGCGGCAGAGCCAGCGCTTGCCAGGGAGCCGGGTCGCAGGCGCCGCCAGGGCGGAAGAAAGGCAATGGCTCGCCGTCGATCTCCAACTCGGTCACCCTGTCCAGGTCGCAGGCATCGCGCACGGACCGTGCCAGCAGTCTGTTCCACAGATGGCTCTGGAAAGCGGCCAGGAACAACCGCCGCAGGTGCACATCGATGCGAGCGAAGGCACGGCGAAAATCCGTCGGGTGCTGCATGAGAAACTGGGCAATCCGCCGATGGTCGGTATCGGCCAATTGGTCGTGGCATTCTGACCAGGCTCCCCAGTGGTCCCGCCAGACGGTCTTGTCGGACCGCTGAGTTGGCCGGTCGTGGCGGTTCGGATCCGCCAGAGCGAGCCACAGGGCGCCCTCGAAATCACCCTGGCACCACGGCCTGGCGATGAAATCCCCCGAACGGCCGCGGGACCCGAATCGTTGGCGGTCGAAGTAGTTGGGGACGCCCTCGGCGGCGATTTCGGTCAGGGCCCCCGCCATCCGACCGGCAACGGGGGGAGGCACGTCGCGCACGACGAGGCGGAAACGATTGCCCGCGATATCCTCGGGGCCGAATGCCCGAGGCACTTGGCCCTTGTAAGTCAGCGACAAATGTGACTGCCGCAGATCGCGGTGCGGGCCATGTTCGATCGTCAACCACTGGCTGGTGGTCGCATAGCGGTCCTTCAGACCTCCGAAGCTGATCGTTGGCTCCGGTATCCGCCAGCGCCGCGCAACGGCCTGAACCGCCTCGAGGGTGCCGAGGGCTTCCTTGCGCAGCTCGTAGAGCGCGAAAGGCCCGGCGGAGGCGGAGAAATCCGTCAGCTCCCGTACGCAAAAATCACCGGTTTGGCACTTGATCTTCACGTGATGGCTGTCCCGCGCTATTCGACCCGGCAAATGAAACACTTCAGGTAGTCGGTTTCCGGGCAGGCCAGGTTCAGCGGATGGTCTGGCGCGGCGCCGCGTTGCTCCAGCACGCGGATGGTGCGTCGCGTCTTGGTGGCCACTCCCAGCAGCATGCTGGCGAAATCCTCCCGGAGAACGCTGCCGGAACAACTGCACGTCACGAGGATGCCCCCGGGTTCGAGCAATTCCACGGCCAGCCGGTTCAGCCGGTGATAGGCCCGCAAGGCTTCGGGCACCTGGTCCCGGCTGCGGGCGAATTTCGGCGGATCCAGGATGACCGCCGAAAACGTCTCACCCGCTGCTCGTCGCTGCTCCAGCGACTGGAAACAGTCGCCGGTCACGAACTGTGCGGCAGGCAAGCCGTTTCTTTGCGCATTCTCCTGTGCGGTTCGGACCGCCGTCTCACTCACATCCAGACCCACGACCTCGGCGGCGGAGCCGACCCGCAATGCCGCCAGGGAGAAGCTGCCGCTGTAGCAGCAGACATCCAGGACTCGGCGTCCGGCAAGGAACTCGGCGGCGCGTCGGCGGTTCTCTCGTTGGTCCAGGTAGAAACCCGTTTTCTGGCCTTCCAGGAGGTTCACGGAGTACCTGAGGCCATGTTCGCAGATCTCGATCGGTCCCCCGGGCGGTGTCCCGAAGATGCAGCCGGTGTCGATGCGGATGCCTTCCCGCCGGGCAATCAGGGCGTCAGCCCGTATCGTGATGCTGTCGGGTTGAGCCAGTTCCACGAGAACGGCGGTGATGGCCGGCAGGCGGATGGCGGTTGCCAGGGCGGTGGGTTGGACGACGAAGTGATTACGGAAACGGTCCACGATCAGGCCGCTCAGGCTGTCGGCCTCGCTGTAGACCAGGCGGCAGGCCTCATCGAGCCGCCCGTAGCCCAGCGATCGCCGCAGTTCCAAGGCCCGCTCGATGTGCCGCCGCCAGAATCCGCCGTCGAGGCTCTCCCCGGCTTGCCAGCTATACAGGCGGATGCGGATGCGGCTTTGGCTGTTGTAGACGCCTCGCGCGACCCAACTGCCTCCGTCGGCGACCAGGTCGATCTCGTCGCCGTCCGCCGGGTCGCCCTGGACTTTGGAGATGGCCGAGTCGAGGACCCAGGGGTGCCGATTGAGGAACGGCGTGAGCTTTCGCGGTCTTAAAATTGCGCACGCGGCGGGCACAGTCGCAGTTCCTTCACATACGTCGCGGAAACCTCTTCGGCACCATCGTAGCGGCGCGCGAAACAGGCTCCAAGGTGCTGCCTTCGCGTCGATCAAGACCGCTGAGTAAAGAAAGATGCTCTTTTTGAGCGCTTGTGCGACTTGTGAGTGAGGATTTCTTCTCGACCGGACGATCCACGAATATTAGAAACTTGAGCGCTTGTTCCGAGATTGGCCGGCGCCGTGATGATTCCCATCGAGTTACTCCACTGCGACGAACTGCTCTTGACCGCCGGTCCCGATACCCGGTAAGGAGTCGTTCGTCAGCGCGGAGGACCGCGGTTGGACTCCCTGCGACAGAAATTTTGCCGTCCTTCGACCATTTTCCCAAAATAGGTCTTGATTTCTTGGCGTACGATCGTTTAATCCTTTCTGAGATGCATGCATCGCGCGCAAGAGTGAAGTTCGACGGCGTGATGGAAGGCTGCCAATACCCACGAGGCTAATCGGTGATGTAAACCACACCCCAGAATCAGTTGCTGGTCCGCCGTCAGCGGACCAAGGCCGCGATTCGCCACGCGGCTTGTTGCTTGAGCCTCAACCAAGGCTGTTCGACGTCAGGGAGGTCGAGAAACGGCTATTCTTCGTCCGGTGTCGTTATCAAGACGGACGCCGGCCAAGCCTGGGATTGGTCAGGAATGAGTGGAAGAACCTGCTCTCGCACATATCCCTTCTGGATTGTTGCTGATTCCCACACGGTTTTCTGCGTTGCCTGTATTTCGTACTTCAGGGAGGACCTGTATGAACCGAGAATCCGATTCCGAAGGTTGCGGTCACCGCGCGGCCGACGACGAGCCTCCGGGTAGTGTTGTACAACTCGTCGCGTCACCATGGCTTGGTTCGGCCGCGTCACTTGGTGGAAATGGCACCTCCACCTCTCTTCTCGACAAAGGGGAGCCGAACGGCAAGCGACGGCGCACTGGACAGAATCGTCTGACCCCGTCTGTCACTCCTTCCCCCTATCTCACCTATCAAGTCACCGCTTACGATCTGTTGTCGCGGACCCGACGGACCACCGGCAGCCCGCGCACGCGATCGTTCCGGCGACGGTTCTTTCCGGATGTGGATGACACCCAGTGGAACAACTGGCGTTGGCAGTCGCAGCACCGGATCCGAACCCTGGAACAGATGGAGCGGATGTTGACGCTGTCGGACAGCGAGCGGGAGGCCATGCGGCTGGGGGGCACCATGCTGCCCGTCGGCATCACGCCTTATTACATGAGCTTGCTGGACCCGGACAACGCTGCCCAACCGTTGCGCCGCACCGTGATTCCCACGGCGGAGGAGTTCACCCGGAAGAAAGGCGAGGCCGACGACCCGCTGGGAGAAGAGAACCACAGTCCGTTACCCGGACTCGTGCACCGCTATCCCGACCGCGTGTTGTTGCTGGCCGTCGACTTCTGCTCGACCTACTGCCGCTATTGCACGCGTTCGCGCGTCGTGGGGCACGGAGAGATCGCGCTCAACGAGAAACGGCTCGAAGCCATCTTCGAGTACCTGCGGCACCACAAGGAAGTCCGCGACGTATTGGTTTCCGGTGGCGATCCGCTCACCGCCAGCGACGAACGGCTCGACTGGCTGCTGGGCAAACTGCGTGCTATCCCCCACATCGAATTCGTCCGGCTGGGAACAAAGGTGCCGGCGGTGCTGCCGCAACGGGTGACACCCCAACTGTGCCGAGTGTTGCGGAAGCACCACCCGCTCTGGATGAGCATCCACTTCACGCATCCCGACGAATGCACGCCGGAATCGGCGCGGGCCTGCGGCCGGCTGGCTGATTCGGGCATCCCACTCGGTTCGCAGACCGTGTTGCTCCGAGGCGTCAACGACAACGTGGAAACCATGAAAGAGCTGGTCCACAAGCTGCTGTTGATGCGCGTGCGGCCGTACTACCTGTACCAGTGTGACCCGATCTCGGGCTCCTCGCACTTCCGCACGTCCGTGGCCAAGGGTCTGGAGATCATCCAAGGACTGCGCGGCCACACCACGGGCTACGCCGTTCCGACCTACGTCATCGACGCCCCCGGCGGCGGTGGCAAGATACCCCTGCAGCCGGACTATTTCGTCGGCCGGGAAGGTGATACGGTGATCTTGCGGAACTTCGAGGGCCGCGAGTTCCGCTACCCCGACCCGCAGGTCGTGGATGACACGAATCCCCAGTAAATCGACAAGGCTGGGAATTGGGGACCACGCAATCCGTTACGGGCGGCCTCAGGCCACCGTAACGCCGGATCCCGAGCGGCGGCTGAAGCCCCGCTGCGGTCAATGTCGAGCGCGGCCTCACACGTAGCGCGGGCTTTAGCCCGCGAGAGGTGTGACTTGCGCCGACGCACGCGCTGTGAAAGAAGTGGGCCGTGGGCTGAAGCCCACGCTACGTCGGACGACCGCACGATATAGCCTCGAAAGCACCCTAACGACCCCTGGATGAGACGCTGAAGCGATGGAGAGTGTTCAACCGGCCCCGTATCCCGGTGCCGGCAAGTGGAACGTCGGCCTGACGTACGATCTGCGCGCGGAATACCTGGCCGCCGGCTACGGGGAGGAAGAGACCGCCGAATTCGACCGAGCCGAAACGATCGACGCGATCGCGGGCGCTCTCGAACAACTGGGACACACGACTGACCGGATCGGGCACGTGCGTAACCTGGTGGATCGATTGCAGGCCGGGCAGCGGTGGGATCTGGTGTTCAATATCTGCGAGGGACTCCACGGCCAGGCGCGGGAATCGCAGGTTCCCGGTCTGCTGGATGCCTATCAGATCGCCTACACCTTCTCCGATCCGCTTGTCACCGCGGTCTGTCTCGACAAGCGGATGACAAAACTGCTCATCCGCGACGCGGGACTGGCGACACCGCGGTTCGCCCTGGTGCAGCAGTTGAGCGATCTGTCGGCCATCAAGCTGCGGTACCCGCTGTTCACCAAACCAGTCGCCGAAGGTACCGGCAAGGGAGTTTCCGCTGCGTCAAAGGTCCTGCACGCCGAACAACTGCACGCCAACTGCCGCGACCTGCTGCAGCGTTTTCAGCAACCGGTGCTGGTGGAGGAGTTCCTGCCCGGCCGTGAGTTCACCGTCGGGATCCTCGGTTCGGGCGGCGAGTCGCGCGTACTGGGGACCCTGGAGATCGTGCTCCGCGCCACCGCGGAAGCCGAAGTCTACTCGTATCTGAATAAGGAAATGTGCGAGGGGCGGGTCGACTATCCGTTGGTCCGCCCCGCCGATGATCCCTTGGTCGCCGCGACCGAAGCTCTGGCATTGTCCGCTTGGCGGGCACTGGGCTGCCGCGACGGGGGTCGGATTGACATCCGCTGCGATGACGATGGTCGGCCGCAGTTCATCGAAGTCAACCCGTTGGCCGGACTCCATCCGCAGCATTCCGACTTGCCCATGATTGCTACGGCCGTGGGAATGGAGTACGTCGAATTGATCGGCCACATGGTGGCTTCAGCGGTGACCCGGATCAGGCGGTAGGACCGCCCGCCCAAGCGGTGCTGCCGCACCGGCCTGAATAACCCGTTCCCGTTGGTCGCTGGACTCGGCACAGGAATTCTCACCGTTACTGACACAGGGGACCGCCCGTTGCACGTCGCAATCGTTCATAACGCGATCCCTCCGGACGCACTGGCATCCGACCAGGACACGCTGGTCCAAGTCGAGACGGTGCTCGACGCGCTGCGGCAGTTGGGCCATGAGGTGTCCATCCTGCCCTGCACGCTGAATTTGGAGGCCTTGTCGGAATCCTTGCAGCGTCTGCGACCGGACGCGGTCTTCAACCTTGTGGAGTCGATGGCCGGATCGGATCGACTGCAATATCTCGTGCCCGGTGTGCTCGACGCGCTTCGTGTTCCTTATACCGGAGCACGTACGGATTCCCTGTTTGTGACCGTCGATAAACTTCTGGCCAAACAGTATCTGCGAGGGGCGGGGTTACCCACTCCGGATTGGCAGACGTTGCCGCCGGCACGGGGACTCCAGATTCCGCGGTCGGAGCCGGGCGGGCCGCACGCGATCCCGCTCAACGGCACGGTTGGCGGCGCGAGTTTCCCTGGCCAGCGCAAGTACATTATCAAGACGATCACGGAACACGCATCGTACGGCTTGGACGATGACGTCGTGTTCGACTTCCAGGATGTGGGGGACATTCAACAGCGGTTGCGCGCGGCGTCGTCCCGGTTAGGCCGACCTTGTTTCGCGGAGCAATTCATCGCTGGCCGTGAGTTCAACTTGTCGGTGCTGGCGGCAAGCCCTGATTGCGACGCAGCCGTTGCGTCCACAACGGCTGCCTGCGAAGTGCTGCCCGCCGCGGAAATCGACTTCTCGGGATTCCCGGCCGGCAAACCGCACGTGGTCGGCTACCGTGCGAAGTGGGACGCTGAGTCGTTCGAGTTTCAGCATACGCCGCGCACCTTTGATTTTGCCCGGACCGACGCGGAACTGCTCAGACGCCTGGCCGAATTGGCACGGCAGTGCTGGACAGTCTTCAACCTCAATGGCTACGCTCGAGTGGACTTCCGCGTGGATGAGAGTGGTCGGCCGTGGATTCTGGAAGTGAACGCCAACCCGTGCCTGTCGCCGGATGCCGGCTTTGCCGCGGCACTGCAACGAGCGGGCATTCCTTTCGAACAGGCCATTGCCCGGATATTGCAGGATATTCGTTGAGCAGATCATGCTTGACACGGATTACTCACCACCGAGGCACAGAGGCTGAAGAACAGACAAGCAAGGCAAGTAGTTTCGCAACGACTGCGATTGGACCGAATCTGACAAACTGTAGATTCCGCCTCTTGTATTCTCCTCGGCGTTCTCTGTGGCTCTGTGGTGGCTCTTCTGGTTTCGTGCACTAGCCGAGTTACTGCTGTTCTTCGTGCCGCGCTCGCGCCGCTTTCAGAGCGCGCAGTCTCGTGTCGTGCTGCTGCGCATCCGCTACCGGGTCCCAGCGCGATGTCACGTAGGCAAAGCAGCGATAAGCACCGGCCAGCACGATCAGCACGCCGCCCACGATCACAACTCCCAACATGATGCGGAAGCCGGAGAACAGGGAACTGACTTCGCGATAGCGGTGTCCGCTGAGCGCATTGCGCAGCCGGTCGAGGTCCTCCGGGTGGGGTGGCTGTGACAGCTGCAGCTCCGCTAACCGCGCGGCGGTGTACACCTTCCCCGGTTCCGGCTGCCAGCGCCGCACGGCAACGGGTTCGAACGGGGGGTCGGGAATCTCGTGGGGCTTCGGCACCAACATGATCATGACGGCGGACTCGCCGCTGTCGCCGTGCTGGCCTTCCAGCAGGCAGATCTGGTCCAATTGATGGCGCCGAAAAGCGTCGGACACTCGGCGCCCGTCCTGGATTGCCTTCCGCAGCCACGGATTCTGAATGAAATGATCGCGGGTCTGGTCTTGGATCTCGAGGCCCAGGAAACGCCCGTCAACGGCCTCCGGCACCTCGGGTGGCTTCTCCGCTTCCGCCGCCCGTGCCCCGCTCATGTGGTTTTGCAGGACGATCCACGCCAACTGGGCGACAACCAGCACGGCATAAGACTTCGGCCGAACCAAGGCCGCAACAGGTTGTGCGAGATGCACCGTCCGTCGCAAGGTGACTGAGCCGGTGCGTGTCAGCAACCGTGAGGATCCCATGAGACTTCCTCCGGGTAGCACCAACGGCGTGCTCATTGTAACCGATTTGCGGCCCGTACGGCACACAGTTGCACGCAATACGCCGGAAAAACGGCTCGGGTAGAACCGGCTGTTTCCGGCGACGGAACGGGCCGACATACGAATGAGAGCGATTGCACGCATTGGGCACCAACGGCGAATTGTGTGATGGCGGCCGGAGGATTCATGCGCGTTCGCAGCTTGACACTCGCGAAGAAATTCATAACGATGCACTCGGTGATGATTGCCGTAACGGCACATCCTTCCCGCCCAACCGGCTCGCCAACGAAGTCGCGAGGGAACGCGGCGTGATGAGGCGGCGTTCGCGTCCAGTGGTTTCGCGGTACGAACGGTCCGTCATTCTGCGCACAGGTACCAGGAAGGTTTTCTCAGTCTGAATCCGGCGAGGCATTTCATGGCTACCGAAGGCACTTCGGCCACCAGTTCCCCTGCATATCCACGCTGCGAAGACATCACCGATGAACAGCGTTTCGCGCAACTGGACGACGTTCTGAAGCAATACGCTACCGTACCGGGTGCACTGATCCCGGTGCTGCAAATCACGCAGGCCATCTTTGGCTACTTGCCCGAGAACGCCTTGCGCAAGATCAGCCAGGCCTTGCACAAACCTTACAGTGAAGTCGCGGGCGTCGTCGGGTTTTATTCGTTCTTCACCACCGTTCCCCGCGGCCGACACATCGTCCGCGTCTGTCTCGGGACCGCGTGTTATGTACGCGGGGGAAAGGAAGTGCTGGCCGGGCTGAAGAACGCGCTGCGCGTGGAAGTGGGCGAGACAACCGCGGATCAGATCTTTTCCCTGGACGTGGGGCGCTGTTTCGGGGCCTGCGGAATGGCTCCCGTCATCATGATTGACGACGACGTGCATCAGCGCGTGCGCCCCGCCCGATTGCAGAAGATCCTGGAACAGTATCGTGCGCCGGCCGCCGAAGCGCCGAGCCGGGAGGAAGTATGACGAAGAGGCTTGCTAGTGCCGAACGGCTCAACGAATTGCGGGACCAGATGCGCCGGGAGGAAGCGGATCGTCAGCAGCAAGGGCAGGCGCTGATCCGGATCTGTTACGGGGCCAGTTGCATCGCGTCCGGTTCGCGCCGCGTGAAGCAGTCGCTGGAGGCCGCCATGCAACGACATGGCCTGACACGCAAAGCGCGGCTTCGGGAAGTCGGATGCCTGGGACCTTGTTCCGGCGGGCCGGTCGTGATGATCGATGACGTCTTCTACGAGAAGGTTCGGCCGGAAGACGGCAACGAACTGGTGAGCGAGCACCTCGGCCGTGGCCGCATCGTGGAACGCCTCACGCACAAGCGCCCCGACGGCCGCCACATGCCGCACACCCAGGACGTGGACTTCTTTCGCCGCCAGGCCAAGATCGTGCTGGAACGGTGCGGTCGCATCGATCCGCAACGCATCGAGGACTACATCGGCGCCGACGGCTACCAAGCCTTGGCGCAAGCGCTGCAAGCCCGGAATCCGGACGCGATCATCGGGGAACTCAAGCAGTCCGGATTGCGCGGCCGAGGAGGCGCCGGGTTCGCCACCTGGCGAAAATGGGAATTCACGCGCCAAGCCGCCGGAGATGACAAGTACGTGGTCTGCAACGCCGACGAAGGCGATCCCGGCGCATTCATGGACCGCAGCGTGCTGGAAGGCGATCCGCACGCCGTGATCGAAGGCATGCTGATCGCGGCCTTCGTGATCGGAGCCGCGCGCGGTTTCATTTACGTGCGGGCCGAGTACCCGCTGGCCGTGGAACGGCTGAAGACGGCGCTGGCCCAAGCACGCGAACGGGGACTGCTGGGCTGCGACATCCTGGGCTCGGGTTTCGATTTTGACCTCGAGATCCGCATGGGATCCGGGGCTTTCGTCTGCGGCGAGGAAACGGCTCTGCTGACATCGATCGAAGGGAATCGTGGGGAGCCGCGGCCGCGGCCGCCGTTCCCCGCCCAACGCGGGCTCTGGGGCAAGCCGACGCTGCTGAACAACGTCGAGACCTACGCCAACGTGCCCACCATCCTGTTGCGCGGCGGCGCCTGGTACGCCAGCCACGGCACGGCGCGCAGCAAAGGCACCAAGGTGTTTGCCTTGGCCGGGACCATCAAGAACTCGGGGCTGGTCGAAGTCCCCATCGGCATGCCGCTGGGGGACCTGATCTACGACGTGGGGGGCGGAATTCCGTCCGGCAAGGAATTCAAAGCCGCACAAATCGGCGGCCCTTCCGGCGGCTGCATTCCCAAGCAGCACCTGAACGTGCCGCTGGACTACGAGTCGTTGTCGGAGCTCGGCGCGATCATGGGATCCGGCGGTCTGATCGTCATGGACGAGGACAGCTGCATGGTGGATGTGGCCCGCTTCTTCATTGAATTCGTTCGGGAAGAGTCCTGCGGCAAATGCGTTCCCTGCCGGGTAGGCACGAAACGCATGCTCGAGATCCTGAACCGGATCTGCGGCGGCAAGGGGGAAGAGGCGGATGTTGATCAGTTGATTCAGCTCGGCGAAATGATCAAAGAGACCTCCCTCTGCGGCCTGGGACAAACGGCTCCCAATCCCGTCCTGTCCACGATCCGGCATTTCGGCCACGAGTACATCGAGCACATTCGCGACAAACACTGCCGCGCGGGTGTCTGCCCGTCACTGGTCTACGCGCCCTGTTCGAGCGCCTGCCCGGCCAATGTCGATATCCCCGGCTACGTGTCGCTGGTCGCGGAAAAACGGTATGCCGAGGCGTTGCAGTTGCATCGCCAGCGCAATCCTTTCCCCGCCATCTGTTCGCGTGTCTGTTTCCACACGTGCGAAGACAAGTGCCGCCGCTCGACGCTGGACGAACCGGTGTCGATCCGCGGTGTGAAGCGCTTCATGGTGGATCAGGAAGTCACGCTGCAGTTACCCGAAGTGCGCGAGAACCCGGAGAACGCGCGGCGCAAGATTGCCATCATCGGGGCGGGGCCGGCCGGCCTGTCATGCGCCTACTTCCTGGCCCGGTTGGGCTACCAGCCCAAGGTCTACGAAGCGGAACCGCGCCCCGGCGGGATGCTGGTGCAAGCCATCCCGGCCTACCGCCTGCCGCGCGAGATCGTGGCACGCGAGGTCCGGATGATTGAGAATCTGGGCGTGGAGATCCTGACGGACAAGATGCTGGGTCGGGATTTCACGCTCAAGTCCCTGCGGGCCCAGGGGCGCGAAGCGGTCTTCCTGGCCGTGGGCGCGCCGCTGGGTGTCGGCCTCGGGATCCCCGGCGAAAATGCCCGCGGCATCACCGATGCGCTGAGTTTCCTCCGCACGTACAACCTGCGAGGCTCGGCCCGCGTCGGCAAGAATGTCGTGGTGATCGGAGGCGGCAACTCGGCGATCGATGCGGCACGCACCGCCGTCCGTCTGGGGGCGGAACAAGTGACGGTTGTGTATCGCCGCAGCCGCGAAGTCATGCCGGCCTACAAGGAAGAGATCGAAGAGGCTCTGCACGAAGGAGTCCGATTGCAGGTCCTGACCGCCCCCACGGAAGTTGTCGTGGAGAATGGTCAGGCCATGGGCATTCGGTGCCAGCCCGTGCGGCTGGGGACCTTCGATCGCTCCGGACGGCGCCGCCCCGAAGAAAGCGGTGATGCCTTCGTCATTCCCGCCGACCAGGTGCTGGTGGCGATCGGCCAGGCGCTCGAGCCCCAGAGGTACTGCGATGAGCTGATCCTCGAGACCCGTGGCGGTGGCCTGCTGGTCGCCGACCCGGTCACCGGCCAGACTTCCCACAAGTGGATCTTTGCCGGCGGCGACGCGGTCTCCGGACCGTCGTCGGTCGTCGAGGCCGTGGCCGCCGGTGAGCGTGCGGCCGTCGGCATCGACCGCTTCCTGACCGGACGCGAACACGCCTTCTGGCGGGAATTGAACGAAGTCGATACCTACTACGATCCGGATTCCGAGCCGTCCGAACTGCCGCGCGAGAGCCTGCCACTGATTCCCGTGGAACGTCGCCGGAATAACTTCGACGAAGTCGAACAACCCTGGCGTGAAGCCATCGCCGTGCGACAAGCGCAGCGCTGTCTGCGCTGCGACTACGGGCGTCGCTGCAACGGCGGCGACGTGGAAGGCGCGCATGACAACGAGATGCAGTCCAAGACACACTAACTCCATAGCCAGCTCATGATTCAGCTCACGATTAACAACATCCCGGTGGAAGTGCCCGAAGGGACGACCATTCTCCAGGCTGCCAACAAAGTGGGCATCCGCATCCCCACATTGTGTTTCGTCGAGCGGCTGCAAGCCATCGGCGCTTGCCGCGTGTGCGTTGTGGAGGTGGAAGGTGCGCGCAACCTCGTCGCGTCCTGCTCCATGCCCGTGACAGCCGGCATGAAGGTCCGCACCAGCTCCCGCCGCGTGCGCGAGTCCCGGCGGATGGTCCTGGAATTGCTCCTTTCGGAACACGACGGCGAATGCCAGACCTGTGATCGCCGCGAGGATTGCGAATTGCAGGCGCTTTCCGCGGAATTGGGAATTCGCTCCATTACCTATCGCGGGGAACGCACGCGCAAACGCGTGGATACTTCGACTCCAGCGCTGATCCGCGATCAGGGCAAATGCATCAAGTGCCGGCGGTGCATCAGCGTGTGTGCCGAGACGCAGCACGTAGGCGCTCTGTGGGCGCAGGGGCGCGGGTTCGACTCGGCCATCGGCCCGGCCTTCAATCGCGATCTCGGTACGGTCGCGTGCGTGCAATGCGGACAGTGCGCTGCCGTCTGCCCGGTCGGTGCTATTACCGAACGGGACCATATCGACGAAGTCTGGAGCGCGATCGACGATCCCGATAAGTTCGTCATCGTGCAGACGGCGCCCGCGATTCGAGCGGCTTTGGGTGAGTGCTTCGGTTACCCGCCCGGAACGCTGGTCACCGGCAAGATGGTGGCCGCCCTGCGGCGACTCGGGTTCAATGCCGTGTTCGACACGAACTTCGCCGCCGACTTGACCATTCTGGAGGAAGGCACCGAGCTGCTGACGCGCCTGCAGAAGAAGCTGGTCCAAGGGCAGCCTGCCGCGCTGCCCATGTTCACCAGTTGCTCGCCGGGCTGGATTCTCTACATGGAGTACTTCCACGCGGATCTGCTGCCGCACTTGTCAACGTGCAAGTCGCCGCAACAGATGTTCGGTGCCGTGGCCAAGACTTATTATGCCGAGAAACTGCAGTTGCGACCGGAACAGATCTTCGTCACGGCCATCATGCCGTGCACGGCGAAGAAGTACGAATGCCAGCGGCCTGAGATGAAGTCCAGCGGCACGCGGGACGTCGACGCCGTGCTCACCACGCGCGAACTGGGCAAGATGATTCGCGCCACGGGCGTTGAGTTCGCCAGCCTGCCCGATGAGGACATGGACGCGCCGCTGGGCCTGTCCACCGGGGCCGCCGACATCTTTGCGAATACCGGCGGTGTCATGGAAGCGGCCCTGCGAACCGTGCACGAAATCGTCACCGGGCAACCGCTGCCGATGGAGAACCTTCACGTGGCTCCCGTGGCCGGATTGAACAACGTCAAGGAAGCTTCCCTGACCATCCGCGACGCGCTGCCCGACTGGTCGTTCCTCAACGGCGTCACGCTGAATGTGGCCGTGGCGCATGGACTGGCCAATGCCGAGCAGGTCATCGAAGCGGTCCGCTTGGGGAAACGCCAATATCATTTCGTCGAGGTCATGACGTGCCCGGGCGGCTGTATCGGCGGCGGCGGGCAACCGCGGTTCACGACCGATGAAGTCCGCAAGGCGCGCATTGCCGCCATCTATCGTGAGGACGAAGGGAAGGACCTGCGCAAGTCCCACGAGAATCCGGACCTGGCGAAGCTCTACCAGGAGTTTCTCGGAAAGCCGCTAGGTGAGAAATCCCACAAGCTGCTCCACACGCGCTACAGCACCCGCGGCTCTGTCTAAACCGCCCCGCCAAGAGGGACAGGCGCATTTCTCGGGACCACCAGCGGCTGATACTGCCTGTCTTGCGCACTTCACCACGAAAACGGTGCCACGCACCTTTAACGAACGCGCTTGACTCGGTTGGGCACTTAGCGCCTAATAGCCAGTTAAGGGTTGTGGATTTGCATATCAGTTGGCGGATCGGGCGCACGATGGTTTCCAGGCCTGTAAGCAAGTGAGCGGATGAAGAGGAGGTGTCATGAACAGGACGTGCTTGCGTGTGACTCAATTGGCGTTCGCGGTAGGACTTCTCGTGCTGGCCTGCGGCTGCGGTGGCACTGATCTGGGGCAGGTCACCGGAAAGGTGACCATGAACGGCCAGCCCTTGGCGAACGTCGAAGTAGAGTTTCAACCGGCTGATAATGGCCGCCCATCCTCAGGTGTCACGAATGCGGAGGGCGTCTACGAACTGCAATTCAGCAGTCAAGAAAAAGGGGCCCTGATCGGTGAGCACACCGTGCGGATCAACGCCGCGGAAGGCGGCGACGGCGACGATGAAGAGAACCCGGCGAAGCCGACCGTGATTCCCGCGAAATACAATACTCAATCAACATTGAAGAAGACGGTGAATTCCGGACAGCAGACGATCGATTTTGATCTCTAGGCGTTATATCGTCCGCGGGATTCCTTCATGCATGCGTTCTCAACTTGCCGCTATTAGCTGCTGGGCTAATGTTGGGATTTCTTGTTACTCATATTGTTAAAGGAACACGTCATGTTCGAGCCGCTTACCGAGGTGGGAGCGATGAACCGACGCCGGCGGTCAGGTTTTACGCTCGTGGAACTGCTCGTCGTTATTGCCATCATCGGCATTCTGGTGGCCCTGCTCTTGCCGGCGGTGCAAGCAGCACGCGAAGCCGCCCGCCGCATGCAGTGCAGCAATCACCTGAAACAAATTGGAATCGCGTTGCAGAATTACCATGACACCTACAAGACATTCCCACCCGGCTGGATGGCCAACAATGGTAATCGCGGCTGGAGCTGGGCTGTGTTCATTCTCCCCTTCCGCGAACAGACAGCATTGTACGACCAACTCAATCCGGGCGGCCGGCGAGCGCCCGTGGTGATCAACCATGCAACCGAATACACCCTGTTGCAGACAACGATTCCGGACTACCGCTGTCCCAGCGACGTCACGCCTCTGCTGGGAGGCGCAAACGGGGGTAAGACCACGAATCGCAATGCGGCACCGGATCCGCTGCCCCTGGCGGTTTCCAATTACGCTGCCGTCCGCGGCTTCTTTAACATGCAGGACGCCCCCCCGGAAGACAATAAGAACAACAACGGGATCATCTATTGCAACAGCAAGATCAATATTGCTTCCATCACCGATGGAACAAGCAACACGTTCATCGTTGGCGAAAAGTCAAAACTGCAGGACGCTGCGACCTGGACGGTGGCTAACGCTGGCGGCAACGGCAACAACGTGACGGGGAATATTCGCGGCCGGATGAACCAAGGGACGCTCACCAATTTCAGCGGAGCCGTCTTCGGTAGCTACCATCCGGGTGGTGCTATGTTCTGTCTGGCGGACGGTTCCGTGCGCTTCGTCTCCGAGACGATCCCCTCGAATAACGGTGGCCTCGATGCCGGAGGGGCGCCGAATCCAGCCCAGTGGGCCTCGCAGTTCAACGCCGCAAAGAACAACATGGCCGTGTATCAGTTCTTGGGTGTACGCGACGATGCCATGGTAATCAGCGGGGAATACTAGTCGTACCGCGCGCAGTGATGGGGGTACGCGTTCACGGGTCAGTGAAGAGACGGGGAATCGAACATCGTCGCACGGCTCTCCGAGCCGTGATTTCTCGACTCGGAGAGTCGAGCGACGGACGGCAATTCGGTGACTTATTGTTGAACGCGCTCTTTCAACTCAGCGCCCGATCTGCATCAATCCCCAGGCGCCGAGGATGAGTAATCCCACGGTGCACCACGAGACTGCGAATCCCACCAGGTCTTCGCGGTATCGACGGAAGAAATCTCGCCAGCGCGCGGCGGTAAGCCATCCCGGCAGGTCCAGCAGGATTAGATCCTGCCCGCGCTCCGCGGCCAGTGGCTTCGGTGCGCCAGCCGGGAGGCCTTCGTCGTCGGTCGAACGCCGCATGTTGTCGAAGAATCGGGCCACTCGCGCTGCGTCTTCAGCCGGCGTAAGCAGACTCACTACCACCAGCGCCAGACTGCCGATCAGCATCGACCAGCCAAAGGGCGCTGGGAGCCAGGGATACACTAACTTGATGCTGCCACTGGCCAGCCACTGGCTCAGGGTGCCTTCTTGGGACGCTGCGGCCAGCTGGGCCATGGCGTCGCGCAGCCCCTGCGGTTTCGGGTCCGACAGGCCGCAGGAAACGACGTAGTTCAAGCCGTAATACACCAGCAGCGCGACCAGGACGCCGGCCAATGCCCCGTAACGATTGCTGCGCCGCCAGAGAATCCCCGCCAGGATGACCAGGCCGAACATGCACGGCAAGGTCTCATTGAAAAGAAACGCATCCAGCACCTGGTTCACGTACAGGGCAAATACGACTCCACCCAACGTCAGCAGGAAGCCGGACGCGCGCCCCGCTGCCAGCAACTCCCGGTCCGCGGCGTGGGGTCGCACGTACTCGCGATAAACGTTCTGTGTGAACAACGCCGCACTGTTGACCATGAAGTTCGAGCAGGTGGACATGTTCGCCGCCAGAATGCAGGCCACCATCAGGCCTGTCAGCCCCGGACAGAGCAGATGCAGGCAGGCGTAGCCGAAGGCATGCTCCTTGTCTTCCAGCTGAACTCCGCGCTGCACCAGCATGGCCGCCACGACCAGCCCGGTCAGTGCCCAACCGATCGTGCAGAAGCGTTTCACAAACGATCCGTACGTCTGACCCACTCGCCCGGCGCGTTCGGTTTTTCCCGTCGCGTTCATCGTCAGAATGTGCGG
>Ga0233425_10002274_pt1 | contig 38608 bp, 28 predicted proteins | sample Watercolumn_Towu_2_FD_181712 | JGI IMG/M metagenome (GOLD analysis project Ga0233425, IMG submission 181712) | Freshwater microbial communities from Lake Towuti, South Sulawesi, Indonesia - Watercolumn_Towuti2014_140_MG | ecosystem: Environmental > Aquatic > Freshwater > Lake | place... | reverse complement strand
CCTAAATCTGTGGGGGGAGGCATCGCACTGTCAGGCAGGTAGTCTCCGAGTAGCCATCCGGCTGTGTCTCCCAGCGAGTAATCGATCGGCGGAATCGGTAGTAGTTCCCCTCTTGCGACCTCATGTAGCGTAAAGAGTCCCTGCACAAGAGGTCCGGTGACGTTGCTAGGTTCGCGAGTGATGAGGAATCGCAGTAGGCGACGGAAGACTTCGGCCTCACTTGCCCAGGCTTTTCGGGAATGCGGCTCATTCACTACCGTATCCGTCGCGTGATCGACCCGCGACCGGAGAATCTGCGCCCATGCTGCACCCTGCTTGGAGTATGTGCGAGGGCCAATTAGCGTAAACAGCTGCGGGATGAACACCGGGCAGTTAAGCGATGCGAAGAGCTCCTCTTGTAGTAACTTTTGCCGGCGGTACTCGAGCATGTGGGTAGCCGACGTTCTTATTCGGGCTGCGTCGATCGTGGCAATCCCGGAGGAGAATCCAACACAGCAGTGAAGTCGACCTTGTTTGTGAACCGTCGACACGCAGCCCCGCTTAAACCTTTCGTGGGCGACAAGCGCGTCCGCCGACCCGTGATCAACCGAGGCATCGACGACGAGAATCTTGTCGGAAGGATAAGCTTCCAGAATCGCTTCAAGATGTCGGTAATCGCGAGTCCCGTCTTCCGCGAGGAAGGCACCTTTGCGGTTCGCCAAGACTACCGGACACGCCGGGTGCGTGATACGAGTCGCCGCCCGGCAGAGCCCCGCAAGGCGACCGGTCGTCCCGAATCGGAGTATCACCATAAATCGCCTTGCGCGAACTCCTTGATCATCCGCGTTAGCGTAGGTTGGTCGAGCCAGTCGCTGTTCGTTCCCGAGTTGTACTCTGAGTTAAGGGATCTGGCCTTTGTGTAGCCGGCTTCCTCGTGGCTGCTGGCAACTCGTGGATTAAAAATGCCGTCAGGCGGCATGATTGCATAGCCACCGACCCATTCGTACGTGGAAGGCAGGTCCGCTTCTGTAATCATCACCTCGTGGATTTTCTCGCCAGGGCGGATTCCAATAAGCGTAATCGGCTTATCGCGGTCGATTGCCGCGCAAAGGTCCAAGATGCGATAAGACGGTATGCGAGGAACAAAGAGTTCCCCTCCGCGCATCTGGTTCGAGCACTTCATCACAAAGTCTACGCCCTCCTTTAAGGACAGAGAGAATCGTGTCATCGCCTTGTCTGTGACAGGGAACGAATCCCACGTCGCCTGGTTCTTTAGGAAGTATGGAACGATGGAGCCGCGGCTGCCAAAGACATTTCCGTAGCGAACTACTGAAAACCGGGTCGGACTACTGCCGGTGAAGTTGTTGGCCGCTATGAACAACTTGTCTGAGCATAACTTGGTGGCGCCATACAAGTTGATGGGCGCCGCTGCCTTGTCAGTACTAAGGGCAATGACTTTGGAAACGTTACAGCGAATCGCCGCCTCGACAACATTCTGCGCCCCCAGCACATTTGTCTTGATCGCCTCTAGCGGGTTGTACTCAGCGGCCACGATCTGCTTGAGGGCGGCCGCATGTACCACCATGTCTATTGCATTGAACGCGTACGCAAGGCGGCTGGCGTCTCGCACGTCGCCTATGAAGTACCGCATCCTCGCGGCGTATTGCCTGAAGGCGGGGTCGTTCTGCATCTCAAACTGCTTAAGTTCGTCGCGGCTAAAGATGACTAACCGATCGACGGCCGTATTCTTCAGGACGTGCTTTGCGAAAGCTTTCCCGAAGCTGCCGGTACCGCCGGTGATCAGGATGGATTTGAGTTGCTCGGGGCCCATTGGCTTCTTCGCTCCCAAGAAGATTCGGGGTTGAGCGACCGTCGGTCGCTCATTAGGTTCACAACGTTCCGTGATTTCAGTCGTCGGAGCGTCCGGCAAAGTCGGGCGTTTCAAGCACACGCGTGGAGAGGCTAGGACAGAAACCTCGCCGACCACTGTTCGTGGGGAACTGTCAAGTCGGATACGCGCATCTCAGTTTTTCAGACAGTAGGCTAGCAGATTCCTTTGCGGTGTCGATCTAGGCTTGTCGTGAGCTAACAGCCGTTTGGCGGTCGTGCGGCGTGAGGGAGACGCAAGATGAACGTCGCAGAAGAAAGCGTTTTCTTGAAGTTGGGACGGCGCGATTTGTTCGCCCTTCTTGCGACCGTGGGCCTCGCGTGCTGCTTCGCAAATGCCGCGTGGTCGGTTGCCGACTGGGGACGTCCCTCATCGTACCTCGAAGACCCGAGCAAATCCGACATCGTTGCCGTCTATGCCGGCATGAAGGCCGGGGCCGCAGGCGAGGCGGCGCCCTATTTCTGGAAATCCGTCAGCCGGCTCAACGCGCCATTCACCGCCAGCTGGAACGACTGGCCCAGCCTCGACGAACTTCACGTCGCGGTGCTCGGAGTCTTCGCGAAGCTTTTCGGCGTCTTCGGTGGGCTCAACGCGGCGCTCCTTCTCGGCCATCTCCTCGCCGCAGCCACGTTCTATGGTGTCGCCCGCGTCAGCGGGTGCTCGCACGTCTGGTCGTTCGTCGGCGGTCTCGCGTACGGCCTGTCGCCCTTCATGTTCGCTCAGTCGCCGCACCACTCGGGCGTGCAGTGGGCCTGGCATGTGCCGCTCTTCACGCTCGTGTGGCGGTGGGTGGCCACCGACCCCGGAATCGAGCCCTGGTCGCGTCGCTTCAAGCAGGCGACGGGCATCGGATTCCTCACCGGATTGCTGAACATCTACTACACGAACGTCCTCTGCCAGCTCACGCTCGTGGGGGCGGGGCTCCGCTACCTTCGCACGCGAAGCCGACCGGCCTTGCTCTCGGCCTTGGCCGTGATCGGGGCCGCGGCGCTCGCGTTTGCCGTGAGCAACCTCGACACCTGGACCTACAAGGCTGCCCACGGACCGAATGACGGGGCCCTGGTCCGCGAATACAAGTGGCTGGAGATCTACGGGCTCAAGATCAAGGATCTGTTCATCCCCCCCGTCACGCATCGCTCGGATGCGCTGCGTGCCTTCGGCATCAACCACCGCAAGGAGGCGGTGCTCAACGACGAGGACGGCTGTCCCTATCAGGGGATCGTCGGGCTCTCCTGCCTGATCTGGCTGGTGATGACGGCCGTTTCCCGCGTGGCACGAGGCCGCGAGAAGGAGGTGCCGATCGAGGCCTGGTGGATCCTTTGGATCGTGCTGATGTTCACGACCGGTGGACTCAATGCGATCGCCGGCGCGCTGGGAGTGACGATGTTTCGCACCGGAGCCCGCTACAGCATCGTGATCCTCGCCATCTCGCTGCTCTGGGCGGCACGGCGGATCTCGGCCTTGCAGGCCGAGCACGAGGCGGGCAAGCCCGCCGGTACGAGCGACTGGCGCTGGCTGGCGGCTGCGGCCGGCCTCTCCCTGCTGATTCTCTGGGATCAGGTGCCCCGGTCGCCGACACGTGATCAGATCGCGGCGATCGAACGACAGGTCGCGGCCGACCGCGAGTTCACGGAGAAGATGGAATCGACCCTTCCGGCCGGCGCGATGGTGTTCCAGTTGCCGGTGATGGAGTTTCCCGAGGCGCCCGTTCCGGGTGTGCCGCCGTATGACCACTTCCGCCCGTATCTCTTTTCGAAAGACCTCCGTTTTTCCTTTGGCACCCACAAAGGTCGCGAACGTGAGAAATGGCAAGCGGCCGTGCAGGGTAAGCTTTTCGAGGGGGCGCGAATCGATCAGCAGACGGGCGTTATTCTCGTCAACGGCTCCAACGCGAAGGTGGCCGTCGAGGAGCTGAAGCGGCTGGGTTTCTCAGCGATCTACATCAACCGCAACGGATTTCCCGACCGCGGCAAGGGGCTCGAGCAGGCACTCCTCGAACTCGGCTATGACAAGCCCCCGATCCGAAGTGCCACCGGCGACCTGACCTGCATCGTCCTCGGCTCGCAGTAAGTCTGCGACGATGGCGACGGGAGTCATGCGGACGGGTCCGACGCCGGGCTGGCAGGCCGCGATCCTCGCCGCCGTCACGGTGGCGGTGTTCCTGCCCACGCTCTCCTCCGGATTCGTCTACGACGCCCGGCTCCAGATCCTCACCGATCCGTTCCTGCACGACCCGTGGAACTGGCTCCCGGTGCTCAGTTTCGGCGTGTTGGGAATGGACGTGCTCGACTTCAACCGCCCCGTGCACCTCGCGTCATTGATGCTCGACGCGGCGATCTGGGGGCGGAACCCGTTCGGTTACCACCTCACGAGCGTCCTTCTCCATGCCCTGAACGTCGTGCTCGTGTGGCGCGTGGTGTCGGACGTGCTCGGCAGCGGTCCGACCGACACGTCCGGGGAACGGGCCGGCTTCGGCCTCTCCGCGTTCCTCGCAGCCCTGTTTTTCGCCGTGCACCCCGTCGTCACCGAGGCGGTCTGCGAGCCGACGTTTCGCGAGGATCTCCTCGCCGCCACGTTCACGCTCGGGGCGCTCGTGATCGCGGCGGGGTCCGCCACCGCGGAGGCCGGCCTGTCGTGGCGGGGCATCGGCTGCGCCATGTGCTGCCTGTTCGCGGTGGCCAGCAAGGAGTCGGGCGTGGCGGCCCCCTTCCTTCTCGCCGTGCAGTGGTGGCTTCACGGCGGACGCGAACGCACCCGATTCTGGACGGTGGCCATCGCGGGCGGACTCGCCCTCGTCGGGATGTTTCTCGCCGCCCGGTTCCTCCTCGAAACGATCCCGTCGCGGATCTTTGAGTCACGCCCCGGCTATCCCGGGGGGTCGCTCGCCGCCGCGCTCCTGCTCGAGCCGAGAATCCTCGCGCTCTATGCCCAACTCGTCGTCCTGCCGGTCAACCTCTGTGCCGACTACGGGCTCGTCTCCGTGCGGCACGTGCCGCTCTGGGCGGCCGCGATCGTGCTCGCGGCGCTCGCCCTCGGCGGATGGCTGGCGGCGCGCCGCGACCCACGCGTGCTCTTCGGCATCGCGCTTGTCGTCGTGCCGCTCGTGCCGGTTTCGAACCTCGTTCCGATCTACCGGGCGGCTGCCGATCGCTATCTGTATCTCCCGCTCGCCGGCGTCGCCTGCCTCGTCGGCTGCCTGCTCGACCGTGCCTTCAGGTCTGCGAACGAACAGAGGCGCCAGGTCACGATCGTCGCGGCGCTCGCAGCGCTGGTGGTGCTCGCTGCAGCGTGCGTGGGCCGCCAGGCCGTGTGGGCGGATTCGCTCGCGCTCTGGGAAGACACTTTCAGCCGCAACCCCGCGTCGTACACGGCGGCCACGGGCGCGTCGTCGGCACGGCGTCTGGCCGGACGCACGGAGGAGGCGATCGCGGCCGCCCGTACGGCCGTCGAGATCTCCGGCGGCGCTCGGGGTGACGCCTGGCTCACGCTCGCGCTGGCCTACGACGCCGCGGGCCTCCTCGACGACGCCGACGCCGCCGCCGCGAAGGCCGTCGAGATCGACCCGCGGCTCGCCGACCCCGACGCCCGCGTCACGGCACTGGCGATGGAACGCGACGAGGCCGAGGCTGCGAAGAAGGTGCTCGCCCGGCGCCCCGTCCGCTGACGGCGGCACGGCGATGGGCAGCCTAACGGCCCAACCAGGTCCGCCGGGCGAGTTTCAGGAGGTCGCCGATGCTACGGCGCGTCTCCGCGAAGTCGGCCTTGCTCGCGCCATGGGTGCGATCGATGAACGTGATCGGCACCTCGACGATCCGCGCCCCGGCCCGGTGCAGCCGCCAGAGAAGATCCTCCTGGAAGGCGTAGCCCTTCGACTCAGGGGGCGTGATCCGGTCGAGGAGCGCGAGCCGCACGGCGCGGAATCCCCCCGAACCGTCGCGGACCGGCACCCACAAGATCCAGCGGGTGAACCAGCAGACGAGCCGGCTCATGACCTCGCGCGAGAGCGGCCAGCCCACCGTGCGGCCGCCCGGCACGCGCCTCGAGCCGACGGCGAGGTCCGCCAGCCGTCCACCCGGAGGCTCCATCGCCGCGAGGAGCCGCGGGATGTCGTCGGGATCGTGGCTCAGGTCGGCATCCATGTAGACCGCGATCTCGAAGCCGTGGCGGCGGGCCTCGTGAAGCCCCTCGAGGATCGCGCTGCCGAGGCCGCGGCGGCCGCGGCGCACGAGCACATGCAGCCGCGGCTCCGTCGCGGCCCGCTCGAGTGCCCGCGCGCCCGTGCCGTCCGGCGAGTTGTCGTCCACCACGAGCATGTGGAGATCGTCGCGGGCGGCGAGCACGCGGTCGATGAGCGTGTCGATGTTGTCGCGCTCGTTGTACGTCGACGCGTTGACGACGATGCGTCCCAGGGCCCAGGGCTCCGGGGATCGGGTGTCAGCGGATGAGAGGGCGGGTGCGTCGGACATCGAAGGGATTGTGCCCCGGGGACTCGCGCCCGTCACGGGGTTCGGTGGCGTCGGCCGCGGAGCGCGTACTCACGAAGCCGCGCCCCCTTCGCCTCGATCTCGTCGATCGGACGGAGCCGGGCCTCGACTCCCGCGGGAAGGATGGCGAAGTGCCGGGCCGCGGTCAGCGCATCGACGACCTCGCCGCAGAATCCCGGATGCGTGATCCAGAGCGCCGGATCGAAGCGTTGCAGGTCGATGGCGACGGAGTACGTGCGCAGTGTCTTGCGACGCCGGCGAACGTACTGCGGAAAGTAGGAGAGGGCGAGTTCGCGGAGTGAGCGGTGGATCGGATCGCGGTAGCGGAGCAGGGGGCTGTTGCTCTTCGAGATCGCGCCCCAATGGCCGCGGCGGCGGAAGAGCGTGATGACGTGATCCACGTCGCCCGTCGCTGCGCCGAGGTCCATCACCAGGGGTGGATCCCCGGCGAGCCAGAGGGCGCAGGCCGCGACGAACGCCCCCTCGACGCAGTGCGCGCGGTTGCACGTGAGCGTCTCCACGACCGATCGGGCCGTGGGACCGTCGGGTTCGTCGTTCCAGCGAAGCCGGTTGACGAACGTCTGGATTCGGTCGGGCGTCTTCAAGCGGGCGAGCCGCCGCGCCAGCGACGGCGGCAGACCGAGACGGGCGGCGAGGGCCACACTGGCGTGGGGCCCAGGGACCGGAAGGCGGTGCTGGTGGCGGCGTGACATCACGGCCGGAGGGTACCACCGCCACGCGGGCCAAGGAATCGTCGCACCCGATACTCGCCGAGCCAGCACCCCGACTCGTACAATGTCGGAAACCATTGGAGGGTTGTCGTCATGATGCGTCGCGTCGCGGTTGTGTGCGTGGTGGTGGTGGGGCTGACCATCGGGGCGTCGGGTCAGGAGGCTGCGGCGCAAGGGTGCTATCCGACGTTCGGCTACGGCAACGTCGGCTACTCCGCCGGGTACAGTTTCCAGCAGGTGGGCTGGTGCGGGCCTCGTGTCGGAGGCTGGTGTGCACCGCGTTGGGGCGGCTGGTGCGGGCCGCGCTTCGGAGGATGGGGCGGATGGTATGCGCCCCGCTGGGGCGGCTGGTGTGGGCCGCGCTGGGGCTGGGGTTATCGGCCCTGGGGCTGGCGGGCTGCCTGCTACCCGCCCGTGTATTCGTACGGTTGGCCTGCTTGCGGATGGCCCGCCTGGTATGGCACGGGTTGGTACTCGTCGTGCGACTCGATCTATCTCTCGACCCCGGTCGGTGGTTCGTTCTTCTCGGGCCGCATGGTTCCGTTTCCGGCCGTGGGCTTCGGCCCGGTGGTCGTTCCGGGCTTCGCAGCGTCCGGTGCCGCTGCGGCCCCGGCGGCGAACCTCGCCGCCGCGCGGCCGGCGCTCCAGCAGGTTGCCGCCACGATCCGTGACCTCCGCGAGCGACGCGATCTGGCCCGCCAGCAGGCGGCGGCGCAGGGTGGTGCCCGCGCCGTGGTCACCGCACGGGCGCCGGTCGGCATCGCCCGACTGCGGGCCGCGCGGCTCGTCGCCGAGGGCGATCGTCACCTGCGCGAGGCCAACGGCGACCCCGTGATCGTGCGGCGTGCCGCCGATGCCTATCGCCGCGCCGCATCGCTCGCCGGCGACCAGCCCGACACGTTCATTCGCCAGGCGATCGCCCTGGTCGCGCTCGGCGAGCGCGGGGAGGCCGACGCCGCCCTGACCAAGGCCAAGGCCATCGACGGTCGGCTCGCCGACGCGGCTCCTGTACGCGACGGGCAGCCTGCGGATCCCGTGTTCGGCGATCGCCCCGCGGGCGCGGCACGTCCGCTCGAGGCGCGGGGCGAGGCGGTGCTCCGGCAGATCGCGGCGCAGGGGGGCGGCGATCAGGCGATCGCCTGGCTCGCCGGCCGCTGGACGACCCGGTTCGGCGGCGATCTCGGTGCGGTCGCCGCCAACGGCCGGCGGGTGGAGTGAGTGCGGCTCGCCTCGGGCTGACGCACGGTTATTCTTTGTCGGCATGACCGACGCCCGTCCTCTCTGTGAACGTATCGACCTCTCCGCTGCCGACGGCCGCTCGCGGCTCGACGCGCTGAGGGGGAAACTCGTTTCCCAGGGCGACGTCATCAGTCCAGCCGGTCGGCAGAAGACGATCGACGTCTTTGGCGAGCCGCTCGCTCCGCGGCAGGTCGTGGAGCGAATCTGCACGGATGTCCGCACGCGGGGCCTCGAGGCACTCGTCGATTACACGCGACGGATCGACGGGGCGAACGTCACGGCGGAGTCGCTCGCCGTGACGCCGGCGGCGCTCGCGGAGGCCCACGCGGCGGTCGAGCCCGGGTTCCTCGAGGCGGTGCGCCGGATCCGGTCGCGGGTCGAGCGCTTCCAGCGGGCCGTGCTCGCCCGCGACGTCGAGGTGCCACTCGCCGGCGGCGGCAGCCTGCGGCAGCGGTACGTGCCGCTCGACCGCGTCGGCGTGTGCGTGCCCGGCGGGGCGGCCGCGTATCCGTCCACGCTCCTCATGACGGTCGTGCCGGCGCAGGTGGCCGGTGTCCGCGAGATCGTCGTCGTCGCCCCGCCGACTCGGTTCGGCTCCGAGAACGCCCACGTGCTCGCGACGTGCCATGAGCTCGGCGTGACGACCGTGCTTCGCGCCGGCGGCGCCCAGGCCGTGGCCGCGATGGCCTACGGCGTCGAGGGTGTGCCACGGGTCGACAAGATCGTCGGTCCCGGCAACCTGTTCGTCGCGCTGGCCAAGGAGCACGTCTACGGCGACGTCTCGATCGACTCGATCGCCGGCCCGAGTGAGATCGTGATCGTGGCTGATGATGCCGGACACCCCGAGTTCATCGCCGCCGACATGCTGGCGCAGGCCGAGCACTCGCCGGGATCGGCGATCCTCCTCACAGCGAGCCGTCCGCTGGCCGATGCCGTCGCCACGGCGCTCGAGCGGCGCGTGGCGGTCCTCGAGCGCGGCGACCTGACGCGCGACAGCCTCGCGCGGTTCTGCGGCATCGTGATCACGCGAAGCGACGACGAGTCGGCCGACCTCGCGCACGAACTCGCGGCCGAGCACCTCTCGATCGACACGCGCGACCCCGAGAAGACGCTCGCGAGAATCCGGCACGTGGGTGCCGCGTTCCTCGGGCCCTATAGCCCCGTCGCCGCGGGCGACTACGCCGCCGGTCCGTCCCACGTGCTGCCCACCGGCGGCACGGCCCGCTTCGCCGCCGGTCTCTCGGCCAACGAGTTCCTCCGCGGCGGGAGCGTGATCCGTCTGGCCCGTGCCGATCTCGCCGATCTCGCCGACGACATCCGCCTGCTCGCCGACACCGAGGGTCTCACCGCCCACCGGCGCAGCGTCGAGGTGCGTCTGGAAGGGTCGTGACGGTGATGCCGGCTGCGCCGCCGCGGACGGACGTGTGAGGTAGACTTCGGTCGTTCCACACTTCGCGGTGCCGCCATGTCCACGAGCCCTTCCACCGTGCCCGCCGTGCCCGCCGTGCGGCCCGACATCGCCGCCATCGAGGGCTACGTGCCCGGCGAGCAGCCCCAGTCGGGCAAGTGGATCAAGCTCAATACGAACGAGAATCCCTACGCGCCGTCGCCAGCGGTGGCCCGGGCGCTCGTCGCCACGGCCGCCGGTCGCACGCTCGCGAAGTACCCCGACCCGATGGCCACAGCCTTCCGCCGCCGGGCGGCCGAAGTGCTCGGCGTGGATCCCGACTGGATCATCTGCGGCAACGGCAGCGACGACCTGCTCACGATCCTCGTACGGACGTTCGTGGGGGCGGGCGAATGCCTGCGGATGCCGTATCCGAGCTACATCCTCTATCGAACGCTCGCGGGCATCCAGGGAGCGGGGTGCGAGGAGGTGCACTACGACCGCGACTGGTCGCTCGGTGACGGCTTCGTCGCGCCGCGCGACGATCTACGGCTCGCCATCATCGCCAATCCCAACAGCCCGTCGGGCACGCTCCTGCCGCCCGCCCGTGTGGCCGAGATCGCCGATCGGCTCCCGTGCGCGCTGGTCGTGGACGAGGCCTACGGCGACTTCGCCGACACCAACTGCCTCCACCTCGTGCGGGAGAACCCGCGGGTGATCGTATCGCGGTCGTTCTCGAAGTCCTACGCCCTCGCCGGGCTGCGCTTCGGATACGCCGTCGCCCAGCCGCCGGTCATCGAGCAGCTGCTGAAGGTCAAGGACTCGTACAACTGCGATGCCCTCTCGATCGCGGCGGCGACCGCGGCGATCGACGACCAGGCGTGGCTGTCCGAGAACCGTGCGAAGATCGTCGCCACCCGCCGACGACTCACGGACGCCATGCGCGGCCTCGGCTTCGACGCCCTGGAAAGCCAGGCGAACTTCGTGTGGTGCACTCATCCATCGCGTCCGCACCGGCCGATCTACGAGGCCCTCAAGGCCCGGCAGATCCTCGTCCGCTACATGAACTATGCCGGCTGGGGCGACGGCTTGCGGATCACCGTCGGCACCGACGACGAGATCGACGCGTTTCTCGCCGTGCTCAAGACGCTCTGAAGCCTGCCTCCGGGATCACAACACCCCACCCGCACGCCACCATGCCCCGCACCGCCACCGTCTCCCGCACGACCGCCGAGACCGACATCCGCCTCACGCTCGACCTCGATGGCACGGGCCGGGTCGAGATCCGCACGGGCCTCGGCTTCTTCGACCACATGCTCACGCTCCTCGCTGGGCACGGGCTCTTCGACCTCACCGTGGCCTGCACGGGCGACCTCCACGTGGATGGCCATCACACCGTCGAGGACGTCGGCCGCGCGCTGGGCACGGCGCTCGTCGAGTGCCTTGGCGACCGCAAGGGCGTCCGCCGCTACGGCCACGCGATCATCCCGATGGACGAGTCGCTGGCGACCGTCGCCGTCGATCTCGGCGGCCGGTCGGCGTGCGTCTTTGCCGTGGACTTTCCGGTGCCCACGATCGGCACGTTCGACGCGCAACTCGTGGAGGTGTTCTGGGAGAGCGTGGCGGCCACGGCCGGCATGAACTTCCATGCCATCCTCCACCACGGCCGCAACGGCCATCACATCGCCGAGGCCGTCTTCAAGGCGGCGGCGCGGGCGCTGCGGATGGCCGTGGAGAGCGACCCCCGTCAGCCCGGAATCCCGAGCACGAAGGGCACGCTCACGTCGAAGTGACGCGGGCGCGCGCCGCAGGCTCGGGGTAGCCCGTGCACTGTCTCCGGACGTTCGCTGCGGGCATCCTGCCCTCCGCTCACTCGCCGAAGCCCTCGCTTCGCCATCCTGGCTCCGCTCGGCCTCCGAACGCCGGCGACAGTGCACGGGCTACCCCTCGCGGAGCGATTGACACGAGAGCGAGGCACGAGCCGCATACGACGCTCGTTCTATCCACGTGGGAGTCGTCACCGCCGCTTCACAACGCGGTGGCACGCGGCGAGGGGCTGCCCGTGCCCCGGGAGCCGGCGTATGCCGCCAAACGAAGCCAGGATGGCGAAGTGCCGGCGGCATCCGAGTGAGCCGAGGCCCCGGAGGGCCGAGGCGAACGTCCGGCGACGGGGCATGGGCAGCCCCGAGCCCTCCGGGCGGACCTACTCGTTCACGTACGTCTCGAGGAAGCGGGCCAGCTTGTGGAAGTCGCTGCCACGCTCGACGTACCGCACGACCGTGACGAGCGTGTTCGGATCGACGAGCTCCTCGAACGGCACATAGTTGAGGTCGAGCTGCCCCGACACGCTCACCATCACGCCGTTGAGCCCGCGCTCGGCGAGCGCCCGATAGCCGCCCACCCCGAGCTGGCTGCCGAGCATCACGTCGAAGGCGTGGGGCTTGGCACACCGTGATTCGTAGCCGAGCTGCAGCCCGACAACCTTCCGTGACCGGCCCGTCTGCTTCTTGAACTCGTCGGAGACGAGCTTCGCAAACATGCGGCCGAGCTGCACGTGGGAGATCGAGATGTGGCCGTGCTCGTCGCGCGGGAACCCCTCGAGCGACTTGGCGGGGAGGTATTCGGCGAGGCCCTCCGCCATCACGATCACGCCGTACTGCTTGCCCTCCTGCTCCTCCCGCACGCGCATCGTCTTCACGATCCGGCCGATGACCTCGTCGATGTTCATCACGGGCTTCAGCCGCGTGCTGCCGTCGGGGGCGGTCACGGTCTCCTCGCCGCGGTACCGGCCGTGGATGTCCTCCACGCTGATCACGAGGCTCGCCTCGCCGGCGATGGCGGCCCCGTAGGAGAGCCAGCCGGCACTGCGGCCCATGGTTTCGCAGAGGAAGTAGGCCCGGCTCGCCTCCGCGTCGTAGAGGAGGTTGCGGATCTCTCCGCCCAGCGTGTCGACCGCCGTGAAGTAGCCGAACGTGAAGTCGATGCCCATGTAGTCGTTGTCGATCGTCTTGGGCAGGTGGACGACCGGGATCCGGGCCGACTCGGGAAGTTCGCCGCGGGCGATGAGGCGGTCCTGGAAAAGCTTGAACTTGTTCGCCGTCTTCAGCGTGTCGTCACCGCCGATCGAGATCAGTGCCTCGACGCCGAGAGACCGCAGGCCGTCGTGGACGTTCTTGAGCGGCTGCACCCGCTCGCCGTCGTCGAGGTGGCTGGGGTGCGAGACGTGCCGGCCCGGGTTGGTGCGGGCCGTCCCGATCATGATCCCCTGACCGCTGCGGGTGCGCTTGAGGAAGTCCGGGGTGATGCGGATGAAGTCGCGGCCCTCGGCGAGCGGACGGGCCGGGGAGTAGTCGGCGAGCGACGAATACCCGTGCTTCATCCCGATGACTTCGGTGCCCTCGCGCATGAACGACGTGGCCGCGGTCGAGATCACCGCGTTGGCGCCCGGCGCGGGGCCGCCGGCGAACAGGATCGCGACGCGACGGAAGTGGTGGGCGGCGCGCGGGGGGCGGGACAGGGATTCGCTCATCGGGGCTCCTATGGCAATCAGCCGGCCAGCATCCGCTCGACGAACGTCGTGTCGACCTGGGCCTCATGGAACGCGGTGTTCGACAGCACCTCGAGGTGCAGCGGCACCGTGGTCTTGATGCCCTCGACGCGCAGCTCCTTGAGCGCCCGGATCATCGTGTCGATCGCCTCCTTGCGCGTGGCCTGGTGGACGATCAGCTTGCCGACCAGGGAGTCGTAGTGCGGGGGCACGACATAGCCGGTCGTGGCGTGGGAGTCCCAGCGGACGCCGAAGCCGCCAGGGGCGATGATGCGGTCGATCCGACCGGGGCAGGGGCGGAAGTTCGCCGCTGGGTCCTCGGCGTTGATCCGGCACTCGATCGCATGACCCCGGGGGCGGATGTCGGCCTGCTTGAGGTCGAGTTTCTCCCCCGTGGCGACCCGGATCTGCGCCTTCACGAGGTCGATGCCCGTGACGAGTTCGCTTACCGGATGCTCCACCTGAATCCGCGCGTTGACCTCGATGAAGTAGAAGTTGTCCTGCTGGTCGACGATGAACTCGACCGTGCCCGCGGAGTAGTAGCCGGCCGTCTTCGCGAGCCGCACCGCGGCCTCGGCCATCTTCTCGCGAGTCGCCTGGGGAAGCCTCGGTGAGGGGCTCTCCTCGATCAGCTTCTGGTGGCGGCGCTGCGTCGAGCAGTCACGCTCCCAGAGGTGGAACACGTTGCCGTGCTGGTCGCCGAGGATCTGGATCTCGACGTGCCTCGGCCGCTCGATGTACTTCTCGATGTAGATGCCGGGATTGCCGAAGGCCGCCTGGGCCTCCGCGGAGGCCTGCTGCCAGGCGCTCGCGAGCGAAAGGTCGTTGGCCGCGACCCGCATGCCCTTGCCGCCGCCGCCGGCGGTGGCCTTGAGGAGCACGGGGAACCCGATCTCCTTCGCGATCCGCAGCGCGTCCTGTTCGTTGGCCACGAGCCCGTCGCTGCCGGGCACCGTCGGCACGCCCGCTTCGCGGGCGAGCGCCCGCGCCGAGTTCTTGTCGCCCACCCGCTCCATCGCCTCGGGCGTCGGGCCGATGAAGCCGATGTCGCACGAGCGGCAGACCTCGGCGAAGTGGGAGTTTTCCGAGAGGAAGCCGTAGCCGGGATGGATCGCCTGCACGTTGCCGATCTCGGCCGCGCTGATCACGCGGTCGATCCGCAGGTAGCTCTCGGCCGCCTTCGCGGGCCCCACGCAGATGGCCTCGTCGGCGAGTTCGAGATAGGGGGCATCGCGGTCGGCCTCGCTGAAGATCGCGACCGTCTCGACGCCGAGCTCCCGGCATGCCCGGATCACGCGCAGCGCGATCTCACCGCGATTGGCTATCAGGATCCTCTTGAACATGGCCTCTCCCGCCTCATTCGGTGTCCACCGCCGCGCCCCGGTCACCCCCGGCTCACGCCCCCGGGTCGACCTTGATGAGCGGCTGCCCGAACTCGACCGGTGCCCCGTTCTCGACGAGGATCGCCACCACCTGACCCGACACGCCAGCCGGGATCTCGTTGAAGACCTTCATCGCCTCGATGATGCACACGGTCTTCTCGGGCGCGATGTGGTCGCCCACCTTCGCGAACGGCGGGGACTCGGGACCGGACGCCCGGTAGAACGTGCCCACCATCGGGCTCTTGATCACGAGCAGACGGCTGTCGTTGGCCGATTCCTTCGCGCCACCGGCCGGGACTGCGGCCGCGGTCTGGGCGGCCGACGGAGCCACCGCCACGGCCGGGGCTGAGTAGGCGACGACCTCGCCCCCACGGCGGATGCGAACCCGGTTGTCGGCCTGCTTGAGGTCGAGTTCCGAGAGATCGTGCTCCTTCATGAGCTCGATCAGTCGGCGCACCTTCTTGACGTCGAAGATGTCGCCTGGGTTGGGGGCGGCGGACATGGGGACGGGGTTCTCCTTGAGGGCCACCCGAAGGCGGCAGGCGCGCCGTCGGCAACCGCCCGACGGGCGGCCGGAAAAGCGGCCGGTTTTCGCGGCGAGGGTATCCCTTGTGCGTTCCCGGAGTCAAGGTAATCGAGTCGCGGGGCAGGGTGCCGCTCCGGGGCGGGGCATCGCACGCGACGGCGGGCTACGATGCGGCTGACGGTTTCGGCAGCCTTGGCCCACGCGCGGAGGCCGAAAATGTGTCGCTCCGTCGCGCTGTGGCACCTGCCCCGACCAGGCACCCCGCTTCCATGACGTTGCCTCCCGCCGATCTTCCATGTCTGTCGCCGCGGTCGCGCGTCGCGAGCAAGCGCGACTTCGGCCGCGTGGTCGTCGTGGGTGGCTCCGTCGGCATGGCGGGGGCGCCGGCGCTCGCGGCAATGGCGGCGCTTCGTGGTGGTGCCGGGCTCGTGGAACTCGTCGTTCCCGAACCGGTCCTGATCATCGCCGCGAGCTACGATCCATGCGTGATGACACGGAGCCTTCCCGCGGGCCGCGACGGCACGTTCCGTGCGACCGACGTCGAGGGGCTGCTCGCCGAGGTGGCCCGAGCCGACGCGGTGGCGGTGGGGCCGGGCATCGGGCGGTCGGCCGCGACGCAGGCGATCGTCATGGCGCTGTGGCGCGGCGTGGGCGTGCCCGCGGTGTTCGATGCCGACGCCCTGTGGGCGCTCGCGGCGGAGCCCGGGGGCCCTGGAACTCCGGGCGGGCCCCGCGTGATCACGCCGCACGCCGGTGAGATGCTGAGGCTGCTCGGCGGCGATCCGCGCAGCCCCGAGGCCGACGACCGCGCGCTGCTCGAGCGCGGCGCCGTGGCCAGTGCCGTGGCGATGAACGCGGTCGTCGTACTGAAGGGCGCCGCCACGCTGGTGACCGATGGCCGCCGCGAGACGCGGAACACGACAGGCAATCCCGGTATGGCCACCGCGGGAACTGGCGACGTGCTCACGGGCGTGACCGCGGCGCTCCTCGCGCAGGGCCTGCCGCCGTTCGACGCCGCGCGGCTGGCCGTGTGGGTGCACGGCCGCGCGGGGGACGCCGCCGCGGCCGACCTCGGCGAGGTGTCGATGACGGCCCGCGATCTCCTCGACCGGCTCTTCGTCGGTTTTCGCGCCGCCGCTACCGATGGTGGCGGGTCGCGAGGGCCGCGAGCCGGGTGACGTCGACCACGCCGTCGTCCCGGGCGATCCACAGCCGCAGCCCAGCCACCGGTTTGACGCGGTGGCCGCCGGTGAACGAGCCGAACGCGGGAAGCACGAGCACCAGTTCCTCCGCCACGAAGCAACGGTCGGTGACCCGGTCGCCGGACGGCGACGTGATCGACACGGTCGGATGGAGGTGACCCGCGATCGTGAAGCACGTGCGACCGGGCTCGGGCAGGTCGGTCGCCGGTTCGTGCACGAAGTGGAATGGCGGCTCGTCGAGCGTGCGCATGCAGGAGTCGATGCCCAGCGATGACGGCACGCGTCCGATCGCCCGGTCGTGGTTGCCGGCCACGAGGATCACCTCGGTGCGGGGGTAGCGGGCCCGTGACGCGGCGAACTCGGCGAACACGCGTTCCGTGCAGCCGCCTCGGGCGTGGAACAGGTCACCGAGGATGAGGAGCCGTCGGGCCTCGGTCGCCGACACCAGTCGCTCGAGCCGGGCGAGGTCGGCCTGCGCGGAGCCCTCGGGCACGGGGATGCCGGCGTGACGGAACGCCGCCGCCTTGCCGAGGTGCACGTCGGCGACGAGGAGCGTGGACGTGGCCGGCAGAAAGGCGGCGCGTCCCGGCAGGAGGAGGATGTCCGCCGCGGTCTGCTCCGCGGGCAGGCTCGGGGCGACGGCGATCGTCACGGAAGAGGACACGGGCCACAGTCTTACCGTGAAGCCGCCGCCGTTTCCAACTCGCGTGCCATGTCGGTGATCTGCGTGAGCCAGTCCTTCGTGGTGAGACGCGACTGCACGAACTCGGCCCAGATCGGAAACGCCAGCGGCGAGATCCGCGGCGTCGTGACGATGCGGATGTCCTTCTGCTCGATCGCCGTCAACGCCGCCTCGAGGCGCCGGAACTCGAACTGCCGCTCCACGACCTCGCGGCGGGCCTGCGCGAGGAGCATGTTGCCGGCGTCGTGTTCGAGCAGCACGTCGAAGATCAGCCCCGCCGAGGCCTGCGTCTGTCGGTCGCTCGTCCGGGCGCCCGAGACGAGCCCCGCCACGCGCGCGATCTCGCGGAAGTGGCGCTTGGCCATCTCCGTGGCGTTGAGGCACGCGAGCAGGTCGTCGAGGAGGTGCGATGGCGAGAGCAGCCGACGCCAGGCGCGCTCCGTGTCGGCCGTGAGATCTCGGCCCGCCAGTTCGAAGCCCCAGTCGTTGCAGGCGAACGTGACGGTGGCAGGGGCGTGCTTCGCGATGCGCCAGGCGACGAGCGCTGCGAGGCCCTCGTGGACGAGCCGGCCCGCGAACGGAAACACGAACACGTGCCAGCCGTCACGGCCCTGCCAGCGCTCGATGAGGAGCGTGTCGTGGTCGGGCAGTCGGCTCCAGCGTGATTGGATGTCGAGCAGCGGCAGGACGGCGTGGATCTCGCGTGGCAGCGACGCCCCGCGCTCGCCTCCGCCGGCTTCCCGCACGAGGTCGAGCACCGCCGAGGAGAGGAGTGTGGAGAGGGGCATCTTGCCTCCGTTCCAGCGTGGCACCTGAATCGGCGCGGTGCCGCGCGAACGCCGCACCCAGGCCGTGAGGCCGTCGAAGCGGACGAGCGCGAGGGGGCGGCCGGCGAACAGGAACCGGTCCCCCTCGTTGAGCCTCGACACGAACGACTCCTCGACCGTGCCCAGCCGGCCCCCCTGGAGCCACTTCACCTCCACCGTGGCGTCGCCGGCGATCGTGCCGATGTTCATGCGATGACGTCGCGCGATGGCGGGGCTTGCGACATACCAGCGGCCGAAGCGTTCCACGATCCGCGCGTAGTTGGGATAGGCGGCGAGGGCCGGGCCGCCACGAGCCGCGAAGTCGATGGCCCAGCGCCACGCGGTGTCGTCGAGATCGGCGAAGGCCCGGGTGCGCCGCACCTCGTCGAGGAGTTCCGCCTCGCGAAAGCCGCCGCTGCATGCCACCGTGACGATGTGTTGCGCGAGGCAGTCGAGGGCACCCGTCAGGGGCGGACGGGCTTCGACCACGCCGCGGCCGATGGCCCGGCGGGCCGCCGCACACTCGATGAGTTCCAGGGCGTGTGTCGGCACGCACACGAGCCGGCCCACGGCGCCCGGCGCGTGGCCGCTGCGGCCGGCCCGCTGCAGCAGCCTCGCGATGCCCTTTGGGCTGCCGATCTGGAGCACCTGCTCCACGGGGCCGAAATCGACGCCGAGGTCGAGGCTCGACGTCGCGACCACACAGCGGAGTCTGCCGCGGCGCAGGCCCTCCTCGGCGTGCGATCGCAGGCCGCGATCGACCGAGCCGTGGTGCAGCGCGATCGATCGCTTCCACTCCGGCCGCGTCGCCGCGATGGCGTCGAACCAGCGCTCGGCCTGGGATCGCGTGTTCGTGAAGACGAGCGTGGTGTTCGCCCGCTCGATGGCCGCCACGACCTGCGGCAGGAGCCGCATCCCCATGTGCCCAGCCCAGGGGAAGCGTTCCATCGGTTCCGGAATCAGCGTCTCGATCTCGAGCCGGCGCGGGATCCGCGCCGACACGAGCCGAGCCTCGGCCGCCCGTCGCGGGCCGACGAGCGCCGCCAGCGCGTCGTCGAGGTTTGCCAGCGTGGCCGACAGCCCCCACGAAACGAGCCCAGGAGCCAATGACCGAAGTCGTTCGAGCGCAAGCTCGGTCTGCACGCCCCGCTTTGTCGAGACGAGTTCGTGCCACTCATCCACGACCACCATGTCGAGGCCGCCGAAGAGTTCGTGGGCATGATCCAGCGAAAGAAGGATCGAGAGCGACTCGGGCGTGGTGACGAGCGCCGTCGGCCAGTGCTCGCGGAGCCGGCGACGGTCGGCTGCCGACGTGTCGCCGGTGCGCAACCCTACGGTCCAGCCGCGGGTCAGGTGCCCAAGGGCGTCGAGGGGCGCTTCGAGAGCGCGAACGGTGTCGGCGGCGAGGGCCTTGAGCGGCGTGACCCAGAGCACCCGGAGCCCACCGTCCTCGGCCTGTCGTGAGGCGGCGCGGGCCGTCACGCGTGCGATCACACCCATCCACGCGGCGAGCGTCTTGCCCGTGCCGGTGGGCGCGTGGAGCACGCCGCTCGTGCCGCCTGCCGCGAGCCGCCAGACCTCGCGCTGAAACGGAAACGGTTTCCAGCCACGTTCCCGAAACCAGGCTGTGAACACGGTCGCGACGGTGCGGCCACCGGCCCGTGCGACGGAGCCTCCGCGCGGTCGTCGGCCCGTGGTCGTCTCCGCCGTGCGCTCCATCGACAGGCTCCCGATTTCCGGTCCGGCGAAACTCCTGTAGTGTAGGAGGCAGATCGACGGATCCTCCGGTCGAGGTGGTCATGAACGATCGTGCGAGAGCCGTCACCCCCGGCTTTGGCGCCGCGAGACGGCTGGCGGGACGCTACGCAGCGCCGTACGTGGCCCTCGTGGCCGTCGCCTCGTGCCGGTGTTCGCAGGCGGAAGGGTGCTGCGGATGCCGGATGGAGTCGGCCGCATGACCGCACACCCGTCGATCACGGACGTCGTTTCCGGAATGCCATCGTCATGAGCGTCTTCTTAAGCGACGAGCCCGACCTCTGGCAGCTGCCCGCCCCGTTACGGGAACTCGTCGAGGGGGAACTCCGGGAACGCGAGCGGATCGTGTGGATCGGAAAGCCGAGGCCGTGGCGGCTCGCGCGGCAGAGCCTGCCGATCGTGCTGTTCGCGATTCCGTGGACGGCGTTCGCGATCTTCTGGATGTGCGGCGCCGCGGGCTTCGAGGTTCCGCGATTCGAGCGGGGGCAGGACTTCTTCCCCCTCTTTGGAATCCCGTTCGTGCTCGTTGGCCTGAGCATGCTCACGTTGCCTTTGTGGTCGATGCGGGCGGCCGTGAATTCGGCCTACGTGATCACGACGGAGCGGGTGATCGTCCTCGCTGGAGGTGTCGGGGTTACGATTCGGTCGTTGAGTCCCGAGCAACTCGCCGACCGACGACGCGTGCAGTTTGCCGACGGCTCGGGAGACCTGCTGTTCGGCCGGGGAGGCATCACGTCGGGCGGCGAGAACGCGCCGAGTTTCGAGCCGGAGGGCCTCCTTGGCGTGCCCGATGTCAAGGGAGTGGAAGACCGTATCGAACGCCTTGTCGCGAGTCATGCCGGGCGACCGAGCCGCGTGTGAGCGTCATCGGGCGATAGGTGACCTCGGTCAGCTCGGGGCATGGATCATCCGCTTGAGCTCGGCGAGCGTGCCGGCGTCCGCGGGCTCCTTGTCGCGCCGCCAGCGGACGATCCGCGGAAACCGCACGGCCACGCCGCACTTGTGGCGCGTGGACGCGGCCACGCCCTCGAAGGCGAGTTGGAGTACGACCGACGGCCGGCAGATCCGCACCGGCCCGTGCTTCTCGAGCGTCGTCGCGCGGACGATCCTGTCGATCTCCACGATTTCCTCGTCGGCGAGGCCCGAATAGGCCTTGGCCACGGTGACCAGCCGGCCGTCGTCCCAGAGCCCGAGCGTGTAGTCGCTGTGCAGCCCCGCGCGGCGGCCGTGGCCCGCCTGGGCGTAGAGGAGGACGGCGTCGATCTCGAGCGGCTCGATCTTCCACTTCCACCAGTCGCCTCGCACGCGGCCCACGCGATAGGGGCTCGCCCGTCGCTTGAGCATCAGCCCTTCCACGCCGAGCGTTCGTGACATTGCCCGACGCGACTCGAGATCGTCCCAGGTTGTGGCGTCCACGACGGGGGACCGTTGGATGACGCCATCCGGCACGACACCCTGTTCGTGGGTGGCCGAGAACGGGGCAGGTACGAGCACCTCGAGCAGCCGACGCCGCTCGTCGAGCGTCCGCTCGCGAAGGTCTTCTCCGCCCCACTCCAGAAGGTCATAGGCGACGAACACGCAGGGGATCTCGTCGAGCAGCCGCTTCGTGATCCGTTTGCGGCCGGCCCGCTTCGAGAGCGCGGCGAAGCCGAGGAGTCGGCCGTTTCGTACCGCAAGCAGTTCGCCGTCCATCACGGTACCCGGCGGGAGTGAGGCACCCGCCGCCACGACTTCCGGAAACGCCTCGTTGACGAGTTCCTCGCCGCGGCTCCAGATCGTGGTGTCGTCGCCGCGCCGCACGATCTGGGCGCGCATGCCGTCCCACTTCCATTCGGCCTGCCAGGCGGACACGGGGCCGAGATCGTCGGCCACGTGCGCGGGCCGATCCACGGCCGATGCCAGATAGAACGGATAAGGCCGCCGGCTGTCGGCCGCGGACGACTCGGGCACGAGCAACCGCGCGAACGCCTGGCCGTCGGCCACGGTGTCGCCCATGAGGCGATGGGCCATCACCGCCGGTTCGACGCCCGCCACCTCGGCGAGTGCCCTGGCCACGAGCGCGCGCGACACGCCCACGCGCAGGCCGCCGGTCAGGAGTTTGTGCCACACGATCCGTTCGCGTGGCTCGAGCCGCCGCCACGTGGCCGTGACCACCTCGCGTTTGCGGGCGTCGTCGGCGCCGCGGAGATCGAGAATGGTGCGCCGCACGACGTCGGCGAGGCTCGTTTCCCCAGGCGACCGCTCCGTCGGTTCGGGAAGGAGCAGCGCGATCGTTTCGGCGAGATCGCCGACATGGGCGTAGCACTCTTCGACGAGCCAGTCGGGCAGTCCTGCGACCTCGGCGGCCCAGGCACGGAGTTGTCTGGTGGAGACGATTCGCAACTGCCGCGCTCCAGCCAGCACGGTGAGCGCGTAGGCGGCGTCGTCGGCCGGAGCCGCCGCGAAGTACTCGCGAAGCGACGCCACCTTCTCGGCCGTGCTCGTGATGGCGTCGAGCCGCCAGTAGAGGTCGGCGAAGTGCTTCATGAGTCGGCCTCGTCGGCAGGCGGCGTCGAAGCCTCGTCGACGTCATCGGGCGTGTCGTCGTCAGGGGAGCCTGACGCGTCGGGCGGGGACTCGCCCGTGAAGGGCGTGGGCAACACGCTCGCGTCGAGGCCGCGGGTTTCGCGCAGGTAGCGGGCGAGCGAGTCGCTGAAGCCATGGGTGACGAGTACCCGGCGGGCTCCCGTGGCGTCGATCGCCCGCAGCAGGCCCGGAAAGTCGGCGTGATCCGAGACGGCGAAGCCGCGTTCGAAGCCACGGCGTCGGCGCACGCCCCGGAGCGTCATCCAGCCGGAGGCCATCGCCACGGTCGTCTCGCCGAAGAGCTTGAGCCACGATCCGCCGAGCACGCTCGGCGGGGCGATCACGAGGGCCCGGCCGTCGCCCACGCGTCGGGCCCGCGGCGGCACCCGATCGATGGATGGCAGCCGTACGCCACTGGCGCGATACGCCTCCACGATCTTCATCACGGCGCCATGGCCCACGATCGGGCCGATCGTCGAATCGACCATCGTCGCGATCCGCTGCGCCTTGCCGAGCGCGTAGGCGAGAATCACGCTCGTGCGGCCCGCATCGCGGTTGGCCCGCCACCAATCGTTGATCTCGGCCGCGATCTCAGCCGGATCGCGCCAGCGATAGACCGGAAGGCCGAACGTGCTCTCGGTCACGAACACGTCGCATTCGACAGGCTCGAAGCGATCGCACGTCGGGTCGTCGTGGAGCTTGTAGTCGCCCGTCACCACCCACGTCTCGCCGCCGTGCTCGATACGCACCTGCGCCGAGCCGAGCAGGTGCCCCGCCGGATGGAGCGACACGCGGACGCCGTTGATCGACACGCTCTCGCCTCGCCGCAGCGTGTCGATGGGCGAGCCGCCGCCGATCCGCGTGCGGAGCACCGTCTTGCCGCTCGCCGCACAGAGGTAGCGACCACAGCCGGGACGGGCGTGATCGGCGTGGGCATGGGTGATGATCGCCCGGGCCACGCGCCGCCAGGGATCGACGTGGAAGTCGCCCCTTTCGCAGTACAGCCCCGACTCGGTGACTTCCAGCAGATCCGGCACGACGCACCTGTCCACAGACCGGCGGCGATCGTATCAGGCCGACACGTCGGCAAGCGCGATGCGGGGGACATCGGGGCACAGGCCGGCGGATCGATGTCGATCCGCCACGGCGGCGCGCTGGCAGCCGTGCCGCGGAACGGCTAGCGGTAGGCCTGGTTTCCCACGGCCGGGAAGCGATACCCGCCGAACCCCAGGGGAGCGTAACTGGGCCAGTCACCCGGGACGGTGCCCGGGGGCGTGCCGTACATCTTCCAGGTGGGCGTTCTCGGGTTCGTGGGCGGAACGAAGTACTTCGGCCGCGTGCCGTGCCCGGTGACATACGGCGACGCGCCAGGTGCGTAGGGCGCCTGCTTCCGTGGCGTGCCGAGCGAGGCGGCGGAACGCGGGCCGCTGAACCAACGGCGGTCGGCGGCATCCGCGGAGGCCCCGATGAGCAGCAGGGCCACGACGATCGGCGAGGGCGACGGGAGACGCACGAGGTCCACTCCGGAGCAGGGTTCCAGGAAGGGGTATCGACCGCGGGCCTTCGCGGCACGAGAAGGCAGGTCGGCGGCGCGACCCACATCGGTCGCAGCGGTTGTAGCGGCCGGCCGTCAGCCGACCGCGGGTGCGCCGGCCCAGCGAACGGCGAGTTTCAGACCGAACACCTTCTCGAACAGTTCGGTGCGTCGCTCGGCCCCCCAGATGTCGACCTGGGGATCCTGGTCGGCCACCACGTCGAGAAAAACTCGGCCGTCGTCCACGGTGGCGACAACGTCACGAACCTGTTGCGTGCGACTGCGATCGAGCCCGCCCGCCACGCGGAGGATCGCGGCCATCCGCTGCACGCGTCGCTGGTCGTCGGATGGAAGCCGTGCGAGGTTGTCGTGCTTCCGCTTCGGCAGCGCGCCGCGGTGGTAACGGGCGACGTTGGCGACGAGTTCCACGTCGTGGGGCCGCAGGCCGGGCAGACGACTGTTGCGGATCAGGTGGTAGCTGTGCTTGTGGTGCTGATCGTAGTTGATCACGTAGCCGACGTCCTGAAGCCTCGCGGCGCACTCGAGGAGCAGGCGGTCGCCGGCGGGCAGGTCGAGCGGGCCGGCGAGTTGTTCGAAGATCCGTCCGGCGAGCGTGGCGACCTTGCGGCCGTGCTCGAGTTCGCCGGAGCAGGCGGCCGCCAGGCGTTCGATCGCGGCGTCACGGTGGGCCGCGTCATCGACGGGCCCGCCGGGTGCCGACTCCTCGATCATCTCGCGCAGCAGCCCGTCGCGCACGCCCCGCGTGTGGACCGCCAGCACGTTGACGTGGAACCGCTTCATGAGCGCGTCAACGATCGTGAGCCCGGCGATGATGATGTCGGCTCGGTCGGGCGTCATCCCCGCCATGCTCCGCCGCGAGCGCAGCGGCATCTTCCGCAGCCGATCGAGGAGGTGGCGAACCTCCGCGTGCGACACCTTGTAGCCGGCGACCGGCACGTCGCCCTCGCCCTTCGACGCCATCACCAGCTCGGCGAGCGTGGTGAACGTGCCGCCGCAGCCGACGAGCAGGTGCGGGGCGAACAGGGGGCGTGTCGTCCGCTTTTTGAGGACCGTGGCGATCTCCTCCTCGAGCCGCTGGAGGCCGTGAATGGCGTCAGGCCCTTCGCAGCACTCGCCGAGGCCGAACTGCTCCGTGAGCCGCACGGCCCCGAGCGGTGTGGAGAAGATCGCCTCGATGAGGCCACCGGTCGCGAACACGATCTCCGTGCTTCCGCCGCCGATGTCGGCCACGACGGTGTTGCGGCCGCTCAGATCGAAGGCGTGCTGCACGCTCGTGAAGGCGAGCCGCGCCTCGCGCTCGCCGGAGATCACCTCGACGTCGAGCCCCACCTCCTCGCGCACGCGCCGGCAGAACTCGGGGCCGTTGCGGGCTTCGCGGACGGCGCAGGTGGCGATCGTCCGCAGGCGGGTGGCCTGGTAGCCGGTGGCGATCTCCTTGAACGTCCGCAGCGCCGCGACCGTGCGATCCATCGACTCGTCGTCGAGACGCCCCTCGGACGACACGCTGCGGCCGAGCCGAGTCGGCTCCCGCTCCTCGTCAAGGATCCGGTACGTGCCTCCCCGAAGCGCCTCGGCGACGAGCAGGCGGACGGAGTTCGAGCCGATGTCGATCGCCGCCAGCCGACATGCCATGTCGGCCGAGAGGAAGATCTGCCTGTCGTCGCTCACGTCGCTCGTCTCGGTCACGACCGTCGCACCCCGGGTGACGACCAAGCATACCCTCGGGACGCTACACTACCGGCCGAGCCAGTCGATTCCCGCCGCGCCGACGACCGGATCCGTGCAGCCACTTCCCGCCCCGCTCGTGTTCGCGTCGCCCAGCCTCGTGCCGTCGGCCGCCTGTGCGGTCACGGTGGGCAACTTCGACGGCGTGCACCTGGGGCACGCCGCGATCGTCGAGCGGGTGCGGGCGGCCGCGCACCGTCTGGGGGTGCCCGCGATCGCCCTGACGTTCGACCCGCATCCGGCGAGCGTGCTCCGGCCGGACGGGGCGCCGCCTCCGCTCACCACCCCGGCCCGCCGGGCGCGGCTGCTGCTCGATCTCGGTCTCGACGCGGTGCACGTCCAGCCGGCCGACCGGCACCTGATGGCGGTGGCCGCCGAGGCGTTCTATGCGGAAGTGCTCCGTGGCCGGCTGGGGGCGCGGGCGATCGTCGAGGGGGCCGACTTTCGCTTCGGTGCGGGACGCGCCGGCGACGTGCGGCTCCTCGGTACCCTCTGCGGCCGCGACGGCGTGGATCTCGAGATCGTTCCGCCGGTGATCGTGGGGGGCGAGCCGGTGTCGAGTTCCCGGCTGCGGGGCCTCGTCGCCGCAGGCCGCGTGCGGGAGGCCAACGCACTGGCGACGGCGGCATACCGGCTCACGGGGACCGTCACCGTCGGCGCCCGTCGAGGCGCCGGTCTGGGGTTCCCCACCGCGAACCTTTCCGCGGTCGCCACGCTCCTGCCTGCCGACGGCGTGTATGCCGCCCGCGTGGAGCTCGATGGATCGACCTACACCGCGGCCGTCCACGTGGGGGCGAACGTCTCCTTTGGCGAGACGGCGACATCGGTCGAGGCTCACCTCGTGGGCTACCACGGCGATCTCTACGGGCGCTCGCTCGACGTTGACTTCCTCGATCGCGTGCGCGACACTCGAGGCTTCGCTTCGGTGGACGACCTCAAGGCCCAACTCGCCCGCGACGTCGAGGCCGCGGTCGCCATCGCGGCGCGGCACTCGGACCCCGGCAGGAACGCATGATGCGACTCGATTGGGCGGCGCTTCTCGACGTGCTGAGGACGTGCGAACGCGTCGTGCTCACGAGCCATGTGCGGCCCGACTGCGACGCGCTCGGCAGCGAGCTGGGCATGGCCGGCATCCTCGACTCGCTGGGCAAGGACGTGCGGATCGTCAACGCCCAGGCGACGCCCGCCAACCTCAAGTGGCTCGACCCGCGGGGCCGCATCGAATCGCTCGCCGAGCGGGTGCGGCCGGCCGACCTCGCCGACCGCGACCTGTTCATCGTTCTCGACACGAGCGCCTGGGCGCAGCTCGGCGCGATGGGGGACGTCGCCCGTTCGATGCGCGAGCGGGTGCTCGTCATCGACCATCACGTGAGCGAGGACGACCTCTCCGATCGCTGGTTCAAGGACACGGCCGCCGAGGCCACGGCGAGGATCGTCTATGAGATCGCCCTCCGGCTACGGGTGCCGCTCACCGAGGCGATCGCCACGCCGCTGTACGCCGGGCTTTCGACCGACACGGGCGGATTTCGATTTCCGTCGGTCTCGGGGGAGACGTTCCGGATCGCGGGCCGCCTCGTCGATGCCGGGGCGAATCCAACGGCGATTTATCGCGAGCTCTTCGAGCAGGACACGCTGGCGCGGCTGCACCTGGTGGGGCGAACGCTCGCGGGGGCGGTCGCGTCCCATGACGGAAAGGTGATCGTCTCGACGGTGCGTCAGCGAGACATCAAGGAGGTGAAGGCGCTCCCGGCCGACACGGAAGACCTCGTCAACCTCACGCTTGCCGTGAAGGGCACCGAGGTGGCCGTGATCCTCATCGAGCAGCCCGACGGCCGCATCAAGGTGAGCTTCCGCAGCCGCGGGCCGCTGGACTGCAACGCCCTTGCGGCCCGGTTCGGCGGTGGCGGCCACAAGGCGGCCGCCGGCACGATCGTGGACGGCCCGTTCGAGGCGGCCTGGGAGCGTATGATTCCGGCGGTGGACGAGGCATGGACGGCGCTCAAGGTCGTGCCGGCCTGAGCGGCCCGCTTCGGCCGCTGCACGACAGCGTGACAGGACACGGGGGACGACACATGACGGGCCACGATCACCGACACGACGTTCGGTCCGGCGCCGTATCCGCCGGTGAGCCGCGCCGTGGGTTCCTCGTGAAGGCGTTCGCGATCGCCTGCGGTGGTCTCGCGAGCCTCGTGCCCGCTGCAGCCGGCGTGTGGGCGTTTCTCGATCCGCTCGGTCGCCGCTCGGCGGCGGCGCGGTTCATTCCCGTGGCGGAGCTCGGGGCTATACCTGCCGACGGTGTGCCGCGTCGCTTCCCGGTGATCACCGACCGCACCGACGCCTGGACCGGCTACGCCGCCGAGCCGATCGGCGCGGTCTGGCTGCGACGCGAGCCGGGCTCGGAGGCCGTGCAGGCCCTCACAGCGAAGTGCCCGCACGCCGGTTGCTCGGTGGAGATGGGGCCCGGTGGCCGTTGCTTTCGCTGCCCCTGTCACAACAGCGAGTTCACGTTCGACGGTGCGATCGTCGCCCCGAGTCCGAGCCCGCGGGCCATGGACTCGCTCGAGTGCGAGATCGACAAGGAGGGCAGGGTGGCCGTGAAGTGGCAGGACTTCCTCGCCGGCGTCGCGGGCAAGGTGGCGAAGCGATGAATGGACCTTCGGCGACGGGCGGCGGTCGCGGGCCGCTGGGGCGGCTGGCCGACTTCCTCGACGACCGCACGGGGTATCGGGCGCTCGTTCACGAGGCCCTCTACGAGCGCGTGCCCGGCGGCGCCCGCTGGCGGTACGTGTGGGGCAGCACGCTCGTGTTCGCCTTCATGACGCAGGTGATCACCGGTCTCTTTCTGTGGGCGAACTACGCGCCCAGCGCCCAGACGGCGTGGGAGAGCGTGTGGTACATCCAGCACGAGATGGCCGGTGGCTGGCTGCTCCGCGGCATCCACCACTTCATGGCGCAGGCGATGGTGATCCTGCTCGCACTCCATCTCCTCCAGGTCGTCATCGACGGCGCCTACAAGGCGCCTCGCGAGGTCAACTTCTGGCTGGGCCTCGTGCTGATGGTGCTCGTGCTCGGCATGGCGCTGACGGGCTATCTCCTGCCCTGGGACCAGAAGGGCTACTGGGCCACGATCGTGGCCACGAACCTCGCCGGAATCGTGCCGGTGGTGGGGCCGTCGCTGCAGCAGCTCGTCGTCGGCGGCAATGAGTACGGCCACCACACGCTCACGCGGTTCTTCGCGCTTCACGCCGGCTTCCTCCCGGCGACGCTCGTGCTGTTTCTCGTCGTCCACCTCGCCCTGTTTCGCAAGCACGGCTTGCACGCCAAGCAGCCGATCACGCGGCCCGACGCGATGTTCTGGCCCGATCAGGTGCTCAAGGACGCCGTGGCGATGCTCGCGGTGATGGCGGTCGTGCTCGGCGTGATCCTCGTGCCCGCCGTCCGCACGATGCTGGCCGGAGGCACGGTCGACTGGGGCCACGTGGGGGCCGAGTTGGGCGCGCCGGCCGATCCGGCCGAGGCCTACGCCGCCGCGCGGCCGGAGTGGTACTTCCTCTTCCTCTTCCAGTTCCTGAAAGTCTTCGAGGGCTGGGGGGCCACGGGGGAGTTCTTCGGCGCGATCGTGGTGCCCGGCCTCGTCATGGGCGTGATGTTCCTGATGCCCATCATCGGTAACTGGCGGCTCGGCCACCGGTTCAACGTGGCCTTCACGCTCGGCATCATCCTCGGTGCCGGCCTGCTCACGGCGCTGGCGCTCGATGAGGACTACTGCTCACTGTGGATCGACAAGGCCTCACTCGCCGACGCGGAGAAGCTGCACGAGGCCACCGGGGGCGACGAGGCGAAGATCGCGGAGGCCCTCGGCAACGATGCCTCGAAGATCGCGGCCATGAAGAAGCAGCTCGCGCGGCTGGAGGCCTGGCGCAACTCCCACGCCTTCCTCGAGGCCTCCCGGCGGGCGAAGGTGGAGGCCGAGCGCGCCGTCGAACTCGCCGGTCGCCCCGAGCGCATCCCCCCCACGGGCGCCCTCGACCTCGTGCGCCACGATCCGTTCCTGCGCGGCCCGAAGCTCTTCGGTCTCGCCGACGGCAAGGACTGCGCGAGTTGCCACGCCTTCGTCGATCCGGCCGCCGCGGATGCCGCCGCGCGGTTCGCGGCGGCATCCGCCGCCAACCTGCATGGATTCGGGACGACGGCCTGGATTCGGGGACTCTTCGATCCGAAGCGGGTTGCCGGCCCGGAGTACTTCGGCAACACGGCGCATAAGGATGGCGACATGGTGGCGTTCGTGCGCGACGAGATGAGTGATCCCTCGAAGTGGAAGCCCGAGGAGATCGAAGCCGTCACGGTGGCGCTCGCGGCCGAGGCGGGCCTGCCCGATCCGGTCGCCCGTCCCGAGCAGGTCGCCCACGGTCGAACGCTCATCGCCGACACCGACCGCTGCGGCGCCTGCCACACGTTCCACGACAACGGCACCGAGCCGGGCTCCGCGCCCGACCTCACGGGCTGGGGATCCCGCGAGTGGCTCGTGGGCATCGTCACGGACCCGACGCACGAGCGGTTCTACGGCGAGTCGAACGACCGCATGCCGGCCTTCGGCACGACGATGGAGACCGACCAGATCGGCATCCTCGCTGATTGGCTGCGGGGCGAGTGGTATCGCCCGCTGGGGCACGGGCCGGTGAAGGCCGCAGGGGCCGCCGCCGTCAGGTGATGCCGCCGAGCACCGTGGCCCTCGCCACGCGGCCCACGCCCACCATGTAGGCCGCCGTCCGCAGGGGCACGTTCCTCGCGGTGGAGAGCTGCCAGACCTGCTCGAACGCGTGCCCGAGGATGCGGTCGAGTTCGCCGCGGACGCGATCGATGCCCCACTGGTAGTGCTGGCGGTTCTGGACCCACTCGAACCAGCTGGCCGTCACGCCGCCGGCGTTGGCGAGGATGTCGGGCAGCACGATCACGCCGCGCTCGGCGAGGATGTCGTCGGCTTCGGGCTCGACCGGCGCGTTCGCCCCCTCGACCACGAGGGGCGCGCGGATGCTCGACGCATTGGCCTTCGTGATCACGCCGCCGAGCGCGGCGGGAATGAGCACGTCGCAGTCGGCGGCGAGCAGTTCGGTGGGGGAGATCGCGTCGCCGCCGGTGAAGCCGGCCAGTCGCCCGCCGTGTGCCCGTGCATGTCGCAACAGTTCGAGGACGTCGAGGCCCTCGGCACGGTGGAAGGACCCGCTCGCGTCTCCCACCGCCACGATCCGGCACTCGGCGTCGGCGAGATACTTGGCGGTGTGCGTTCCCACGTTCCCGAATCCCTGGATCGCCACGCGGGTGCCTGGGATTCGCCGGCCCACGCGACTCAGCAGCTTCAGCGTCAGTGCGCCCACGCCGCGGCCCGTGGCCTCGTCGCGTCCGGGGATCCCGTGGTACTCGACGGGTTTGCCCGTCACGCACGCCGGCGAGAATCCGTGGTACTTGCCGTACTGGTTCATGATCCAGGCCATCATGTCGGCCGTGGTGCCCATGTCGGGCGCGGGGATGTCGACATCGGGCCCGAACAAGTCGTGGATCGCATCCACGAACTTCCGCGTCACGCGCTCGAGTTCACGGAGCGAGCAGGCCGACGGATCGATCGACACGCCCCCTTTCGCGCCTCCGTAGGGAATGTCGACGACGGCCGTCTTCCAGGTCATCAGGGCCGCGAGGGACCGCACCTCGTCGAGGTCCACCTGGGGGTGGTAGCGGAGCCCTCCCTTGAGCGGTCCCCGGGCGTCGTTGTGCTGGACCCGGTAGCCGATGAAGGTGGCCACCTCGCCGGAATCGCGCTCGATCGAGATCTGGACCTGCACCTCCCGTTTGGCCGTGGTGAGCATGCGGCGCATGCTCGGGGAGAGATCGAGTTGGTCGGCCGCCCGGTCGAAGTAGATGCGGGTGGCTTCGCTGGCGCGCATCGCGTTCCGTGCTCCCGAAAGGGTGGGGTTCCGGCATCACCGGGGCCGACGATCATAGCAGTCAGTGGGCGAACCGGTTCCGCGGCGGCGGAACCGGGCGGGCGCGGCGGAATCGTGCCTGCGCGGTTAAGATCGCCGGTTCATCGAGCACGAGTGCCATGCCTGTTCCCACACCCGACGCGTTCTGGACGATCCTCGTCCGCAGCCGACTTCTCGAGCCGGAGGCGGCTGCGTCGCTGAAGGCCGAGTATGCGGCCCTGACGCCCGAGGAAGCGGGCGACGGTTCGACCAGGTCGATCGCCACGTGGCTCTACGCCCGTGGAGCGCTCACGCGCTGGCAGGCGCGGCGCGTGTCGATGGGCGACCTCGGGCCCTTCTTCCTCGGCGATTACCGTCTGCTCGAACGTCACGACCGCGACGGCGACGCCCTGCTGTTCACGGCGCGACATGAGCCGTCGGGCCGCGTCGTCGACCTCGTGCTCCTTCACGCGAAGCACTGTCGGGAACTCGACGTCTGGACGGAGATCGTACGGCGCACCACCGCTGCCAATCGGGCGACCGATCCGATGCTCACCAGGACATGGTCGCTCGAGCAGCACGGCGGGTCGCGATTCATCGTGTGTGAGCACGTCGAGGGGGTCGATCTCGCAGACGAACTCGACCGCCTCGGTCCACTCCCGCCGCCGCCGGCCGGCGTGCTCGTCTGGCAGGTGGCCCGCGCCGTGGCGGAACTGCACGCTCTGGGCGCGGTGCACGGGGCGTTGTCGTTGGATGTGCTGCGTCGTGAGCCGCCACCGCCGGGGGCCGCGGAGCGGGCGGGTCGCGTCCGGCTGCTCCAGTTTCCATTGGCCTGCGATCCGCACCGCGTACCGTTGCGGCCCCTGCTGACCACCGATGCGGACGTCGCCCGGTTGGCGCGGCGGACGGCGTACGTCGCTCCCGAACTGCTCGTTCCGGGGACGGCCTGTGACACGAGGTCGGACGTCTACGCCATCGGCGCGATGCTCTACGCCCTCCTCACGGGCCGCGCGCCGTGCTGGAACGGCGACCCGCAGGCCACGCTCAAGCAGGCGTCGTTCTCCGGTCCGGACCCCCTCCCGCCCTCCGTGCCGCCCGAGATCGCCACCCTGGTCGGCTACCTGATGGCCCGCGAGCCCGATGGTCGCTATCCGACGGCCGGCGACGCAGCCGACGCCATCGCGACATGCCTCGGCCTCTCGGTTCCCGCCGCGAAGACCGCTTCAGCCGTCGCAGGGAACGACGCTGACGAGATTCCCGACTTTTCGGCGATGGCGGTGGCGGCGACGGGGACGAGTTCGTCCCGCGCCGCGGTCAGCGTCGCCGGTCCGGCGCCGGATGCCGCCGGCCCCACTGTTTCGCCGGCGGTTCTCGCCGCACAGAAGCGGGCCGCCCGCATGCGCCTGATCAGCGGCGGCGTGGCGGCGGCGATCGTCGCCGCTGCCGCCGGGCTCGTCATCAGTCGTCTCGATTTCAGCAAACCCGTCGTCCTGCCGTCCGTCGATGTGGCGGAGCATCGCTCGGCCGATCGATCTGGTTCGGACAGTTCGGGGGAGTCCGGCGGAAGCGAACCGGTCGTGACCGCTCCGTCGCCGCCACAAGCCGAGGCCCGTGTCGCGATGGAGACGCCGGTCGCGCGGCCGCGCGAGCCGAGGCACTCAGCCTCGTTGGGCAGGGGGCGCACGACGGTGGAGATCGTGGCGGATGATCCGTCCCTGCCATGGGCCTCACCGACGTCGGGCCGGCCTCCGACGCTCGCGTATCTGCCGCCGGGGTCGCAGTTGATCCTCCTCGCGCGGCTTCGGGAGATCTCGCGTGATGACGAGGGCGCCCTGTTCCTCAAGTCACTCGGGCCGACGACGGAATCGGCGGTGGCGACGCTCGTGAAGTTGTGCGGCGGCGACATCGAGGCGATCGAGTTTGTGCAGGCCGGGTGGCAGGCGGGCGGCCCCGACGAGGTGGTCGGCGGCTACGCGGTGCGCTTCGTGGACGGTCGTTCCGCACCGGCCGACGAGGGGGCGAGGAAGGAGGCGTGGGGCCAGACGAGCGAGGTCGAGATCGGTGGCGAGACGGTCTACCAGACGGCGACCCTGAGCCTCTGGGCGCCGTCCATCGAACGGGGACGTGTGCTCGTGATCGCGCCGAAGGTCATGGTCCCGAAGGACGTCGCGCTGGGACCGGCGGCCATGACGGAGGCGGGGAAGGAGCCGCTCATCGCGCGGATCGTGCGCGAAAGCCTGGCCAGTGCGAAGGAGAACGACGGGGCGGTCACGGTAGGGTTGCCGAGGGATCTCGAGGTGCTCACCGGGATGCTCGACGGGGATCGTCACCTGACGCTTCTCGGTTCGCCGTACTACCTCATGAACACGGGACGCGCCGTTCTGGCGGGCTCGTTGGCCAAACTCTCGTCCCCGATGGACGCACTGTTCGGCGAGTCGCTCCAGGCAGCAGCCCTCTCACTCCACTTCGGGAACAACTTCTACATCGAGATGGACGCGATCGCGACGCTCGACATCCCGGCGACCCAACTGGCGACCGACATCGCGGCGCGGATCGACGAGTTGCCGACGAAGGTCGAGACGTACTGCACGGCCCTCAATCCTGATCCCTACGGACGCCTGCTCGTCCTCCGCCTGCCGTCGATGATCCGGGCGGTTGCCGCGCAGATGAGGGCCGGCGCCGAAGACAACGGCGTGGTGCTCAACGCATACCTGCCGCGACACGCGGCCCACAATCTCGCGCTCGCCGCCGAGTTGGCGCTCGCACAAACGCCCGGTGCCGCGGTGGCGGTCGCCGGCTCCGCCGCTCCGGTGGAGGCCGCGCCGAAGGGAGCGCTCGGAAAACTCCAGAAGAAGATGACGCTCACGTTCGCCAAGGACAATCTCGAGCGGTCCATCCAGATGGTTTCCGACGAGGCGGGCGTTCCGATGGAGATCCTCGGAGGCGACCTCCAGCTCGAGGGCATCACCAAGAACCAGTCGTTCGGCCTCGAGGAACGCGACAAGACGGCCGACGAGGTGCTGCGCGTGATCCTCGCCAAGTCGAATCCCGACGGAAAACTCGTGTACATCGTCAAGGAGAAGGACGGCGAGGAGTGGGTCTACATCACCACCCGCGCCGCCGTCGAGAAGCGGGGGGACAAACTGCCGCCGGCGTTCGCCACCGACGGCAAGCCGAAGAAGCCCGGACGTTGAGCCCGAGGACCGAGGTCCGCGACGTCAGCCGTCGAGCACGGCCAGCGCGATCCCCATGTAGATCACGATCCCGACCACGTCGACGATCGCCGACACGAACGGGTTGCTCATGAGGGCGGGGTCGAGCCCCAGCGATCGAAACAGCAGGGGAAGCACCGATCCCACGAGCGATCCCACCATCACCACGCTGAGGATCGTGGCGGGGATCACCAGGGCGTGGAGCGGGGAGGGGGCGTAGGCGAGGCCGAGCACGTAGCCCGGCACGGCGAGCAGCAGTCCCAGCATCAGCCCCACCACGAACTCGCGTCGCAGGATCCGTTTCCAGTCGCCGAGCCGGCAGTCGCCCGTCGAGAGCGCCGTGATCACGAGCGTGGCGGACTGGTTGCCGGAGTTGCCGCCGCTGGCGATCACCAGCGGGATGAAGGCCACGAGCCACGCGTGGGGCGACTGCCACCGCGCCAGGACCATCGCGGTGATCGCCGCGGTGGCGAACAGGATGGTGAGCCAGATGCCGCGCTTCCAGGTCATCGAGACGAGCGCCGCCTCGAGGTAGCCCTCCCCCAGGGGCGCCACGGCGCCGATTCGCTGGGCGTCGTCGGTGGCCTCTTGCCGCACCGCGTCGAGGACGTCGTCATGCGTGACGATGCCGACCAGCCGGCCGCGGTCGTCCACCACGGGGATGGCGATGAAATCGAATCGCGCGAGCTTCTCAACGACCCGCTCCCGCGGTTCGTCCACGCGGACGTTGATCACGTCTCGCTGCATGAGGTCGGCGACGAGGGCCGTCGGCCTGGCGAGGATCAGGTCGCGCAGGGACACGAAGCCGACCAGGCGGCGCTCGGGGTCGAGCACATAGATGTAGTAGATCGACTCGCTGTTGGGGGCCTGCGTGCGGAGGCGTGAGATCGCCTCCCCCGCGGTGATCTCGGCCGGCAGGGAGGCATACTCCGTCGTCATCATCGACCCGGCGGAGCCGTCCGGGCACGAGAGCAGCATCCGAATGTCGTGCCGCTCGGCCTTCGCCACGAGGGGCAGGATCTCCTCCACGAACTCCGGGTCGAGTTCGCGAAGCAGGTCGTCACGGCTGTCGGGCGCCATCCATTCGAGGAGCGCTCCGAGGTGCGGGCGGTCGGCGACCTGGAAGAGGCCGATCTGCCGGGCCAGCGGGTAGTAGGGGAAGATCTCCGCCTGCCGCTCCACCGGTACCGCGTCGAGCAACCGCCAGATCTCCTCGTCGTCGAGCCCCTCGGAGAACTCGGCCACGGTCGCGGGGTGGAGTTCTTCGGCCACCTCGCGCAGGCCCGCGGTGTCGCCCTCGGCGAGCATCACCCGCAGTTCGGGAATGAGGATGGGATTCGCGGTGGGCATCGCGGCGGGCACGACGAGGGGATACGGCCACGGACACCGACGTGCGACGGGCTATAGTGACCCGTCCGACGGTGATCGCCGAAGTATGACATGAACTCCGACGGAATCGAACGACGCGCACGGTTCCAAGGTGCCCGCGGAGGTCGGGCCGCCGGGTTCCTCGCCCTGCTGTGGCCGGCGATCGCGCTGGCCGCCGAACCGTCTCCGCCCGTCTCCTCTGACGCTGCGGAACGGGGACGGGTCCACCTCCTCGATCGGCCCTACCTGCCCGCCGATTTCGACCAGGAGGTGTTCGACGAACTCTGGACGACCTGGGAGGAACCGTTGCGCTCGCGGGCTGAGCGGGCCGGTGTCGCCGAGCGGAGGAGGATGGCCATGGACCGCTACGGCCTCGTGCCCCGCGGCGATGATCCCTCCCGGTCGATGCAGTATGCGGTCGATGCTGCGGGCCGCTGGACGATGACGTGTCTCGCCTGCCATCAGGGGCAGGTGCGGGGGGAAGCGATTCCCGGCGTGCCCAACTCGAACTACGCCCTCGAGACGCTGACCGAGGAGGTTCGCCTCGTGAAGGTCCGGCAGCGGAAGGCCTTCGGGCACATGGACGTCGGCTCCCTGCTGCTGCCGCTGGGCACCACGAATGGCACGACCAACGCCGTGATCTTCGGCGTGGCCCTCATGCGACACCGTGATCCCGCCCTCAACATCGTCCAGCGTCCGCCGCGGTTCGACCTCGTGCACCACGACATGGACGCCCCGCCCTGGTGGCACTATGCGAGGCGGAAATCGCTCTACGCGGACGGCTTCGCCCCCAAGGGGCATCGCGTCCTCATGCAGTTCCTGCTCGTCAAGGAGAACGGTCCCGAGAAGTTCCACGAGTGGGAGGACGAGTTCCGAGACATCGAGGCGTGGATCCTCTCGCTCGAGCCGCCACGCTGGCGGGGGGCGGTCGATCGAACACTCGCCGCCCGCGGGGCAGGGCTGTTCGCCGCCCATTGTGCGGGCTGTCACGGCACGCCCGGAGCGGACGGTTCGTATCCCGACCGCGTGGTGCCGATCGACGAGGTCGGCACCGACCGCGTCCGGCTCGACGCCCTCGCCGCCCGGGAGCGACGCGACCTCAACGCAAGCTGGTTCGCGCACTTCGGCGCCGACGCGGCGGGCCTCGAGGACCGCGCCGACCCCGGCGGCTACGTGGCGCCGCCGCTCGACGGGGTTTGGGCGAGCGCCCCCTATTTCCACAACGGTTCCGTGCCGACGCTCTGGCACGTCCTCCACCCGCAGGAGCGGCCCGCCGTGTGGCGCCGCTCACCCGAGGGTTACGATGAAGCCCGCGTGGGCCTCGACGTCGAGGAGTTCGACGACCTGCCGGCGGAAAAACTCCTGCCCTCCGTGCGGCGTGGCTTCTTCGACACGCGGCGTCCGGGCAAGTCGGCGGCGGGGCACGATTTCCCCGAAGCCCTCACCGGGGACGAGAAGGCGGCGGTCCTCGAATACCTCAAGACGCTCTGATCCCGCTTCCGGGCTCGCACCGGCGCGCCTCGGCATGGGGGCGTCACGAGAACGCGGGATTTGCTACCCTTTCCCGACCGCGGACGACACGCGGCGACCCGTTCGGAGGCCATCCATGACCCAGTATGAGCAGGCGCGAGCAGGCACGATCACCCCGGAGATGAAGTTCGTCGCCCAACGCGAGGATCTTCCCGAGGAGTTGATTCGTTCGGAGGTCGCCCGTGGGCGGATGGTGATCCCCGCGAACCGCGTTCACCTCACGAAGCGGCTCGAACCGATGGCCATCGGCATCGCCGCGCTCACCAAGATCAACGCCAACATCGGCAACTCGGCCGTCACGAGCGACGTCACGACCGAGCTCGAGAAGCTCCACATGGCGGTGCATCACGGTGCCGACACCGTGATGGACCTCTCCACGGGCAAGGACATCGACTCGATCCGCCAGGCGATCATCGACGCCTCCCCCGTGCCGATCGGCACGGTGCCGATCTACCAGATGCTCGAGGAACTCGGCGGCGACATCGACGACATGAAGCCGCAGCACTTCCTCGACATGTGCGAGAAGCAAGCCGCACAGGGGGTGGACTACATGACCGTCCACGCCGGCCTGCTCCAGGAGCACCTCCACCTCACGATGCACCGCATCACGGGGATCGTGAGCCGGGGTGGGTCGCTTATCGCGCGCTGGATGATGACGCACCGCCAGCAGAATCCGCTCTACACCCACTTCGAGGATCTCTGCGACATCTTCCGCGAGTATGACGTGACCTGGAGCCTGGGGGACGGACTGCGTCCCGGTTCGATCGCCGATGCGAGCGACGAGGCGCAGTTCGCGGAACTCCACGTGCTCGGGGAACTCACGCGGCGGGCCTGGGCGAAGGGCTGCCAGGTGATGGTCGAGGGCCCCGGCCACGTGCCGATGGACCAGATCGACATGAACGTGAAGCGGCAGATGGAGGAGTGCGACGAGGCGCCGTTCTACGTGCTCGGTCCGCTCGTCACCGACATCGCCCCCGGGTACGACCACATCACGAGCGCCATCGGCGCGGCACTGGCCGGCTGGAGCGGCGCCGCGATGCTCTGCTACGTGACGCCCAAGGAGCACCTCGGCCTGCCCGACAAGCAGG
>Ga0233425_10002273_pt1 | contig 38614 bp, 31 predicted proteins | sample Watercolumn_Towu_2_FD_181712 | JGI IMG/M metagenome (GOLD analysis project Ga0233425, IMG submission 181712) | Freshwater microbial communities from Lake Towuti, South Sulawesi, Indonesia - Watercolumn_Towuti2014_140_MG | ecosystem: Environmental > Aquatic > Freshwater > Lake | place... | reverse complement strand
CTCCCCGCCCCCGACTGCACCCGAACCGTGCACCCCGCCTGAACGAGCTTCCTCACCGTCTCCGGAGAAACCGCAACGCGCGGCTCGTCCGTGCCCTCCGCCGTAACTGCGATCGTGACCATGGAGCGGTTCCGGAATATTGCGACCCAACTTCCCCCGACGCGGGCGCATGCGAAGCCGCCTCCACGACCAGTGGCGCCTTCATGACGTAGGCTCAGCGAGACCACAAGCACAATCTCGCTCGCCAGCGAAGGCCTCGTAGCGATTTTTCCTCGAGCTGTGGAGGCGGTGCAATCCGATTTGATTCATATCAAATCCAGGCCTGCCCTCGAGGCCCGGGACCATCCCCGCCAGCACGGCGCCCACAGGGCGCGTCCCTGACAGATAAGTGCGCGAATTGCGCGACCGTAACCGGCTGGAACATACCTGTGGGGAGGTTGCGCGCTGCCGCCGGGGTGCAGTCGCCAGCCTCCGCCGCGGCGCGGCCCTTGATCGATTTGGGTCGCGCGCGATCTGGTGGCAAGGACAGGGCCGCGCGCCTCTTGACACTCTACCAAGTAGTTGGTAGACGGTCGGCATGACCAGTCAGACCAGACCCGCCCTGCTCAAGGAGGCCGAAGCCCTGATCCGCACGCGCGGATACGCAGCGTTCAGCTATGCCGATCTCGCCGCGAAGGTCGGCATCCGCAAAGCCAGCATCCACCATCATTTCCCGACCAAGGAGGCGCTCGGAACGGCGCTCATCGACGAGTACCTCGAGCGCTTCGCCGCCGAGCTGGACGCGCTCAAGGCGCGCAAGCTGGACGCGGTGGGCAAGCTCAACGCATATGGCGATTTCTTCATCGGCTCCCTCAAGGAGGACATGATGCCACTCTGCGGGGCGCTGGCCTCGGATGTGGCCTTTCTTCCGAGCTCGATGCAGGCTCGCGTCGAGCGCTTCTTCAGGCTGCACCTCGAGTGGCTCGAAGCGGTGCTGGCCGAGGGCGTCGAGGCGGGCCATCTCGGACGCGACGTCAAGCCGGAGCGGGCGGCGCGCCTCATCCTCTCTGCGCTTCAGGGCGCAAGCCTCGTTGCCTGGGCCCTCAAGGATACCGGCGTGGTGAGGCCGGTGCTCAAGGACGCCATCGCCAGCCTTGCGAGGTGAGGCGTCATTTTTTTGATGCAGGACACTACCTACTAGAAGGGAGGCCAGAAGGATGCTCCAGGATTTCAGCAAGCTTCCGTCCATCGATGCGCTGACGCGCCGTCATGTGCTCGGTGCCGCCCTGGCCCTCTCCGCAGCACCCGTCCTCAGGCATGTGCCCGCTCTGGCCGCAGGCACGCTCGCGGTGAGCGAGGTGGCGAAAGGCGTGTTCGTTCACCAGGGGCGCTACGAGCTGCAGTCGCCCGAGAACCGCGGCGACATGGCGAACGCGACATTCGTCATCGGCCGCGACGCCGTGGCCGTCATCGATACACTGGGCAGCGCCAAGATCGGCCGGGAGCTGCGTGCCACCATTCGCAATCTCACCGACAGGCCGGTTCGCTACGTGATCAACACGCACATGCACCCCGATCACGTGTTCGGCAATGCCGCCTTCAAGGACGACAACCCGCAGTTCGTCGCCCATCACAAAATGGCGCGAGGGCTTGCGGCCCGGAGCGACCGCTACCTCGCCATCAACAAGGACATGCTCGGCGCCGAGGCGTTCGAGGGGATCGAGGTGATCCTGCCGACGCGGTCCGTCGAGAGCACGCTCACCCTCGACCTCGGAGGACGCACCTTGATCTGCGAGGCGCAGAGGACGGCGCATACCGACAACGATCTCATCGTCACGGACAGCGCGACGGACACACTCATCCTCGCCGATCTGTTGTTCTCCGTGCATATCCCGACGCTCGACGGCTCATTGAAGGGCTGGCTGTCCCTGCTCGACGATCTCGCCCGGCGCAAGGCGGCCCGTGTCGTGCCCGGCCATGGGCCGGCGTCCATGCAGGTCCCCGAGGCTCTGGTGCCAGAGCGCCGCTATCTGTCCGCTCTTGCCGACGACGCGCGCAAACTGATCAGGGAGGGGAGGACACTCGCAGAGGCCATGAAGATCGCCGGCCAGTCCGAGAAGGACGCCTGGAAGCTTTTCGACACCTACCACGCGCGCAATGTCTCGACCGCATTCGCCGAGCTCGAGTGGGAATGAGCGCGACAACTCAAACAGGAGGAGACCCCATGGTCCGCATGTTCCAGATGCCCCGCAAGGCTGCCGCCAGGGCCGTGCTGAGCGCGTTCGTCGCAGCGCTCCTCGCCTCAGCGCCGCTCTCCGGCGCGAGCGCCGACGACGACGCCTGGCCGATGCTGCGCAAAGCCGTCTTCGGCGACTGGCAGATCGAGGACGGCAAGGACCTGCTCTTCCTCGATGCCCCGGACCAGGCCGAGGATGCGGCCATCGTGCCCATCACGGTTCGCATCCCTCCCGAATTCAAAGAGCCCTTCAAGGCACTGACGCTCATCATCGACAAGAACCCGTCGCCCGTGGCCGCCACCTTCACGTTCGGTCCGGCCGCCGGTCGGGAGGGCGGCGAAAGGCGCATGTCGACGCGCGTGCGCATCGACATGTTCTCCCATGTCCGCGCCATTCTCGAGACCGAGGACGGCAAGCTCCACATGGTCACCCGATTCATCAAGGCCGCCGGCGGCTGCTCGGCGCCGGTGCCGAAGGAATCCGGCGGGACGGACCCCGACCTCGGCAAGATCGTCATCAAATCCTTCGATCCGGCCGTGGACGCTGCGCCCCTGCGCGAAGCGCAGATCATGATCCGTCATCCCAACACCAACGGCATGCAGCGAGACCCGGTGACGCAGGGATATTTCCCGGCACGGTTCGTCAAGGAAATGCTGGTCACGCGCGGTGACGACCTCGTGTTCCGCATGGAAAGCGGCATCTCGATCTCGTCCGATCCCAATTTCCGCTTCACTTATGCAAATGGCCCCGAGAATTCGCTCGACGTAAAGGTGACCGATACGGATGAGACGGTGTTTACCGCCAAGGCCGGCGCACGGGGCTCCTGACGACGCTCGCGAGGGGCGAAGCCTCGCTAACCGGGCCTATGCATCTGAGCCGGGCCGCGACGGATGACAGCACCCTCACGATGGAGGGGCGACGGGTCGAACCGGCCGGCATCTTCGGCGCCGCCGGGCACGTTCCCTGTCCGGCCGCGCACGCCCGATACCGGTCCGCGGGTGGTCGAGCGCATGAGCCGCGAAAACGGGCGGCGATGCGGGTGACAGAACTTTGCCACGTCGGGTGTAGCGGGTTCGTTTAACGACGTCTTTCGAAGCGGCCCGGCGTGCTCGCGGAGCGTCTTCTGCCCTTCCGCCCAGCGCAGGCGCGGCTCCGTGAACGGACACAGGCCCGAGAGCGGTGTCGCGATCGCGCTTGTTTCCATCCTCCGTTGACGCGCAAATCAGCGGTCTCCGGGCAGGCAACCCCCGATCATCCCGTCCTCGTCTCAATTTTTCGAGACGTACCGGCGCAGTGTCGGCCGGCTCGGACCGGTTCTGCAAGAGGCGCCTGAATACCTCGATTTTTCGCACGATTTTCTGAAAACATTTCACAGATTGCAGGCGCCGCAGTCCGAACTCCAGGCGGGTTTGCTGCAAAGCCGGCCTTCCTGTTTACTCAAAAAAAACCACCACTCTCGGTATCACGCCAAAGCGTTCGGCGAAACATATGTTTCTTAAGTTTGGAAACGGAGGATTGCGCCGTTGCAAAGGGCTGTAGTTTCTCCGACGAGTATTGTCATTCGAGCATGAACAAGCTGCTTCAGACGACTGCGATCTGGGCCGGCGCTACGGTTGTTGCCGTTGTTGGCGCTATCCTTTGGAAATACGACGCCGGTCCCGTCCATCAGGCGATCCTCGCCGGCGTGCTCGCCGCCTTGGCCTTCGCCGCCCTCTATAGGTCGCTGGCGCCGCTCGTTGCCGGGGCCGAAGCGGCGGCAGCCGCACAGGCCCAGCAGGCTGCCGCGCTGCAGAAGCGGCTGACCGCGCTCGAAAGCCACATGCAGTATCAGATCGGTGCGCACATCAAAACCGCGGAAACGGAGAAGAAGCAGGCGAACGAGGCCAACGCCGCCAAGACCCACTTCCTCGTGCATTTCAGCCACGAGGTGCGCACACCGCTCACCGGCCTCATCAGCTCGGTCGATCTCTTGGCGCGCAGCCCCCTCACCGAGCAACAGCGGCGGCTCGTCGGCACCATGGATCGCTCGGCACACATGCTGCTCGACATCGTAGCCAATGCTGTCGATCTGTCACTGGCCGAAGGCGGCAAGCTGAAGCTCGAGCGCCAGCCGTTCGACCTCAACGAGTGCGTCGAGGGTGCCGCCGAAGCTTTCCTCGCCGAGGCCCGCAACAAAGAGCTCGACCTCAGCGTCTTCGTCAGCAATGACCTGCCGTCAGCGGTCGTGGGCGACCAGGGTCGCGTTCGCCAGGTGCTCATGAATCTCATCGGCAATGCCGTGAAGTTCACGAGCTCCGGCAGCATCGATGTGTCCGCAATGCAGAGCGCCCGTCAGGACGGGATTGCAAAAGTCCGGTTCGTCGTTCGCGACACGGGATCTGGCATCGCGCCAGAGTTGCAGAAAGTACTGTTCCTGCCCGTCGAAAAGCGTGACCCAGCTCAAACAGGGGGACTAGGCGGCAATGGATTGGGGCTCTCGATCGTACATCAGCTCGTGACGCTGATGGGCGGCAGCATCAGGCTCGACAGCAAGCCCGGCCAGGGCACGGTCGTCGAGGTGGAGCTGCCCCTCGAAGTCGCCGAAGCGGCAACGGAAGGCGACGTGTTCGGGCCCGACGCCTACGCAGGCCTTCGCATGCTGGTCATCGGAACCCGCGAGCAGGACCGCCAGGTGGCGGGCAGCTACCTCGCGACGGCAGGAGCACAAGTCGATGCGGCCGCCAGCGCCTGGGAGGGCCTCGATCTGATCCGCCAGGCTGTGGAAGCGGGCAATCCCTTCCTTCTCGTCGTGGCCGATGCCGAGCTGCCGTGCGAATGGAATGGTGACTTCGCGACAGGCTTCCGCAAAGAGGTGCCCGAGACCCAGACCGGCCTCGTCGTGATCATCTCGGATGAGAGCGAGCTCGACCACCGGCAGGCCGAAGCCAAGGGCCGCTGGGAGCACGTCACCAAGCCGTTGCGTCGCAGGGAGCTCTTCGAGGCCATTGACCGTCAGCTCGCCCTCATTGCCGTACCCGAGGACGGTACGGAACCCTCCGCCGACAGAGAGGAGCAGCCCGCACCGGTGCTGACGGTCCCTGCGAGGGTGCAAAAGCAGGAGCAACGGCCCATCCGCGCTCACGTCCTGGTGGCCGAGGACAACCTCATCAACCAGGAGGTCATGCGCGAGTATCTTGCCGAGTTCGGCTGCTCGTTCAAGATCGTCAACAACGGCGAGGAAGCCGTGCGGGCGTTCGAGCGCACGGCCTATGACATCGTGCTGATGGACTGTCAGATGCCGATCATGGATGGCCTTTCGGCCACCTCCGAGATCCGCATGCTCGAGCAGAAGCACGGCCTCAAGCGCACGCCCATCGTTGCCGTCAGCGCACACGCTTTCGAGCGCGAGCGCGTGCGCTGTCTCGGCGCGCAGATGGACGACTTCCTGAGCAAGCCCTACACCGAGTCCGAGCTTCGGGAGATCATGCTCAAGGCTCTCGACAACGCGCGTCGCGCCCGAGCCGCATGATCTCGAGGCCCGCGTTGCGGCCGAGTTGGCGGCGAAACGACGGCGCTCCCTCGCCGCCGTCCGTTCCACGAACGCCGCTGAGGGGCCGGTGGGTGGCCTTTCCGCGTCAACGACTTGGAAACGATTACGACCATGCGATGAACTCCGGTAACTGAATAGACCTCATTTTTCCCGTGACGAATGCGCCTTTGCAAAGGCTCCACTTAATCAAAAAGTAGCTGCCCCCGAGTACCTTATCTGTCGATTAATCGGGCGCATCAATTCGGCGATCGCGTGTCCTGATCGAACACCCGCGCCGCGTATCTGTCAGGGCATCGCATGATTTGGCCGCTCCACAAGCCGTGGTGGACTTCCGGCAAGCCCGCCGAGGAGCATTCCCCTCCGCAGAGGCCCCAGATGCCTGTCGAGGGGATGGGGACACCTCGATGAATGCTCTGCGGACACCGGCACTGCGCGCCTGCATTGGCCTGGTCTTGATGACAATCGGTCTCCTGCTCGTCGCGCAGAGCCTGGGACTCTTGCCGGATGAGACTAAGAGCGAGTTCAGCGCCCGCATCAATCTTGCCGGGGCACTCTCCGTGCAGCTCGCCGGCACAGCCAGCCGCAGCAACAAGGACGTGCTTCAGGAAGCGATGGACGCGGTCGTCGCACGCGGCATCGGCGTCATCTCGGTTGCGCTACGCAAGGCCGACCGAACGATCCTCATCAAATCGGGCGACCATGAGGTCCGCTGGGTCGACAATCCGAGCGGGATATCGACGCCCACGCATGTCCAGGTTCCAATCGTTGACGCCGGTGAGCTCTGGGGTCGCGTGGAGATCGTTTTCCCCCCCTTGCAGGCTGGCTTCACCTCCTTCGGCATTCCGAAATCACTCGTGGTGCTGATCGCATTCATCGGCGTCTGTGAATTCGCGGGCTATTTCGTCCTCTTGCGCAGGACGCTGCGTGAGATCGACCCTTCCAATGTGATCCCGGAGCGGATCCGGACCGCGTTCGATACTATGGCTGAGGGCATTCTCGTCGTCGACGAGAAGGGCACGATCGTGCTCGTCAACAATGCCTTTCAGAGCGCATTCAAGGATCGAGGCCGGACGCTTATAGGCGCGAGGGCGAATGCGCTTGGTTGCACCGACTGGGAAAGTGGCGCTTTGCTCGCGGATGCTCCGTGGGAGCGCGCATCACGAACCGGTCAACGTCAAACGGGTGCATCGGTCTGTCTCGAGGTTGCCGATGGGATCCGGCGGCGCTTCGTTGTCAATGCCGGACCGATCCTCGACCGCAAGCGCAGGGTGCGCGGCTCGATTGCAACCTTCAATGACGTGACCGAGCTCGATCAGAAGAACGAGGCGCTCGCCAGCGTCGTAAGTCAGTTGCAGGATTTCAGCGCCCGTCTCGAGGAGCGTGTTGCAGAGCGGACGGTCGAGGCGGAGCAAGCCGCGGCACAAGCTCTCCAGGCCAATCAGCGTTTGACCGAGGAAATCAGAGTACGGCGGCAAGCGGAGGCGAGTCTCGCCGAGCAGCGTGACGTGCTAATCCGTCAGCAGTCCGCGCTGAGCTCGATAACGAGCCAGGGCAATCTCGCCGGCTCCGACTGGCGCCGCTCCCTGGAGCGCCTGACCGAAGCCTGCGCCGATGCCCTGGGCGCGAGCCGCATCGCTATCTGGCTCGGGCCCGGCGACGCGCGACGTCTCGAGTGCACCGAGCTCTACGTAGCCGCATCCGGAACCCATGCCAGCGGGGACATCCTCTCCGAGGCCGACTTCCCCCAGCTTCTCGCAGCTTTTTCGGGCAACAGCACTCTTGCCGCCGAGGATTCGCAGTCCGATCCGCTGACGCGAGAGCATTGTGAGACCTACCTTGCGCCTTCCGGATGCACTTCGCTTCGCTGCGTACCCCTCCTGCAGGAGGCCCAGTGCGCCGGCCTGCTCACGGTCGAGCATTGTAGCGAGGACCGCGGCTGGTCTCCTGAATCCCAGATGTTCGCGACTGCGATTGCGAACCTGGCCTCGTTCGTGATCGAGAGCAGGCAGCGGCTCGCAGTCGAGGCCGACCTCAGAACCACGAATACGGCGCTCGAACAGGCGAGCCGCGCAAAGTCCGACTTCCTTGCCAACATGAGTCATGAGATCCGCACACCTATGAACGGCGTGTTCGGCATGACCGACCTGCTCTTGCGCACAGAGCTCACGAGCCGGCAGCTCCGCTTCGTCAACACAATTCAGCAGTCGGCCAAGGCGCTGCTCGTCATCATCAACGACATACTCGACATCTCCCGCATCGAGCGCGGCAAGCTCGAGATCGACAGCCACGAGTTCGATCTCGGCAACTGCGTCGAGGACGCTGCACTTCTTATTGCCGAGGAGGCGCAGAGGAAAGGGCTCGCGTTCAATCTCTTTGTCGACGAGCGCGCCTCGCGCACGGTCACAGGTGATTCAGGCCGGCTCCGACAGGTCATCCTCAACCTGCTCGGCAACGCGATCAAGTTCACGTCCTCCGGCTCGATCGGCCTTTCGGTGAGGTCGGTTGCGACAGGAGACGGCACGGAGACATTCCGATTCGAGATTGCCGACACCGGCATCGGCATCGCTCCGGACATCTTGAAGCGCCTGTTCCGTCCGTTCGTGCAGGCCGATTCCTCCGTCACACGCCGCTTCGGCGGCACCGGCCTCGGCCTGTCGATTTCCCGCCACCTCGTCTCCATGATGGGCGGAGAGCTCGGCATCGAAAGCACGCTGGGACAGGGCACCCGCATCTGGTTCGTGCTTCCCATGACTTTCGTGAAAGCCCAGGATGCCCGGCGACCGAGGTCTACGCTTCGCGATCGGCGCGTGCTCGTCTTCGAGCGGTCCGAGGGCGTGCGTGAGACGGTCGCGGCCTACCTGACTGCAGCCGGAGCCTGCGTCGACACCGCCGCCACGGCCGCCGACGCCCGCCACATGATCGGCACGGCGGCAGCCGAGGAAAGGCCCTACGCGCTTGCCATCGCCGAGCTGGTCTCCAGGACGGCTGAGGTCCCAGAGGCCTTCGACATCGAGGCGGCCCGGGAGGCCGGCCTCGCGCCGTCCTGCGTGGTCATGCTCGCATCGCTGTCTGCCGACGCGAGCGTCCGCGATCATTTCGAGAGCGCCGGCGTCCGCATCATTCACAAGCCGATACGCCGCATCGAGTTGATCGATGCAGTGAGCGCCCTCCTGACTGCCGAACCCCGCGCCGAGCATACGGCTCACGACGAAGGAGCATCCCCCATGCGCAAATCCCTGGGTCTCAACGTGCTCGTTGCAGAGGACAATCCCGTCAACCAGACGGTTGCCGCCGAGTATCTCGACAATCTCGGCTGCACCTACGCGCTCGCCGAGGATGGGGCCGCGGCTCTGCGGCTCGCCGCCGAGCAGAAATTCGATCTCGTGCTGATGGACGTCCAGATGCCAGTCATGGATGGATTGACGGCCGCACGCGAGATCCGCAAGCGCGAGCGGGAGCACGAGCTTTCGCCGATCCCGATCGTGGCCGTGACGGCAAACGCCTTCGATACCGACCGGAAGGCCTCGGCCGCTGCCGGCATGAACCACTACCTGAGCAAACCTTATTCCGAAGCCCAGCTCGCCGACTGCCTCATCCGGTCGACCAGCGCGCGCGAGGCCTCCGGCACGGCTCCCGTGAGAGCTAGCGCGTCAGCCGGAAATCTCCTCATCTCTTCGCTGCATCACGACGGGATGGATTCGCAGAGGCCGGCCACTCCGTGCCGCGCCCCGGCATCACCCCTCGCAACTGACAAACCCGACTCTGGCGCCGCCGCGAGCACACCAGCCGCCTATTCTCAGTCCCCTGTTGCCGAGCGACTCGCTCTGCTCCAGCAGCGCCTTGCCGGTCTCGCCTCCAGACCCGGCCCGGCCGCGCAACCGGCCGCCGAGCCGCTCCACCGCAGTTGTGAGCTTAAGCCGGCGGCCGCACCCGACACCGCACCCGCCTCGCACAACGCCGAGGCTGGAGCCGCTGCGGCTTCGCCACAGCAGCAGCCCGCTTTCAGGCAGCGCCTCCTGCGCATCTATCTCGAATATGCTCCAAAGGCGGTTGGAAGCATCGTGGCAGCATTGGAGAAATCCGACACCGCTTCGCTTCGCCAGACTGCGCACAGCTTCAAATCGGGAAGCGGCAATATCGGTGCAGAGAGGACGTCCGCCCTCTGCCTCGCCCTCGAGCGCGCCGCCGATACCGGCGAGATCGAGCGCTGCCGTCCGATCGTCGCCGATATCGAGCGCCAGCACGAACGCGACATAGTGCGTCTCAGGGCCGAGCTTGCCGGCAGGGCCCAGGCCAGCGTCGCGTGAGGCACTGGGGGCTCTTCTGGTGGTGAGGGCTCTACCTGGCCTTTCCGCCGAGGTAGGGGAGGACGGCCAGTCCGACGCCGTAGACGAGGACACCGATCAGAACCACCTTGGCCCAGGCGGGTGCCGTCGCAAACCCATCGAGGGTGATGCCAAGTCCGGCAATCGACCACAAGATCGTCGCGATCGCCGTCGGCACCCACAAGTGCGCGACGCGCAACGGATGAACCCACTTCATCGGGACGAATGTCAAAAGAACGCACAGCAGAATGAGCATGGCGGCGAACCCGGCCGGCACGCTGAATGCGAATAGATAGAACGCGACGATGTTCCAGATGGCCGGAAACCCGACGAAGCTCAGATCCTCGGCTTTGCTGTCGTTGTCCATGAAGTGATAGAGCGACGACAGGAGGATCAGAAAGGCCAGCGTCAGCCCCAGCGCGCCATCGAGAATACCCGCTGCCAGGAGGGCCAGCACCGGCACGAACACGTAGGTCACATAATCGACAACGAGGTCGAGCGTCTCTCCGGAAAAGCGCGGCAGCTGCTCCTTCACCTTCACGATCCGGGCGAACGTGCCGTCGATGCCGTCGATCAGGAACGCCGCGCCGAGCCAGAGGAACACGTTCTCCCACTCCCGCTCCGCGACCGACAAGGCCGCCATGAGCGCGCAGACGGCACCGAGCCCTGTGAACACATGCACCAGAGCCGCCGCCAGTCGCATCCCCGTCCCTCTGCCAAACCCGCCGCCGGCCGGCGCCATTCGTGTCCCTTCGTGGCGCCTTTTGCCCGTCCCGCTCACGTCCATTGCCTCGCGGTTGCTCAAGGCTCTACTCCAATCCCACCCTTTGTGGCGGCGCGCCGCTCGACGGCTCGATCCGCGCGCAGCATAGCGGCCCGACACCCCGAGTCCAGCCGAAGCCGGTCCACTGCAGAGGCGCCGCGCTCCACAAAACAAAGAGCGCCGTTTCCGGCGCCCTTTTCAAAAACTCTTGAGTTACCGATCGATGCCGGCTTCGAGGCCCGCGACGCCGCTCAGAACTGATGCTTGACCGTGCCGCGAATGGTGAGATCCTCGGCCGGAAGCTCGCGCTCCTCGGTCTGCGGCTTGGGCTCGTTGGCGCCGTAGAGCAGCTCGAGACCGAAATCCATCTTGGGCAGCACGCCGAGCTTGCCAAGCCCGGGAATGCGCACCTCCGTGCCCTGCTCCGCCTTGGCGGGCGGTGCAGCGGGGGTGAGGTCGACCGTCTTGCCTTCCCCTGCTGTGTCTTCACCGGCCGTCTGTGCCGGAGCGGCGGCCGGCGCCTTCTGCTCCTCGAAGGCGAGGACAGGCGCGCTCGTCAGCAAGAGCGCCATTCCAAGCCCCATCATCTGACCAAGTCTCATCACGGAGTACCCCGTTGTCCCTTTCAGGCCCTCGTCTGACTCGCAACAATGGTGGTTGCCCCGGCCAAAAACAAGAATGGAATCTATCCAGTTAAGCCGTCATGAACGTTTCTTCCCCCTGGTGTGGTTGCAATGCAATGTGGCCCTGGAGCAACAATTTGCTCTTCCATTCAGAGGCCAAGTCACTCTCGGTTAACCTATTACAAAGGCGATATATTTTCTCTGCTCTCGTCCCAGCTCCCGAAATTGATTTTGATGCATCGCAGCAGTGGCCTTCCTCCTGATCATGTTCGAAAGGCCGAAGGCGCCGGGTATCGTCCCGAGATGCCGCTCCCGAGTTTGTCGCGATCCCCCGGGCCTCCGGCAAAAGAGGGCTGCCCCGGGGAGTGCCCCCCAGGCGCAGCCGCTTGACCTCGCTCCTCGAGGCAGCATCATCCATGAGCCGGCCCCAGCCAGCCACAGTGCATGGCCCGGGCGACCGGACACGCACTCCACGGAGACAACCCTTGGCTGGCGACAAGACGTATGACGCTGCCGTTGCGGGCGCAGGTCCGGCGGGACTGGCCGCGGCGCTGGCCCTTGCGGCTCTGGGCCTCGATGTCGCGCTCATCGCCCAGCGCCCGCGACAGTCCCCCGAGCCAAGGGATCAACGCACAGCCGCGCTGTTCACCGGCTCGATCGAGCTTCTCAGGAATCTCGCAGTGTGGCCGGAGCTGTCGACCGTGAGCGCACCCATCACCGGGATTAGGCTCATCGATGATCGTGGCGCGCTCCTGCGGGCGCCGGAGGTACTGTTCACGGCCGCGGACATGGGACTCGACGCGTTTGGCTACAACGTTCCCAACGAGGGGCTCGTCCGAGCCTTGCGGAGCTCGGCAGAGCGCGCAACGGGCGGTGTCGAGGCGATCGAGACGGGAGCGATCGAGCGCTCGCTGCCGGAATCGGCCAGCGTGACCCTGGAGATGGCGGGGGGCGTCAGAATCCAGGCCCGTCTCCTGGCCGCCGCCGACGGGCGCCACTCGGTTTGCCGTGCGGCGGCTGGCATTGCGACGTCAACCTGGGATTATCCGCAGAGCGCGCTCGCCTGCTCGTTCACCCACACGCGGCCTCATCGCGGCATCTCGACCGAGTTCCACAGGGCCAACGGCCCCTTCACCGTTGTGCCTCTGCCCGGACTGGCCTCCTCGCTCGTCTGGGTCGAGGCCAGGGGTGAAGCGGAACGACTGGCCCAGCTCGACGAGGGGGCCTTCCGCGCCGCGGTCGAGGAGCGCCTCCAAGGGCTGCTCGGGTCGATTGGCAACATCGGACCCCGCGCCGTGTTTCCCTTGTCCGGGCTCACGGCCGAGCGCTTTGGCGGCCGGCGAACGGCGCTCGTTGGCGAGGCGGCTCATGTGATCCCACCCATCGGCGCACAGGGACTGAACCTCGGTCTGCGCGATGCCGCGACCCTGGCCGATTGCGTGGCCGACGCCATGGCCTCTGGCGGCGATCCTGGAGGCGAGCCGGTGGTCAATGCCTACTCGTCCCTCCGCGCGCCCGACATCAGACAGCGCATCTGGACCGTCGACCTCCTCAATCGCTCGCTTCTGTCGAGCCTCCCTCCCGTTCACCTCGTGCGCGGTCTGGGGCTCCAGGCTTTGAAATCCATCGGCCCCTTGAGACGGCTCGTTGTTGCGGAAGGTCTTCAGCCCTCTTTTTCTACACCCGACCTGATGCGCCCCGAAGGGCGGGCAATGCTTCTCGCACGCGCGCGGCGCACCAAGACGCCCCCTCGGCGGTCCGCGGACGCTTGACGCATCCCCTCCGGGTTTGCCAACTGGCGCCGGAGCGCCGGCGGCGGCCTCTTTCGATTCTCTTCTCAGAGGCCATTTAGGGGCACGATCCATCGCAATATGCCCAGCACTCAGCCCTCCCTGCTTCGCGATCTGCAATTCCGCCTCGAGTACGTGCTGTTGCGCCTCGTGATCGGATTCGTGCACCTCTTTCCGCTGGCGTGGGCAACCGCCCTGTCCGCAAGAGGCTGGCGCGCACTCGCCCCGCTCGTCAATCCGAAGCGCCACCGGCGCGCGCTCGACAATCTCGCCATCGCCTTTCCGGAGATGAGCGAGGCCGAGCGCAGGCGCATCTGCATGGCCCACTGGGAGAACCTCGGGCGCGTGATGGCCGAGACCATGCTGATCGACCGTCTGATCAAAGACCCGTCACGCATCACGATCGTCTCCGATCGCCTGTTCTCCCGCTACAAGGACAAGCTCGGCCCGGCCATCGGCATCTCGCTGCACATGGGCAACTGGGAGCTCTCTGTTCTGCCCTTCGTCATCGCGCGCGCCAATCCTGCGGCCGTCTATCGCTCGGTCAACAATCCTTACGTCGATGCGTATCTGCGCTGGCAGCGGCGCGATCTCTATCCCGGCGGTCTCTTCGGGCGGGGCAAGGTCGAGGGCGACCACGGAGACAACCAGAGGACGGCACGCATCCTCACGGATTTCGTGCGCCGCGGCGGACGGCTCGGCATGGTCTGCGATCTCTTCGACCGCACCGGCATCGAAATGCCCTTCTTCGGCAAGCCCGCCAGAACACAGGCGATCGGCGCCATGATCGCGCGCCGCGTCGGGAGCCGCATCTGGCTCTCGCGCTGCAAGCGCGTCGGCACCGGGAGCCGCTTCGAGCTCGAGATCCGGGAGCTGCGCGTACCCCGCACCACCAATCAGTCCGAGGACATCCGCTGGATCATGACCGAGATGCAGAAGGTGTTCGAAGCGTGGATCCGCGAGGCCCCCGAGCAATGGATGTGGTCGAACCGCCGCTGGAGCTAGCCCGACCTACGGGCTACTGTGTCTATTTTCTTGCGATAAACTCAAGATACCCGCTTCCGTAGAGAAGGCTTGCCTGCTGATGTTCATAGTGCAGTGGGGCGAGGAAGCGACGAATGTTCTTGCGTTGGACGTAGCGACGCAAGCGCGTCGGATGTTCCATCCCGGCAGTGCTATGCATGTCACGGATCATTTCTTCGTCGATCCGAAGCCGTACCGGGGCTTGAATCACATTCTGGAAAAAGACGCATAGATCTTCGTCTAACATGTCGGGCAGCAGTGACAGGAAGATCGGATCTACGCCTTCGTGTTCAATGATGCCGCGTCGAGACAGGTCTACGAAGCGGGCTAGATCTGCCGGCTTCAGGTTATCGATGAACGCCCGAAACTCCGGGTTGTTCCTGTAGTACATGCGAACTGCGGGAAAGATCGCGTCCTCCAATAGGCCGCCTACAGAACCGTACACCGTATAGAGCACCCCCCCCCTTTTTAACGAGCTTGGCCAGCTCGGCGAAAGCCGTCCGAACTTCATCCAGAGAGTTCAAGTGCACCATGACGCCATGGCAAGAAACGAAGTCGAAGCCTTCCGGCTCGTATGGCGGCGAAAGCAAGTTGCCGGACTTGAAAGTGATACCGGTTGCACCGCGCGACGCAGCGGAAGTAGTTGCCACCGGAATGAAATCTTCGCCGAGATCGAAGCCGTGGAGATCGCGACAGCCCATCTGGTACAGCGCTATCAGCAGCTTCGCGGTGTCCCCGCAGCCGGCGTCGACAACTCGCTTGCCTTCGAACCAACCGACGGGCAAGCCGAAATACTCGTGAGAGAACATTCCGATGAACCGCGTCATGGCGCGATCGTCGGCGACAATTCGCTGGTGCTGCGCATGATAAATTGCGCGCGTCTGCTCGGAAAAATCTTGCATTGCGAACTCCCCTCTAATGTTACCAGGAAACCTCGGTCGGCGCAGGAAAGCAACCCAAATTTCGCCTGCTGCCCGGTTTGCGCTCCCTACCGCATGACCTCTCTGAACCTCCGGGCCGGGCGTTTGTCGGAAAGGAGCGTGGCGGGCACGGAGAAGTGCCCGCGATCGAGCAGGAACAGGTTCGCTTCCGGGAGGCACCAGTCCTCGACGAGGCGCCGACCGCTGTCGAAGGGCAGCACCACGTCGCGACGCCCCAGGATCGAGACGATGCGCGAGGCCGGCACCACGGGCGCCGGCTCGGGATTGAGCAGGGACAGATAGCGTCTGAGCTCGTCCTCGCGCCATCCCACCCGCAGCGCCTCCTCGAGCCCGGCGAAAACACGGGAGAGCACGCCGCTCGCGAGACAATGTGCGAGGTCGCCCGCGTGCGTCACGAGAAAAAGTCCGTCGGGCCGGAGCGGCTCCGGCCACTCGCGCGCCAGCGAGGCCGCGAGCTGGGCCGTGAGCGCGCCGAGACTGGACCCGCCGAACCCCAGCGCGCCGGACGACGTGCGCCGGGCCCAGTCCGCAACAACGGCCCATTCGCGGACGGCGCCGAGGAGCGCATCGAGCACGCCAGCCGGAAACGTGGCGATGATCCGCTCGCCCCCGTAGTAGCCCTGTGGCGTGCGACGGCCATGCCAGGCCGCCTCGGGACGGATCACGCGAAATCCCTCCCGCACCAGGGCGTGCACCTCGTCGATGAGGCCGCGCCAGTGATCGAACTCGACGCAAATGCCGTGACCGAAGATGACGGTCGGAGGATTGGCGACCCCTTCCGGCTCGTGCACGCGGGCGGTGACGAGGCCTCCGACGCGCCGGGCGGGGCTTTGAAACGTGAGCCAGCGGTCCCACCCCAGGGCCGAGGGCACGGCGTGCGAGACGGCGACCTCGGGCATCGGATCGGGAGCGGAAATGAAGGGTCCGAGCTCGAGAAGAGCATCCCCGTAGGCGCTCTCCACCTCCCCCGGCGTTGCAATCTCGACCCTCGCCCTGGGCGGCTTGCGCTTCAAGAGCGGATGGAAATGCCGGCGCGTCGCATTGAACGAATGGCGGAGCGACAGCCGGGCATCCTCGACGCCCTTCAAGGACGCCGCCGGCTGACGAGCGTCTCCGAAAAGAGTGGCGCGCCACTGCGTCTCGATGGCCGTCGCCGCCGCCCGCGCCTGCTCGTATCTGGCGAGCGCATGGGTGAGCCGGGCCCGGTCCTCGAAACGCCCCACCATGGGAACGCCATCGTAGTAGCGCGCGGCGTCCCCCCCGGCCTCACAGGCCGCAGCCCACAGCCGCGACAGCGGAAAATACCAGCGCTCGAGCGCATGAAGCCCGCCGCGGTCGAACCATGGGTGTGCGGCGAAAAGGCCGGCAAGACCGCGCACCGCGCGCTCGGTCAGAGTCTCGGCATCGGAATCGAGATAGTTGCCCTTGCTCACGCGCCCCTACCGCCGGTCTTTCCCACCAGATGCTCCTCGAGGCTCCCGGAACGGCCGGAATCCGGCAGTCCGTCAGCTTCAGGATCACCCGGACAATGCTAGTATGCGGGCTGAGAAAGGGCTATCGGATAGAACGTCGTTCCCCTACTCCCCCACCGTCGGCGAGGAGAGGGAGAGGGATTTTGGGATACCGGGGAGACGACGGGGGACTGCCGTGACCAACATGTGGACGCAAGTCTCGATGCCGCTCTGGGCGCTGGTCGTGCTCGGCCTCCTGGCGGCGCTCGCCGTGCTCGACCGGCTGCTTCTGCCGAGCGTCAGATGGGCATTGAGACGGCGCGCGAACCGCGCCATCGAGGAGCTCAATACCCGCCTCAAGTTGCGCATCCAGCCGTTCAAGCTCACGACCCGCAAGGCCATGACGGACCGGCTCATCTACGATCCGGAGGTGCTGGCCGCGATCGATCAGCATGCGCAGGAGACGGGAATCCCGCGCGACGTGGTGTTCGCAAAGGCGAGCCGCTACGCCCGCGAGATCGTGCCCTCCTTCAGTGCCTTCGCCTATTTCAAGGTCGGCACGCGCCTCGCCCGCAAGCTCTCCCGCGCCCTCTACCGCGTCAGAACCGGCTTCGCGAGCCCCGACGCTCTCGCCGCCGTCGACCCCGATGCGTCTGTGGTGTTCGTCATCAATCACCGCTCCAACATGGACTATGTGCTCGTCACCTATGTGGCGGCCTCGTCGTCGGCCTTGAGCTACGCGGTCGGCGAATGGGCGCAGGTGTGGGGACTGAGGGCCCTCATCCGCTCGATGGGCGCCTATTTCATCCGCCGCAACTCGCGCGACGCCCTCTATCGCAAGGTGCTGGCGCGCTATGTCGACATGGCGACCAAGGCCGGTGTCGTGCAAGCCGTCTTCCCCGAAGGCGGGTTGACGCGTGACGGATTGCTGAGACCGCCGAAGCTGGGGCTTTTGTCCTACATGGTCTCGGGCTTCGATCCCAATGGCCCGCGAGATGTGGTCTTCATCCCGGTCGGCATCAACTACGACCGCGTGCTCGAGGACCGCATCCTGACGGCCGCTGCCGATACGGCGCCGGGCGAGACGCCACGCTTCCGCTTCAACCCGGTCGTCTTCACGGGCTTCGTCCTCAAGAACCTCTGGCTTCTCGTGCGCGGGGAGTGGCACCGCTACGGCTATGCCTGCGTGAGCTTCGGAGCCCCCGTCTCGCTACGCTCGCATCTCTCCGCCTCCCGAACCGACCTGCGCACGCTCTCGCCCGAACGGCGTCAGGGCGAGATCGAGCGGCTCGGGCTCACGCTCATGGACGCGGTGGGCCGGGTCGTGCCGGCGTTGCCCGTGTCCATCGTCGCCGCGGTTATGCTCGAGAATGGAGAAAAGCCGCTCAATGCCTTCGAGCTCAAGGGGCGCACGTTTGCCTTGATGACGGCGCTCGAGGATGCCGGGGCTTATGTGCACATTCCCCGCCATGATCGCGAGTACGCCATCGACGTAGGGCTGCGGATGCTCTGCCAACGCCATATCGTCAAGAAGGCCGACGGCCTCTATTCCGCCAATCCCTCGGAGATGATGCTGCTTGGCTACTATGCCAACGCAATCCGCCATCATCGCGCGCCAAACCCCGCCCCCGATATTGCTCCGGGCCTCAAGACCGACCAAGCATGAGCCCGGGTGCGGGCAAGATTCGCAATCCTGACCCGAGGTCTACTCGTACTGCGATGGGGACAACGTGCGTCCGCCCCAGCTCGACTGATCTCGATCAAGAGCGCCTTGGAACACCGGGCCAGGATGCAAACGGCGCGCCTCAACGGGTGTCAGGGTCACACCGGTCGCGCGTCTCGAGATCAGCCGGCGAGCACGATGAAACGGAGGACCGTCAACCGATGCGACTTGCGATCACGCTGACCTTGGCCGCCATTCTCTCCTTCGCTGCCGGCTTCGCCGCCGCAGAGCCTCCGGGCAGCGCTTTTGCGAGCTTCCCCGGACGGTGGACGGGCGAAGGCCGCCTCGGCTTCAAGGACGGCAAGACCGAGGCCGTGACCTGCCGGGCGACCTATTTCGTCGACGAGACCTCGGGCGATCTCTCCCAGAACATCCGCTGCGCATCACCCTCGGGCAAGATCGAGGTCAAGAGCCACGTCGTCGAAAAGGACGGCCTCCTTTCGGGCACCTGGAACGAGCTCATCTACAATATGTCCGGCGAGCTCACGGGCAAGGTCACCAAGGCCGGCTTCCTCGTCGCCGTCAAAGGCACGGGCGAATCCGACTTGAACGCGACCATGGACATTCTGGTGAAGGACACACGCCAGATCGTCGAGATCCACTTCAACAGCTCGACGTTGCTCGGCCTCACGCTCGTCCTCGCCAAGAGCACGAGCGATCAGACGAGTGAATCTCAGGTTCAGAACTGAGCCAAAGCGCCACTTCCAGTCGATGGCGGAGACGGCGCGCGGCCGTCAGCGCATCGCGGCGCGGCGAGCGACCTCGGCCTTCGAGACCTCGCCGGCCGCAACGAGAGCGCTGACGCAGCCTTTCGACAGCTTCGGCCCCGCTGCATGCATGCATTTGCGCAACGCCTGGCTCCCCACTGGATGCTGGCTGCAGTAGGCAAAGTAGTCACTCGCGCAAGCGCGCTTGACCGCCGGGCTGACGGGACCGGCACCCGTGCTGCTTGCGGTCATTGCCAGAGCAGCAACGGCGAGAGCGCCCATCGAAGCCCTCGCCGCTGCAATCCTCATCGTCATGGGTAGCTCCTTGTGCTGCGATTTCTTCGAACCGGCCCACACCGGGCCAGTCGCCGATCGCCAATTCAGGACCACACGATTAGGCGCCACTATGCTGAACAAGCCCTTAATCCGGTCTGTGCACCACGGACCGCCTCAATCGCTGAAGCGCGCTTTGGGACGTGCCCCAAGGACTATGCGCCATATGAAGGAAAGTACCCGATTCGAGCCGCTCCCTTTCCTGAGGCGCTTCAATTCCATGCGGCTATCGCATTCAAGTCACGGGAGGCCCCGGAGCACGTCGCATTGACTCTTTCGCGTTGCACAATAGAGTGCGGCGCACTTCCCCAAGAGACTGATCTCCGGTCTTGCCTCGAGCAAAGGACGCCCGCCCACAATGACTGCCGTCCGCACGCCCGCCAAGCACTTCTCCCCCCTCGCCATCGGCGCTCCCGAGCCCTACCGGACCCTGCCGGTGCGCCTCGAGCGCATGATCCATTTCATTCCGCCGCACAACGAGAAGATCCGCGCCAAGCTCAAGGACACCATCGGCCAGGTTGACGTCGTGCTCGGCAATCTCGAGGACGCGATCCCGGCCGGCGAGAAGGAGGCCGCGCGCAAGGGCTTCGTGTCCATGGCGAGGGAGCTCGACTTCGGCTCGACCGGCCTCTGGACGCGCATCAATTGCTTGAACTCGCCCTGGATGCTCGACGACGTCACCGAGCTCGTCAAGGAAGCCGGAAACAAGCTCGACGTCGTCATGCTGCCCAAGGTCGAGGGACCCTGGGACATCCACTATCTCGATCAGCTGCTGGCCCAGCTCGAGGCCAGGCATGGCGTCAAGAAGCCGATCCTCATTCACGCCATTCTTGAGACCGCGGAAGGCGTCAAGAACGTCGAGGCGATCGCCGCAGCGAGCCCGCGCATGCACGGCATGAGCCTGGGCCCCGCCGATCTCGCCGCCTCGCGCGGCATGAAGACGACACGTGTGGGTGGCGGACATCCCGATTACGGCGTGCTGGCCGATCCGACCAGGGACGGCAGCGCCCGCGCCTTCTTCCAGCAGGACCTCTGGCATTACACGGTCGGCAAGATGGTGGACGCCTGCCTCGCCTACGGGTTGAAGCCGTTCTACGGTCCGTTCGGCGATTTCGCCGACAGCGCCGCCTGCGAGGCCCAGTTCCGCAACGCCTTTCTGCAGGGCTGCCTCGGCGCCTGGTCGCTCCACCCCTCGCAGATCGAGATTGCGAAGCGCGTGTTCTCCCCCGATCCCAAGGAGGTCCTCTTCGCCAAGCGCATCCTCGCGGCGATGCCGGATGGCACCGGGGCCGTCATGATCGACGGCAAGATGCAGGACGACGCCACCTGGAAGCAGGCCAAGGTCATCGTCGACCTGGCGCGCCTCGTCGCCTCCAAGGATCCGGAGCGTGCGGCCGCCTACGGCTTCTGATCGCTCAAGAACTTCACCCGAGCCAATGTGTCCTGCAGGTATCCCGTGACGACCAAACGCCCCCCGCGATTGACAAGCGCGTCCCGCTCGCCTCGAATACGGCGTATGCCCGAGACGAAAGCCACTCTACCGAGACCGAAGCGCAAGGCGGTCCCTCGCCCGGCGAGGAAATCCGTGCGCAAGGCAAAGTTCGGCGTCGGACAGGTCGTGCGCCACCGCGTCTACCCGTTCCGGGGCGTCATCTTCGATATCGACCCCGTGTTCGCCAACACCGAGGAGTGGTGGCTCTCGATCCCCGAGGAGGCGCGTCCCCGCAAGGATCAGCCCTACTACCACCTGCTCGCTGAGAACGAGGAGACGGAGTACATCGCCTACGTTTCCGAGCAGAACCTGTTGCCTGACACGTCCGGCCAGCCGATCCGCCATCCTCAGCTCGGCGAGCTCTTCGTCGACAATGGAGACGGAACCTATCGCGCCGTGTTCATGCACTGCCATTAACCGGATCGATGCATGAGTAAGGGCCACCCCCGTGATGGGAGCGGCCCTTCGTGCTATTCATGCCGGAACGTGATCCGCTCCCGGCTCCCTACTTCTTGTCGGCGGCAGGAGCGGCATCGTCCGTCTTAACAGTCTTGCCATCGGGCGTCGCCGGCAGGTTCTTCATCTGCTCGGCCTTGAACTTCTCGACCAGCTCAGCCTGGCGCTGGCGGATCTGCTTCATCATCTCGCCGCGGGCCTTCTTGTAGACCTCGTTGTCGAGCGCCTTGCCGGCAAGCGCCTCATTGAACCCGTTGAGGGGCACCGGCACGTTGAAGCTCTGTCCGCTGACGTAGATCGAGCGAACCAAGAGCGATCCACCCTTCTTCATCTGATCGAGGATATCGGCCGGCGCCTCGACCTCGGCCGTGCACCCGTTCGGCAGGCAGGCGGTGAACTTCAGGTCGACCGATTTGACATCCTTGGGGTCGATCTCCTGCTTGGCCTTGATCTTCTCGGTCTGCTCGGTTGACAGCACGGAGACCTTTGCACCGGCGGGGATGACCATGCCGAGCGGCACCGTCACCTGAAGATCGGGCTTGTTGTCGCCTTCGACCTCGCGAATGGCGGCCGACACGACGGTCATGCCCGAGTTCGCATCGATGGTGTCGTGGAACGTGGCGCACACATTCTTTTCTTCCTTGGTCTCCTTGCCGTCCTCGCCCTTCTTGACGCTCGAGACCTTGTCGCACAGCTTGACCCACGAGCTCTGCTTACTGGCATCTCCCCCCGGAGCGGCTGCAGCGGCGTCCTTGGCGGCGGCGTCCTTGGCAGGAGCCGCAGCCTTCGTGTCCTTGGCGGCATCCTTGGCGGCATCCTTGGCCGGCTGAGCGGCGGCCTTGGGCTGCTCCTTGCCGGCCGGAGGCTGGGCATTCTGTGCTGCCGCGGAAAGCGTGAGACCCATCGTGAGTGCCGCGGCCAGCACACCGGCCTCCAGAGCACGGCGCACGATGCTCGTACCTGCGTATGACATGAGAGATTCGACCTTTCGTTGTGAGCCGGTCCCGCCAGCTCAGCCCCTCTTTCCCGCGATGAAACGACACGAGTTCGCACTCGCGGGATATGGCGCACATCCGGCGCACCAATCGAGGCCGGGACTAAGGCCCGGATTGCGGCATTCCCGTGACCGGCGAACTGAGCTGCCGGTCATGCACAGGCCTCGAGCAGGGGGCGTTGCAATCGGGCAACGCAGGGCGCGCTCGGATCCGGCCCCTGTCACCGTCAAAAGTTTGTGCTAGAGCCCCGACTTGGCCGCCGGCGCCCTGCCCGTCTGAGCGCCTCGGCCCCGATGCTGCATTCTGCCGCGCCGGCTCCCTGTGGGAAGAAGCACCGACCCGATGAAGGCCGCTCCACTCTCCTTTGTCACTGCCGCACTCATGGCGGTGGTGCTGGCTCGGCCGGGCCAATGTGAGCCGGCCCACGGCATCGCCATGCATGGCCTCCCCAAGCTCGCCCCCGGCTTCCACCATTTCCCTTACGTCAATCCCAACGCCCCCAAAGGCGGACGACTGGTGCTGGGAGGCTGGGGCTCGTTCGACAGCCTCAATCCCATGATCGTCAAGGGCGAGCCGGCGCTTGGTGTGCGCGAGTTCACGATCGAGAGCCTGATGGCCCGAAGCCTCGATGAGCCCTTCACGCTCTATGGCCTCATCGCCGAAAGCATCGACGTGCCGCCCGAGCGCAACGAGGTGACGTTCCGTCTCAATCCCAAGGCACATTTCTCGGACGGCTCTCCCGTCACCGCCGATGACGTGCTCTTCTCCTGGTCGCTTCTCAAGGAGAAATCGCGTCCCAACTTCATGACCTACTACAAGAAAGTCGTCTCCGCCGAGCGCATCGACGAGCGCACCGTACGCTTTGTGCTCGGTGGAGCCGATCGCGAGATGCCGCTCATCCTCGGGCTCATGCCGGTGCTGCCGAAACACGCGACGGACGCTGAGACCTTCGAAGCGACGAGCCTCGTGCCCCCGATCGGCTCTGGACCCTACAAGATCACCAAGGTCGACCCCGGCCACACGCTCACCTACGAGCTCGATCCCAACTACTGGGGCCGCGATCTCTCGACCACGCGCGGCCGCTTCAATTTCGCGGAGATCCGCTTCGATTATTATCGCGATGGCGCGGTTTTGCTCGAAGCCTTCAAGACCGGCGCCATCGACGTGCGCACGGAGGAGGACCCATCGCGATGGGCGGAGGCCTACGCGTTTCAGGCCGTCACCAGCGGACGGGTGAAGAAGGTGGAGATCCCGACGGGGCTGCCTGCCGGAATGACCGGCCTCGTCTTCAATACACGTCGGGCGGTGTTTGCCGATCCCCGCGTTCGCGAGGCGTTGATCCAGCTCTTCAACTTCGAGTGGATCGACAAGAACCTCTTTCACGGACTCTACCAGCGCACCGAGAGCTTTTTCGAGCGCTCCTCACTCGCTTCGACCGGCAAGCCCGCCGACGCCTACGAGCGCGCGCTCCTTGCTCCGTTCCCGGACGCGGTCCGGCCCGACATTCTGAGCGGAACCTACCGCATGCCCGTTTCCGACGGCTCGGGGCACAACCGCGCCAATGCGCGCCGCGCCATCGAGCTTCTCGCAGAAGCCGGTTACAAACTCGGCAACGGCCGGCTGCGGCGCGCCGATGGGGCTAGGCTCACATTCGAGATCCTGGCGGGCGGCGTGGCCCAAGAGCGCCTCCTCAACAGCTTTGCCGGCGATCTCGACAAGCTCGGCATCGACGTCTCGATCCGCACGGTCGACAGCGCCCAATATCAGGCGCGGCTCAAGGACTACGATTTCGATATGATCCAGTTCACCTGGCCCGCGTCGCTCTCGCCGGGCAACGAGCAGCTCTTCCGCTGGTCCTCCAAGGTGGCCGGGCAGCCCGGATCCTTCAATTACGCGGGCATTGCCAATCCCGCCGCCGACGCCATGATAGCGGCGCTCCTGGCCGGCGACAGCCCGCACGATTTCGCCTCCAGCGTCAGGGCCCTCGACAGGGTGCTGCTCTCGGGCCATTACGTGATCCCGCTGTTCCACATCCCCCGGCAGTGGGTCGCCCACTGGGACCGGGTCCGGCATCCGGACACGTTTCCGCTGTCAGGCTACAATCTCGACAGCTGGTGGATCGAGGGACGCCCCTGAGACCTCTCTGCACTTAGAAAAGTCCATGCTCCTCTCCCAGTCTCTCGCAACCGAGCCCATGAACCTGGCCCGATACTGCCTCGCGAAATCGGCTGCGACCTTGCCGGAGAAGTCTGCGCTCATCGTCATGGACAGCGCAGACACACAACGACCAGCGGAGCAATGGACGTTCGCCGAGCTCGAGGATGCGGTGCTCAGCGTCGCCGCGGCTCTCGAGGACAAGGGACTGAGCCGCGGCGAGCGCCTCCTCATCCGGCTCGAAAACACGAGCACCTACGCCATCCTTTACTTCGGCGCGATCGCAGCAGGCCTCGTCGCGGTGCCGACCTCGAGCCAGCTGACCTCGGGAGAGGCGGAATTCCTGCTCGAGGACAGCGGCGCCAGAGCGGTCGCCCTCGCGCCCCATCTCCCTCTCGCCGGACTCGATTCCGGCGCGCTGGCAATCAGCGAGGCCGAGGTGAAGGCTATGAAGCGCCATCACCGCAGGGCCTCTTATGCGCCGACCGTCGGCAACGACCCCGCCTATCTCCTCTACACGTCGGGGACCACGGCGCGGCCCAAGGGCGTGGTGCACGCCCATCGCGTCGGCATCGGCCGCAGCCCCACCTATCAAGGCTGGTATGGGATCAGACCCGACGACCGCATGCTGCATGCCGGGGCCTTCAACTGGACCTATACGCTCGGCACCGGCCTCATCGACCCCTGGGCCAACGGCGCCACCAGCATCATCTTCACCGGTGACAAGCGGCCCGATGTCTGGCCGCGCCTCATCGTCAACACCGGCGCCACGCTCTTTGCAGCCGTGCCGAGCCTCATGCGCCAGATCTTGAAATATGCGCCCCCCGGCCCCATCGGCCTCGGCAAGCTCCGGCACGGCCTCATTGCAGGCGAAGGTCCGCAACCGGGCCTCATCGAGGAGTGGCGGGCGCGCACCGGCACCGAGCTCTACGAGGCGCTCGGCATGACTGAGATCTCCACCTACGTCTCGACCGCGCCCGGCATGGCGCGCAAGCCGGGCTCGGCCGGCAAGGCGCAGATGGGGCGCCGTGTCGCCATCCTGCCCGTCGACGGCGGCACCGATCCCCTGCCACCGGGAGAGGAGGGGCTGCTCGCCGTCCATCGCTCGGACCCTGGACTGATGCTCGGATACTGGAATCGGCCCGACGAGGAGGCCGAGGCCTACCGCGGCGAGTGGTTCATCGGCGGCGATCTCGCGGAGATGGACGAGGACGGCTACATCACTCACCTGGGGCGCGCCAACGACGTCATGAAGGCCCTGGGCTATCGCGTCTCGCCCCAGGAGGTCGAAAGCGTTCTCGCTCAGCATCCCGCGGTGGCCGAGGTCGCCTGCACGGAGATCCGGGTCGGCGACGGAGTGAGCGTGATCGGCGCCTTCGTCGTGGCCCGCGAAGGCCTTGCGGCGGACCCGGACGCCATCAAGTCGTTCGCCGCCGAGCGCCTCGCCCGCTACAAATGCCCGCGCGAGGTGGTGCTCGTGTCCGCCCTGCCCCGAACGCCCAACGGCAAGGTGAAGCGCATCGAGCTGAAGCGTGTTTACGAGGCTTCTGCTCGACAGGATCGATAGAAGTGTGACTAGTACCCGGAATCATAATTCCCTGGCACGGCTGACGGCCACATACGATCGCCGGCCAGGAGCGGCGGCGCCGGCGATGTCCATCATCGACCAGCCGCCGCGACACCGCCGGCGACCGTTTGTGGCCGTCAGCCGTGCCAGGGAATTATGATTCCGGGTACTAGAAAGCCGCGCTTCGAGTTGACAGCGCCAGCGGGGGATGGAAATTGCGCGCTCGACGGAGTGGATCGCGCTGTCCCCGGGAATGCTTGGGTGACGCGCCAGCGGGACCATCACAGGCGGAGGGCGTGCCATGCATCTCTACGAGAAGATTCTCGAGCTCTATCAGGCCCTGGTGCAGTACGTGCTGGATCACCCCGTCGCGCTGGGCCTCGCGGCCGTCTTCCTCGTCCTGGCCGCGATCGGTGCCTGGTACGTGCTCTCCCATCACCTGCACTCGCTCCTCATCACGCTCCTCTGCGCCGGTGGATTTGCGGCGGGCGCGCTCGTACTCTACCGCGGCATCGCCCTCGAGATGACCGATCTCACGGTCGCCGGCGGCTTCCTCATGCTCATCTTCCCGCTAATCTACCGCGAGGCGATCCGCATTGCGAAAATCGCCTATGGCGGCAGCGGGCCCCGCGCGATGTCGAAGGGACACGGCAAGCGCGCCGGCATGTGAGAGCAGCGGCCCGCGCAGCTCTTACACCAGCCGGCTCTGCTCGATGGCGGCGGCGATGAAGCTCTTGAAGAGGGGATGGGGATCGAAGGGGCGGCTCTTGAGCTCCGGGTGGAACTGCACGCCGATGAACCAGGGATGATCCGGATACTCGACCGTCTCGGGCAGGAGCCCGTCGGGCGAGAGTCCGGCGAACTTCAATCCCGCCGCCTCGAGCGGCGCGCGGAAGCGAGTGTTCACCTCGTAGCGGTGGCGGTGGCGCTCGGAAATGTCGCTGCTGCCATAGATGTCCGCGATCCGGCTGCCCTCGGCAAGCTTCGCCGGATAAGCGCCGAGCCGCATGGTGCCGCCGAGATCGCCGCCCTGACGGCGCTGCTCCAGCTCGTTGCCGCGCATCCATTCCGTCATCATGCCAACGACGGGCTCGTCGGTCGCGCCGAACTCGGTCGAGCTCGCGCCCTTGACGCCGCAGAGATTGCGCGCGGCCTCGAGGCACGCCATCTGCATGCCGAAACAAATGCCGAAGTAGGGAACGCGGCGCTCGCGTGCGAACTTGGCGGCGAGAATCTTTCCTTCCGATCCGCGCTCGCCGAAGCCGCCCGGCACCAGAATGCCGTCGACGCCTTCGAGATAGGGCGCCGGGTCCTCGCGCTCGAATACCTCGCTCTCGATCCAGGCGAGCTTGACCTTCGTCCGGTTGGCGATGCCGCCGTGCACGAGCGCCTCGATCAGCGACTTGTAGGCGTCCTTGAGGCCCGTGTACTTGCCGACGATGGCGATGGTGACCTCGCCCTCGGGCGTCGAGATGTTGCGCGAGATGGTCTCCCAGCGCGAAAGATCGGGCTTCGGCGCGCCAGTGATGCCAAAGGCATTCAAGACCTCGCGGTCGAGCCCCTCGCGGTGATAAGCGAGCGGCACGTCATAGATCGAAGCCACGTCGAGCGCCTGAATGACCGCCTCCTCGCGCACGTTGCAGAAGAGCGCGATCTTCTTGCGCTCGCCCTTCGGCACCCCGCGATCCGAGCGGCAGAGCAGAATGTCGGGCTGAATGCCGATCGAGCGCAGCTCCTTCACCGAGTGCTGCGTGGGCTTGGTCTTGAGCTCGCCTGCGGAGGGAATATAGGGCATGAGCGTCAGGTGCACGTAGACGGCCGCGCCGCGGGGGAGCTCGTTGCCGAGCTGTCGGATCGCCTCGAAGAACGGCAGGCCCTCGATGTCGCCCACCGTGCCGCCGATCTCGACCAGCACGAAGTCGACGTTCTCGTTGCCTGAGAGCACGAACTGCTTGATGGCGTCGGTGACGTGCGGAATGACCTGCACGGTACCGCCCAGGTAGTCGCCGCGACGCTCCTTGGCGAGGATGTCCTGATAGATGCGCCCCGTCGTGATGTTGTCGGATTTCCTGGCCGGCACGCCGGTGAAGCGCTCGTAGTGGCCGAGGTCGAGATCCGTTTCAGCGCCGTCGTCGGTGACGAACACCTCGCCGTGCTGATAGGGGCTCATGGTCCCCGGATCGACGTTCAGATAAGGGTCGAGCTTCCGCAGGCGGACCGAGTAGCCGCGCGCCTGCAGAAGCGCGCCGAGGGCGGCGGATGCGAGACCTTTTCCAAGGGAGGAGACCACGCCGCCGGTGATGAAGATGTACCGTTGCATGGGACTTGAGGCTTACACGGTCCCGCGCCCGATTCGAAGCGCTTTTCCGGCCACATCCACACCGCCTGACCGGGCCCTGCTCCTGGGCCTACTTCAGCTTGTCGAGAATGCCGCCTTTGGGAGCCTCTGCGGGCACGTCGCCCGAGCCGGGTGCGGCCGAGCCGTCCGCGGGCTTCTCAGTCCCGGGCTCCGCCGTCGACGATCCGGCCGGCGCATCGAAGACCGAGGTCTGCGGCGCCGTCCGCCCGGCCAGGATCGACAGCAGGATGGAGGTCGCGAAAAATGCGGCAGCCAAGCCCGCGGTCACGCGCGTCAAGAGATTGGCCTGCCCGCGGCCCGTCAGAAACCCTCCGCCGCCCCCGCCGATGCCCAGCGCGCCGCCTTCCGAGCGTTGCATGAGCACGACGCCGACGAGTGCCGCGGCGATCATGAGGTGAATGACGAGAAGGACGGTCATCATGGGAAGAAGGGCTCCGGCAGATCGGCCTGTGGCAGGTCTCGGGGCCTTCTACACCAGGCCCCCTTTTCGGGCTAGTGTGATGATTCCGAAGTTCCCATTCATGTGGCCGCCAAATCGAGTTGCGAGCTTCGGAATCTGAATCACACTAGAAAACAAATACTTGGCTAGTGTCCTTATCGTTCGCGAAGTTCGCCAAGATCGTTCCGCAGGTGGTTACGAACTTCGCGAACGGGACACTAGCCCTCTCCCCGCACCCGGGGAGGGGAGGAACCTCACCATGTGCGATGGCTCCCTTGCGGCTATTCCGCGCGGGCTTTCTCGCTGCCATCGGTCTGAGGCTCGGGCGCGGCATCCGATTGGACCGGTTTTCCGCTCTGGGCCGCCGACTTTGCGGCCCCGTCCGTGGCCGTGCTCCGGGCTTTCTTGCGCGTGGCGGACTGTCCGCCCGACTGCTCCGGCGCCGGTTGGGCGGCCCCACCTTTCTTGTGCTTGTCCCGAACGGAGGGATCGGCATCGGATCTGGCCCTCACCGGCGCGAGCTTGATTTGCGCTCCCCCAGCCGCGGTCTCGGGCAGCACCGGCCTGGGATGCGGGCAGCGGAAGGCGATTTGCTCCTCGACCTCGATGAGGCTCTGAATCTCTTTGAGGCGGTCCGGGGAGAGATTGGCCCTGGCCCACTCGGCCCCCTTGGCGATGTCGGACTTGAGGCTCTCGGTCAGAAGCCGCCCCCGATCGGCTTTGAGCGCCTCGCACGCCGCCTGATCGAGCGGAGAAGCGCCTGCCGCAGCCGCCGCTATTCCGGCAAGGCTCAAAACCACAACGAGATGCCTCAATGGACGCGTCGCGAGCATTGGTCGCCCCCACAGATCCAGGCCCAGTCTCCAAGTCATTGCTGAGAAGCGCAAGAGCCGCTCCATTCTACCAATCAGCGCGGACAGGCCGCAATGATGCCGAGAAAATCGGCGGCCTTGAGACTGGCGCCACCGACGAGAGCGCCGTTCACATGCGCAACCGACAGGAGCTCGGCGGCGTTGGACGGCTTCACCGATCCTCCATAGAGAATGCGCATCCTCTTGCCGTCATCGCCGAAACGAGCGACGAGCCGCTCGCGGATCAACGCATGAACCTCTGCGACCTCGTCGGTGGTCGGTGTCACCCCGGTTCCGATGGCCCAGACCGGCTCGTAGGCGACGACCGTGTTGGCGGCCTTTGCCGTGCCCGGCAAGGACGCCTCGAGCTGGCGCGCGCAGACCGCCAATGCAAGACCCGCCTTGCGCTCGCCGAACCCTTCGCCGATGCAGACAATGGCTGTGAGGCCGGCCCGGTGCGCCGCCTCGACCTTCCGGCGCACGGCATAAGACGCCTCACCATGATCGGTTCGCCGCTCCGAGTGCCCGACGATCACCGCGCTCGCCCCAGCGTCCGCAAGCATCTCGGCCGAAACGTCGCCTGTGTGGGCGCCAGCTGCGTCCCAATGGCAGTCCTGGCCGCCCACCGCTACGGCCGAACCCTTGAGCACCTCGGCCATGACCATGACCAACGTCGCCGGCGGGCAGATCATCACGTCGGCCGCTGATCCCCCGGCCGCACCGGCAACGGCCTTCGAGACCTCGATGGCCTCGGTGAGCGCCGCCTTGAAGCCGTTCATCTTCCAGTTTCCAGCGATCAGCGGGCGCGGACCCGACCCCGTCTCAGCCATCTCGTCCTCGAAGCCTTCCTTTGATTTCCAAGCCTTATTCCAGGTGCTCGTGGCCTGACCGTGCCGGCCGATCAAACCCTGCCGCCGGCCTTGCTTTCTGCGACCGGCTGGGCTTCATATCATGCCCATCCCGCCCGTCAGCCCCGAGGGCGTACATAATCCTCAACCCGGCTCAGGTACGGCGAGCTGTCCCGGACCGCCCGCTTAGCCATTGGCCGAACGACTGGAAGCACGACTGACATGCTAGAGGCACTTCGCCGCGGCGCCCAAAGCTGGGTGGCCAAGATTCTGTTTGGCCTGCTGATTGTGAGCTTCGGCGTGTTCTGGAACGTTTCGGATTTCATCAGCGGCCTGGGACGCGAGTCCCTTGCCACTGTTGGCTCCACGACGATCACGGTCGACCGCTTTCAGCGCGCCTTTCAGAACCGGCTCGCGGCGCTGTCCGGCAACAGCCAGCAGCGCATCACGGCCGAGATGGCCCTGAAGCTCGGCCTCGACAGGCAGGTTCTGGACAGCCTCGTCAGCCAGACCGCGCTTCTCAACCAGGCCGGCGATCTCGGGCTCGCACTCTCAAAGCAGGCGCTCGCCGAGCAGTTGAAGCGTGAGCCGGATTTCCGCGGTCCCGACGGAAAGTTCTCCCGCATCGCGTTCGACAGCTATTTGCGCCAGATCGGTCTTTCGGAGCAGGGCTTCCTGACACTCTATGGCGAGGACGAGCTGCGCCGGCAGATCGCGGACGCGCTCGAAGCCGCGACCGTCGTTCCCAAGCCGTTCCTCGAGCAGCGCCACAGCTACGCGGCAGAGACGCGGACGCTTTCCCATTTCACGATGGACCGCGCCAAGCTGCCGGCCATTGCCGAGCCCGATCAGGCCAAGCTCGAGGCGACGTATGGGGCCCACAAGCAGGAGTACATGACCGAGGAAACCCGCAGGGTCGCCGTGATCGTGCTCGCGATCGACGACCTTGCGAAGGAGGCGGTGCTCACCGACGAGGAGGTCAAGGCCACCTATGAGGAGACCAGGGACCGCTACGACCGCCCCGAGCGCCGCCGCGTCCAGCAGATCGCCTTCAAGGACAGAGCCTCGGCCGAGGAGGCCCGCAAGGCGATCGTCGAAGGCAAGAAGAACTTCATGGACGTTGCCAAAGAGACGGGCGCCAAGGAGAGCGATACCAACCTCGGCCTCCTGACGAGGAAACAGCTCATCGATCCCAAGATCGCAGACGCCGCGTTTCAGCTCGCGCGCGACGCGGTCTCCGAGATCATCGACGGCAAGTTCGCAACGGTGCTGTTGCGCGTGATCGAGATCGAGGAGGGCAAGACCAGCACGTTTGCCGAGGTCGAGAAGGACGTGCGCGCTGCCCTCAGCAGGAAAAAGGCCCGGGCCCTGCTCCAGGAGCGCACCGATCTCATCGAGGAGGACCGCAACGCCGGCAAGACGCTCAAGGAAATCGCGGACGGGCGCAAGCTCCGCCACTTCGAGGTCGAAACGACGGCCCGCAACCAAACGGCCGACGGCAAGACGGCGATCGATTATCCCGATGCGCAGATCGTTCTTTCGGCCGCCTTTGCCGCCGAGCAGGGCATGGATCACGAGCCCGTCGAGTTGCCGAGCGAGTCCTACGCCTGGTTCAACGTGCTCGCCGTCACGCCCTCGCGCCAAGAGGAGCTCGATGCGGTCAAGGACAAGGTCAGGCAAGCCTATGTCGAGGCCGAGACGGCGAAGCAGCTCACCAGCGCCGCGCTCGGCTATATCGAGCGCCTCATGAAGGGCGAGGACATGGGAAAGATCGCCACCGAGGCCGGCGGCACTCTCGAGGTTCGCGAGATGTTGAGGCGCAACATGGTTCCGCCGGGCCTCACGGATGAGGCGATGCGCCAGGCCTTCAGCATGCCCAAGGGAGCCGCCTCTTCCGCGCCGACCCCCGACGCCCGCTCGCTCGCCATCTTCCGCCTCGATCACGTGAACCCGGCGATTGCACCGACCCAGGACGAGGAGCAGAAGCTCGGCAAGGAGCTCGGAGCCGAGATGCGCCTCGGATCGCTTGCGACCTATCTCGGCGCGCTCCGCAACTCGTTCGGAGTGACCGTGAACGACAAGCTTCTCCAGCGCGTCACCGGGGCAGACGCGCAATAGGGCGGTCCATCCCAGCACCATGAGTCTTTTCCACGCATGAGCCCGATGCTCCCACGATCCGCCCTCGAGGCGTCCCCGGCCCGTGAGGTGTTCGAGGCCCGCTATGACAAGGGCGCGCCACAGGTCGTGTGGACACGGCTCGTGGCCGACCTCGAGACGCCCGTCTCGGCCTACATGAAGCTCACCGGTACGCCGCTCTCTCCGGCCGGCCACATGAGCTTCCTGCTCGAATCCGTCGAGGGCGGCGCGGCGCGCGGCCGCTACTCGGTGATCGGGCTCGAGCCGGATCTCGTCTGGCGCGCCAATGGCAACGTGGCGGAGATCAACAGAACGCCTGCCAAGTCCCCCAATGCCTTCAAGACGGACGGCGCACCCGCCCTCCGGTCGCTGCGCGACCTCATTGCCGGGCAACGCCTCGAGCTGCCATCCGAGCTGCCGCCGATGGCGGCTGGCGTGTTCGGCTACATGGGCTACGACACCATCCGCCTCGTCGAGCATCTTCCCAACCCGCGCCCCGATGACCTCGGCGTGCCGGACAGCGTTCTCATTCGCCCGACCATCGTCGTCATCTTCGACAGCGTGCGCGACGAGATGAGCGTCGTCACGCCCGTGAGACCCGACGGAAGGACACCGGCCGGAACGGCCTATAACGGGGCGATCAAGCGCCTCAAGGCCGTCGTCGCGGCGCTCGACAAACCCCTCTGCCACCCCGCGCTTTCAGGTAAGCGCCTTGCTCACCCCGAGCCGCGCTCGAACACGGGCGAGGCCCAGTACCTCGACATGGTCGCGCGCGCGAAGGAGTACATCCGGGCCGGCGACATTTTTCAGGTGGTGCTCTCGCAGCGCTTCTCGGCCCCATTCACGCTCCCTCCGTTCGCGCTCTATCGCGCGCTGCGCCGGCTCAACCCTTCGCCCTATCTCTTCCACCTCGATCTCGGCGGCTTCGCACTGGTCGGCTCCTCGCCCGAGATCCTGGTGCGCCTCAGGGACGGCCGCGTCACCATCCGCCCGATCGCGGGCACGGCGCGCCGCGGCGCGACCGAGGCGGAGGACCGGGCGCTGGCCGAGGCCCTTCTCGCCGACCCCAAGGAGCGCGCCGAGCATCTGATGCTCCTCGACCTCGGCCGCAACGACGTCGGACGCGTGGCCTCCGTGGGCACGGTCGAGGTGACCGATCAGTTCGTGATCGAGCGCTACAGCCACGTCATGCACATCGTCTCGAACGTGATCGGCAAGCTCGGCAAGGGCCACGACGCCGTCGACGCGCTGATGGCGGGCTTCCCCGCCGGAACCGTGTCGGGTGCGCCCAAGGTGCGCGCGATGCAGATCATCGACGAATTGGAGACGTCGAAGCGCGGCCCCTATGCCGGCTGCGTCGGCTATTTCACCGCCGACGGCGAGATGGACACCGCCATCGTGCTCCGCACTGCACTCGTCAAGGATGGCACGCTCCACGTGCAGGCCGGCGCCGGAGTCGTCTTCGACTCGGTTCCCGAGAAGGAGCAGCAGGAGTGCATCAACAAGGCCAAGGCCGTTGTACGCGCTGCCGAGGAGGCGGTCCGCTTTGCGGCGCGCGGCGTGAAAGCCAAGAGCCGCTGAGCAAGGTGAAAGATCAGGCCCTCTGTTGCGTGACAGGGCCGGTTCCTCATGACCTGCTTATGCCCTCCTGGCCCTCCAACGCTTGGCCCAGGCCCGCTTCCAGGGGCTCCACTTGGGGCGCCAGAGGAGGCTCACGAGACTGTGCCAGATCGTGTAGACGGCGAGCCAGCCGAGCACGCGCAGCGGCAGCACGCCGAGCGCAAAGAGCAGGCGGCGCACGCGGGCCCAGGCGCCCGCACCGAGCTTCAGCGAGTGCGCCTTGACCCAGGCCCGCACCGCCTCCTGGCCCAGCACCTTCTCGGCAATGCGCAGCGCGATGAAGGCCAAAACCGCAATCGGCAGAACGAGCCAGACGGCGATCCAGACGAGCTTCGAGAGCACCCAGAAGCCGATGCTCCACACGAGCCACAAGATCCAGAGAAGGATGTCGAGAAGGGTGCTCATCGCGGGATCCGGTCTGCGGGTTCAGCGCCTCGGCACGATCACAAGCTCCTCGTGATGCTGCGCACGAATGCGGAAAGTCCCAACAGGCGGTCGCGCTTGAGACGCTCGGCGGCGAGAATGGACTTCAGCCCGGCAATGCTCGAGAGAAGATCGGCGTTGACGATCACGTACTCGTACTCCGCCCAATGGCTGATCTCGGCAGCGGCGGCGGCCATGCGCTTCGCGACCACCTCAGGGGGATCCTGAGCACGCGTCTCGAGGCGGCTTTCAAGAACCTTGCCCGAGGGCGGCAGGATGAAGACGCGCACGAGATCGCCCGCCATCTTCTCGGCGAGCTGCTGAGCGCCCTGCCAGTCGATGTCGAACAGCACGTCGCGCCCCTCGGCCAGCGCCTTTTCGACCGCACCCCTGGGCGTCCCATAGCAATGCTGGAACACGCGCGCCCACTCGAGAAGCTCCCCCTTCTCGACCATGCGCTGGAATTTTTTCTCGTCGACGAAGAAATAGTCCTTGCCGTCCACCTCGCCGGGGCGGGGCTTGCGTGTCGTCACCGAGACCGACAGCTCGATGCCGGGATCGCCGGCAAGAAGCGCGCGCGACAGCGTCGTCTTTCCTGCCCCCGACGGCGAGGACAGGACCAAGAGCAGGCCCCGTCGTGCGATTTGCGGCATCTTGGCTGGCATTCCCTCACTCGATGTTCTGCACCTGCTCGCGCAGCTGATCGATGACGACCTTGAGCGCGAGACCGGCGCGCGCGACGTCCGTTCCGTTCGCCTTCGACGTCAGCGTGGTTGCCTCGCGATTGAGCTCCTGGGCGAGGAAGTCGAGCTTGCGCCCCACGGCTCCGCCCCCGGACAAGAGCTCTCGGGCGGCTTCGACATGGGCAACGAGACGCTTCACCTCCTCCTCGACGTCGGCGCGCGTCGCGATCAGAACGGCCTCCTGGTGGAGCCGGTCCGGATCGAGCCCGGCGCCCGTGCCGACGAGGCGCTCGATCTGCTCGGCGAGCCGCGCGCGAATGGCCTCCGGCGTGCGCGATGGCGAAGCGGCGACATTCCCCGTCAAGCGCTCGATCTCGGCTACGCTCGCAACGAGAATGGGCTCGAGGCGCGCCCCCTCCGCTCTGCGCGCGGCAGCGAGCCCATCGAGCGCCGTTTCGAGACTGGCGAGCATCGCCCGGTGCCGTGCCGCTATGAGCCCCTCGTCCTCGCGCTTCTCGACCGTCTCCAGCACCCCCTTCAAGGCCAGCAGTCCATCGGCTCGAGCGGGATCGGCACCTGTCAGATGGCGCAGGCGATCCGCTGCGGCGACCACCTGAGTGAGCGCTGCCTCGTTGAGACGAACCTCCATAGGAACGAGGCCGCTCTCGATGGAGAGAGAGATGTTGATGCTGCCGCGCGTGAAGCGCCGGCCCGCCGCCTCCCGTACCTTTGCTTCGAGTGCGTCGTAGCCGGGCGGCAATCGCAGTCGGAGGTCGAACCCGCGGTTATTGACGCAGCGGGCCTCCCAGTGCCACGACGCGCGCCCGTCCGATCCCTCGGCGCGGGCGAAGCCGGTCATGCTGTTGATGCTCATGAAGCGCGCTCATTGCAAGGAACGGACGGAGGAACGGCCGTCACGTTCTAGCGCGGAATCGGGCCGAGGCAAGCTGTTGTCCGCCCACAGCCCGGCCGACTATGGCTTCGGCTTGCGAACCGGAAGCGGCACATTGGAGGCGGGCCCGCCGGCCGGCGCGATAAGGGCCGGAGCGGCGGCCTCCTTGGTCTCGATCGTGACCACCGGGCTCCCTTTCTGAGCGGCCTCTTTGGCATCGGCCGCCTGCTTGCCGCCGGCTGCCTCTTTGCCCTTCGCGGCCTCTTTTGCATCCTCTGCCGGCGGGTTCGGGATGGCCCCGCCCGATCCCGCTCCGCCCTGCTCCAGCGTCGTGATCACCGAGCGCGCGCCACCCGGCTCGCCTTTCGCCGCGGCGGCCGGCTGGGCGGCAACAGCAGCGGCCGCCTTGGCCTCGGCCTCCTCCTTGGCGCGCATCTCCTTCTCGGCCTTGCGCCAGTTGGCCACGGCGGCGTTGTGGTCCTTGAGCGTCTCCGAGAAGATGTGACCGCCATCGCCGTCGGCCACGAAATAGAGGTCCTTGGTCGCGGCCGGATTGAGCACCGCCTCGATCGCGGCAAGACCCGGGTTGCAGATCGGCGTCGGAGGCAGACCTTTGATCTGGTAGGTGTTGTGAGCGTTCTTGGCGTCCTTCTCGGACTGCAGAATGGGCTTGCCCCACTGCACGGCACCGCCATAGAGCCCATAAAGGATGGTCGGATCCGACTGCAGGGCCATGCCCTTTCGCAGCCGGTTGATGAACACCGCCGCAACTTTCTTGCGCTCGTCGGAACGCCCCGTCTCTTTTTCCACGATCGACGCGAGCACGAGCGCCTGCTCTTTGGTCTCGAAGGGAAGTCCCTGCTGGCGCTTCTGCCAGGCCTCCTCCAGACGCTTGGTCTGCGCCGCCTGCATGCTCTTGACGATCTCGTTGCGGTCAGAGCCTTTCGAGAAGGTGTAGGTGTCGGGCGCGAGCGATCCCTCGCTCGGAATGGCCATCACCTCGCCCACGAGGTTGGGATCGTACTTGAGCCGCTCGACGACCTGCTGGCTTGTCAGTCCCTCAGGCATTCCAACCTTGTGACCGACGGAGCTGCCCGAAGCGAGAGTCTCGAGCACATCGCGCATGCTGGCGCCCGCCTTGACGTCGTACTCGCCGGCCTTGAGCTCGAGGCCCGCCCGTGGCCCGAAATAGCGCTGAGAAAGATACACGGCCATGAAGGCCCAGCGGTTCGAGATGTAGCCTTCCTTCTCGAGCCGGTCGGCGATCTCGGTGCGGCCCTCGCCCTTTGGAATGACGAGGACCAGGTTCGTCTCGAGCGGTCCCGGCTTCTCATAGATGTGGTAGAGGACGAGCACGCCCGCACCCGTCACGATGGCGAGGCCGAGCGCGAGCGTGAAGAGACCGCTCATGAAACGCACGAATCCCGAGACCTGTTTCGAAGCCGGCCGGTTCTTCGCACTGCGCGGGCGGGCCGGGCCACGTCCCGGCTCGAGCGCCTCCGCGGGGCTGCGCGGGCGCACAGCAGCCCGTGGTCCGAGGTTCGGGGGCTGGTCACGACGGATGGTGCTCATCGCCGGCGGTTCCTCTCGCCTGGTGACCGGCCGGCGCGGCCGGCCTCTCCAGACAATCCTGAGCCTCCTCTGAACCTAGCGGGATTCGAGGCTGTCGGCCCGGACCCTAACGCAAAATGTGGCAAAAGGCCGGACGCGGACAGCTCCGAACCCGGCACGCCACCCATTCATCCTTGCCGATCAATCACCTGCCCTGCCCATGGCCGAGCAGTGGACCTCAAGCGACGCGCCGCATGATCAGCGATGCGTTCGTGCCGCCGAACCCGAACGAGTTCGAGAGCACGGTATCGATCTCGCGCGCCTTGGCCTTGTGCGGCACGAGGTCGATCGCGGTCTCGACGGACGGGTTGTCGAGGTTCAAGGTCGGGGGCGCGATGTTGTCGCGCAAGGCGAGCACCGAGAAGATGGCCTCGACCGCGCCGGCCGCGCCAAGGAGATGCCCCACCGCAGACTTGGTCGACGACATGGCGACCTTGCCCGCCGCGTTGGCGAACAGGCGCTCGACCGCGCCGAGCTCGATCTCGTCGCCCATCGGCGTCGAGGTGCCGTGCGCGTTGACGTAGTCGATCTCCGAAACATCGATCTTGGCGCTCTTCAAAGCGGCCTTCATGCAACGCAAGGCGCCGTCGCCCGACTCCGAGGGCGCGGTGATGTGGTAGGCGTCGCCCGACATGCCGTAGCCGATGACCTCGGCATAGATCTT
>Ga0233425_10002272_pt1 | contig 38619 bp, 41 predicted proteins | sample Watercolumn_Towu_2_FD_181712 | JGI IMG/M metagenome (GOLD analysis project Ga0233425, IMG submission 181712) | Freshwater microbial communities from Lake Towuti, South Sulawesi, Indonesia - Watercolumn_Towuti2014_140_MG | ecosystem: Environmental > Aquatic > Freshwater > Lake | place... | reverse complement strand
CTCCTTTTTTTTCGACATTTGGAATATACCGCTTTGTGTTCGTAACGTCTTCTTTTTATTTCTTTTCCTGCCTCTCCTGATTTATTCAACAAAGCCCCCCTTGTGGGAGAGGGTTGGGGAGAGGGGGAATTAAGGTTCCATCACACGCCAGGAGGTGCCGGTTCCGCTGTCTTCCATGAGGATCCCTTGTTGGGAAAGTATTTCTCGAATTTCATCAGCTCTCTTCCAATCTTTATTTTTTCTGGCTTCGTTTCTTTCTGCAATGAGTTTTTCAATTTCTATGACGTTTACTTCTTTCTTTCCTGATTGTAAGAAAAGATCCGCTTCTTCTTGCAGTAATCCTAAAACGCCCCCCAAATGTCGCAAACGAGCTCCCAGTAAAGTGGCTAAGGACATATCTTCTTGTTTCACTCGATTCACTTCATGGGCTAAATCAAATAATACGGCTAAGGCTTCCGCCGTATTAAAATCATCGTCCATGGCTTCTATAAAACGTGTTTCATAAATGCTGCCCACTTCTTCTTTTACAGGGACTTCCGGTAATCCTCGTAAGGCCGTATAAAAACGAGTGAGAGATCCCTCCGCCGTTCTTAAGGCTCCTTCTGAATAATGAATGGGGCTTCGATAATGGCTAGCTAATAATAAATAACGTAACACTTCTGGTTTTTCTTTTTCTAAAATTTCTCGAATTGTAAAAAAGTTTCCTAAGGATTTTGACATTTTTTCCTTATCAATTTGTACAAATCCATTATGAAGCCAGTAATTCACAAACTTTTCACCCGTGGCTCCTTCTGATTGAGCAATTTCATTTTCATGATGAGGAAATTTTAAATCGTGGCCCCCTCCATGAATATCAAAATGAGGCCCTAAACAATGCACCGACATGGCAGAACATTCAATGTGCCATCCGGGACGCCCGGCTCCCCAAGGAGAGTCCCAAGAAGGTTCTCCGAGTTTTGCTTGTTTCCATAATACAAAATCTAAAACATCTTCCTTCGCTTCATTAACCCCTACCCGCGCTCCTGCTTGTAAATTTTCTAAATCCTTATTGGCTAAAGCACCATAGGCAGGAAATCGATTCACTGCATAATACACATCTCCATTTTGAGCCACGTAAGCCATGCCCTTTTGGATGAGGGTATCAATCATTTCGATCATATGGGAAATAAATGCCGTGGCCCGTGGTTCTTCATCGGGAGGTAGTACTCCTAAGGCTCGCTCATCTTCATGGGCTGCTTCAATAAAACGAGCGGTTAAAGAATCGATGGATTCTCCCAAGGAAGCGGCTCTTTGAATAATTTTGTCATCGATATCCGTGAGATTACGCACATAACGAACTTCATATCCTCTAAAACGCAAATACCTCACAATGCAATCAAAGGCCACTAACATTCGAGCGTGACCTAAATGACAATAATCGTAAACCGTCACACCACATACATATAATTGAATCTTGCCGGGCACTCGAGGTTTAAAAATTTCTTTTTCATTGGTGAATGAATTATACAAAGTCAGCATAACATGATCCTTATGGTGAAACGGGTTGATGAAATCCTTCGTTTTCGCAATAATTTTTTAATTGCAGGAATCGTTCTGTAATTAACTCTCTACCTAATAATCCCACTAACACTTCGAATTCAGGCCCATCCAATGCTCCTGTCATGGCTAAACGTAAAGGTTGAAATAAAGCTTTACCTTTTAGGTTTAAAGAAGTTTGTAATCCTGTGGTTAAATGCTTGAAATTCCCTTCAGAGGTTTCCCAATGGTGAAGTGCAAATTGAAAAAATTCCTTTCCCGCCGCTTTTAAAATCACTTGATGGGTTTCTTGAAACACTCTCTCTTTTGAAAATAAAAGTTCTGCCCAACGAACAGCATCTGTAGGAAAAACCACATTACCTCGAAGAGCTTGAAGAAATAAAGCTTCCTTCTGAGAAGGCACCTTCCCCTCAATAAAAGGTTTTATCCATTGAGAGAAAGCTTCTTCTGTTAAATGAGCCACGGCTTCTTTCTGCCAATAAATTAATTGTTCTTCATTATATTTTGCAGGAGAAGAACTTAAATACTGAAAATCAAAGGCCTCAGCCAATGCCTCAAAGGTGAGAAAATCCGTATTTTTATAATAATGGCCTAGGCGCGCCATGTAATTTTGTAAAGCTTCGGGGCGAAATCCTTCTTGCCGCAATTGGGAAACACTGCGACTTCCATTTCGTTTTGATAAAGGACTGTTATCGGAGCCCAAAATTAAAGAAATATGTCCATAAAGAGGAATGGGAAATCCTAAGGCTTTTAAAATTAAAATTTGTCGGGGCGTATTCGTTAAATGATCTTCCCCTCGAAGCACATGAGTCACTTCCATGAGGGCATCATCCACTGCATTACAATACATGAAAGGCGCCGTACCATCTTGACGGCGAATAATAAAATCTCCCATGTCTTTGGTTCTAAATTGTTGGAGACCTTTCACGAGATCTTGAAACTCCACCACCTCATCTTTTGGAATACGAAACCGTAAAACAGGCTTGAGCCCTCGGCTTATTTTTTCATTGATTTCTTTTTCTGATAAGGCAGCACAAGTTCCTGGATATCGAGGAGGTTGACCTGAAGCCATTTGTGCTTTACGTGTAATGGCTAAGGTTTCTTCGGAGCAAAAGCAAGGATACACTTGATGAGTTGCTTTTAATTGATCATAGTAAGCATCATAAATATCTTGTCGTTGGGATTGCCAATAAGGGCCTTGTTCACCCCCTACCTCAGGACCTTCTTGCCAAAAAATTCCTAACCATTGCAAATCTTCTTTGAGGGCATTGGTAAATTCTTCTTTTGAACGAGCTTCGTCTGTATCTTCAATGCGTAGTAAAAGGATCCCTTCATGACCCTTGGCATATAAGGCATTAAATAAAGCGGTTCTTGCATTGCCAAGATGAATCAACCCCGTGGGACTGGGACAAAAACGTAACTTTAACACACTCACTGAAACCTCTTTTTTCCACTAGTAAAAAGCGAGACTATAACATATTTCCCATGATATGCTACGCTCCATGAAAACCCTCATCATTTCTGATTTACATCTTTCGCCGGAAACACCCCATACTTTCACTCAATTGAAAGTACTCCTTGAGTTTTGCAAAAAAAATATTCAAGCTCTTTATATCCTAGGAGATCTTTTTGAAGTATGGCTGGGAGATGATGATACCTCCCCCTTCAATCAATCCGTCATAGAAGCCTTGAGACATTGTAGTGCTGAAGGAACTCAATTATTTTTAATGAGAGGCAATCGAGATTTTTTAATGGGAAATTTGTTTAGTGAAGCCATTGGGGCCACCCTACTTCCCGATCCTCACTGCATTCTCTTGCAGGGGAAAAAAACTCTTCTCACCCACGGGGATCAATTGTGTACCCAAGATAAAAATTACCAAAAGTATCGTCGCTGTTTGCAACATCCCCTCACTATGAAATTATTACGGGGGTTGCCTTTATCTTTTCGTCGTAAGATAGGTGCTTCCCTTCGCGCTCAAAGTCATCAGTATCAGAAAGATCTTCCCCTTTCTTTCATGGATATTGATAGACAAGAACTTTTTAACTGGTTTTTAAAATATGACTGTGACCAAATCATTCATGGTCACACTCATCGTCCTAGTATTCATTATTTTAGAGAAGAAAAAGATTCCGCTCTTTGGAAAAACCACTATGTATTAAGCGACTGGCATGAAACAGGAAATGCTTTATTTTTTTCTGAGGAAACCTCTCCACGCCTTATTAATTTTGATACGGCCTTATTCGTCTAAATCTACCACGGTGGAAAAATCCTTTAGATTCTTTTGTGCCTTTAAAAAATCATTGCGTTCATTGGCTAACTGTTGAAGATACGCTTCATCAATATCTCCTGTGACATAATCTCCTGTAAACACAGAATCCTCAAATCGTGGAATGTCTTGATTTCCTTCGTGAGCCGCTGCCACCAAGTCTTTTAAGTCTTGATACAGCAAAGCATCTGCCCCAATGACTTCACTAATTTCTTCTAGGGTTCTTCCATGGGCGATGAGTTCTTCTCGGGTAGGCATATCAATGCCATAAACATTAGGGAATATAACGGGAGGTGCAGCAGATACAAAATAAACTTTGTTGGCCCCTGCATCTCGAGCCAATTGAATAATTTCTTTAGAGGTGGTGCCTCGAACAATGGAATCATCCACGAGTAATACATTTTTTCCTCGGAATTCTAAAGAAATGGCATTGAGTTTTTGACGCACGGATTTTTTTCGTTGTTGTTGTCCAGGCATAATGAAGGTACGACCCACATAATGATTTTTTACCAAACCTTCTCGATATTTCACACCTAAGGCATTTGCTAAGGAATGAGCCGCCACCCGAGAAGTATCCGGCACAGGCATCACCACATCAATTTGTAAATGACCCCACTCTCGCTGAATTTTCTTAGCAAGATATTCTCCCAACCTTAAACGCACCTTATACACTAAGATCTTATCCATGACGGAATCAGGTCGCGCTAAATAAACATGTTCAAAAATACAGGGATTGTATTGTGGTGCTTTGGCGCATTGTTCTCGATGTAAAGCGCCATCCTCCGTGATGTAAACTGCTTCCCCTGGTTTCACATCATCCAATAATTTAAATCCTAGAACATCTAAGGCCACACTTTCCGAAGCCATCATGTATTCGATGCCTTGTTTTGTTTGTCGCTCTCCAATGACAAGAGGTCTAATACCATAAGGATCTCGAAATCCCACAATGCCATAACCATTGATCATGGCAATCACTGCATAGGCGCCTTTACAACGTTCATGGAGAGAACGGATCCCTTGAAACACATGTTCTGGACGTAATTGAAGATGATGTAAATGTCCCAATTCATTGGCAAAAATATTTAAAATCACTTCAGAATCAGAAGAGGTATTTAAATGGCGAAGATCATCTTTCCATAAAATATCTCGCAATGCTTTTGCATTGGTTAAGTTTCCATTATGGGCGAGGGAAATCCCGTAGGGGGAATTTACGTAAAAGGGCTGGGCTTCCGCTCCACTGGCGGTACCTGCGGTAGGATAACGCACATGGCCAATGCCCATGTGTCCTGGTAATTGGAGCATGTGTCTTTGTTGGATCACATCCCTCACAAGGCCATTACCTTTGCGGCGATATACTTGATTTCCATCCCAAGTGGCAATACCCGCTGCATCCTGTCCTCGATGCTGTAGTAAGGTTAAACCATCGTAAATATCTTGATTTACCGTTTGTTTTGCAACGATACCAATAATGCCACACATGTTATTTTTTCACCCCTAGACAAAAGAGGCATTGTACCAAAATGTTGCTTTTTATGAAAACACTTTTTGAAGGGCCTCCCCCTCTCCCCTCGTGGGAGAGGGGCGGGGAGAGGGGGGAGAGAAATTTTAATGTTCTTTCTTCCCTTGATTCCACCAGTCTTCTATTTTTTTTATTTCCATTGTAAAAACAGGAATGATTCTTGAACTTTTCCAGGCTTGTGTTTCTATGAGGTTGGTAAAGCCAAGGCAAAAGATAAAAACCGCCACCACTAAGAGGCCTCTTAAAAACCCAAAGAAAGCCCCGAACCACCGGTTAAATCCCCCCATAAATCCAGTTTTTTTAAAAAACTTTATGATGAGAAAATGAATGAAAGCCCCCACAAGGAGAGTGGCTAAAAACAATAAGGCAGCACTCACATACAATCGTGTATTTTCATTTTTTAATTGATCCGTAAAAAATAGGGAAACTTCCTTAGAAAAAGTAATGGCCATCCAAAAAGCCGTAGCCCACACCGCTAAGGATAAAGCTTCTCTTAAAAAGCCACGCCAAAATCCCCACATCATGGAAAGAAGAATCAAAACTATAATCACATCATCCACCCCTGTGAGGTGGAGTCCTTGAAACCAAGTAGAAATGGAAAAATGGCTTTCGTTCATTGCAAATCCTTTAAGGGTAAATATTCTTTAACACCCACTGTTGTTTTTGTATCTCCTTCTAATTTTGTTTTCAATGCTTGTGTTTCCTTGTCTCCTAACACCGGTCCCACATACACTACATAATTAGATCCTTCTTGCTCCACAAAGGCATGATATCCTTTATTTTTAAGTTGAGTAGCCCATTGATTAGCAGCATCCGTGGAGGGAAAATTTCCCGCTTGCAAAATCATTGGTTTTTGAGAAATAAAATGAGAATCTACTTTTTGAAGCGTGTTCTTTTGAGAAGAGGTATTTTGCTGAGAAGAAACGGGGGCATAGGCCAAGGGGTTTGCCTTGTTCTGAGGGGGTGGTGGCGCTGAAGTATTCACAATGACTTTTGTATTTTCATGAATGGGAATTCTGATTTCTTTAAACAATAAAGAATGCTCTTGTCCCACGCGATAAAAGAAAGGCTTAAAAATAACAATCAATGCTAAAAGCACAATCCCTGCTAATAACCAATATCGAAATGCCATATACGCTCCTTGTCCCTAAATATAAGCCTGTTTACAATATTTTATTCCTCATTTTTTTCTTCATTCAATGGAGGAGGACTTTTCATTAATTTAGAAAGAAGGGATGCCACCGTCTGTCTCATGTGTCTCCGATCCACAATCATATCAATAGCCCCATGTTCTAATAAAAATTCACTTTGTTGAAATCCCTCTGGTAAGGTTTGACGAACCGTTTGTTCAATCACTCGAGGACCCGCAAATCCAATCAGAGCATTGGGTTCTGCAATAATAATATCTCCCAACATGGCTAAACTGGCGGAAACACCTCCCATGGTGGGATCCGTTAATACGGAAATAAAAGGCAAATGATGTTGATGTAATTTTTTAAGAGCCGCGCTCGTTTTTGCCATTTGAAATAAAGAAATAAGGGCTTCTTGCATGCGAGCCCCTCCACTGGCACAAAAACAAATGAAAGGACATCGCTGTTCAATGGCAGTTTCCACCGCTCGTACAAATTTAGCTCCCACTACAGCCCCCATGGAACCACCAATAAAACGATATTCAAAACTCGCTGCCACCAGGGGAACACCTTTTAAATGCCCACGAAAAGCCACTAAAGCATCTCGCTCTCCCGTGGTTTTTTGTGCGGAAATTAAACGATCTTTATATCGTTTTGTATCCTTAAATTTCAATATATCCGATGGCTCTAGATCGGTGCCAATTTCAAACTTTCCCTTTTCATCTAGAAAACGGGTTAATCGTTCACGGGCGGGAATATAAAAATGATACCCACACTTTAAACACACTTCATCATGACGTTCCATTTCTGGACGATATAACACTGCATCACAACGAAGACACTTTGTCCATAAACCCTCTGGTACCTTCTTATTATTTTTCTTAGCGGTACGAATCGAAGGAATTAATTTTGAAAACCAACTCATAAGGCAACCCGTATTGTATGAATGAATTCTTGCAGATTTGACAATATTTTTGCCTCATCAGCACCCCCTTGGTGAATCTTTTTAATTAAAGCCGTTCCTATCACGATGCCATCTCCCATGGCGGCTAAAGTTTTTGCCGAATGGGCATCTTGGATTCCAAAGCCAATGCACAGGGGCAAAGTGAGTAAAGATTGTAATTCTTTCAGATGCTTTTCCACTTCCTTTGTATTTAATTGGCTCGCACCCGTCACACCCTTTAAGGAAACGTAGTAATGATACCCACCTCCCAAGGCATTGATCAATCCTAATCGTTCTTTTCCTGTGGTGGGTGAAATTAAATAAATAGAATCTATACCGTGTTTTTTTAATTGTTGAGAAAAAATGTCTCCTTCCTCCGGGGGCATATCCACGATTAATACCCCATCCACACCCACACGGGCGGCTTCACGGGCAAAGGTTTCATATCCCATCACTTCAATGGGATTTAAATATCCCATCAATACCAGGGGAGTATTTGCATCTTTTTTACGAAAGGTTTCCACCATGGAAAACACATGTTGCAAGGTGGCGCCATTTAATAAAGCACGTTCGTGGGCTTCTTGAATCACGGGCCCCTCCGCCATGGGATCGGAAAAAGGCATGCCCAATTCAATCACATCGGCTCCTGCAGCCACTAAGGCATGAAGAATGGGAACCGTGCTTTTTAAGGTGGGATCCCCTGCGGTGATATAGGGAATCAAGGCTTTTTTTCCTTGTTTTTTTAATTCTTCAAAGGTAGTTTTTAATCGGCTCATGGATTGTTTTCCTCTAATGAAATTCCTTCTCGTTCCGCCACGGTGTGAATGTCTTTATCTCCTCGTCCTGATAAATTCACCACCATGATGTCTTGCTTCTTCATGGTTTTTGCTGCTTTCAAAGCGTAGGCAAGCGCGTGGCTTGATTCGAGAGCAGGAATAATACCTTCTAAACGAGTTAATTCATGAAAAGCTCGAAGGGCTTCTTTATCTCCCACCGTGGTGTATTCCACACGATGAAGATCTTTTAAAAAAGCATGCTCTGGCCCCACTCCCGGATAATCTAATCCAGCGGAAATGGAATGAGTTCCTTGAATTTGTCCCGCATCATCACACAATAAGTAAGTTCGATTTCCGTGTAAAACCCCTACTCGTCCTGCACACAAGGAAGCAGCATGATGGGAAGGTTTCAGGCTCGTACCTCCTGCTTCCACCCCCACCATGGCTACAGATTCATCTTGTAGAAAGGGATAAAATAATCCCATGGCATTGGATCCTCCTCCAATGCACGCCACCAATCGATGGGGTAATCTTCCTTCCACATCTTCTAATTGCACTCGAACTTCTTCTCCAATGACGGACTGAAAATCTCGCACCATTTTAGGGTAAGGATGAGGGCCTGCTACGGTGCCAATAATATAAAACGTATCATCCACATGAGTGACCCAATCTCGCATGGCTTCATTCATGGCATCTTTCAAGGTTTTCGATCCGGTTTTTACGGGAACCACTGTGGCACCTAATAATTTCATTCGATACACATTCATGGATTGACGATGAATGTCTTCCTCTCCCATATAAACCACACAAGTTAAACCTAATCGTGCCGCAATGGTGGCGGTGGCTACTCCGTGTTGGCCTGCACCGGTTTCTGCAATAACGCGGGTTTTTCCCATGCGTTTTGCTAATAAGGCTTGACCCACCGTATTATTAATTTTGTGGGCCCCTGTGTGAGCCAAGTCTTCTCGTTTTAAATAAATTTTGGCGCCACCGGTGGCTTCAGAAAATCGTTTCGCAAAATATAAAGGGGTGGGACGTCCCACGTATTGTTGTAAATCTTCGAAAAAAGTTTTCCAAAAATCTGGATCCTTCGAACAATCTTCATAAAGGGCTTCTAACTGGGCTAAAGGCTCCATGAGAGTTTCTGATACGAATTTCCCTCCGTAAGGACCAAAATGCCCTTTCTCATCGGGTAACTCCATCTCTTTATGATATTTAAACACTGTTGATCTCCTTCATGAATGCTTTCATTTTTGTTTCATCCTTTTCTCCCGGCTTCGTTTCAATCCCACTATTAATATCCACGCCATAGGGTTTTACCATATTCACCGCTTCTTTGATATTACTCACGTTTAATCCTCCAGCAAGGATCAACGGCTTTGGGCATTGGGGAGGAATCAAAGTCCAGTTAAAGGATCTTCCCTGTCCTCCTAATTGGTGAGGATCATAAGTATCTAATAAAAGTGCCTTTGCATCCTCGTACTCAAGGCATGCAGATATAATATCAACGCCTTCTTTCATGGGTAAGGCTTTTATATACGGTTTTCCAAATTGGGCACAAAAGGAGGGAGACTCCTTTCCATGAAATTGAAGCAAGTCTAAGGGCACTTGTTTTAAAATAGCTTCTATGTTTTTTTCATCCTCTTCTGCAAACACTCCCACACTGGTAACAAAGGGGGGCAGTGCTTTCAATAATTCTTTTACTTTTTCCACGGTGACACATCGTGGGCTTTTTTTATAAAAAATAAAACCCACTGCATCCACTCCTAAGGAAGCAGCGATTTCCACATCTCTTACTCGAGTCATTCCACAAAATTTAACTCTCACCATGATGATTTTCTCCTTCAGCATTGAGCAATAAAGGCAAGCGACATCCTTGAGGAATGGAAAATTCCAAAGGATATTGCACTTCTGTTAAATACAACCCCTGGGGAGGCGCAGTGATTCCCCCTGCTTTTCGATCTTTTTTTTCTAATAAGGTTTTTAACCATTGGGGAGGTTGTTCTTCTCGCCCTACTTTTAATAAGGCGCCCACAATATTACGCACCATGTGATGTAAAAAGGCATTGCCATGAATTTCCACCACCAGAAAAGCTCCTTTCCTTTTTACGGAAGCACTGAAAATTTCTCGAACTCCGTGTTTTGCTTGGCATCCTGCTGCACGAAAGGAAGAAAAATCATGTTCCCCCGTTAAAAAACCAAGGGCTTCATTCATAAGATCTACCCTCAAGGGATGATAATGCCAAGTGGCATTTCGAAAAAAAGGGGCGGAGGCCACGGGGTGATTGTAAATCAAATAATGATATCGCCGTGAGAGAGCGGAAAATCGTGCATGAAACGTAGAAGGAACTTCCCGCGCCCAAAGAATTCGAATGTCTCGAGGCAAATGGGTATTGGTGCCCATGACCCATGCTTTCTCCTCTCGTAATGCCTCCGTTTCAAAATGAAGAATTTGATGGGTGACATGAACCCCCCGGTCTGTGCGGCCTGCGCCATGCACTTCCATGGGAGTCAAGGATACTTTTCCTAAGGCTTGTTGTAAGGTGGTTTGAATGGAAGGTGCTGTTTTTTGAGTTTGCCACCCGTAATAAGACGTACCTTCATACTCAATGCCCAAGGCATATTTCATAACAATTAAAAACCAATGATTAAAATATGGAAAGGGATGGTATCAGTTTTTAGGGCTTATTGTTAAGAGGGAATACACAAACTTTGATCTTGATGGGGATCCACTTGTTTCATGGTGGGGCGTTTGCTTTCTTCAGAAGTGGCAGTGGCAAGGGTTAATTGATTAAAATCTAACTCTCCGCCGACGGAAGAAGTGTTTTGAGAAGCCCCTATCTGAAGTTTTTCCGCAATGAACTGAATGCTAGATCTCATGGCTCAAACCTCTTTGTAATGGATGTTATTTGCTCAAAATCAAGGTTCATGGAGTCCATCATACCAAGGATTTATTAAGTAAAAATTAAACACCAGGTATTTTGTACAAAAAATTTTCTCATGAGAGAAGAAAAAGAGTTCTGTTTTCAGGAGTCCTCGGAGGAAACTCCTGGTTTAATGTGATTATCTTAAGGACCTCTAGGAGATAGAGGGAGAGCTGAGGTTTCTGAATCGGAATGCTCCCCAGAAGGGGGGTTACCATTGGCAAAGAAGAAAGGGTATCTCTTAGAAAGAAAAAGAAACTCTGCACTAAGTGCATAAGACATGGTAGCGATATCCTGATGGATTTTCTGCAGATCCTGACGAGCAACACCCGCTCTCTCATGGCAAGAATTTAACCCTTTCTGATCCATGCCAGGAACCTCTTTTGTATCTTGGTCAATTCCTTTCTGAATTTGTTCTAACTTTATCTTCCATACTATCAATGTTTGTATACGTTTATTGTACTCTTGTAGTAGCTGTAAAAAATAATTGAATTCTTCTTCATATTCATCCTCATCCTCAATCAAAGAGTCCTGTGCTTCAGATGTCATGATGTACCGCCTTAACACTAATAATCTCAAAAAAATGAAAGAGTTATCTGATGAACCCTCATTACCTGATATGCTTTTCTATCCACAAAAAATCAGAAAAGACATGGATAAATAACAAGCCCTTCACTCCTTGTCAACGAGAATTTGCTCTGGGGAACCTTATCACTTCTGTTTTCATCTTCTTCCAAGCAAAAAAATGATTGACTTTAATTTAACCTGCTATAATTCCCCCCATGGATTGTTTATGGTAAAGAAAAGGACATTCATGAAGTATTTCTGGCTCACCATTGGGGGACTTCTCTTATTGCTTTCCACGTTTGCGTTCTCTGGAACCAATCCCTTTGATGGAAAATGGAAAAATAAAACTCAAGATGCCAGTGATTTCAATGAATTAGATATTTCAGGCTCAGGTTCCCAATTAAGCATCATGGCTTCCGGTAATTGTAAAACCCCAGATTGTCAGTGGGCTCCCGCCTTAGGGGTAGTGTATGCTGATGATGCCCATTCTGACATGGATAGTAATGCAAAAATATTGCTAGCCACCCTCCCCACCAATCAAGGGGAAAGGTATTGTTTTTAAAGCGCTCGGGAGAATATGAAATCACCGCTCAAGTACTCACTCGCTATCGAGCCAGTACGGAAAATAACTATGCAAAAACCTATGTGTTTGAACGAGTGGATATTCCTAAAGAACCCGTGGCTGCCGCCCCTGATGCAGCTGGTACCACTCCCAATGGGGAAGCCGCCGCTGCCCCTCCCACAGATAATACCCAATTAGGGGCTCCCCAATTAGTTTCTCCCGGCAATGGAAAAACCTTATATAACTACCCCAGGAAAACCACCCTTACCTGGAAAGCCCTTCCCAATGCCACCGCCTATGGCTTGGAAGTGGATTGTTTTAATTGTTGTAAGTTCAACCAATGGTGTAGCACTCAGGGAGGCTCTTGGCTTTTAGAATCTAATTTAACCAACACTACGAGTTATACCTTTGATTTTATTGGCCCACAACCTGCTCGTTGGCGAGTTTGGGGTATTAATGCCAGTGGGCAGCCCGGGGAAAAATCCTCTTGGTATCAATTTAAGTACGGTCGTTAGTATGGATTATTTAATGTACAATTAATATTTCCCTGTTAGAATAACCAGTAAGAGTGCGTTTCTCTTGCTATTTGAGAAAAAGCCATTATAGTACGTGAAAATAGCTAATCCTTTGTTTGGGAGATAGATATGTCCGCAGAATCACAAGATCCACTGTCCTGGTTACTAGAAAAATTGCTAGAACTCCTTCGTGGCGGCGAATCAAAGTATGGTGGCGTTCCCGTGGCGGGCCTTCCTCCAGAACTCATGAACTTAGCCCAAGAAGTATTGAGTACTTATAAAAATGCTCAAACTGGAAATGCTCCTCAAAATCAGCCCCAAAATGGCATCAAACCTCATCCTTTGTTAAATCAGTCACAACAATTCGATGGCGCAGCGGATAACTCTCGTCGCTCTAAATTGAATGACAATCCTAATCTCGTTAACAATGATACTGCTCAACAAGAATTCGATCTTCGAAAAACACCAGCTCCACGACCAGGTCCTGCGGTTACACCAGAATTGAAACCTGGTAAGTAGGGGTTAACCCTTTCATTTTCATTGCATATTTCCTTTAAAAGCCAGTAGTTAACCACTACTGGCTTTTTTGTTTTTTCCCATAGAGGTATTATACTTTCCCCTATGATGAATATTAGTGACATAATCATTCAAGGAGATCTCAATACCTTAAGGGATGCCTTAGAGGGAGATGTTCCTTTAAATGAAATTGACGATTACGGATTTACTCCCCTCATTCAAGCTGCTATTACGAATCAAATTGAAGCGGCTCAATTACTCTTAGAAAAAGGGGCTTCTCCTAATACGCCAGATTTAGTGGATCGCACCGCCCTCCACTGGGCCGCAGACAATCACAATGAAGATTTATGCCATTTATTATTAGAATATGGCGCGAACCCCAATGCCTATACCATCGGCGCTCAGCCTGTTCTTACCTTTCCTTTGTTGTATCGATATGAACGAATTAAACAATTACTCTATGCCCATGGGGCTGATTTTAATTTTGCAGATGATTACATTAATACAAAAGTCATTGGCCACCGTTATGAATTAAAAGGAGTGGCTGATATTTTCTGCACTCCTGAAAAACGTTTTTTAGAAGTGGAATTTGAAGGGTTTTTTATTGATGTATCCGTTGGGCTTGTTTTTAATGCCCTCAAACACTACTGTAATCATTACGCCACTCGCCCTTATCGTGATTGCATTCCTCTGATAAAAAAAGTGGTTCATGCCTTAGAAAATGCTCGACTGCTTTGTAAATACAAACATTACTTAACGGATTATAAAAAAGTCACTGACTCCATTAACCAATTACTTCAAGCACCTCTTCTCATATTGCCCGTGGCTTATGAAGGTCATGCTATTACTTTTGTAAAAAAAGGAGATTATTTAGCTCATTGCGATCGAGGAGAATATAGCTTAGAAGCAGGCAGTACGAATATTTATTACATGAAAAACCCTCAAGCCTTTACGATTGATTTTGTAAAATATCTCATTTACAAAAAAATCACAAAAGACTTTATTCAGCAAGATATGCATGAGTATTTAGGGTTGGAGTTACGACATCAGTTACCCATTAAATCTCAACTCAGTGGAAATTGCTCCTGGGCGAATGTGGAAGCAGCCTTTCCCGCGGCTTTATTTTTATTATTACAAGAAGAAATTCTTCCCCACTCTCCCAGCGCCAATAAAAATTTAGTGTTAGATGTTTTTCATCATTGGCGAGAGTGGGATAAAGATGTGGCCCTCAATCAATGCATTCAACAATTTTATCAAGCCAGCCCCCCTCGAAAAGCCACCAAAGCCGCTATTTTAGGCGCCATCTTATTTCAACGTTGCGATTACGAAAATCGAAAAGATCTCCGTCGCGCAGAAAAAATGATGCCTGTTCTCACAACCCCTGATTATCAGTACGTTTTAAAAAGCTATATCAAAACCTTTTGGACAGATCTAAAAACAAAACCCGGTGAAAATTTAATGAAAATCCTGGATATCTGCGGGATCCATCTTCCTTAAAGCCTTTCAGAAAAAACATTCCTCTCAAGACATGCTTTTATTTGGAGCCAGAGGAGTATGGTTAACCTTCCTTATCCCATTTTTTTAGGGTAATCGAAGAATAGGCAGGTGCCTCCTTTTGCATTTATTTTTCGCCAATCGTTTAAATCAAAAGACACGCCGTATACAGCGCAAGTGGGCATATGGGAAACGGGAGCGTCTCCTAAGTAGTTGGCTAATTCTGTCATTCCGGGGTTATGGCCAAACAACATAACATTATCGTATTTATTATCTAAGTCGTGGATCACTTCTACTAAGGTTTTTAAAGAAGCGTTATAAATAGTTTCTTCTTCGAAAATATCTTCCATGGATTTTCCTAAACATTTTGCAATGCCTTGAGCAGTGGTCATGGTGCGAATGGCAGGACTGGTAAGAAACAATTGGGGAGAAATATTTTTTTCCTTTAATCGTTCTCCCATTAACAGTACCGCTTCTTCACCCCGCGGATTTAAAGCTCTTTTAAAATCCATCACCAGAGGACCAGGAGATTCTGCTTTTGCATGACGAACTAAATAAATGTTCTTCATGATGGTTGTGCCGTTTTAGAAGGAGGTTTATCCATATGAGTGGGAATGGGTAAATAAGTTCTTTGTCCTTTTTGATTTAACACAATGCCATTGTCGCTAATGCTAGAAACCACGGCTCCATTAGGTAATTCAGTTCCCACTTTCACTTGATACAAGGCACCATCTAAATTCAACATGCCCGTCCAAACACCATTGCCATATCCCGCGTATAAGGCTTTAATTTCTCCAATGATGGTGGTGCCATTCATTTTTCCTGCAGTGGAAGCAGTTTGAATATCAAATTTTTTCACTTCTGACATGGCTTTCATGGCAGCCAATTTAGATTCGGCCGTTTGAGCATTCACTTGCGCTAACTTTTGTTGTAATTGAGCCAGTTGATATTCTCCCACTAATTTTAAATATTCTTGTTCCACTTCTTTTGTATGTTTTAAAATTTCTTTTTCTTCCGGGGAAGGTTCTCCTCCTGCTTCAAAGCTCCCGGATTTTACATTAGCGAGAGTGACTTGTGGAACGTTGTTGGTAGCTGGAGAGACACCACCTGCAGAAGGCGTATTAGAACTCACTGCCGTTGTATTTATTGTGGGAGTAGAAGTACTGGTTGAAGAGGATTTTCCTTTAAAAAAAGTGGTATACAATAAATATCCCAATACAATAAATAAAAGGACGGTAATCACTAACATGACTTTTTGCTTGCCTGCTTGGCCTGGAGAATCTTTCATGTTCCTAAGCTCCTAATAAAGTTAATTGCATTTGCCCACTCAATAACCCAGAATCCACATTCAATGTCATGGTATTAATCACTACCGGTTTATCCCCCAGCAGTTTTCCATATAAGTCTAACACAAGAGCACTGGCCCCATTAAAAGTAATATTGAGATCCGTACTGGAATACACCCCTTGTACAGAAGGTTGTGTAAAAGAAATGGTAGAACCCGGAAAAATTAAATGGGTTTCATCAAACAATAAAGATAAAACTTCTTTTAACTGATATAACACTTTCGGTTGAGGGCGGGGCGGCAAATTAAATTGAATATTTAAAGTAGCCCCATTTTCTTCAACCCCTAAGCTCATATTGTACCGTTTGATCCAATGTAATAATAAATCTCCCGAAGCATTTAACTCAGAAACCAAGCGCACAGATAAACTACCATGACTATAAGTCATTTGCTTAGGGACCCAACCTGGCACTGTATATAAAAGTCGAATACTATCGGACACTTGACTCATCACATCTTGAGGTGAAGGAGACATAAGGGCTTGCTCATAACCCGCATAGGGATTCACAACAGCGGGAGCTTTAGGTACGGGGGGCGGGGGATTTAGTTCTTGATACCCTAAGTAGGCCACCACTCCTAAAGCCACTGCACCCACAATAAAAGGAATGACGCTAGGTTCTTTTAATTTTAAATCCGCAATGGCTTGATCCACGGGCAATAATAAAAAATCTGGATTTAAAGGTAATTTTAGAAACGCAGATTCTTTCAAAATATTAAAAGAACGTATTTTCTCTTTGTTAAAGGCAAACACTTCATCTCCCCCTCCTGGGGTATCTGAAATGGGAACGCCTCCATAAATATAAACATCGTATTGATGTTCCCCCATGGTGAGGGTTTCTAATTCATTCACTAAATTTTCTAAAGATACTTCCTCATCGAGATAAACCAAATTATCTCGAATGACTACTAATAAAGCGGTTTTTTTACCTTCTAGCTGTTCGCAGTACAATAAATCTTGAGGCCCTTTAAAATATTGCCACACACTTTCTGCTAATAAATACCCCGCATCTCGAGAAAAAACCGCTTCAATGCCCCCCCCTTCTTGCCAATAAAAGCGAGCATATTCTCCATGCTCTTCTTTGAGGAATTGAATTTCTTTTTTTAATAAGGAAGTTTTTTTCATGGAAATGAATTCGCGGTAAGTATATACCGCGAAAGATTCACCATCCTGGCGTAATACAGCAGGCATCTAGTAATTATCCCCATTATTGATAATCACTGGCGTAATGAGTAACACTAATTCTTCCGTAATATCTTCTCCACCACGGCCACCTAAAATGGGGGTATACAAGAAAGATGATTGATTAGCCGTATTCGTACGCTGTTTGAATCCCGCTAAAATCAAGGTGGCTCCATTGGGGATCACACTTCGTTGATTAAATCGGCGTTCATCAATTTCTGGGATTTGAATAATGGAAGGCGTGGTGCTAGTACCAGAAGTACTGCTGGAGCTAGAAGTAGAGGTGGTAGAAGTGCTAGTGGAGCTTGAACTACTGGGCGTAGTGGTATTACTACTAATTTCCCCTGTATTAGCATTAATTTCTCGTAAGGATTGTAAGTTTGAAATAGTAGTACTTACTTGCAAGAAGATTTTGTCTCTTTGAATTTTGGGTAACAGGTATAAATTAAATCCCGTGGTTACAACTCCAGGGTTTACCCCGCTGGAAGAAAAGTTTTGATTCACGCTATTGCTAATGCTTTGAATATAACTTTGCTGATTTTGAATGGTGATTTCTGCCACTTGATTATTCAAGGTGGTGACGGTGGGTTGAGTCACAATACTCACTTTTCCTTGTTGAGAAAGGGCTTGAATAATTTGATTACTGCCATTCCATCGTCCCCCTGTACTACTAAAAATTAATTGTAAGGGTGAAAAACTGCTCCCCGTGGCGGCATTACTGGCAAGACTTCCCGTTAAGGTGAAGGCATTCTGGCTTTTATTTCTTACTAAGTCCCAGTTAATCCCGTAATCGAAGTTTTTATTCAATTGCACATCTAACACTTGCACCAAAATACGTACTTGCTTCGACAATTCTTGATTCATTTTTTTAATGTATTGTTCGATGGAACCCACATTGCCGGGATGATCATACACGGTGATGGTGGTAGTGGCTTGGGATACAGTGACTTTGCCTTCTTTTGAAAGAAGATTTTTTACAGTGGTTTCTAAATCTTTCCAAATGGAAATATCCCCCGTTAAACTACTGTATTGATCGGTTTTCGATAAATCTAATCCCGTGTAATTAATGGTGACCCCACCATTTCCTTGATCTGCGCTGGAGGATCCTGAATTACTACCTTCCGAGTCTCCTCCTTGTTTTCCTCCCACTTCATACTTTGCGGCACCTGGTAAAAAAGAAACATCAAAGGTTTTACTGATAAAGGCATTCCAACGAATACGCCCTGTTTTATTATCAATGTTGTAAGCATAATTGGATTTGCTGGCAATTTGCTTTAAGGCTCCTTGCACCGTGCCCCGATAATTCATGGAAATTAATTTACTTCGATTTAAACTGTGATCGTATTGAAGATCCGCACCTGTTCCTTGTAACACTTGTTCTATGTAAAAGGTCACAGGAAGATTGGAGCCATGGATGGACACAGGGCGATCTAACCAATAAGGAGGATGAGTTAAACTCACAGGAGTAGTATCCACATACGCCCCGGTTTTTTCCATCACAGGAGGAGGCGGTGGTGTATAGGTTTGTTCGTTTTGTTGAATGGTATTAGACACTTTATCCACCGCTTGCACGGCTTCTTGATATCCGGGATAGCAACTAGCTAATAACCCTGTGATGAAAAGAAAAAAAAGGGAAACAATCCATTGCCTCTTATTCATTATAGCGGTCTCCTGTCTACCACGGCCACCACGCGATTTTTATCGTAAAATACGGCTTGCACGGGGTAAGGTTTTAATAATTGTGCTAATACACTTTGAACATCAGGTCCTTTCAAAGCAATGTCCCCAATCCACTTATAATCAAAAGGCAAAGTCCACACCACATGACCCCAACCACTTTTTTCCACAATATGAATCACGTTTTCACGTAAGGAACCAGAGTGCAATCGCACAATGAGTCCATCGTAAATGGGATAGCTGGCCACGGGTAAAGGAGGTTCACAGGGACCTTTTCCATGGGCAGTGGAACACGCCATGGGAACTATTGTTTTTTTTGGTTCTGTTGCGGAGGAGGCGGGTATTTCTTTTTGTTTTTTATCTTGAGATGCCACCACCATGGGAGAAGAATCTTTTTTTGCAATGGAAATGGAGGAGCCATTTTTTAAAGGAGGTGCTGATAAGGTAAAGGTTTCTTCCGTGGTTTGGGGAGGACGGTAATGACCTGTGGCGGGTTGTAAGTCTTGAGTTTTTTTAACTGCATAGAGAGGAACAGGATTAGGTTCTTTGGGAGGAGGCGCATAATCAGTGCCTAAATAAATTCCTCCATACGCCACGGAGCAAAGGGCACTGAAACAGCCAAGAAATAGACAAATCCTTAATGTCTTCATGTAAATATTCTCCAAACCTGTGAAACCCTATCCCCGGTTTTTTCCCATCGGTTTTTTTTGTTTTTTCTATTATCACGTACTGAAAAAAAATATCAATAGATTTCGGGGGTTCTGGAGAGAAGTCCTAGATAGATTTGAGGGGATGTCATTGAGGGGCGAGGGCATCGCTGGGTAAATTAAACGTCACGCTGAGTTGAGACTGGGCGCTTTGAGACATATTTCCACAGGAAGAACTGGAAAAAACCAAATTAGTTTGCTGAATTTGCGCTAATAATTTTTCACACACTTCGGAGGAAGGTAATCCTTGCATTTGAATGGTGTAACTGGGTTGGCTATTTCCCACCAATGTCACCGCGCCTCCCCAAGGATCGGTTTCATATAAATCTGTTACAAGCCCCACACTCACTAAATTACTCATAGTTAAATTACTTTGCCATCCTGTGGGTTGGGTTTCTAAGGTAGCTCCCATATTTTTTAAATATTCATCCGCCACCTTGTGTATAGTAATGAGTTGTTCTGCTGCTTGGGAAACTTGAGCCCCTTCCCTATCTTGGGCAAAAAAGATAGTAAGAGCCGCCGTAATAACACCTAAAATTGACAATACGAAGAGAAGTTCTAAAAGACCAAACCCTTTTTGCCTTTTCATGGTTCTCTCCAAAAAGTGCCAACGGGAACCGCTGCTACATATTAAATTGCAAAGAATTACTACTAGAGGGACAGCTAGAATCTGCAATACATTGCCCACTGGTGAAGGTTTTTTGCATACGCCCCGCTAAACTTTGACAAGCGTTTTGAGGGATCCCTGACATTTGGATCACCGTATAAAAAGCCGTGACTTTTGAACTACACAGAGCGGCGGTTTGTCCCTGCACGGTGATGCTTCCTCCCCAAGGGTTAGCGCTGGTGCTACAACTTTGCCAATCTTGCCCATCGCAATCAGGAGCCTGTCCACTATTGCCACTGCCACTACTATTGCTTTGGTTAGGGGTCATGGAATAAAAGGAAGGGATGTAGTTTTGACTCACTAATTGACTCATGGTACACGCGGTTTGATCCTGTCCCCCATGATCTGCTTGGCATTTACTAAAGCCCGCATAAAGCCCTTGAATATTGGTCATGGCAGAATTCACTGCATTATTCATTTGAGCGTTATTGAAGTAAGCCGTGGCCATCATGATCACAATGGCAGTGATGGCCAAGGCTAGCATTAATTCTAAGAGACCCACACCTCGCGGCATTTTTAAATCTTCTCTATGACTCATGGGAGCTAGGTTCCAGAGTTATCGGAAGATGAAGTTCCCCCAGAATAATCCACGATCACTGTTCCCCCTGAGGTACATGTGGGCATCGTGCTAGAGCTACCCGAGGTAGCGCTACCGCCAGGTGGAGTCACCGTTTGAGATCCACTCAATCCTTCATATAATTTTTGAACAATCCTTTCACAAACCGATCCTCCTGGTATGGAGTCCATTTTAACGGTTAAAGGTGGCGTCAAGGTAATGGTGCCTCCAAAAGGATTCGCTCCTCCCGGACTTATATTATAAGAACCAGGCAAATATCCACCTGATACCAAATCACTAATACCGCTATAAGAATAACCATCCAACATGGCAGAAGAAGCTGCGGCATACACTCCTTGAAAAGCTCCTAAGGCAGAGGTGACTTGTTGATTTTGTTGGGTTCTTTGGAAGTATTGCGTTACAAACACTAATAAAATCGCAATGATGGCTAAGGACAGCATCAACTCCAACAGTCCAATCCCTTTTACCAAAAATTTCTTCATAACCATGACCCCTGTTTAAAGAACTATCAAAATAAAGACTTATGCCAAAGAAGATCCCACGGTATAAATCCCCATTACCATAAAAATAGCTAATCCTGCGGCAACCGCCAACAAAATACCCCCTAAAATTTTCCCAAATTTCTTTAAAGTTTTAACACTATTCTCTGCCGCTTGTCGACCTAATCGAATGAGGGCATGTTCAAACCCCTTGGAATCTGCAATGGCTCTTAAACGAACCACATCTTCCCGATTCACCATGCCCGTATCCAGTACATCTGCAATATTGCTTCGACCTCTCGCTAATTTTCGTTCCATTAACAAAAGGTGGGAAGCCACATAAGGGCTCGATTCCGTTAACATGATTTGCAAAGCATGTTTAAAAGAAACCCCATTGGAAACTAATAAACCTAAGGTTTCCATAAACCGAGCTGCTTTAACTTCACGATACACATTAGCTCCAGGGAATGTATCAATGGTGGGACGAAACACCCCTACGTAAGAAGTGAGTAAACGAGAAATCCCAAACCCTGCCGCAAAAATCATAGAAACAATCAACCACCAACCATCTTGAATAACACGAGCAAAGGCCACTAATTCTTGCCCCGAGGGAGGCCATTGGCTTAGGGGTTTAATAGCCATAAATTGATTAAATACGGAATGATTTAAATACACAGCAACCCCACAACCCGACACAATCACCACCAAGGGATAGGTTAAAGAAGAGGCTAAAGAAGCAATGGTTTCAGTTTTTTGCCCTAAGGAAAGGGCTGCGCTGCGAATGTTTTGAGTTAAGGTACCCCCGCTTTCCCCCGCTCGGATCAATTCTGTGACATAAATGGGAAACCAGCCTGCCATGCCCTCTGCAATGGGACGACCTTGAGCGATTTTCTGACGAATGGATTGGGCGACCTTTTGTTTCACCCCTTCTTCCACTTGATAAATCACATCCACCGCCTTATTGGCAGGAACCCCATCTTCCACCAGAGTGGCTAAATCTTCCAGAAAAGCTTGCTGCATGGCCCCCGTAAATTGCAATTTATAAAAAAATTGCTTCAATACGTCCATATAATTCACAGATCGCGGTGCTACCTTACCAACGGCCATAAATGCCTCTCTAAAAAATCAGAGCTTAAAAAAAGAATAGCAGCAAGGAATAGACTTTGTCACCTCTTATAAGGGAGTTCTCTAGTGAGAACCGTTAGGATTCTTTTTGATTTCTTCTCGCACTCGATAGTAATCGAATCCGCCTTGTTGATCATAGGCGCTGATTTCCCCAATGATACTTTCTCCATCGAAGGGATCTACGCGCCCTTCTCGGATCACTTCCAGAGTGCGATCTCTATAAGAAGCCCATCCTTGGGAATGAAGATACTTTTCCCAACCCAGGGTATCTACGTTTTTAATAAATTCTCGTCCTTTCTCATCCACCCAAATCACTTCTGCCACCACCATACGACCACTAATACCAAGGCCATGACATTGGGAACATCCTTTGCGAGCGCGAAGGTGTTCCATGTCTTCTTTAAAAATAATTTTCCAACGTTCTAAATGAGCTTGATGTTGAGGAGCTTGGGCAATGGGAACTGCGCAATGAGGACAGAGGGTAGGAACTAATCGTTGAAAAATTAAAGCCACTAATACATTGGCGTCACTTAACATGGTGGGAGACAATCCCATATCCACTAAGCGAGTAATAATACCGGGTGCTGAATTAGTATGAACAGTGGAAAACACAAGATGCCCTGTAATAGCAGCTCTTATCATTACATTGGCGGTGTCTTCATCCCGCATTTCTCCCAATACAATGTAATCAGGATCCATTCGTAAAGCAGCGCGACCAAAGGTTGCGAAACTTCGATCATCCTTATCTGCATTCACTGGCACTTGGGTCACAGTGGAAACTACTTTTTCCACAGGATCTTCAATGGTATATACTTTTCGAGTGCCTTTCACCATTTGCATACAACTAGCAAGGGTTGTGGTTTTACCCGAACCCGTAGGACCAGATAATAAAACAGCGCCATGGGGCATTTGCACTGCACGGCGAATAATATACTCTTGCTCTGGCGTGTATCCCAATTCCCTCAATGTCACAGGTTTGGAACTACTTCCCACGCCCAAAATCCGCATCACCACATCAAATCCACCGTGGGCGGGCAAACTGGCTAAACGCAGACGAATGTCTTCTCCATGAATACGAAGTGGCATGGAAGCATCTTGGGGCACTAGGGGATTAAAATGAGCGGTGGCATGATCGGTTTCTTTATTGAATGCCACAGAGGCTAATTCTCGCCCCAGGCGTGGAAACCATTCTGCATGTAAATACAATTCACCAAATTTTCGAAATCGAATGCGAGCCACATCGGATCGCACTTCAATATGAATATCCGACACATCTGCATCCACTGCTTCTTGCACTAAAATTCGTAATCGTTTTTGTTGTGTGGAAATTTCATCTTCTTGAACTTGAATTTCTTCTTCTTCCGCCTCTGCCACATTGGCTAACAAAAGAGAAATGAGTTGCTCTGTGGCCAGCATTACTTTACCCGGTTTATATCCTTTACTTAAAAGAAGGGTTTTACAATTTTGTACATCTCTGGAATTGGGATCGGACGTTAAGATTAAACCACTTTTTAAAGCGACAATATCACCCCGGTGTTGGCACCATTCCACCAAATCTGCAATAGGCCTGTCCTTCGGATCTAAATCCGATTGACTCCCTAATATTTTAGCGCGGCTTGATGTGGCATCTTCTGGGACATCACTCACAGCGGTAACCTCTTCAAATGAAATAAATCCCCTCGTTGTATAACTATAGTCTGATTTCGAAAAAGCTGGCCTTTTTTCCCTAAGATGCCTAAAATGCATTTTCATTGATTGCACGATGAAAAAAGGACTTTGAAAATCATGGAAAACCAAGGACTTAAGCCCTATCTCTCTTTATTAACCCTGCTTCCCACCCTGCTTATTTTTACCCTCATAGGCTCTTATTTTGGACCCCAAACTGAAAATCCTTATATCCTACAAGGAGTTATCCAAATTATTTTATGGATAGGACTCCTAGGCAGCCTCGTAACTGCCTTTTTTTTAAAAAGAATTTTAAAAAAAAACCATAAAATTAAATCAGAGCTCCTAGCAACCCTTTCCCATGAAATGAGAACTCCTCTTAATAGCATCCTTGGATTTAACCAATTATTACTGGATACGGAATTAAATCCTAAACAATGGGAGTATGTTCATACTGTTAAAAAATCTGCGAATTATTTATTGGGAATGATGAATGATGTTTTAGATTTTTCAAAAATTCAAAAAGGCAATTTGAAATTAAATGAAATGCCTTTTTCTGTGAAGACTTGTTTAGAGGAAGTGCTTTCCATGTTAGCTCCCCTGGCACAGAAAAAGAAAATCGAAATTCTTTCTCATATTGAGCACTCGGTTCCTTTAACCCTCTCGGGAGATGCTTTGCGATTAAAACAAATTTTCACAAATCTTATCGGTAATGCTATTAAATTTACGGACACAGGATGTGTATCCCTCCGTATCACGTCTCAATCCATTGCACCACAAAGAGTAAAAATTTTGGTGGAAGTAAGTGACACGGGCATGGGGATCTCTCCTCAAGAAATCCCTCGTTTATTTAAGCCCTATTATCAAATTCATCATGAAACAGAAAAAAACCATGAAGGCACGGGGCTAGGCCTTTTCATCAGTAAAAAATTAGTGGAACTCATGAAGGGTGACATGGGAGTGCGTAGTACCTTTGGGAAAGGATCTACCTTTTGGTTTTATTTCGAAAGTGCTTTGAGCACTTCTTTGAATTTTCAAGAAGCCCCTCTCTTTTTGAAAGAACAAGAAAAAAGAATTTTAATTGCAGATGATGATTTATTGAATCAAAAATTATTAACTGAATTTCTTAAACCTATGAATTACACCGTGGACACCGCTCAAGATGGATATGACACTTTGACCTTAACCCAAAAGAATTCTTACGATCTCATTTTCCTAGATATGCGAATGCCTTCCATGAATGGCATTGAAACTGCGTTTAAAATTCGAAATCTTTCTCTTTTGAATGAACACACTCCCCTCATTCTCATGAGTGGTGACGAACTTTCTGAATTTAATTCAGAAATTCTTGGGGCAAAAATTAATGAAACCATTTTAAAACCCATCACCATGGAAACCTTGCGTCATTTATTAAATCGCTGGATCCCTTCTATGAAAGAATTTTATCAAAGCCCTATTCATTGGGCCCAATGTCTTCGTGTGGCTAATGGTCAAGAAGCTTTGGCGAAAGAATTAATTACCATGCTTTTAGAAGAATTGCCCGAGGATTTTAACTGCATTCAACACGCTTATGAAGAAAAAAAATATGAAGAAATGATCTTAAGACTTCACAAATTACGAGGAGCTTTGTGTTATTCAGGAGTTCCCGAACTTCAAGAAAAAACCACCCTACTGGAAGAAGTTCTCAGAAAAAATCGCTTTGAAGAGCTTCCTCAATGCTACACAGCCTTTTCCAAGGCTGTGGAAGAAGTATTGTGTTTTTCTGAAGAATTTACTGTGGAAATGGAAGTTTAAATCATCCCTTCCTTGCTTCCACCATCAACGCTTTCATTTCTTTTACTGCTGTTTCTAATCCTACCCATAGGGCGCGGGCTACGATGGCGTGGCCGATGTTTAATTCATTGATTTCAGGAATGGCGGCGATGGGCTTTACATTTTCATAATGTAATCCATGTCCTGCATTCACAATGAAGCCTGCTTTTTTTGCAAACTCTACGCTGCGAAGGATCCGTTGAAAGGCAAGCTGCTGTTGTTTTTCATCCGTGGCATTTGCATATTCTCCCGTGTGAATTTCCACCGTGGAAGCGCCCGTGGTGGCTGCGGCTTCTAATTGTTTTTCATCGGGATCGATAAAAAGTGAAACTTCAATGCCCAAGGATTGGAGTCTTTCACACACATCTTTTAAAAGAAGATGGGATTGAATCACATGAAGGCCCCCTTCTGTAGTGAGCTCCTCTCGTTTTTCTGGAACTAAGCAACAATGAGCGGGGCGAATACGTTCTGCTAAGGATAACATTTCTTCCGTCACTGCCATTTCTAAATTCATTCTTGTTTTTAAGACTTGGCTGAGATCTAAAACATCTTGATCTTGGATATGTCGTCGATCTTCTCGTAAATGTAAGGTAATGCCATCGGCGCCAGCCGCTTCTGCGATTAAAGCGCCTTCCACAGGATTCGGGTATGTGGTGCCTCGCACTTGACGTAGTGTGGCAATATGATCGATATTCACGCCTAGTAAAATAGGATTCATAAAAAACTCCTCTTAAAAAAATAATTCTCTGCTTTTTAAAGGTTTTTGGTTTAGTAATTCATTGAGAACGGAACGCATTAATCGTTTTGCGTCTTTTAAACTAAGGGCTGTGTCGAAAGATTCCATGTGAAAGGATAATAAACTTTTTCCTTCGTAACTTTCTAAAGAATCTTTAAAAGAAATATCTATTTTTTTAGCCCCCTCTTCTAATCGATACTCATAATAATCTTCTGGGTTAATGGGTTCATTATTCCGTAACTCTTTATCTAACACTAAACCATATCCTAACTCTCTTACTAAATTTTTTTCAAAACAACGAAGCACCCCTTCTAAGGAAGAAGCCATGAGTTGAGGTAACAAGCGTTCGTAAAGAGAAAAAATAGACGCGCAAGGATCCTGCCTTTCTAATAATCCCATGAGTAATTCATTGAGATAAAACCCCGTGAGTAAGCCTTTCCCCTTTAATAAAATAGGAGGACTTTTCGCTTCCACTTGAGTGAGTAGGGGTAATTCCCCTTTTCCTTGCCATGTCACCAGAAGCGGTGTGAATAATTGCAACAACCCCTTCCAGCGTACATTTTTTCTTGCGCCTTTTGCCAGTACGGCACATCGCCCTTCAGGGGTTAGCAGTTCCACAATCAAGCTGGTATCGCGAAAAGCACGTGTATGTAACACATAAGCATCCATCAACATGATTTCACCACCTCTCTTTAGGATTTATCGGGATCAGAATATCCTAACTCGTGAAGAAGTGAATCTTTATCACTCCAATTTTCTTTTACCTTCACCCACAATTCTAAATAAACTTTTTGTCCTAATAAGGATTCCATGTCCATGCGTGCTTGGCGTCCGATGGTTTTTAGCATTTCTCCCTTCTTACCGATTAAAATTCCCTTTTGTCCTTCTCGTTCCACCACGATCATGGCATATACTTTCATGACTTTTTCTGTTTTTTCTAATTTTTCAATCACCACTGTGGTGGCATAGGGAATTTCTTCTTGAAGAAGTCTCATGATTTTTTCTCGCACTAATTCTGCAAGAAAAAAATGTGTGTTTTGATGACTCACGGTATCACCCGGATAAAAATGAACACTCTCAGGAAGTAAGGACACAAGGGCATCTTCCAATTGTTTTACATTTTCTCCCGTGAGGGCTGCCATGGGGATCATGGCTTTAAAATCCATTTTTTTTTGCATCTCCTCCATGATGGGTAACAAGGCATCTTTTTGAGGTAACAAATCAATTTTGTTGAGCACCAACACCACGGGTTTTTTCGTGGTTTTTAAGGCATTCAACACCGCTTCATCTTCTGAAGTCCATTGCCTCACATCCACGAGAAATACCAGAATATCCACTTGAGCAATGGCTCTATGAACGCTTTTATTCATATAACGATTTAAAATTTTTTTTTGTCCTTGATGTAATCCGGGTGTATCCACATAAATGATTTGCACCCCCTCCTTCGTAGAAATCCCCCCAATTTGTTGACGGGTGGTTTGAGGCTTAGAAGAAGTGATACTGAGTTTTTGTCCCATGAGATGATTTAATAAGGTGGACTTCCCCACATTGGGACGCCCCACAATGGCCACAAAGCCACAACGACTTCCTAAGTCATTCATGATGGACTCCTAAAAGGATTAACATATTTTCTGCTGCTTTTTGTTCTGCCTTACGACGACTGCTGCCGGAGGCTTGTGTCACTTCCTTGAGTCCTGACACACGACATTCCACGGTAAAGGTTTGTGCGTGAGCTTCTCCCTCAATGTGAGTCACTTCATAAATGGGAAGTTCCATGCGTTTTGATTGTAAATGTTCTTGAAGTTCTGTTTTTGGATCTTTTCTCGCGGAGAGTGCGGTTAAAGCATTTAACCGTGATTCATACCAATCCCCTACGAGTTTTTGAATGGTGGCAAAATCACTGTCTAAGTAAATGGCGGCAATGATGGCTTCCATGGCATCAGCAAGAATGGAATCCCTTTCTCGTCCCCCTGTTTTTAATTCCCCACTTCCCAATAAAAGATAAGCACCTAAATCAAATTCTCGAGCTAATTCCGCAAGAGTGTCTCCCTTTACTAATTGGGCTCGAAGACGGCTCATTTCTCCTTCATTGGCATAGGGACAACGACGGTAAATTTCTTCGGCAATTAAACAATTCACAATGGAATCTCCTAAATATTCCAATCGTTCATTGTTAACTCCCTTAATACTCCGATGAGTTAACGCCGCCTCGCAAAGATCTACGACTTTAAATTCATATTTTAATTTTTTAAATAAGGGTTCATAGGAATTTTTTTTCATAAAAAACCATTACAATGTTTTTCCAATACGATTCCAACGAATTTCGCGAGTTTTAGGATCGAAACTCAACCAAATCATAAAGGCCTTCCCGCGCAAATTTTCCTCCGGCACAAATCCCCACATACGACTGTCATCACTATCATCTCGATTATCCCCCATCATGAAATAATGTCCTTCGGGCACCGTAATACTAAAATCCTTATTATCTCCTCCCACGGGATTAATGAAAATTTCATGACGAACTCCATTCAAGTTTTCCGTATACTCTTCCACGGGAATATCTCCCTGAGGTTCTAGCACATCCACTGCAGAGCCTACTTTTTCTTGAGTGGCTTCTCGGCCATTAATATAAAGTACTTTGTTTTTATACTCCACTCTATCTCCTGGCGTTCCCACCACTCGTTTTACAAAATCAATATTGGGATTCACAGGCCAACGAAAAACGACGATGTCTCCAATGCGAGGTTCTCCCACCTTCATGATTTTTGTACGGAGTACTGGCAATCGCAACCCATAAGCAAATTCACTCACTGCCATAAAGTCTCCCGGAAGCACCGTAGGTTCTAAAGAACCTGTGGGCACGCGAACGGGTTGAATAATGAAGGAACGAATCACTAATACGGCTAATAACACGGGAAAGAAAGAACGCCCATATTCCACAAAGGTAGAAGGCATTGGAATCTTTTGTTGTGCTCTTCTCTTTTTTAAATAAACCTTGTCTAATATATAAATCACTCCCGAAAAAATCACTGCCAGAGTGAGTAACAATTCGAAATTCATAGTTAAAAGCAAAAGCCCAATGACGCTTAAGGAAAATAAAGTTCTAATGAGTTTGATATGATCTTGTAGCATGCTGGTTTTTTTAGAATGTTGCGACAATCCATGGAAACCCCACAAACATCCTGTAACTACAATAAGTATAGATAAAAAAAGTACCATTTTTTAATTCTCCTGATCCACTTTCAATACTGCTAAAAAGGCTTCTTGAGGAATTTCCACACGTCCCACTTGCTTCATCCTCTTTTTACCTGCTTTTTGTTTTTCTAATAATTTACGTTTACGACTCACATCTCCGCCATAACATTTGGCCGTCACATTTTTACGAAGAGCCTTCACGGTTTGTCGCGCAATGATTTGTCCTCCAATGGCGGCTTGAATGGCCACATCAAACATTTGTCTCGGAATTAATTCTTTCATTTTTTCCGTTAATTGTCGTCCTCGTTGCATGGCATGATCTCGATGGACAATGAGGGCTAAAGCATCCACCTTTTCCCCATTGATTAACATATCTAATTTCACTAAATTCCCCCCTTGGAACCGCAAGAAATGATAATCCAGAGAAGCATACCCGCGACTCACAGATTTAATTTTATCAAAAAAATCTAACACTACTTCATTCATGGGTAATTCGTAAGTTAAAGAAACTTGGCCACCCACATACAGCAACCCCGTTTGAACTCCCCGACGCTCAATGCACAATTTAATAATATTTCCCACAAATTCATTGGGAGTTAAGATATTCGCCACCACAATGGGTTCTCGAATTTCTTTAATTAAAGAAACATTGGGTAACTTGGTGGGATTATCAATGTGAATGATATTATCTTGCGTGGTTAAAATTTCATAAACCACTGTGGGCGCGGTGGTGATGAGTTCTAAATGATATTCTCGCTCTAAACGTTCTTGCACAATTTCCATGTGCAACATACCCAAAAAGCCACATCGAAATCCAAAACCCAAGGCTTCTGAAGATTCTGGCTCATAAAATAAAGCAGAATCATTTAACTTTAATTTAGATAAAGCTTCTCGAAAGTTTTCATAGTCATCGGAATCAATGGGGAACAATCCCGCATACACTTTAGGTTCTACTTTTTTAAATCCAGGTAAAGGGGCTGGTGCTCCCTCTTTGGCAAAGGTCATGGTATCCCCCACGGGGGCCCCATGAATATCCTTAATGCTGGCCACCACAAATCCCACTTCTCCTGCTTTTAACTCCTGCATGTCTTTGGGTTTTGGTGTAAAGATCCCTAATTTTGTCACTTCGTGGGTTTTGCCCGTGGACATGATTTTAATTTTATCGCGACATCGTAAAATGCCGTGTTTCACACGCACTAAGGAAACCACCCCTAAATAAGTATCAAACCAAGAGTCGATGATTAAAGCTTGTAAAGGTGCATTTAAATCCCCTTCAGGGGGAGGCACTTTTGCCACTAGGTGTTCTAATAAATCTTCAATACCAATGCCCTGCTTTGCACTCACTCGCACTGCATCTTGAGCCTCGATGCCAATGATGTCTTCAATTTCATGGATCACTCGATCGGGCTCTGCCTGGGGTAAATCAATTTTATTCAGCACCGCCATCACTTCAAGACCTTGCTCAATGGCGGTATAACACACTGCCACGGTTTGAGCTTCCACTCCTTGGGCTGCATCCACCACCAATAAGGCACCCTCACAAGCGGCTAAGGATCGAGATACTTCGTAGCTAAAATCCACGTGGCCTGGGGTATCGATAAAATTCAATTGATAAGTTTGCCCATCTTTGGCTTTGTATTGCAGAGTCACACTTTGGGCTTTAATGGTAATGCCTCGCTCTCGTTCCAAATCCATGGAATCCAACACTTGGGCTTCCATTTCCCGGGAAGATAAACCCCCGCAATACTGGATGAGTCGATCGGACAACGTGGATTTCCCGTGATCGATGTGAGCGATGACTGAAAAATTACGAATATGTTTTAATGCTGATGTTGATTCAGAAGATAGGCTGGTCATTATGGAATTGAATAAACCTCTTTCATGGTTGCTTTAAAAAAATCAGCGAAGTATAGCATCCTTATTCATGACCATCTACTTCTCGTTCGGGGCGCCTTGGAAAGATTTTTACTAATTTCACTAAATTATCTTGTAACTCTAAAATTTCCATGGGATATCTGTCTAAAACAAGGCACGTAGGCCCTTCGGGGATTAATTCCAAATATTCAATGATGAGACCACTCAAGGTTTTAGGTCCATCTGTGGGGAAATGCCATTGCATCAATCGATTCAATTCCCGTAAATTCACGCTTCCATCCACTAGAAAACACCCTTCCTCCACGGGAGTCACTAAATGACTGGCGGTGGGGGTTTCTGTGGCTAACTCTCCTAAGAGTTCTTCCACTAAATCTTCAATGGTTACTAACCCTTGTACATCACCATATTCATCCACCACCATGGCTAAATGATTTTGAATTTTTCGAAAATTCATCAACTGGGTGTGCAATCCTGTATTTTCCGGAATGAAATAAACATCTCGAGCAATGTTCCGCAGACTTTGACGATTGAGTTTATTATCAATCATCAAACGAACCGCATCCTTCACATGCACCAATCCTCTTAAATTATCGATATCATCTTCGTACAAGGGCAACCGAGTAAAAGAAGTGGTGGAAATTAACTGAAGCACACTCTCCCATTCCCCATTAATATCAATCCCTGCCACTTCGCTGCGAGGAACCATGACATCATCCACTGTAATATTTTGAAAATCTAAAATTCTGAGCAACATGTCTTGGTGTAAATCAGAAATACGCCCTGTGGATTCTAAAACCACCGTACGTAATTCCTCTGCATTTAATCGATCAACAATGTGTTTCCCCACTCTCACACCAAACAGACGAAGTAAGGAATTACTAACACCATTGGCAACCCACACGATGGGATACAGAAAAAAAGAAATAAATTTTAAAGGCCACACCGTAAAAAACGCCACTCGTTGAGAGTACACTGCGGCTAAGGTCTTAGGTGTCATTTCTGCAAAAATAAATAAAAATAAAGTTAAAAGAATCGCGGGAGCAAAAACACCAAATCCACCAAACAATCGGTCAAATAATACGGTGGCAATGGCAGAAGCCAACACATTGGCAAAGGTGTTACTAATGAGTACCACACCCAAAAAACGATCGGGACGCTGTAATAATTTTCCCACTTGAATGGCAGAAGGTTGTTGATGCCGCGCTAAATGACGCAATCGATATCGATTGATGGACATGATGCCTGTTTCTGATGCTGAAAAAAACCCAGAAATCAGGGTCAACAATAAAACGGATAAAATGAGTACACTACTGTGTAAATGAGTCAATGCAATGCCCTTTTTCAATGAAAACAGCCATACGTTACTATCAAAGCTTCCCAACATCAATGCTTGGAGGAAATTCCCCTTCAGAATGGGTGAATAGGTCGCATCTTTTCACAAAATAGGTATAATGCTCTGTCAATTGTGATGTTAAAAAAGGCAGTACCCCATGTTCCAGAGTTTAAGCGATAAGTTATCTAAAACCATTAAGAACCTTCGCGGCCAAGGTCGTCTCACGGAAGCCAACATTCAAGAAATTTTAAAAGAAGTACGCAAAACCCTCTTAGAAGCGGATGTGGCCTTACCTGTAGTACAACAATTCATGGAAAAAGTATCCCAGCGAGCCATTGGCAATGAAGTGATGCAAAGTTTAACTCCTGGAGAAGCCTTTATCCGCATTGTGCGAGATGAATTAATTGAACTCATGGGGAAAGAAAACCACGCTCTTGATCTTCAAACCCAACCTCCCGCCGTAATTTTAATGGCAGGCTTACAAGGTTCGGGAAAAACCACCACCGTGGCAAAATTAGCCCGTCGATTAAAAGAAGTGGATAAAAAGAAAGTAATGGTCACCAGCGCCGACGTGTATCGTCCCGCCGCTATTGAGCAGTTAAATACGTTGGCCAAAGAAATCAATGTGGAATTTTTCCCTAGCACTCCTGGCAGTGATCCCGTAGCCATTGCAAAAGATGCTTTAAAAGCAGCAAAACGAGGGGTGGTGGATGTGCTCATCATCGATACCGCAGGTCGGTTACACATTGATGCTCCCATGATGGAAGAAATCAAAAGCATCCACAAAGCCATTTCCCCCATCGAAACCTTATTCGTAGTGGATAGCATGACGGGGCAAGATGCAGCAAACACGGCAAAAGCCTTTCACGATGCCTTACCCTTAACGGGGGTTATTTTAACGAAAGCAGATGGAGATGCCCGAGGAGGCGCCGCTCTTTCCGTCAGAGAAATCACTCAAAAACCCATTAAGTTTCTGGGTATCGGTGAAAAAACCGATGCCTTAGATCCCTTCTTCCCAGAACGCATTGTGTCTCAATTATTAGGTGAAGGGGATTTACAATCTCTCTTAGACATTGCAGAACAAAAAATCGATAAGGAAAAAGCAAAACAACAAGCCCAAAAATTTAAAAAAGGAAAAACCTTTGATTTACAGGATTTCTTAGAGCAACTCCAACAAATGAAACAAATGGGCGGCCTTAATTCTCTTTTAGCAAAAATGCCCGGCATGAATGGAGGCCCCCTCCCCGCTCAAGGTTCTCCCCTCAATGACAAAACCTTTTCTCGCTTTGAAGCCATTATTTATTCCATGACTCCCCAAGAGCGCCATTTCCCCGCCCTCATTAAAGGCTCCCGACGTTTACGCATTGCAAACGGTTCCGGCACCACCATTCAAGACGTGAATAAACTACTAAAACAATTCGAACAAATGCAAAAAATGATGCGAAAATTCACAAAAGCCGGCGGCTTACAAAAAATGATGCGCCAACTCCAAGGAAAACTCCCCCCTGGCAGTTTCCCCGGCGGCATGGGCGGGTTGCCTTTTTAATTAAAGACTCTGCCCGTTTTTGAGAAGGCTTTGTAGGATTCACTTTAAGCCTTTAATGAAGCAGCGACATAAATCATAGTATATGACGCTTCACAAATCATAGTATATTGTGTTGTATAAACTGTAACCTTCAATAAAGTATTCCCTCATTTCCGCAAAAATTCTTCCCTGCCTCTTCTCAAAGCGGGGAAAGTTGCGTAGAATACGCTCTTTCTAAAGTATTGAATCTTTTCTTTTCAACTTTTATAAAAGGAATACCTTACCTATGGTAGTGATACGTTTATCCCGGGGTGGTGCAAACAAGCGCCCTTTTTATCGTGTGGTGGTGGCTGACAAACGCAGCCCCAGAGACGGAAGATACATTGAGAAATTAGGTCAATTTAATCCTATTGCGGCGGGTCAAGAACCCCGTTTAGTATTGGACATGGCCCGTGTTGAATATTGGTTAAGCCAAGGCGCTCAAGCCAGCGACCGCGTAAAAAGTCTCATTAAAGAACACAAAAAAGCACAGCCTGCCCAAAAAGCAGCGTAAATCCCATGAGGCACGCCCCCTTTGCACCACTTTCCCCTTCCCTCTCTTCAGAGCTGGTGGAAGTTGTGCAACCAGTGGTGGTGGGTCGTTTGGGACAAGCCTATGGCATTAAAGGTTGGCTCAAGCTTCAATCTTTTACGGCCCCCGAAGACAATATCTTTAAATACGCTCCATGGTATATAAAACATTCCCGGGGCTATGAACCCATTACCATCACAGAATTTAAACCCCATAGTAAGGGTTTTGTGATTCATTTATCCCATTGCAACGATAGAACCACCGCCCAAACCCTGGTGGGTTTTGATATTGTCATTGAACAAAAGCAACTTCCTCTTTTAAAAGAAGGGGAATTTTACTTAGTGGAATTAGAAGGCATGGAAGTGAAAACCACCACGGGCCTTCTTTTAGGAACTCTCAGTTACTTTTTACCCGTGGGAGATACGGAGGTGATGGTGATTGAAGGAGAAAAACAGCATCTCGTCCCCTTTCTCATGGATCACTTTGTAAAAGACATTAATAAAAAAGAAAAATATATCATCGTAGACTGGGATCCGGGGCTTTAACATGCGTTTTGATGTGATCACCCTCTTTCCCCCCATGTTCCAAGCCTTAAATTATGGCATTCTTCAACGGGCCCAAACTCAAAGTCTTATTGAAGTGCACTGTTGGAACCCCCGAGATTTCACCCACAGCAAACAAGGCCAAGTGGATGATAGGCCCTATGGAGGGGGTCCTGGCATGGTGATGATGGCCCAGCCCATTGAAGATGCCATTCTTGCTGCAAAAAAACATTGTACAATCCCTGCCAACGTCATATACTTGTCGCCCCAAGGGATCCCTGTTCACCAAACCATGTTACGTCAACGACAGGATAAACGGTTTATTTTTCTCTGTGGCCGTTATGAAGGAATTGACGAACGCCTGATGGAAAGGGTGGTGGATGAAGAATGGTCCTTGGGTGACTATGTCTTAAGTGGGGGAGAATTCGCTGCCATGGCTTTTATTGATGCTTTGGCTCGATTACAACCCGGCGTTTTAGGACATGAAGATTCAGCAGAACAAGACTCCTTTAGTCATGGATTGCTCGATCATCCCCACTACACACGCCCTGAAATCTATGAAGGTTTAAGGGTGCCAGAAGTGTTACTCAGTGGTGATCATCAAGCAATTCAAGCTTGGCGAAAAGAACAAGCCCATGGTCGAACCATGGCTCGCCGGCCTGATTTGTTAAGAACCTCAGTTGAGAGCGTTTGAGCCATTGAATCAAGCAGTTAACCTAAGTTCAAGGCAAAATCAGAAAAAAAAGCGCAGTACTAGCCAGCTAATACGAGCATTTTTTTTCTGATTTTAACGCAGAAATTAGGCTAAATGCGCTGTATTCAATGGCTCAAACGCTCTCAACTGAGGTTCGGGCAATGTCATGGGGCGTCCTCCACAACCCCCCCTCTGAATTGAATTTCATAAGCATAAGTAGGAGAACAATGATGAATCCTGTAATAGAACTGTTGGAAAAAGAAAAGATGCAACAAAAACAAATCCCAGATTTCAAACCCGGGGATTTGGTGGAAGTGGGTGTACAAGTGATCGAAGGAGACAGAAAACGGATCCAAGCCTTTGAGGGCGTGGTGATTGCCCGCCGAAATCGCGGCTGGAATTCCTCCTTCACCGTACGAAAAGTTTCCCATGGAGAAGGTGTGGAACGGGTATTCCCCCTCTACAGCCCTCTAGTGGATAGCATCACTGTAAAACGTCGTGGTGATGTTCGTCGCGCTAAATTATATTACTTAAGAAACTTAACGGGCCGAAAAGCACGGATTAAAGAAAAATTACAAAGCAAAAGCACTCAAGCTGCCGCTGAGTAATCCTCTCCGCTGTCATCCCCGCGCAGGCGGGGATCCATTCATCCCTTTGCAACTCCCTCTTATGAGCGCATGGGGTAAGAATTCTCTTCAATGTCATTCCCTCACGCTTCATCTAACTCGTAGCGGCGCGCAGGATGGATCCCTGCCTTCGCAGGGATGACAGCGGAGAGAGCAACATTCATAAAGACTTTAAGGCGTATTTCCAGGGAGCGAAAAAGATTCTTCCTCATTCATACACAAAAATCCAAAAAAACAGACTAAAGCAATTAATAAAAAAACAGCGCCGCCTAACAGACAAAATACTCCGAAGGGTGGAAATGCTTGGGAAGAAGCTAAAAACACAATGCCCCCTAAAGCTCCCAAAAGACAACCTGCCCCTCCTGGAAAAATAAAAAAAGTAGAAGAACAAACCTCTTCTCTTTCAGAAGAAAAGGAAGGATGTGCCTCCACCACTTCATCTATACCCAAAAGATCTTGAACTTTCTGATTAAACATCCCCCCATTTTCTTCGGGATAAAAAGTAAAAGTAAAAATATTTTGTTTAGGAAACACTTCTTTTTTTAAAGTCTCTACTGCTTCCTCAGAAATGTTTCTTTCTTCAAGACAGTCTCCATGAGTTTCAATAAAAACAACCTTGAGATTTTCTTTTTTTCCTTTCACAAAACTCAAAGACTCTCTCAAATCTTCTAAAGTCACTTGAGGATCCCGAGGATTAAAAACAAAAAAAAGCCAAGTAGCGCTTTCAATATAAGGAGATAAAATAGAACGATACATAGGATTCCCTCCCGCATCATACATTCCCCCCAATATATCCACCCCCACCGTGGGAAAACAAAGATCCCGCCGAGATAAAAGTTGATGACATACCCGTGTCTTTCCCCCTCCAGGAGGACCATACAATAAGATTCTGGATTGCATTGAACATTCCTTTGTAAATACACAAAAAGTGCACGTGTGAAAAAGCCGAACAAGCTCTCAAAGAAAGTAGCGAAAAAGCTACGATGAAAAGTTATCTGGAAAGATTAAAAAGATAACCCTAACTAGAACAAAAGAAATCCTAACAAAAACTGACAGAAAAAATCAAGAGGTCCTACGAAGTTCCCCAAGGCAACTATATCTAATTCCTGCCATCAAGCATGTTGAAAGGGCCAGCGAGACACCTCTCTGTCATCAACGTTGCTCTCTGGCGCAGGCGGGGATCCATCCTGCGCGCCGCTACGAGTTAGATAAAGTGTAAGGGAAATGACTTTAAAGAGAATTCTTGCTCCTCCCGCTCATGATAGGTAGTTGCAAACGGATGAATGGATCCCCGCCTGCGCGGGGATGACAGAAAAGAGAGCAACCCTGACAGCAGAAAGAACCCATTCTTATGATTACCTAAACACCGCACAGAACTCTCCGGCGTCTTGCCGGAGGATTTCATCATTCTTATAAACCGCCCGAGCACCGTAAGCAATTTTCGAGGTCATTTTGCCAGGAAGGCAAAATGAGCCCTCCGGAGCACCCTAACCCCTTTAGGGGGTAAACATCAGAAAAGAACTGGGGTTGAATTTAGAT